>Ga0081455_10004368_pt1 | contig 15920 bp, 13 predicted proteins | sample TabmetS3T2R1_FD_70207 | JGI IMG/M metagenome (GOLD analysis project Ga0081455, IMG submission 70207) | Tabebuia heterophylla rhizosphere microbial communities from the University of Puerto Rico - S3T2R1 | ecosystem: Host-associated > Plants > Roots > Rhizosphere ... | reverse complement strand
ATGAAGCCAGAAACAAAACCAAAGACAAACTTATCGATGACTTCATTGAATTGCCCATACAAATACGGCCTATGGGACCGAAGCGATGTGGTAACGTTATCACAACGTGCGGGGGTGTACTCCCGCTTCGACTTGATGTCAACAACATTTTTGTTAGAGGGGAAGTTTTGCGGCAAGTAGTCGCCCGAATCAGTACCGCGAGCGGTACTGATTTTATGGCGCCTTCCTTGCAGAAAAGAGGCGTTGATCCTGACAACCGTTTGAAACCTGAACAGGACGATCATTGGCTAGGTACAGAGGGCCAAAACACAAGATATCACGTCGTGAAGGAGTCAACATTACCGGCACGACGTCGCCGAGTCTGGCGGATAAGTTGATTATTCCGCCAGGCCGAACTGGGCGCAGACGGCGCAGCGTATCCGGATATGAGATCCGGCTGCGCGCCAAGCAGCGCGTCAAACTCCAATATGGGCTGTTAGAGAAGCAATTTCGTCGATTCTTTAAAGAGGCGAGCCGGATGCCCGGCCCCACCGGCGCAAACCTCTTACAATTGCTCGAACGACGTCTGGATAACGCAATCTATCGAATCGGCTTCGCGCGCACGCGCCCAATGGCCCGGCAGTTGGTCAGCCACGGCCACGTGCGGGTCAACGATAAGAAGGTCGATATTCCGTCCTTCCTGGTCAAGCCCGGCGACGTGATCACGCTCGCTCCCGCCGCGCTCGTGATGCCCGTAGTGCAAGAGGAGATGCGGACGGGACGTAGAGTCATGCCTTCCTGGTTGGCGAGGGGGGATGGCGGCGGGCGCGTGATCGGATACCCGCGACGTGAAGACAGCGACGCGGACATCCGCGAGGATTTGATCGTCGAATTCTACGCGAAGTGAAAGCCACGTAGTAACGAATTTATTAATTACGTGACGTAATGAATAAATTCGTTACTACGTGGCTTTCATCGTTTCATGGCGCCGCCGTATCGACATGAATGCCCCTCGAAAAATGAGCGAACTGAGAGTCAGCAATAAAGGAATCAGCAAAACGAAGAGCGCGTGCCGCCAGAACTCAGTTCCCTGCCGGTATGCGCCGGTTGCCAGCGGAACGCCTAAGGCTATCGCGTAATAAACTAGAAGCGGAAAGAGAGAACGCCTGAGCGAATCCGAGGTCTTTTCCGAGCCCATCTTTTCGCTGACCACAAACAACAGCAGCAGGAATCCGAAGTATATGAAGACGCCTTCGAATCGATGGAGTTGATCGGGATTCAACCAGCCGATTTCCACGGACGATTGGCGCAGGAGCAATGCGATTGTGATGCGGGCGGTATTCGCGACCAGCGTCGCAAGATAAGCTATCAGGGCCGCGGTCGGGATGAATCCCCAGGCGATCGCCTTCGAGCGATCGCCGAGCAACTTCCTCATCGAAAGCATCAAGAATGCGGCGATCAGGAAATTGACTCCGGCGCAGGAATTGGCGATCAGGAACCCGCGCTCCCTGCTGATGTAACCCGCATGGGATTCAAACTCAAACGTAGCGCCGCTGACCAGTTCGACGAGCGCGGCCGTGGGGGCGAGAATCCAGCGCAACTGGTCGGCGCTCGCCGTCGAGTAGTGTAGCTTGAGCGCGAAAGCGGCGACCAAGACGAGAAGGCATTGCGTAATCCGGTTCCAGGTATATCTTCGTTTCATAAGCGGCAAGGACATTGGCCATAAAACATTTGTCATATGGAAAACGATAACGCCTCAGAATACTTACTTGAGGCCTGCGCAGAAATCGGGAGGCGCGCCCCCTAGGTACGCATCGCTTCCAGCGTGCAGTCTTAGCGAGAGACGAATTTATCGGAAGCAGGCGCTCCCGATGTCGCCTCGATTGCGTCTAGTGATTGCTGTTTACAATCACTCGCATCCGATCTAAGCGCGCCGCGGGCCTCCAATGGGTCTTCCGTCCACTACTGCACGCAAGAAGCGATGCGTACCCCACCTTTGCGCCACACAATGTTGATCGCAAAGTTGTTTTATTTGCGCATGCTCTATTTACTTACCCGCTAACAAACCGCCGCCGCCACCGAAGCAGCATGACCGTTGCGATGATCATGGACGCGGCGATCAGCCACAGAAGCTCCGGTTCACTGCCCACCGCCATATCGCTCACTCCCAACGGGAGTGGCAGTGGTTGCTCTACGTCCTGGGCCGGGCCCTGGTTATTACTTATCTTTTCGCGGACCGCTATGAACGAGGTGTATTGAGTCAACAGGTTATACTTCAGACCGAGAGAGGTGATGTCTCTGATCCGATCCGCGTCCAAATCACCGGAGCCGTAATCGGAAAGTTCGGCGATGCGCGACCTGGCCCACAGGTAACGTAGCGCCCGATTGGCCTCATCCGGCTGAACGCCTGCGACGTCCACACGAGTGACGTAATCTCCCTGCCCCGTTCTTCCCCGCAGCTCGAGCGTTCCGCCCACTGGGCCGCGCCATTTGCCGAAGAGAATCACAGGGCGCTGGGCGAATAGATCGGGGAGTCGCGCCGGATTCACGTCATAAATGTCAAAGCCGTCGGAGCGGACCTGAATGTCGGTCAAGAGCGGGGTCTGAATGTATTCCCGGAATTTGGCCGCGACCGCGGGGGCCTCCGCTTCCTTGGTCACGACGAAAGGCTCGCCCATTCCCGCCTTCGCCACGCCCTCGATGAGATAACGGTTCACCGACGATCCGATGCCGAAGGAGAAGACGTTGCATTGGTTCAGATTGTCGCGTATGTAATCGAAGACGCCCTTCTCGCCTGAAATATAACCGTCCGTCACCAGCACGACGCTTCGCGAGACGTTGGCTTCACGCGGAAGGCTCATGGCCTGTTTGACCGCCGCGAGAAGCTCGGTGCCGCCGCTGCCGCGCTGTTGTTCGATCAGGCGCATCGCTTTAGAGATATTCTGTTGATCCGCCCGGAGAGACTTTGCGGAGAGCGCGGCGGAGTCTCCGGCGAACAGAACGACGTTGAATAGATCCGACGGTCGCAATTGCCCGATCAGATCGCGCATAAGGCGTTTGGCCGTATTCAGAGGAAAACCATCCATAGAGCCGGAAACGTCTACCACGAAAATATACTCTCGGGCGGGTATCTCGGCGTCCGCCACTCGCTGCGGCGGCTGAGCCATGTAAAGGAAAAAGTTTTCGTCCGCGCTTTTGTAGAGAAGAAGGCCCGAAGCGATCTGATCTCCCGACAAACGATAGCGAAGAATGAAATCACGATCTCCCTGGAATTGAGCCGTATTGTCCAGAACGAGCTGGGCGACCGCCGGACTCTCCCATTGCGGAGAAATCTTATGCGACGTGCAGATCAAGTCCCGGATGGGAACGCCCGCTGAGATCCGCGCTGAAATGTGAAGCGCGCTGGTAGGCTTATCGCCCTGATGAAGATACGGGCTTTTAATCCAGTGATCCTCTTTCGGGGCTGTGGACTCCGGCTGGGAAGAGTAGCGAGGCCCGACGACGGTTGGAAAAACCACTTCGTAGACGCCGTCCGTCGGCGCCAGCAGTTCGGTGTAGCGAAGCTCGACCTCGACCTGATCGCCGGGCATGATGTTGGCGAGACTCATCGAAAAGACGTTCGGCCTGTTCTGCTCCAGGAGCGACGCGCTCTTTCCTTCCTGCTTGGCCTTGTCGAATTCCTGCTTCGCTTGTTCCCGTTCTTTGATCTTAGCGACGATGAGCTGATCGCCGATCCGCATACTCATCGCGTAAACGGCGGCGCGGGTGGAGGCCGGAAAAACATAACGGGCGTTGATCGGCCGTGAGCCTTCGTTCCGGTACGTTTGCAGAACCTTCACGTCGGCGATGACGCCTGAGACGTCTATTTGAACATGGGTGTCTTTGAGAGGCAGGTGGTCCAGGTTCGGATCTCCCTGCACAAAGAAATAGGGCGCCAGAGTTTTGTCATCCTGAGTCTGGGCTGAGCCGGAGACGGAAACTATTGAAACCGCAATCAGAACCAGACCGATAATTCGCAGATTGAATCGCATAATCACCTCAGTCCGGGCGACTCGGGTCGCCACGTAGTTTGTAGAAGGGCTATTCCTCGTTGTTGTACGGACTGAGCTTATGCCAATGCGCGAATTGGGATAATGCCCGGCGCCACAGAATTGGACCGTAATAACCACAGTCGGCCGGCGCGAAGCCACGCCTCCCAAAGCGTAGTGTCACTATTTTTGAGAAATCGTATTCGGTAACGGCGAGGCGTTTACGAACCAGAGCCGATGCGTTCGACAAGAGCGATGAAGCATCCCGCTTTGGTACTGTTTATCTATCCGATTCTTGCCGTCCAATTCGGCCGGAGAAATGACAATACGCGCTCAGGCGCTTAGCCGCGATAACGCGACGGCGGTCAGGTAGAGCGCCACTTCCGTCAGTTGATTGGTCGCGCCGAGGCAATCGCCCGTGACGCCTCCAATTCGATGACGGTAGTACCATCCGGTCAGGAGCGGAGCCATTATGGCGACCACGCCGGCGACCGCCGACTCGCGCCAGTTCAGCAATGCGAGCGTCGCCAGTAAAGTCAACGTGGCGACTGCCGTCCCTCCATAGCTCAGACGCCGCGCGACGAGTTTGCCCTGCCCCTGCCCCTGCCCCTCCTCTCGCGCATATGGCAACCACAGGCAGAGCGGCAGTGTCGTCCAGCGCGCCGCCGTATGGGCGACTATCAGCCAGCGCCAGACTAAGGAAGGGGCGATTGAGGAGAGAAAGTTGTATTTGGCCAGCGCGAGGAAGATCAGCGCCAGCGCGCCGAACGTCCCGACGCGGCTGTCGCGCATAATCTCCAGCGCTCGCTCGCGAGTCCATCCCCCGCCAAAGCCGTCGAAGGCGTCGGCCAATCCGTCTTCATGAAACGCGTTAGTGATTAAAGAGAGATAGACCAGCGTCAGCAGCGCGCAGGTCGATGGCGGCAGGAATTTCGATAAAGTGGCGTGGAGCAGCGCGCCGCTAGCGCCCACGAACGCGCCGACAAGCGGGAAAAACATGGCAGCCTGCGCAAGTTCCTTTTCGTCGGTCTCCAGATTACGCGGCATTGGCCATCGCGTGAGGAACTGCGTCGCAATCAAAAATAGTCGCGGCCATTTCAACATTACGAATCCCGATCGCTCACGCCGGCTTCGGCGAAGGTGGCCATTTCGCCGAGCAGTCTGGCGGCGGAGCCAATGAGGCGCATCGCGAGAGCCGCGCCGGTTCCCTCTCCGAGTCGCATCCGCAGGTCGAGCAGCGGCCGCCGCCCGATGAATTCGATCAGCGCGTCGTGCCCCGCCTCTTGCGAACGATGCGCGATGAAGAGGTAGTCGCGCGCGTTCGGGCAGAGCAGACATGCGAGCGCGGCGGCCGAAGTCGAAATGAAGCCGTCGGCGACGACAGGGATACTTTCGGCCGCCGCGCCAAGAACCAAGCCCGCCATCACGCCAATTTCCGCGCCGCCGACCTTCGCCAGCAGATCGAGCGAGTCATTGCAGTCCGGCTTGTTGACTTCGAGCGCGCGATTGACCGCCGAGACTTTTCTTCGCCAGCCCGCTTCGTCAACGCCCGTGCCGTACCCGGTAACCGCCTCAGGCGCCAGCCCGGTAAGCGCCGCCGTGATCGCGCTGGCGGACGTGGTATTGCCGATACCCATTTCGCCGACGCCGATCATCTCCACTCCGTCCGCCGCCGCGGCCCGCGCCAACTCGACGCCGATAGCGACAGATCGTTCGGCCTGTTCGCGCGTCATCGCCGGGCCGCGAGTAAAATTCGCCGTGCCGCGCGCGACTTTGGTCCGAATCAAACCGGGCGCGTCTCCAAAGTCGGCGTCAACGCCGGCGTCAACCACCTCGACTTCGACGCCGCAATCACGCGCCAACACGTTGATCGCCGCGCCGCCGCGCAGGAAGTTGTAAACCATTTGCGCCGTGACCTCGCGCGGGTACGCGCTCACCCCTTCAACGACGACGCCGTGATCGGCGGCGACAACGTAGACGCGCTGGCGAAATACCTTCGGCCTTAGCGTCCGCCGGATCGCGGCCACGCGGTTGGCGACCTCTTCGAGCGCGCCTAGGCTGCCCGGCGGCTTGGTCAATTGCGATTGCCGCTCGGCGGCTCGTTCGAGCCAGGCGTTGTCGACCGGCGTGATGTTTTGAATGGTCTCTTCGATCATGTAATTCTTTCCCGAATCGGCGCTGCGAGCGGTAGCGAGCGTAGCTTGCCGAATCAGCGCCGAGGTCGGTAACGAGCGTAGCTGTCGGAGTAAATCGTGAGCGCGCGCCGCGCCTGCGACGGTTCGCGGTACTGATACCAATCATCGCAGTTATTTCGGCGCTTCAGCGAACCTCATCAGGCATTCCGAGCATAGACAATGCTTATAACGTTCGCGCAGTTCTTTTCTCGCTTCCGCGCTCAGCTTTATTTGAAGACACCAGCAGCCCTTGAGCGACGCGCCGCAGACGAACGTCTTGCCGCAAGCTTCGCACTCGCGCGGCGCGCGCGTGTCAGGCAGGATGAGTTCCTTCAATTTACGCAACATCACTACCTCCGGATTGCCCATTGTTTCGCAGGGAAGTTCTTGCCCAATCCTTTCCCCTGCAATTCAATTGGCAATGCGCAATGCGCGATGGCCAATGAAATCCAGCGTTATAGGCCTAACTTACCATTGGCTTTGAAAAGCCGGGCTAAGGTCAATCGCCGCTGCCGCGGCGAAAGAAGCGCTTTCCCATTTCTTTTTCAATAACCATAAGTCTGCCCACTACTTCAGCGGCAGTGGCAGGCCCGCGACGATGAAGACCACTTTGTCGGCGGCCCGCGCCAGGCGTTGATTGGCGAAGCCCTGGAAATCGCGGAACGCGCGTCCGACCGGATGCTCCGGCGTGAGTCCGCCGCCAACTTCGTTGCTGACGACGATGATTTCGCCCGCGCTTTCGGAGCGCCGTCGCGAGGCGAGAATCAGATCATCGACCTGCGCTAGAATCAGTTTCTCCTGCGCGGCCGTCGTTTGCTCTCTGTATTCCCACATCAGGTTGGATACCCAAAGCGTGACGCAGTCGATCAACAAGGTCGCCTCGACCTGCGCTTCGCTGACTGCGCGCGGCAGATCGAGGGGCTCTTCGACGGTTCGCCAATTCGCCGGGCGATCTTCGCGATGGCGGGCGACGCGCTCGCGCATTTCGTGATCGGAATCGACTTCATCCGCGCGCGCCGTCGCGATGTAGACGACTTGCGCCGAGCGGTCGCAGAGAGATTGCGCGTAACGGCTCTTGCCGCTTCGCGCCCCGCCTAGAATCAGTGTCAACATACGTCTCGATGGAAAACAAAGACCGGTTTGCCGTCGCCGGTAAACAGACGGTCAGCCGACACGCCGAAGACGTGATTGAGCGATTCCACGCGCAAGACTTCATCGGCGCCGCCACAGGCGATCAATCGTCCCTTATCGAGCAGGGCGACCCGGTCGGCGAACCGCGCCGCCAGGTTCAGGTCATGAATCGCCAATGCAATCGCCTTCCCTTCTTCCGCCAATTCTCGGCACAGGCTCAACACGTCGAGCGCGTGCGCGATGTCGAGGCTCGCGGTCGGCTCATCGAGCAGAAGGATCGGCGCTTCAGTCGCCAGGCTGCGCGCGAGCAGGGCGCGCTGACGTTCGCCGCCGGACAACTCCGTGACGAGCCGGTCGGCCAACTGAGCGACGTCGGCGCGCCGCATCGCCTCGTTTACTGCGTCGCGGTCGATCTCCCGCTCGACCTCAAAACGCCCAAGATGCGGATGTCTGCCCATCATTACGACTTCGCGGACGGTGAACGCGAAATCGAGGCGCGTGTCCTGCGGCGTGTACGCGACGCCGCGGGCAATCCCGCGGCGGGGGAGCGATTTCAGGGCGCGCCCGTCCAGCGTCACAGCCCCTTCGTTGGCCTTCCACAATCCGCCGAGCAATCGCAGCAGCGTGCTTTTGCCCGATCCGTTCGGCCCGACAAGCGCCAGCAAACCACCGCCGCGCAATTCGAGCGACACGTGGCGAAGGAGCCAGCGCCCGTCAATGTTGATCCCCGCGTTGTCGAGTTCAAGTCTCATCAATAGACGACGTGGCACTGTGAGCGTCAGCGCAGTGGCATTAACCTGCATCGCGTCGGCGTCGCAGCAGCAAAAACAGAAAGAACGGCGCGCCGCATCCGGCGGTGATAATCCCCAGTCTAATTTCCTCGGGCCGGATCACCGTTCGCGCCAGCAGGTCCGCCGCCAGAAGAAAGATCGCCCCGAGTAGCGCGCTCGCCGGCAACAACCGCCGGTGAGAAGGCCCGACCAACAATCTCGCCGCGTGCGGCGCTATGAGGCCGACAAATGCGATCACGCCGCTGACCGCCACCGACACGCCCGTTAGCAGCGCGGCGTTGACCAGCAGCAGCCGCTTCGTCTTCTCAATCTCGACGCCCAGCGCCAGCGCCGTCTCTTCTCCCGCCAGCAGCAGGTCAAGTTCGCGCCAGCGACTGATCGCCGCGCCCAGTCCGGCGACGGCGCACGGCAGGATCATCAGGCAGTGCGTCCATTGGCGATTATCGAGCCCACCCATCAGCCAGAAAGTGACCTCCTGCGCGACCTCCCACCGCACCCACGTCAGCGAAATCAGAAACGAACTGACCGCCGCGAAGAGAGAGGACAGTGCCACGCCGGCGAGCAGCAGCGTGGCCATAGGCGTGCGCCCGCCTCGGGTCGTCAGCGCGTAGACCGCGAACAAGGCCAGAAGTGAGCCGGCGAACGAAAACGCGGGCAGCGCCAACACATCGCTCATCGCCAGCCCGGTGGCGATCGCAATAACGGCCCCTAACGCGCCGCCCGCGCTCGTCCCGATGATGTCGGGCGAGGCGAGCGGATTACGAAACAACCCCTGCAGCTGAGCCCCGGCCGCGCTCAGCGAAGCCCCGACCAGCGCCGCCACAACCACGCGCGGCGCGCGCAACTGCCAGATGATCGCCTGCTGCGACGGCGCGATGTCGCTTACGTCGGACCAGCCGAAAGGCGTGACGCGCGCGAACAACAAGCGAGCCACCTGCGAGGCCGGAATGTGTACGCTACCCACGCTGACGCCCAACAGCGCGAAGACCGCCAGCAGAATCAGCGTGATCACAAAGAAGAGCGCCACTCGCCGGCTTCGTCGTTCGTTGACGGCTCCGGTCAATTCCGACTTGTCGCCTCGCCGCGTCCTCATTTCGTCGAATCGCCTCGACTTCGGTAAAGGGCGTCGGCAAGTTCGCTGACCGCCCGCGCGACGTGGTGCGACACGGAGAGAAGGTAGCGGTTGTCGAGTGTTATGATCCGGCCGTTGCGCGCCGCATCGGTCGCGGCGATCACGGGGTTGTCTAGCAATTGCTTTCGGGCCTCGGCGGCATTCGCTGGCGCAGCGCCCCGGATGATGAAATCGGGCTGCCATTCGGCGACCTGCTCGGCGCTGATCTTCGGGAAGCCTCGCAGCCCCTTCTCCGCCACGACATTAACCGCCCCCGCGGCGCGCACGATCGCGTCGAATGACGTGTCGGCGCCCGCAGTGTCGCCTGACGGGTAGTAAGACAGGACGCGCGGCGGTCTTATACCGGCGGGAATGCGCGCCTTGACCGCGGAGAGTTCCGCATTCATTCGCTCAACCAGCTTCTCCGCATTCGCCTCTTCGCCGATGGATTGCCCGACCAGGCGGATGTTCCTCTGGATCGACTCGATGTTGTCGAAATTGGCGAAGCGGAAGACGGTCGCGCCTGAAGCTTTCAAACTCTCAACCGTCTCGGCGAGGCTGTAACTCGCCACGAAGACGAGATCAGGCTGTAGTCGCAGAATCTCTTCGGCGTCGAAGATCGGCGTGACGTTCGCCGACCGCAATTCGTCGGCGATCGGGCTGTATTTCGGTTCGAGTCCGATCTTGCTCACGCCGACTATGTGTTCGCGCCCGCAGATTGCCCAGAGGATTTCATCCGTGCCGAGCGTCTGCGACACGATGCGAACCGGACGCGCTCTGATCGTGACTTCGCTCCCGCCGCCGTCCAGGAGCGCGCGCGGAAAGCCCGCGCCCGACGGCTCGACGGCCTCAGCCCGCTTGAGCTGACTGGCGTCGCGGCAAGCCATCAGACTCGCCAACGCGATCAGCGCCAGCAACCGTAGCGCAAACTGTCCAGTTTGCGTCGCTTCCCTCACTAAGCGACTTGGGGAGACTTGTGAACAATCAGGTCTGCGCAATTTCCGGCGATGATCGAGCGGTCGAGCCACGCAAACTGGACAGTTTGCGCTACGGCTTCCCGCGGCTTCGCTTACAAAGATCGAGAAATTTGTCTTCGGAGAGTTACACATGGCCAATTTGGTCAGAAACGAAACGCCGCGCCGCCGATGAAGAACGCGCCCGGCGCGCGGAAGCCGCTCTCGGTATAGCTTCGATCAAAAATGTTTTCGACTTTGCCGTAGAGGCGCAGACTGAGCCGTTCGTCTATCGGCAGCGTGTACGCCGCGACAAGGTCTGCCTTCACGTAGCCGTCGAAGACGTAGAGCGTGTTAAAGGAGGGCGTCGGGAACGAGGGCGAGTAATGGCTGACGGCCGAAAGGTCGAACGTCACATCTACTCGCCTGCCGACGCGCTGAGTGGCGACCAGCGTGAAGAGATGATCTGACACGTCGGGCGCGACTAGGCGCCCTGCGGCGTTCGGCGAGCGCTGGTCGGCGTTGGTGTAGGTGTAGGATGCGAAGAGGCTGGTCGAAGGCGCGGGCGAAATCTCCGCGCTCAGTTCGACGCCGCGCGCCAGCCCGCCGCCCAGATTCAGATACCCTGTGAAAAAGCGGCCGAAGGGGTCGTTCGGCGGCAGCGAGCCGAAGTTTATGATGTTCTGCAGCCGCGTGTAAAAGTACGTCGCGCTCACGCGCGCCCTGCCGCGCAGAAAGCTCTGGTCTATCCCGCCGTCAACCGCGATCGAACGCTCCGGCGCTAGCCGCGGGTCGCCGAGGGGAAAGAACCCGCCCCCGATAAGGAACGCGCCGAATCGTTCGAACAGGGAAGGCCCACGGTAGCCGTTCCCGACGTGCGCGCGCAACTTCGTGTTTGTCGCCCGGAAGAGATAGGCCGCCGAGCCGTCGCCCGTGTAAGCGTTCGGCGGCGCGTCGAACGACACTCCGACATAACGCGGCGCGCCTCCGGTGAACCGCGGCGCCGACAAATCGAAGCCCTGCAGCCGAAACGCCAGCGACAGTTGCAAGCGGTCGGCGAGCAACCGGGTCTGATTCTGCGCGAAGAAGGTGTGGCTGCGCTGCCAGATGTCGAGCGAGCCGCGCGGAGGGGCGGGACTTTCGTCGGTCGAGAAATCGCCATAGCTCTCGCGCTCGAATTCGTAACCCGTGGTCAGCAGGTTCGCGCCGCCGAGCCGCAGGTCGACGCGCGACGTGAATGTATCGACGCCGCCGGCGAAATCATTGATCGAAGTGAAGTCTGAGAACTCGACCAGGCCGCGCGGCCCGTCGAGGAAAGAGCGGTTCACGTCCACGCGGTGATAGCTCAACCGGTAGCTCGCCCGGTCGTTCAACCGCTGTGTGAAATTCAACGCGCCGGAGAAGAAGTTTGATTTGCGGCGGTTGTCGGGGTCGTTGAGGCCGGGGATGAAGTTGGCGTCGCCTCGATTGTAATTGTCCGGCGTCAGCGGGACGCCGCGCGCCTCCACGCGGCGCTGTTCGTCGAGATTCAACGGGATCGCCCGCACAAGCGCGCCCGAGGGCGGCGGCGCGAAGCCGGGCGCGACCATAGGGTCTTCATTCAGCGCGGCAAACGCGTCGTTCGCAAAGACGCGCCCGGAAAGGGTGACGCTCGGCGAAAAATGATAACCGAGCAGACCTTGCAAACTCGTCTGCCGAGCGCGATCATCGCCGTCCACTCCGCCAGTCACGTTCAACTGTGACAGCCCGGCGCTGTAAAACAACCGGTCGTCCATCGCGCCGCCCGCGACCGATCCGCGACCGCGAAACAGCCCCAGGCCGCCTCCTTCGAGTTGCGCCTGCCCGCGCAATCGCCCGCCACCCGAATCAGTCACGAGGTTGACGACGCCGCCGATAGCGTTCGAGCCGTAGAGCGACGACCCCGAACCGCGCAGGACCTCTATCCGCTCGAGGCCCGCGACGTTGAGTTCGCTGATGAAACCGTTAGCGCTTCCCTGAGTGTCGGCCGCGTCGCGAAAGCGCAAGCCGTCAACCAATACGCCGGTGTCGAACGAACGCAACCCGCGAATCCGAACGGTTGCGAACGCGCCGGGGCCTCCTTGCTGAACGACGCGCACGCCGGGCGCGGCCCTCAAAGTTTCCAGAACCGAGTATTCGTCGCGCAGTTCGATCTGCCGCGCGTCGATCACGGTCACGGCCTTCGAAACCTCGTCTACGGATTGCGCAGTGCCGGACGCCGTCACGACTACGCCGTCGTTGAGCGCCGCCACGTCGAGCGCAATGTCGAGCCTTTCGTTGACCGATTTGCCCTCGTTGGATTTGATGGATACGGCCTTGGCCGTTTTGGCGAAGCCCGGAGCGCGGACTTCGATCAGATAATCGCCCGCCGCGACGCGGTCGAAGCGAAAGCTTCCGTCGCCCGCCGTCGTCACGGTCGCGCGCGACCGATTGTCGCGCGCAATCAGCGTCACTGCCGCGCCGGCGACGCCGGACTTGTCCGGGTCCGTGACTCGGCCGTCGAGTTGTAAGGAGGATTGCGCAGTGGCGAGTGGCGCGGTTATAGCGAAAACCAGTGAGAGGTAAAGCGCCGACGAGAAGCGGCGCATACAGGAGAGTGTCATGAAGTGGTCCTTTCTCCCGCCCTTCGCGGGATTGAAACGGACACGCTCACAGGCCGGTCTCCTGGCTTACGGCATTATTCGTCCTACTCGCCACGCCTTCCCGTTCGACGTGAACAGTGGCCTTCGTGTGGCTTTCGTTGCCGATTACAGTTGCGAGGGCAGCGGCGGATTCGCACCGCGCTTCCCGAACACCTGCCGCGTATCGGGTTGTCAATGCGGTCTGACTGAAGCTCTAGTCTGCTTCAACACTGATCGCCGTCAGAGGCGTAACTCAGAACCGAGCGCGCATGATCCACAATCGCCCAGGTTCTGTAAAGACTCCAAAGCGTGATGGTGAAAAAAGTGGCGACGGCCTGCTATCTCGAATCCGCGTCAATCGAATCGCTCAGCGCCGCCTGTCAGGCGGCGCGTCACATGCCTATCCAAAAAACAAGGCGTACGGCATCCCGACCGTAGTCGGCGGCGAGTTCAGTCATTGCCGCCAATACCGCTCTGACCGGCGGGGAAAGGCCTCCAGGCTCAAGTCCACGATGACTGAGGTTGGCTTCCAACTCCGCGAGGTTGAGCCAGCCGATGTGAGTGAGTTCAGGCGGCGGCAGCAGGCCTGACGCCTCGTACTCCTTCACCGCCCAATCTCCATACTGACGCGCGTACTCTTCGAGCGAGGTTTCGTCCTCATCCTCCAGCCTGGAGACTTCGATGTATTCCCTCGCATCGTCTGCGCTCACAAAGAAGGATTCCCGAGACCGGTAGCTTGCGTCCCCAGGAAAGGATTCGCGGGGCGGATAGGGCATCTCATCAGTTATGCCGCCGTCGCCCCAGGCGATGGCGCAAAGGAAATCGACGTCGCGGAGCAAGTAGAACTGCCCAAAAGAGAAATAGGTATCGTACATTCGATATTCGACGACTACGTAGACGGATGCTCCCATCGTGTTGTCACCCTCTCCCGGTTTGCCGATAGAGTAAGAGCAGAGCGCGTTGCATTGGCTGTGACCAACTTTGGTTCTCCCTTAGCGCCGTACGGTTCTCCACTCCACTCCACTCACCGAACCGGATTTGCGCCTTAAACCACCGGCAGGGCGGCTCCGGCGCAACAATTGTTCGACCTCGCCTGAGGAAGTAAGTAATCATCCCCGACCAGGTTGTGTATACGAGATGTCGTCAGGGTCGATCCATCGCGCATCGTCCACGACGGTCCCACGAATCAGCGCATCAACGCATTCGAATGCGCGCTGGCGCGGCATATGAAATCGACTCGGATACCAGAGCAGCCCAACGCCGCAGCAGGCGCAGATCTGGCAAAGCTGGAGGTCCTCAGGTACCTGTGACGACGCATTCTCGGACGAATGAGCAAGGAGTAATGTGTCGGTCGTGTCATTCCGATATTCACACACGCCATAGGTCGAATTGAAGGCTAGAATGAGCGTGCCGCCACCCGCGGAGTTAAGGACGACGTTCCCGTTGGGCGTGAGGACTGCTCTGTCGAGTACCGACGCAATGGTCTGGTCTGGCTCGTTAGCGTAATACTCGAGGCGCAGCGCCCACTGCCCCGTTATTGGTTCGAGAGACGCGAATGATATTGCGGACGCCAACTCTTTTGGACTCGGCGAATACGCTTGCCCTGACTGGAGCGACACAAGATACGCACGGCGTTCGGCTCGTTGGAGTTCAGAGATCCCTACGCATTGATCGCAGAGACCATTATTCGCCTGAGCGGCGCCGGGAAGGATCATGTTGTCGCACTCTTGGCATTTGACTCTTATCTCGTCCATATGTGTCAGCAAGAGGCCGAACTAGAATTTTGCGGATGGCGCTGATGTCTGGTAGTAGTCGTTTAACTCTGAGGCATGAAGACATAGGCGAAAAGGCCATCCGCGCTCAGGGGTAATCCGCTCTCCAACCCTGCGTAGTGTGCGCCTCCGCGCGGCATTCTATCTACGCTATGATTCGTGTTCAATGTTTGCGGCGTGGTCAGCGGAGAATGAAGCGTGAGAGATGGCCGGATTCAGCGTGGAACCTGGGCGATTTTGAACCACAGGCGCGCAGCGAAGGGGTAAACTCCACGGAATCAGAAGCACGTTGTAGATCGATTCTCGCGAAAAAGCTGCGCACTAAGCAAAGAAAAAGAGGGTGACAAGTGCATGCCTGAACTTGCCACCCCCTGTATTTTTCGGGCCTCCCTCAATCGTTGGCCCACAATGATATGATGCAATTCCGGCGCCGAAAATGTTGGCGTTGAAGGCAGGGCGTTTTGTAGGTTCGGGAGTGGGAGGCTGTCCCGAAATGCCCCAAAGCGCGGCGTGCGCGAGCGCCCCGAAACGCCACACCGGCGGCGAAAGTTCACAGTAACCCGGCATTCACTCTCATACTGCTGCTTGCGCCAGCGCACATCATGTCGAAAAAAAAACGGCAAGCTGAGCGGATGTACCCCAGTCCAAGTTGCACGTGTCCTACTCAGCTTGCCGTTAGTCTCACAAAGTGTGTTTGACGCGATATGGGGGTGCAATTATTGCGCCGAAAAATGACGGCGTTGAATGTAGGGCATTTCGCCTGTTCGGGCGCGGGGCATGTCCCGAAACGCCACAATGATTGGGTGTGCAGGAGCGACCCGAAACGCCGCACAAGTTGTGTGAATACGGCTGCTTGATGCTCGGCGAGAGGCGGGTGCGGCCCCTTGCTAACTCGTTGGCTCCGCTGACACGCCGTCCCCAATATCACGGCGACAAACTGTCACGTCTCGCGCCGTCGTCCAAATTGATTGAGCGTCACTCTCCTTGTGGAATCAGGAGTTTAGCGAAATGCGGAAGCTAGGCGCCTGTTTTGCAGAGGCGACTGATGTTCACGCTTTCAAAATCAAGCTTGAGTGGCTGACTCGACCTACTCCGTAGAAGGCAGTATAGAGTTGTTTCCACACTCAAGATAGAAGAGGGCGGCAGGTTAGGTTAAGGAGGACACTTGGCGCGCTTATTGTCTTGGGGCGCGACACCTTGCGATCACTCGAACACCGCGCATGTTCCCCCATCTTGTACACCCACTCCCCTTCGATATTTTCTATGCGACGATTGAAGATTCTCTTAGCTGAAGATGACGACGATTTACGCGCGCTTTACGGCTATATGTTGGCGGCGGCGG
>Ga0081455_10004367_pt1 | contig 15923 bp, 16 predicted proteins | sample TabmetS3T2R1_FD_70207 | JGI IMG/M metagenome (GOLD analysis project Ga0081455, IMG submission 70207) | Tabebuia heterophylla rhizosphere microbial communities from the University of Puerto Rico - S3T2R1 | ecosystem: Host-associated > Plants > Roots > Rhizosphere ... | reverse complement strand
AATTCGTGACCGTGAAGCTAAGCGTTGCGGCGCTAGTCCAGACGATCGCGCGATCCGAGATCGGTTTGTCGTTGGCGCGCGCCGCGGCGATCAACGCAGCCAGCAGCGATAGGCTGCCCCAACCGCTAGTTTCCGGCACGGAGAACCAATATAGAAATGCTGCGCTGCTGAGGCCCAGCGCGCAGAAGATCAGCGCTTCATACCAGGCACTCCGGAGCAAGCGGCACAACGTGTAGAGTGCGGCGGCCCAGAGCCCCGCGATGAGGCTGTAGACGTGCATGGCGGCCGGCAAATCGGCGCCCGGCCAAATCGCGCGCACGACGCTCACCACACTGGTGGCGATCAATGGGAACAGCGGATGGACCTTCGAGCGGAAGTGGTCGCTGCTCGGCAACGCCATGTTTCGGAGCACGCGTGGGGTGTCCGACTGAAACCAAACATCCGCGGCTTGTTCGTCGTAGAGACCCTCGTCCAGGTGATGATTGAGTGTCCACGACAGCGTCACCGCCAGCACGAACAATAGTCCGAGACTCAGCGCGTCGCAGATCCATTGGACACGATCGCTCGCGACCAAGCGTTGCTGCTCCCCGACCTCAGCCAAAGAATTTGCATGTCGCGTTGTCTCCATCAGCGGCGTTTCGCTCCGAGCGCCTGCTGGCCGATGCAACAACCGGACCGGCGTACTTGAGCGCTGATCGCACTCGGAAGCGTGGCGTGATGCTGAGCCAACGCCGGGGATGGCCAGCGTGCGTGCCACTTCTGGCGCGCCCGCTGCCAGAATCGGCATCGGTGTCACCAGCGGCGTGCCACTTCTGGCACGCCCGCCGCCATAAGAGCTGGTGAACGTCGGATCGTCGGAGCTACAGAACTGACCGTCCATGATCACCAAGGTAACGAATGCTGTCGTGTACTAGGCTAGCCGTCGCATGGTTCGAATCGTGAGCGTGCTCTTCGTCGCGCTGAGCTTCGGCTGCGCTCACGCCAGCCGCAGCGCTGAACGCCGAGGTTCGCCGCATGCGTGCAGTTCATCGGATGCTCCGACTCGTCCAGACGGTCGGCCAAGCTCCTGCAACGTGCTCCAAGCCATGGGCCCTGTGAAGGCGGCAGTCCGGAGCTGTGCCAAAGAACGCAGCGTAGTCGTAGTCGACTTCATCTTTCGGGCGGACGGAACCCAGATCAGCAGTTCCGTCGATATCGACTGTCAAGGATGCCGCGGCTCCCTCGGCGATGACCCCGCCGCAGTTCTGGAGTGCATCAACAGCGCCGTGCGAAGCGCGCGCTTGCGACCGTTTCACGTCCCGGGAAACCTGTTTGTTGTGAAGTTCCCATTTCGGCTCGGCCCAAAGCGAGAGTGAGTTAGTTTGTAGTACCTCCAACGAGCCTGCCACTTCTGGCGCGCCCGCCGCCATGAGCGGCAGCGATCGATCAACGATTCAAGAATTGACTCTGCGCTGGCGATAATGCGTGGTGAGAATCGCGAGCAGCAACGTCAGCAGCAAAAGCAAGTGCACGCTGGAAGCCGCTGGCACTGCCTGAGTTCCCAGGCCGGGCACCGCTACTGGTGTGAGACTGGGATCTCCCACGGTCCCGGTGCCGAGCTGGCCCAGGAAGTTGCCGCCCCAACAGCGCACGATCGTGCCCTGCAGCGCGCACGTGTGAGCTTGCCCGACTGTCAGATCGGACACTGAGCCAGTGATCCCGAGGACCGACGTCGGACTCGAGTGGTCTCCGTCGAGCGTGCCGTCACCGATTTCCCCGCTTAGATTCGAGCCCCAGCAGCGCAGCCCGCCGCCGCTCAATGCCACGCAGCTGTGATCGTAGCCGGCAGCGAGCCGCACTCCCGACGCGATGCCGATCACCGATACCGGCACCAGGCGACCGGTTTGACCCGGGTCACCGGCTGTCGTGCCATCGCCGACTTCGCCCACGGCGTTGAAGCCCCAGCATTTCAAGCTTCCGCCCGACGACAGTGCACAGCTGTGATCCCAGCCGAGCGCGATCGCCGTAGCAGAACTCAACGCGCTTACAGCCACTGGCGCACTGCTCGACACAGTTCCGCCGTTGCCGAGTTGACCATCGCCGTTGTAGCCCCAGCAGCTGACCCCGCCCGTCGAGCGCAAAGCGCAGCTGTGGGCTGCGCCCAGATCCAGCGCGACCGCAGCGCTGATGCCCTGCACGGTTACCGGCGTGTGGCGTTCGACGTGCGTTCCGTCGCCGAGCTGGCCGTCGCTGTTCAAGCCCCAACACCGGATCGTACCCGTGCTGAGCAAGGCGCATGTGTGGTCCTGCGATGCCGCGAGCGCAATCGCATCGCTGAGCCCGCTCACCACGATCGGTGTCAGCCGAGGAGTGACCGTGCCATCGCCGAGCTGGCCGTACGTATTCACGCCCCAACAACGCACCGTGCGATCGTTCAGCAGTGCGCAGGTGTGAGCGGCGCCGGCGCTGATATCCGTCACTGCGCTGAGCCCCACTACGGGCGCCGGCGCGGCAAACTCGGATGTCGTGCCGTTGCCGAGTTGCCCGTCGTCGTTGTTGCCCCAGCACCGCACGGAACCGTCAGACATCTTCGCGCACGTATGATTGGCGCCAGCGCTGATGCGTTGTGGCGCGAGCTGAGCTTCGGCGATCGCAGCGTGCGCGACCAAGACCAACCATGCTGTCGAGACAAAGGCTGAACGCTTCATGCAACGCGCACGCTAGGCGCGCCCGGTGACGACCGCGCGGCAATCCACGTACGTCCAGGCATCCGGTCTGGGCTGACCTGTGTTGGGGATGAACCACGATGCCATGCATCGGCGATCGTGTTTGCGCCGCAAACGTTGCAAACGGTTTGCGACACAGCCACCTCGCAGCGCACGCAGCACGGTAGAGCCGCCACTCGGGCAGTCGAACTGGCTGGAAAGCTCCTAGGAGGATCGCAATGCCGGCGTTGCTTTTGATTTTGGCCCTAGTCATGGGCGTATTTGGAAACATCTCGCGGGTCGAGGCTTGCTCGTGCATGCCGACGGACGTCATGAGCAGTTACCGAGCGACGGACCAGGCTGTTCACGTACGCGTACTCGGTATGGCCAACAGAACGCGCGATTCCATCCTTTATAGCGCAAGGCTGATGGAAGACAGCTTCAAGGGTTGTCTGCGCGCACATGCCCGTGTGCTGATTCAAGTAGCGCGCAGCTCGGCCGCATGCGGGATCACGCTGACCGTGGGCCAGGAGCACCTGATCTTCGGCAACGCGGCGACGCCGGCGCTTGGACAGCTACCCACGATTCGTACCGGTTTATGTCAGGCCAACACGCTCTGGCGCGCCCTGACTCAGCCTCAGCTGGCGTTCTTGCATAGTCGGTACAATTGCTGCGGCGACAAATGTGCTTGCACGGATGGCAGCCAGCCGGTCAACTGTTTCGTCGATCCCTGTCAGGTGAGCTCTTGCGACGTCGCCGGCGCGGTCTGCGAAGCCAACTACTGTGGAGGTTGCAACGCCGAGTGGTACGACGCGGCGAACATGCGCGTCTGCGCGCAGTTTTGCGACTACGACGACCCGGCGCGGCGCTACGTGGCGCGCAGTCGCGACGCCTGTGCTGCCGTGCGCTTCGCGTGCGAGCCAGACGAACAACCGTTCTTCGATGACTGCGGCTGTGGCTGTGAAACCGTGCTGTGCGATGAGGCGGAGTGCGGGCCTCAGCTCGGCATGCCCAACATCCTGTGTCCCGACGGCGTCACTGTGGCAGGACCGACCGGCCGCTGCTTGCGTCAAGCCGACGGCACTTGCGGTTGGGAAGTCATCTCGTGCCCGCCGTGTACGGGTTCGAGTTGCGGTACGCCATGCGCTTCCAGCGCACAATGCGCCGGGGGCGAGTACTGCACGACGGAGGATGGCGTCTGCAATCGGCCACCTGGATGCGGTCCGAGCGATATCTGCCCAGCCGTTTGTTACGGTGTGTGCCGTCCTGAGCTCGCGCGATACTGCGCCGGCAAAGTCTGCGGTGACGCGTGTGCCGGTCCGTTCGGCTCGCCGCTACCGACCTACTGCGACGTCGACGGGCTGTGCCGACCGCTGCCCGAGCCACCGAAGTGTCCAGGCTGAGGTGAGACTCGTCCGGTGTTTCTTCACCCTCCGATGTTAGTCGCGCCGAAAGGTTGCGACTAACATCGGAGGATTGACTGCCCGCGTCGCAGCTCGCCGCCACGCGCGCAACTGCATCGCGAGGCACTGGGGCAGTGCACGAATACCCGGCGAGTCGAGCTACGGAACATCCACTTCAAACGGTAGCTCTTCGCTCCACGATTGATCACCATTGGTGTGAAAGGTGAGTACCGACCATGCCTCACTGCCTTCCACCCTGGGTATGCTTGGCGTGAAGGAGCACGTTCCGGTGCCGCTCGCGCACCCCACTTGGCTCGCTGAGAAGGTCTGCCAAACTGAGGTCCCGACGCCATAACGGTTGTGCGACGACAACCCATATCCGGATGCCGTCGGTACAGCGGTCCACGAATATGTCGGAAGCGCAGTTTGAACTGTTCCTGTCGGGGCGAGCTGCGTCGCAGGCCCCGTTGCGATGGTGAACTGTTTCCACGGAGTGACCCAACCACTTTCGCCCACGGCATTGAAAGCCGTGACCGACCACTGGGCGTTGCCCGCAGGAAACAACGGGGTGTTCGGTCTTACGACGCAATAGCCTGTACCGCCACCGTTCGCGCATCCCAACTGGGCGGGCGTGTAACTCTGACTGTATGAGCCGCCATTCGGGACGAGACTGCTCGCACTCAGAAAGTACGAAGTCGCAAACGGCACTGCGCGCCACATAAACGTGGGACGTCCCGTGGGAATGCTGCCGCCTGGGCTGAGCAACGTTGGCTTGGCAGGCACGCTCGGCGGCGCGAGCGAGAAATACGCGGTGGCCGCCTTATGAGTGGTCATGCTGACGCTGGTCGGCGACGGAGAACCTGCAGGTACATCGCCTCCCCAGTGGTCGAACAAATAGCCGTACAGCGGATTCGCCGTGAGTCCGGCGTTGCCACCGAGACCGCAAACGTTGGCGTAGCGCCCGAACCCGCAGGCCGTCGTGAGTGCTCCCGCTGTCGAGGGAACAGTCGCCACCGTGAGCGCAACCTCGGAACTGGCGCTCAAGCACGCGCCACCGGGCCCGGCGCACTGGTTGGGGCAGTCGTTGCTCGGAAGACAGGTACCGGAGCCGATGTCGTGCGAGTACAGTCCGACTCCCTGTACCGCCGCGAACAATTTCGTGCCGCTACTGTTCAACGCCAACAGGGCGCCCGCGGGCGTTCCAGGCGGACCAATGGGTCGGAACCGTGCTCCGCCATCCGTGGACGCATAGATGCTGGCCGCAGCGCCGGTTCCTAGTCCCGCGCCAAACATTCGATTCGGGTGCGTCGGATCCAGCAGCAACTCCCAAACAAACGCACCATTGCCACTCACGTACTGCCAAGTCGTGCCGAAGTCTGCGGACTTGAACAGGCCTGTGCCTTCCATGTGCGCGTACACCTCATGGGTCTGCGGATTAACGCGCACGCGCGGTGCATGCCAATGAAGCTTGCCAAAACCGGCGGAAGCGTCCGACCAAGTGTCACCGCGGTTGGATGACACGAGGAATGGACAACTGCATGGAGCACTATAGGGCGTAGGATGCGCTGAAAGCTGCGAGCCAATGTACAACATGTGATTTGCCGGATCTTCGGCGATGTCGAAGAACGTCAGGTCCGTGGTGTTGGGACGGTACTCGACCCCGAACGGGGTGAAACTCCAGGTGTCGCCGTGGTCGTACGAACGCAGGATGCCATGCTCAGCGTGTGCGGGAGAGCGGCGCCCCGTCACGAACACCGCGCCATCGAGCGAGCTCACCAGGATCATGCCGTTCCTTCCCACTACCGTCCACGTATAACCGCGATCGATCGAACGGTAGAGGTCGTTGCCCCGGCCTGCGAACAGGATGTTGGGATTGGTGGGATCGATGGCGATGACGCCGACGACACCGGTCGCCAACTCCATGGGTTGCGACCACGTCACGCCGCCGTTGCGGGAAATGTACAAGCCATTGCCGCCATACGATGTGCCGACCATGATGAAGTTGTCATCATCGGGCGCTACGAGCACACGGCCCGGGTGTGTCTCGCCGAGCGGTGCGCCCAACGACACCCACGAAGATTGAGCCAACACCGTATGTGTGATGAGCAAACAAAGCATGTGTAAGACCCATGCGACTATCAGGCGGCGTGCGGTCATGATCGATCTCCCGGGTTCGATCATGTCCTAGGGCGCAATGGGCACACCGACGTGTCACCACCGTGAACAGTACGCAGATCGAGTTCGCGCGAGCAGGTCGTTCAACAGCGTCGACCCTCTCATGCCGGCAAACGTGGCGGGCTTGGCACGCTTCCTCACTACGAGAACGGCGCTCACGGGCAACTGCCGGTCGGCGCGCCTGACGCAGTGACCAAGAAGTCATCGAACAGTACGCTGCCGCCCCAGCCGGTGTTCGATGCGTCCATCACGCTCACACTCGTGAACGGCGCGCCTAACCCGTGCTCGCTCCTTGACACGCCGTGCTCGCCCGTTGATCTGGACATCGAAACGGTGCGGTGTGCTAGCCGTGTGGACCAACAGGCTAACGTTCGACCATTGGATCTTCGACGTGGAAGTGAGCATCATGCCGCTCTCGTGATGCTCGGCGATGTGACAGTGGGCCATCCAATGGCCGGGGTAAAGCGACCCGCACCGTGGCTGTGAACGGGTGGTGCATGGGATGGTCGGATTCCATCTCGTTGACCAAGCGGATCTTCACTTGGTCAGCTGTGCGAATTGGCGCGCGAGATCCGGTTCCGCAAGGGCCTGCGAGTCATGTGCCCCCGGGAGCGCCTTTGATCCGATACTGGTAACTTGGCGCGAATAGGGCCCAGGACTCCGAGCCGAGATTCGCCGCTCCCGACGCCGGATTTGGCGGCCGGCATTGCTTGCAGTTCGCGGCACAGCTGTGCCACGTGCCTCGCGCTCCCTGGCCTCGTAACCAAACGAGTTTTTGGCGTGTTCGACTGGCACGGTGATTGCGAACCAACGGGCGCATGCGTTGCAAGTCCAGGTCCGTAGTCGCGTTCGCATACCTGAGTTTGGCCGCTGTTGGCGGCTGCGCCGATGCCAGACCCGCGGACGATCTCTCCGAAGCAGGCCGAGGTGGTGCATTCTCGGCAGCGGACCGACCGAGCGAGCACGATTCTGCCAACCCGGTCGCAGGTGCTGCCGGCGCAGCACCGCGCATGCCGGACAGCGGATTGTTCACTGAGACGTGTCCGGCCATGTTTCCGACTCCGGGCACCGCGTGTAAGGTGCCGCAGACCGAGACCTGCACGTATCACGGTGATGGACCGTGCTCCCAGACCAATCCGGATCGGATCGCGACGTGTACGGATGGCACGTGGGGGATGATTTTTCCGGCGATCCGTTGTTGGCCAGCCGACGCCGCTGCAGCCGATAGCGGCGGGAACGATTGCGCGGGACCGCTGTCGCTCGACGTCTACTGCGATCGACCGAACAGCGCTTGCAGCCTCTCGTTTGCGGAGATGCGGCAAAGCTATTGCGACCTCGGGCTCAACAAGAGCGTGAGTATGCAAGCCAACCGCTGCGGCGGCCGGAGCTTGCTCACACGCGTCGGCCTGAGCATGATGCGTTTCGACTACGACGCTGCCGGAAAGCTGCGTTCGGTGCAGAGCTCGGACGACCAACCGTTCGGTCCATGCCAGCGGTTCGAGTATATCTACGGTCAGCCTTGCGACCTCGTAGATGGCTCGAAGCCGGCGTGTGATGCCGCTGTGCTCGAAGACGCGAGCATCTAATCGCGCGCGAGGCGCGCTTCATCGCGCTCGGCTTCTCTCGGCGATGCGGCTTCGTATGCGCTGGTACCGCGTAGCGTTGATAACGGCCGATACTTGCGCTGTGCGCGATCGTACAAGCTCACGTTGACTCAACCCTAGCAAGCGTTGACCCCTTCGCTGGACGCATCGTATCGTGGTGTGGTGTCGATGACCCGCGCAGAGTTCCTGTTGGCGATGCGTGTTGGTGCACTGGCGCAGCTTGTCCTCGGATGCGGTTGGTTAGGCCTGTCCCCGGGCGTCAGAAAGGAAAGCATCATGACGGATCACGATCGTCGCAACGCGGAGGCCGCGCGTCGCCTGTACCAGCGCGAGATGGATGTGCTGTCGCCGGACATCGTGTGGCATGTACCAGGCCACAACCCGGTGTCGGGCACGTACCATGGCCTGAAGGAATACGCGGAGATCATGACAGGCCGCATGGCGCCGCTCGACCGCAGGGATTTCGATGTGAACCACGTGATGGTGAATGGCGAGTATGTCGTGGCTACCGTGCACTTCGTGGGCGACCGCCGCGGCAAGCACATCGACATGAACGGGGCGCACATCCTGCGCGTTCGCGACGGCAAGATCATCGAAGGTTGGGGCTTCGCGAGCGACCAGAACGCGCTCGACGACTTCTTCAGCGCCTGACCGACTGCGAGCGCACACGTTGCCATTCCGGCGTGAGTAGTAGAACGGCTGTACGGGTGTCATTGGGATCTGGCCTGCCAATACCAGCTGCCGATGATTCGGCTGCTCGAAGGCGGCGGAGGACGCGTGGCTCGGCCCGCGGGCGGGCAATCGGCGTAAGACCCGCGCCCACCTGCGACGCTCCGCCGCGATCATGACTAATCCATCCTACTCTTGTAGAGAATTTTGGCGGATGGCGCGCATCGCTACACTCGGGCGCAGGGACCCCTGAGGTACGACATGGAAATACTGCTTCAACCGATCGAAGGCCGAAGACCGAAGTCGAGCGCTGCGCTCTTTCAAGCCAAAGTCTTGCGCGCGCAGCGGCTGGTGCACGCGAGCGACTACGCTGCGGCGCAAGCGTTGCTCACGGACATGGAACCGACGCCTGCGGTTCTCGATCTGCGGGCGCGGATCGAAGCGCAGCGCGGGCAAAACGCCGAAGCACACGTGTTGTGGACGCGCGTGCTCGACGCAGCGCCCAACCACGCCGGCGCGAAGAAAGGCTTGCGCGACCTGCAGCGCGCGACCGCACGTAAGAAGATCTTGCATCACAGCGCACGCGGCGCGCGCTCGCTCGCGCTCGTCGCGGCAGGCGTGCTCATCGGCTTGAGTCTGGCGCCTGCACATGCCGCGAAGGCGCCGATGCAGCGGCCGAAGGCTGCGAAAGCAGCGCTAGCGATCACTTCACCAGCGGTCATCGCTCCTAGCGTTCCGCCCGTTACGCCGCCCGAAGGCGTGAGTGTGAGCACCGAGGGCCCTGCGCGCATCTACTCCTTCGAAGGTGGTCTATTTAGCGAGGGGCTGAAGTTCGCTCCGGGTGCGCGCGAGCGAGTAACGGCGCTCGGCCGCGCGCTCGCGCCAGATCTCGATGCGGTCCAGATCGAGCTGATCGGTTACGGCGACACATTGCCCATGTTGGACGAAGATCGGATCCAAGAGAGCACTGCCCTCGCTTTGGCGCGTGCCAGCACTGTGCTGGGCCGACTCGCCCGGACGACGCGCATACCGGCCGAAGCTTTCGTGTTGCGCGCCGCGGGCCAGCGGTTCGGGCCCGTCTCCGGAGATGGTGGCGATGCACGCAACCGTACAGTGCAGATCCGCGTCAGCCCGCGTCGGTAACAGCCCGGCGTCACAACCCGAGCTTCGTCATCCCTCACACCAGCGCGATCAGCCCGACCATCACCAGCAGCATCACGGTGGCATCGCCAGCACTGCGGTGCGTGATCCAGAACGCTGGCTAGCTGCATTTACGCCGGGTTTTGCGTGTGCCGCTACACCGAGGAACCACGAGCTCAAAAGCCCTTGCTCTTCATCGTCTTCGGCCCGATCTCTGTTTCCACGAAACGGCGCAGTTCCCGCCGCATCGCTCGTTGATGTTCTGTCCATTCAATCATGATCCTACCTTTCGTCGTGCTGTAGCGAAGGGCAACGTCAACAGAACGCCGGAGTCAAATAAGCCTGCAGATAAGCCCCAGATAGACCTATTTCGGACGTTCCTGCATTTGCAGGACGGTGGTGCGGCTCACACCGTGGCGTGCACACGCGAGTTCTGGGCGGGAAGCACGTCGCAGACCTATGATCGTGTGTTGGGAGCTGTGAAGTTTCGCAAGGCGGCTGATCTGCACTCGAATAGCTGGGAGATACATCCTGCAGCTGACGAAGTCATAGTCGTGCTGACCGGTGAGGTCGAACTCATTCTGGAACAAGCTGGTGAGAGCGCAACGAGCGTGGTCCTGAACGCACAGCAGGCCTACGTCGTGCCGCGCGGCGTGTGGCATCGCTTGCGTATGCGAGTGCCCGGCGAGCTATTGTTCATCAACTCGCGCCGCGACATGGACCATCGGCGTGCTTGAGTTCGCCTGCCCAGCCTGTCGGCGCGTGCATTATTTTCGCTTACCGAGCTGACGACGGCTGGTCTTTGCGGACGACTTCGGCCGCTTGGGCGCGCGGCTTGCGCCAACGCTCGGGTTGTCCTGGGCAGCGGCGAGTAGTCGCTTGGGTGCGGTCAGTCGCCACGCCTCCAACAGCAGCGATCGGAGTTCAGTTGCGGCGACACGGGTCAGATCGACCCGCGTCCAACCACCGAGTCCCGGCACACCGACTGCGCGATCGAACACATCCGGCTTGGCGTCCATGACCATTCGTTGCAACTCGGGGGGTAACTTGAGAATGACCAGCATTCGCTCGGCATCCAGCTCCGCGAAGATCTTGTTGTTCACGCGAAAGTCTGGCGTGTGAAAGTGCGACTTCTCTTCCGCAGCGGGAAGCGAAAGCGCTAGTTCTCGCAGTTGATCTAGAGTCACCATGATCGCTACCTTTGTTAGTCTCGAAAACTTGCGTCGAGCCGATCGAGTTTGCGTAGCAATGCCGGCTAGATCCGGGCGTTGGCCAGATACGACATGTCGGAGCTACGACTGAGCGCGACGTTCTTCTCGATGACCTCTGGGGCGACAGGATAGCTCTCGCGACAAAGCATTCGCGTTCGAACTTCGCCGGCCAAGTTGGCCCTACGTTCCTGCCGTCGGCAGCGCATGGTCCCTGCAGCCCGACTGAGTTAGTCTGGCGCCATGGAGACCCCGCTCACGCCTCTCGAGTTCGCCCGCCGCGCACGCAAATTATATGGAACGCAGGAGGCCGTCGTAGATGGCGTGTTGCGCCTGACGTACGCGCAGCTCGGGGAGCGCTGCGATCGCTGGTCCTCGGCGCTCGAAAAACTCGGCGTGCGAGAGGGAGACCGCGTGGGCACCATCGCGCCCAACACGCATCAGCATCTCGAGCAGTTTTACGCGGTGCCACAACTCGGCGCGGCCATCGTGCCGATGAACTATCGGCTGACAGCGAATGACTTCTCATCAGCGGCGGTGAGAACATCTCATCGATCGAAGTGGAGAGCGTGCTGCTGCGCCATCCAGCGGTGCTAGAAGTGGCCGTGGTCGGCAGGCCGCACCCGACATGGGGCGAGTCGCCGACGGCATTCGTGGTGACGCGCGCCGGAGTATCCGTCACGCAAGCGGAGCTCCGCGAATTTGCACGCGGGATGCTTGCACATTTCAAAGTGCCTACGGCTTTCGAGTTCATGAGTGCACTGCCGAAAACGGCGACCGGCAAAATTCAGAAGTACATTCTCCGCGGCGGCCAAGCAGCCATCGCCAAGCAGTAGCCTCAGCGTTCGGTGAGCTCCGAACTGTCGGTTAGGCTCTCGAGATCGACTTCGCCAGGTAGAGCGCACTCTCGCCCGGCATGTACGAGCCATAATAGAGCGAGTCCACGCCGCACAGCGCGTAGCCGAGTCGCTCGTATGCTCGAACGCCGGGCACATTGATGTTGCTCGTCTCGAGCCATACCTGGTGCGCGCCAACTTCGCGTGCGTACTGCTCGACTTCGGTCAGTAGTGCTCGACCAATGCCGCGTCGCCGAGAAGCGGGTTCGATGTACAGGAACCAAAGCACGAGCCGCTGATGCCAAGGCTCGTACTCCACGGTCGCGAAACCACAGATCACGCCATCGACCTCTGCCACCCAGCCACGCTGCCAGCTTGCCCACGGCGCAAACACTTCATCGATCGAATACCGCTTGGTGATCGGTTGGGGCAGCGGCCGCTCTTCGAGCGCGATGCCTCGTTCGCGCATGATGACGTCGAAGATGACGTCGGTTTCGAAACTGGTGTCGATCGCCTCGACGGCAGCCCGGTCGCGTCGTCGATGCAGCTTGCGTATGCATGGAGATACGTGCAAAGCGCCCCAATCGTAGATCACCATGCAGCGCATTTCGATGCTCTGTCGGTACAGCATCGACGAGTCGCAACTCGCTGGTTGACTCGCGCGGTCAGAGCGCGGGGGTGTACTTCAGCACGACATCGCACGCGCTCCGCGGCCGGAAACGTTTTCTGCCAGGTAGATTTTGAGAAGCGCAGGTTTGCCACCCTGTCACTGTTTCCGCGCGAGCATGGACAAAGTGTCGTGTGGGCGACGCCGGACAGCCATGCTACGTGATGTTTCCAGCGGCACGGAGTTTGCAGCAGTAAGTTGACTATGAACTCGTCCCAGCGTCAGGTGATTCAGATTGTGTTGGCATGCGCAGTCGGGTGGCTCGTCACGAGCGCCGCTTCAGCGAACTCACCCGCGATAAAGGAGCCGCCAGCCGTCGAGAGAGCCGAGGTGGCGGAGCCCGACCCGACTGGCATCGTCTATGTTCCGCACGACCCGAACGCGCTGGTCACGTTCAACCTCGAAGATGCTGACCTTCTGGAACTGGTCCGGACGATGTCGCAGATCACCGGCCGGCGCTTCATCATCGCGACCAAGCCGCGCAACATCAAGGCGACCGTGTATGCGCCGACTAAAGTAAGAGTGGCCGATGCTTACGAGGCATTCCTCTCGATTCTCGCGCTCAATGGCATGACGGTCGTACCTGCCGGGCCTTACAATAAGATCGTGGAGACAGCCAAGATTGAGAGTCAACCGGTGCCCCTAAGCATCGGTCCGCGTTAGGGACGGGCGCGCGACTTACGATCGCGGTAGAACTTGCGCCCCACTCAAGCCGAGATGATGAGCTCAGGGTGTTGGCGTGTATCGCAGCATCGCGATGGAACATTCACTCGGATCACTGGACAAGCAAACAGCGCTGCACTATGTCCGGAACATGCTCGAGGGGACACAATCACAACAAGCTGCACCACAGCAAGCATTGCTCGATTCTGACGCCACAGAGGCACTGGAGAACGAACTCACCACACTCGCTGCGCATCTGAACGCTGGCAACTATCGTTTTCTCGAGTTGCTCGCGAAGTTCGACGCGCGCGGGGGTTATCGAGGCTGGGGCCTGCTAACGTGCGCACACTGGCTCAATTGGAAATGCGGCATCAGCCTCGTTGCGGCGCGCGAGCGGATTCGGATTGCGCACGCGCTCGAGGGGCTACCGAAGATCAGCGACGCCATGCGACGAGGCAGCATCAGCTACTGCAAAGTCCGGGCGCTGACTCGCATCGCAACCACCGAGAACGAAGCATACCTACTCACCATCGCCGAGAATGGCACCGTCAGCCACGTTGAGAAAACGGTACGTCTGTACCGCCGCGTTGAACGCGCCGAGGAGCTGAGCGCAGCTAACGAGAGCTACGCGAAGCGCAGCCTCGACTATTATTTCGATGAAGACGGCTCGTTCGTGATCCGCGGCCGCTTGGCACCCGAACAGGGCACGCTCGTCATGAACGCACTGGCGGCTGCGCAAACCACACTTCGCGAAGCGGAGCACGCTTCACGTGAATCGTTGGGTGCTCCAGATGGGCCACGCGACGCGAGCGCTATGCGCGCAGATGCCATGGTACTCGTTGCGGAGACCTCGCTATCGCACGCAGCTGCATCGCTTGCAGCGGGCGATCGGCATCTCGTCACGGTACACGTCGACGAGTCGGTGCTGCGGGACGAAACAGCAGAGGGGCGCTGCCAGACCGCAAGCGGCTCGAGCTTACCACCCGCCACCGTCAGACGACTGTGTTGCGATGGTGGCCTGGTCCCAATCGTTGAAGACCAGCGAGGGAACGCCATCCATGTCGGGCGCAAGATGCGCGCGATTCCACCCGCAATGCGCCGCGCGCTCGATGCTCGCGACGGTGGTTGCCGCTTTCCGGGTTGCAGCAACACACGCTTTGTCGACGGCCATCACATCATCCATTGGGCGGACGGTGGAGAGACCAACCTGGACAATCTCATCCTGCTCTGTCGCCGCCATCACCGGTTCGTCCATGAGTATGCATTCGAGATTGTATGCGACGGATCCGAACTTTACTTCAGACGACCGGACGGCCGGCGTGTGTTGGATCAACGCCGTGGCTCTGCTGTCGGCGACTGCGAGCAGCTCGCGCATGATCACGAGCATGCAGGCCTAGACATCGACCAAGATACAGCGCAACGCTGGCACGGCGATCGAATGGACTACAACTGGGTAGTCAGCGGCTTGTTCCGGATCGCAACTAGATGCGCCGACGCCGACTCCACAACGCGTGTGCACTCAACGTAGCGACAGGCGTTAGTTCTGGACTTCCCCGCGCTCGGTGCTCAGAGCGCGCCTGAGGCTCGGCGCTGAGCTCATTTCAACTGGTGCAACGTGCACAAACCACTTTGCGCTTACGCAAGCGTGGCCGATCGGCGTAACCCGAATTCCACGGGTCGCGCCACTCACCACGGCACGGCGCTCGTGTCCAACGCCATTGCCGCCACCCAACCGAGGTTCACTGTGTCCAAGGCACCCGTCTGTCGTCTTTGTCTGGTGTTGATGCTGCTCGCTGCCGGCTGTGCGGCACAGAAACTGGGCGCAACTGGGGGCTCTGGCGCCACAGCCACGAATGCCAACCAGGCAACAAGCGGGACACTCGCGGCGATCGCAGGTTCGCACGCCGCAGCCACGGGCGCCGCTGGCAACAGCATTCCCGCTGGCAACGCTGTCGCCGGGACCTCGGGTCCGTCCACCGTAGCCGGCTCGGGCGGTCGCAGCGGCACAATCGCAGGCGGCGGTGGCAGTGGCGGATCCCGCGCGGTCTCCAACGCAGGCAACGGCGGCGGCTCGAGTACGACAGGTCCGGATCCCGTGCCCATGGATACCGCAGGACCCGTGATGGTGGACACCACGCCCAACACGTGGCGCACCGCGCTCGATCCGAGCAGCGGCCGGTTTCATTTCGTCTCACCCGACAACAAGCCCGCCGTGCTGCGCGGCATCTCGATGACCGGCGCGGAGACCGGCACGCGCGAGACCGCAGCTGGCGGCGGCTTCTGGTTGTATCTGTCGAACCAGATGCCCGAAGCCACGAATGCACCCACCGTGCTCAAGAACGTGGTGAAGACACTCGTCTCGAACTGGAAGACCAGCGTCGTGCGCATTCCGATCTGCGGCTCGGCTTGGGCGCAGAACTACAACGTTCACGATTGGGGCAACGCGGCTGTCACCAACTACCGCGATTGGGTCGACACCGCCGTGCAGCAAGCGCGCTCGAGCGGCGCGGTGGTGATCATCGACAACCACCTGTGGGCGATCGCGAAGATGGGCAACGCAGGCGTGGACCGCGGCTCGTTTACCAGCAACGGCCAGACGCACAAATATTCGGAGTACGAAGACGGCTGTACCGGCACCAACAAAGTCGGCAACGCTGACGCCTGCGCGCCCTCCGACTGGTACACGCAGGACAAGAATACCTGGCAGTGCGCGATCGCGAACGCCGATGGCATCACGATGCACAACGCCTACAAGAACAAAGACAACATCAGCGCGATGTGGGCCGACATCGCCGCGCGCTACAAAGGTGACAGTGGTGTGTGGTTCGAACTGTTCAACGAACCTTACTCGCGCAAAGCGAGCAAGCCGTTCCC
>Ga0081455_10004366_pt1 | contig 15925 bp, 9 predicted proteins | sample TabmetS3T2R1_FD_70207 | JGI IMG/M metagenome (GOLD analysis project Ga0081455, IMG submission 70207) | Tabebuia heterophylla rhizosphere microbial communities from the University of Puerto Rico - S3T2R1 | ecosystem: Host-associated > Plants > Roots > Rhizosphere ... | reverse complement strand
GGACTGCACGAGCTGGCGGTCGAGGATGCGATCACCGCACATCAGCGGCCGAAGCTGCAACGCTTCGACGACATCCTGTTCACCGTTCTCAAGACGGTCACCTACGTCGAGCACGCGTCGCCGACCACGACCAGCGAGATCGTCGAGTCGGGCGAGATCATGGCCTTTCTCGGCAAGGACTTCATCATCACGGTCCGGCACGGCCAGCATGCTTCGCTGCGCGATCTGCGTAAGGAGCTCGAGGCAACCCCCGATCGGCTCCAGGCCGGCCCCGCCGCCGTCCTGCACGCCATCGCCAAGCGGATCATCGACAACTATCTCGAGGTGACCGAATCGTTCGAGGCCGACATGGACGAGATCGAGTCGCTCGTGTTCGCCCCTCGCAGCCCGATCAGTCCCGAGCAGATGTACCTGATGAAGCGCGAGGTGCTCGAGCTTCGCCGTGCGGTCATGCCGCTGGCCACGCCGCTGCACCAGCTGGTCAAGGAGGACTCCCCGCTGATTCCGTCCGAGGTGCGGTCGTACTTCCGCGACGTCGAGGACGATCTGTCGACGGTGGCCGAGGAGGTCGCCAGCTTCGACAGCCTGCTCACCACCCTGGTCGACGCCACGCTCGCCAAGGTGACGCTGCAGCAGAACACCGACATGCGCCGGATCACCTCATGGGCGGCCATCATCGCCGTCCCCACCTTGGCCGTCGGCGTCTACGGCATGAACTTCGACCACATGCCCGAGCTGCACTGGCGCTACGGCTATCCGCTGGTTCTGATCGTGATCGCCGTCGCCTGCTTCGTGCTCCACCGCGTCTTCGTCCGCAATCGATGGCTGTAGCCGGCGGGCTGGTCGCTCAGGGACCTGCCGGTCGCGACTCCTCGTCCTCGGCCTGCATCGACGGCATGACCGACCGGGTGACCTCGTCGAAGACGTCCCATTCGGCCGGCTGCTTGCGCCAGGTCTCCGGGTAGTAGAAGACGAACTCGTCAACGCCAATCGACCGGAAGCGGCCCACCAGGTCGCGGAAGTACCCGACCGACTCCCACGGAGTCAGCGGCGGGAAGCAGACGACTGAGTGCCGGATGGACGACGGGTCCCGGTCCAGTTCGACGCAGTAGTCGTCGAACCGCTGGCTACGGTCGCGAGTCGACGTGTAGAAGTCGTCCTCGGTCTCGATGCCGTAGCCGCCCCAAGAGCTCCATCCGTCTGCATAGCGCGCGGCCAGGCGGAGCATGCGCGGTCCGTGAGCCGCGATGGTGAGCGGCGGTCGCGGCTGCTGTACGGGCCGCGGGATGGTCTCCGCGCCGTCGCACCGGTAGAACCCGCCGTCGTAGTCGGTCGTTTCCTGGCGAAGCAGGAGGTCGGTCAGCTCGACGAACTCGGCGAACCGATCGACCCGCTCGCGCGGGCTCAGCTGCATGCCGACCGCCGCGGCGCCGGCCGACGGATCTCCGACGCCGAGAGCGACCTCGACTCGTCCACCGCTGAGGTGGTCCACCGTCATCGCCGCCTTCGCCAGACTCACCGGGTGGCGGAAGTAGAGGCTGGTGACCAGCGTCCCGATCCGGATCCGATCGGTCTGCATCGCCATCATCGCGAGGGTGGCCGGGCCGTCGAACATGACATGTCGCGGATGGTCCGGATCGACCATGGTGTCGCAGTTCCACACCACGTCGAAGCCGACCTGCTCAGCCGTGGTCCATCTGCGGGTGAGTTCGTCCAACGGCAGGTTCTGGTACTGATACGCGCAAAACCGCAGAGGCGCCATGGCCGCCACTCTGCCATGCGCACGGAGGGCTAGGCGTACGGTCGCGGGCGCTCAACAGCCCGCGGGCGCCAAATCGAGCGTCCGCGGGCTGTGAGTCAGCTACTCAGAGCAGCGTGTCCCGCAGGTCCTCCAGCGCCTGCTTGAGCTCGCCTTGGTCACCGGTGTCGGCCAGCGGCTTGATCGCGTTGTTGAGCTGATCGATCGCCGATGCGGTCTCGCCCTTATCCACCAGCCTTTCGGCATTACGGAGGAGTGCCCCGACCTGCTTGGTGAGCCGGGTGCCCAGCTCGCCCGAACGTACCCCCTGGTCGAAGTAGGCGCCGGCGACGTTGAAGCTCGGCGCCCACACGATCTGGTGCTGGTTCTGGCTGTTGAACTCACCGAGCCTGACCTCACGGGCGGCGTCGAGCTCGTTCTCCGACAGCATGTCGCTGACCAGCAGACCGTAGGTGTCGAAGCCTCGCGCGATCTCGGTGCCGTAGACCTGACCGTTGTACCAGTAGGTCGACCAGAGTCCACCGAGGTTGAGCCCGGTCGGGTTCGGCGAGTTGATCGGACCACGGTCGAAGTACGCGATCTCGGTCGGGTTCTCGGTGTCGGAGAAGTCGATCACCGACAGGCCGCCCTGGTACCACGCCTGGACCAGGATGTCGCGACCAGGCACCGGGACGATGGAGGCGTTGTGGGCGACGCAGTTCTCCTGGGTCGTCTGGACCGCCGGCATCTTGTAGTAGCTGGCGAACTCCATCTGGTTGGTGTCTTGGTTGATGTCGAAGAAGGCGTCCGCGCCCCACTCCAGCTGATCGGTGGCCCGGCATCGTGCCGAGGTTCCGCCGCCCCACTCGTCGGTGAACATGACCTTCGTGCCGTCGTTGTTGAACGAGGCGGAGTGCCAGTAGGAGAAGTTCGGGTCGGAGACCGCGGACAGCCGCACCGGGTTCACCGGGTCGGAGACGTCGAGCAGGATGCCGTTGCCCTGGCAGGCTCCCGCCACTAGCTCCTTGTCGGGGTACGACGTGAGGTCGTGACAGGTGTTGGTGTTCGGCACCGGGCCGTAGGGGATGCCAGCCGGGTGCAGTGTGCCGTTCAAGGTGTTCTGCAGCCCGTTGAACGCGCCCGTGACCGGGTCGGTGAAGATCCGCGGCTGACTGACGATGGACGCTGCCTGAGGCGCGGCCAGCGGGACCCTGATCACGTCGATACGCCACTGGGTCGGATTGCCGGTCGTCACCGGGGCCTGGGTGTTGCTGTTGGCGTTCTCGCAGCCCGCCAGCTCCAACGGCGACCGGACGCCAGCGGTCCCGGAGTTGTAGATGTAGATGTTCGCGTCGTCGTTGGGATCGGTGACGATGCTGTGCGTGTGCGAACCGCGGCACGTCTGCACACCCGGCAGCTGAACCGGGTTGTCGATGTCGCTGATGTCGAAGATCCGCACACCGCGGAAGCGCTCGAGGTTAACCGCGCCTGGCGCGCCCTGCGTGCCGCAGTCGATCCGGCCACGAGTCTCCTCGACCGACATGAAGAGCAGGTCGCCGAACACCGATACGTCGCCCTGGCCGCCCGGACAGACGAAGGACGACTGCAGCACGGGGTTGGTCGGGTTGGAGATGTCGTAGACCTGGAAGCCGTTGAAGCTGCCGACGATCGCGTGGTCACCCGTGAACGCCAGGTCGGAGTTGACGAAGCCGAAGTTGCCCGGCGGCGCGTCGAACGGCGCCACCCGCGGATCGTTGTCGACGTTGTCGATGTTGCTGGCCACCTCGGACCACGGGAGGTACCCGGGAGCGATGCCGACCCGAGGATCGGTGGGATCCGGCGGGTCCGCCGACGACGCGGCGGGGATCAGGGTCACGGCGAGTACGGCGACCGCAGCCCCCGCGACCGCGGCGCGACGTCGAGAATGTCTTAAATGGGCAGTCCGGCTAAGTCGCCGGCCGATGTTACGAGGTATCGACCGCATGCTCCGACCTCCACGCTGTCAGGAAGGTCCTCCCAAGAGCGCGACGTCAGTGGTGAGTCGATGCAGGACCTATGATCTGCACTGACCCTAGGTGATTCGGATCACCGCCCGCCAGAGGGCATAACCGGGCCGAACAGGAAAAATAAGAGGAAACGCACAGGGTGGTTGACCGCTTGATGATCGCATCTGCTCGCGTCAGGACGCTGCTCGTCATATTCGCGCTTGTCGCCGTAGTGACGGCGTGTTCGTCCGACGACAACGGCGAGGACGAGTCCGACGGCCCCCGGGTCGTCCAGCTCGGCGGGCCCGGCGAGACCGGACGGGAGCTCACCGACGAGGAGCTCGCCGAGCAGGCGGATCCGGCCTACACCGACGCCGATGTCGCCTTCGTGCAGAACATGATCCCGCACCACCAGCAGGCCCTCGAGATGATCGCGCTGATCCCCGAGCGCAGTCACAACCCCGACCTGCCGAAGATGGCGGAGCGGATGGAGATCTCGCAGACCGACGAGATCAAGCTGCTCGAGGACTGGCTGACGGCACGGGGCGAGGAGGTGCCGAGCGGCGAGCACCATCACGGCGCCCAGCACGAGCAGCTAATGCCCGGCATGCTGACCGACGCCGAGATGGACCAGCTCGCCGGTGCCAGTGGCCCGACCTTCGACCGGCTCTTCCTGCAGTACATGATCCGTCACCACGAGGGCGCGGTGATCATGGCGCAGGACCTGACCGACTCCGGCGGCGGCCAGGAACCGAGCGTCTTCCAGCTCTCCCAGCTCATCGCCGGCGACCAGGGAATCGAGATCGCCCGGATGAAGCAGCTGCTCAACCAGCTCTGAGGCCGGTCAGGCGGCGGGCTGTCCGTCCTCGTAGAGCCGGGGCACCTTGTGGTTGGCCAAGAACACGTCGTCGGGGTCGACCGCGGAACGGATCCCGGTCAGTTTCAGCCACGTGTCGTCGGAGTACGCCGAGCGCGGATCGACCGGGTTCTCGGCGAGGTTGAGGTAGAGGCCGTCGTTCGACCACGGTGACAGGGCTGACGCGAAGCGGTTCGCGTCCGCGTGGCCCTGCGCCCCCATCTCCGGTGTCGCCGCGATGGTCGCGGCGAAGCCGGCGTACCCGGCATCGATCATCGACAGCGCGCCACCTCCCTCGTGCGGGCGACCCAGGGCTCCGCCTAGCTGGCGCAGTTCGGCGATCAGCAGGGTGGACTGCGCGTCCGGGCCTACTGCCGACAGGAGGGCGTCGGTCGCGGCGTCCGGGAGCGTGTCGAGCAGAGTGCTGGACGACACCGCGGGCGTCGGGCCTTCCGGGTCCATGTGCAGGCGCGAAAGCGACTGCGCCGGCACCCGGTCGAAGGTGTCGATCTCCGGCTGCAGAGCGCGCAACCCCGCGAGCAGCTCGCGACCCCGATCGTCCGAACCGAGGACGGCGCCGTCGATCATGACGATGTTGCGGCCGCGCACGATCTCGGGGATCTCGGGGATCGGGGGCAGTCGCAGGATGCGGAACGACGTGGTCACCTCGTCAGGGGCGCCCGGCGCCCAGGCGGCCCATTCGCGCAGCACCTTCTCCGCGTGGGCGATATCCCAGACCAGCATGCCGGCGTAGACCGTCTCGATCGGGTACAGCCGGAACTCCAGCGCTGTCACCACTCCGAAGTTTCCGCCGCCACCGCGAAGCGCCCAGAACAGCGCCGCTTCATTGTCGGCATCTGCTCGAACGACGGAGCCGTCGGCGATGACCACCTCGACCGCAGTCAGGCTGTTGCAGGCCAAGCCGAGCTGGCGGGCGTACCAGCCGGTGCCGCCCCCGAGCGAGTAGCCCGCGATTCCGACGTCGGGCGAGGACCCGTGCAGCGCTGCCAAGCCGTGGTGGCCGGCAGCCTCGACCGCCGACAGCCACATCGCTCCGCCTTCGGCTCTGGCGCTCTGGCGGCCCGGGTCGACGGCGACGTTATCCATCTCCGACATGCGGACGATGACGGTCTTCTCGAGGTCTCGCGCGGCGAGTGGTCCGGCGTTGTGGCCGGTGCTCTGCGGGGCGACCTTCAGGTCGTTCTCCACGGCGGCTCGGACCAGGGCGGCGACCTCGGCTGTGGTCCGCGGCAAGGCGACCGCGGCCGGCCGCTGGTCGACGGCGACATTCCAGGGCGTCCGGACCTCGTCGTACTCGGAGTCGCCCGGAAGGTAGACGCGCCCACCGGCGAGGTCGCGTAAGGCGGCGGCCGGGTTTGCGGTGGATTCGATGGTCATATGTGGCTCGCTCTCGATCTCGGTGCCAGGTCACTCGCAGGGAGCGACCGTCGTCACCTCTGGATCGACACGCCGTCCCAGGTCAAGGAGCGATGAGCCACGGCGATTGATACTCGGCAGCGCGCACTCAGACCCGAGCACGCGGGTGCCCCTCACGCAGCACGACGGGGCCGCGCCGGGTCGACGCCGGCCGGCTAGCTGCCGTTACTGCTTCGCCCAGTAGTCGTCACGCGACTTGCTCGTGGCGAGCTCGTCGGCGTTGCCGAAGCCGGGTGCCATCGAGGCGTCGGTGCCGGCCATGTACTGGTGGTGGTCGATGCCCAGCAGCCGGATCCAGCTCTGCTGCCCGAAGGTCAGGGCGATGAAGCAACCGAGCTCGACGAGCTCGGGCTCGCTGAAGTGCTCGCCGAGACGCTGCCACAGCTTGTCGAGATCCTGCTCGCCCCAGGCGATCGCCTGGGCGTACGCGAGCGCGGCCTTCTGACGGTCGTCGTACTTGTCCGACGACTCGAAGTTCAGCAGCTCGTCGTACTGCGCCTCCGCCAGGCCGGCGGCCGATGCCTTGATGGAGCGCTGGTTGCCGCAGAACTCGCACTTCACGGTCCGTGAGATGTAGACGCGGCAGAGATCCTTGATGGCGTGGTCGCAGACGCCGTTGTGGAACTGCGACTTCCAGGAGTCGGCAAAGGCCCAGAAGGCGTTCGGGGCGTGGGCACGCACGGCCGAGCTCTCCGGGCGAGGCGTACCCTCACGAGCGCATCGATGCATCTCCTCCTGCATCCGCTCGTCCATGCTCTCCAGAGGGACGTAACTGATGTACGGCTCTGCCATGGTCGGTACTTCCTCTCAAACGATCACCATTGGCACTGAACCACGAGCAATGTGGCATGTCCAGCACGGCGAGGGATTCAGCCGCCGCCTCGTCCGAGTGTCAGGACAGGCAGCGGCGAGCGTCGAGTGGCTGACCGGCGACGGTGAACAGCTCAGCGGCTTCGGTCAGCTTGTGGCGGGCGGCATCGGCGTCGCCTTCCGCGCGGTGCAGGTGTGCCCAGGCCTCGGCGATCGCGGCCTGCCAGGCCGTGCCTTGCCACAAGGCGGCCGAACGCTCGGCGTCGGCGAGGTGCGCCCGCGCGTCATCGACGTCGCCAACGTCCGCACAGGCTGTCGCCGCTGGCACGTCGAGCATGATCGAGCAGAACGTGCAGCTGTCCTCCTGGCCGAGCGTGGCGGTGGCTTGGTCCACGACCGCACGGGCGGCGTCGAGGTCGGGCGCGGCGCGGATCATCGACCCGTACACCCGCTGGAGCAAGTGCAGGGCGATCGCCGACCAGCGGGCCAAGGGCAATGCCCGCTGTAGCAGCCGCATCGCCTCGGTGCTGTCGCCCTGGGCGAGTCGGACCTCGGCGAGCCGTTGCAGGCTGTGGGCCTCGCCGGCCGTCGAGCCGACGTCGTGGTGCAGCTCCGCGGACTCGGTCAGCTCGGCTTCTGCCAGCGCCAGGTCTCCGGAGAGCAGGGCGGCCTCGCCGCGGAGGGCGGTGGCGAACGCGATCGCCCGCAGGACACCAGAACGCCGTGCCGACTCGCGCAAGGTATTGGCCAGTTCGAGGACTTCGTCGTACGGCATCGGCCCGTACAGCAAGAACTCGGCGACGCAGAGGTGGCTGTCGAACATCGATCGCGCGAGGTCCGGCTTGTCCGCTCCAGCCCGGAGCTCGGCGGCCAGCCGGGAAAACCACTCGCCGCGCAGGTGCGCCACAAGACCTTGGAGGGTGACGAGGTCGTAGATCCGCCAGTCGCCGCAGTCGGATACGCCGAGCCGGCGACGTGCCTCGTTAGCGGCGGACTCGGCTGTCGACAGATCGTCGGTCAGATACGCCAACATCCCACGTGCCAGCAGCAACTCAGCATCATCGGCCGAGCCGTCCGGCTCGAGGCCGTCCAACGCGTCCGTGGCAGTCGCGTAGTCACCGGCGAAGATCGCCGCCCTCGAGAGCCGAGGCCGCAGCCGACGCTGCTCGGCGACGTCTTCGGTGGCACCGAGCGCCTCGCGGTAGGCGAGCACGGCTCCAGCATCTCCGGTGGCCATCAACATGTCCGCGCGCAGAGCCAACAGGGCGGCGCGCTCGGGATCGCCGGCGTCCTGGCACACGGAGTCGATCAACCCCAGCGCGTCACGGTAGGCGCCGATGGCGGCATCCGCACGGGCGGCCTTGAGCAGCAGCGGAACGGCCGCACCGACATCACCGGCCTGCAGCAGCTGATGTCCGACCCGCGCCGGCGACGCACCGACGGCGCGCAGTGCCTTGGCGGCCCGCCGATGCAACGCGAGCTGTCGGTGCGGCGGCAGTCCGTCGAGCAGCGCGTCGCGCACCAGCGGGTGCCGGAAACGGAAACCGGCCCGAGTCCGTTCGACCGCTCCGGCGACCAGCGCCTGGTCGAGCAGCTCGTACGCGTCGTCCTCCGTCACGCCGGACAGGCCGACGTACTCGTCGGTGTCGAACTCGATGCCCAGCACCGCCACTTTGGTGAGCGCTGCGGTCGCCGCCTCCCCGAGTCCGCGCAAGACCAGTGCGCCTACCGGCCGAGAGTCGCCGTGGTCGGCGTCGGCGGTGCGCGCCAGCTCGACGGCTGCGAACGGGTTGCCTCCGGCAAGCTTCACCACCCGATCGAGCAGGATCGGATCACCGCCGATCACCTGGCCGGCCAGTCGGCGAATGTCCTGATCGGCCAGCGGACCCAGATCGAGCGTCACCGAGCTACCTCGACCGACCAGGCTGCTGCGCATGGTGCCCAGGGCTGGCCGCATCGGCCACGGTCGGTGCGCGAGGACGACAATGATCCGCTCGCCGACCGCGACCCGAGACAGATAGTGCAGCAGCCGAAGGCTCGCCTCGTCGGCGTCATGGGCATCATCGATGGCCAGCACGGCGCCACCGCCTGAGGCGGCCAGGCGCAACAGCTCGGCCGCACTGACGAACAACCGCTGGTGGCGGCTCTCGCCGTTCCACTCCGACGTGCCGTGCAGCGCCGACTCGAGCTCGACGCGGTAGAAGTCGCTGAGCCCGTCGAGTAGCGCCGGGTGCCGCCGGCACAGATCGGCAAGTGCCTCGAGGACAGGCGCGTAGGGCCATGCGCCTTCGATGGCGGCGGCGGTTCCCACGCCGACCCGGAGTCCACGCTGCCCAGCGTGGACGTCCAGCCAGCGCAGCATCGCGGTCTTGCCCATGCCCGCCGGTCCCGAGACGAGGATCGTGCACCCATTGCCCCCGCTGGCTGCCGTGATCAGCCGATCAACCCGGTCGAGTTCTACGTCGCGGCCCAGCGGTGACGGCGGCGGTTGACCCCTCGATGCCGTGCTGTCGGCTCTGACCAACTCGGCCCGCAGCGCTGCGACGGCCGGGCCAGGGACGACGCCGAGCTCGGCCCGAAGCGCTCGCTCGAACCGCTCGAGCTGACGCAGTGCTGCTCGCTGGTCGCCGTCGTCGACGTGTTGCCGCGCGAGCGCGAGGCAGGCGTTCTCGTCGGCCGGGTCCACTCGGGCGAGCTCTGCCCATCGGCCGGCCCGGCGCAACATCTCCTGGTAAAGCTGATCCAGTCGGTCTCGTGGGCCTTCCAGCCAGGTGTCATACCGGTCGTCCGGCAACAGTTCACCGACCCAGAGGTCGGCTGCCGCCGCGGCCGTCTCAGCGTCCTTGGCGTTCTCGGCGGCTCGCTCGAACGACTCGACATCCACCGTCACGTCCCCGTCAGGGAACAGCGACACGGTCTCACCGGCAAGTACGATCGCCCGCGGATCGCCAAGCGAGCGCCGGGCGAAGTGCGCGGCCTTGTGCAGCCGCGGTGCAGCCAGGTCGACGCCGACGTCAGGCCACAGCGCGTCGATCACCTGCTCGCGGTGCAGGGTCCGGCGCGGTGCCAGCGCCAGGAGCTTGACCAGCGCGGCCGCGTGCCGGCGACGCCACAGTTCGGCGGGAACGATGCGCCCGTCAACCCGGACGGCGAAGCCGCCCAGCAGGTCAATCTCCACGCTCATCGTTTCGTTGCTCCCGCTTGCGAATATAACTCCGGCAATCGCCTACGCGGTGGGCAGCGGCTGTGCGTCGAGCTCGCGGATCGCCTCGACCTCGTCGGCCATCACCGAAGCCATCCCGTGTAGCAGCCGGCGGACCTCGTCCAGGTTCCACTGATGCGAGGCGAGCCGGTCGGCGATCGGATGGAGCTGCGCGGCCGTACGGTCTCTCTGCTCCTGGTAGTCGGACAAGGCGAGATCCCCCGCTGTATCGGGATCGCGTCCCACCACGGCCGTGGCGAGCAACTCTGCGTCGTGCAGGGCCGCGGTGATCCCGTGGGTCGACAGCGGATCCTTCCAGCAGCCGGCATCGCCGACCAGCGCCCAGCCCGGTCCGTACGGACGTCGCAGGAGCGAGGGCATTCCTCGGAAGAATCGCACCGACCCGACCGGCGGAGTTGCCGTCAGGTCGACGAGCCCGCCGTCGATCCGCCCGAGCAGCTCGCGCTGTGACTCGGCTGGCCGCCGTTGACGCATCGCCGCGTCGAGCACCGCAGGAGGGCCACCGACGAATACGCAGGCGAGGCCGTCGTTGGTGGGAATCACCCCCGCGGACAGTGCGTCGCCGTAGTACCAGTGGTACCCGTCCAGGTCGGCCGCCGGCCAGTATCCGTACGCGAACGCAGCGGTGTGCGAACCGGCCGAAATAGTCGGCGCACCCACTCGTTCAGCGACGATCGAGCTGCGACCGTCCGCGCCGATCACCAGCGGAGCACGCTCGACCCGGGTAGCGCCGAACCGGTCGCGTAGCACCACACCGTCGACGCGTCCGGTGCCGTCGAGCGTCAGATCGGTCACCGACACCCGGAAACGAAAGCTGGCACCGGCACTCTCGGCGGCGCCGACCAGCACGGAGTCCAGGACCGTCCGGCGTGGCGCGTAAAGGGCATCGACTCCCGAGTTGGGCTTCAGCGACACGGGCAAGCAGTCGGCTCCGTAGTGGAACGTGACCCGACGCACCGGCGGCGTTCCCGCCGCCTCGACCTGATCCAGCAGACCCCAGCGCTGCAACTGCAGTACGCCGCCGCGCATCAGCGCATGCGTCGAGAGGGTGTCCGAGCCGCGGCGAGCCCGATCCACGACCAGCACCCGCCAGCCAGCCTGGGCAAGCAACAGCGCGGTCGACGCACCAGCGACCCGGGCGCCGACCACGATCGCGTCCCAGCCCGCGCTCTGACCAGATCGGGTGGCCGCGCGTGTCGTCATGCCGACGTCGAGACGTCGATCCGGACGTCGGTGCCGTTGGCGAGCACGTCGTAGACGGCAGAGCGGTTCCGGGACTGTTCCACCAACGCCGCCAGTTCGTCGGTCGTTGCGTCGCCCTGGACGTCGAAGCGAATCCGGATCTGCTGATAGCCGTTGCGCACCTCCTCGGACAGCCCCAGGATGCCGAGCAGGTCGATGTCGCCTTCGACGGTCGACGTCACCCGGTGCAGCGTGATCCCGCGGGCGGCGGCGATGTTGGCCAGCCCGGCCGTGACGCAGGCCGCGATCGCGTGCAGCAGGAACTCGACCGGGGTCGGCCCTTGGTTGGTGCCGACCAGTACGGCGGGGTGATCCGCGTCGTAGCTGAACGGCTGCGTACGCGTCGTGTCCTCGTTCCCGGCGCCGTAGAAGCCCTGAATGGTGGACCGGTTGTGCGTCCCGCTGACCCACTCGTTGCGCGCTCGGAACTGGAACTTGGCAAGCTCCGGCGTTCCCTTCACCGCGTCGAGGGTGGCGAACAGGGTCGGGACGTCGACGCCGTTAAGGGGCTGACGCTGAACTGTCGCGGTCATGGTGTGCCCTCCCTTGGCTCGTGACTCATGACCGCGCTGACGCTAGGGGCGTCGCCTTCCCCCGGCCTTCCCCGTGACATCCCGCCCGAAGCGTTGACAGAGAGTTGCAGATTTTCAGCACTAATGTCATGCCATAGAAAGACCAAATCTTCGTTAAAGCAATCCTCCGGGAGATCACAAAATTTAGCCGCACCAGTTGCCCGACACGGAGCCTGTCACGCGGCAGGCATGCACGATTTGCTCGTAGCGTCGAGGGACCTTCGGCACTATCAAGCGTTTGGACAGGCGCAGCAGACTCTTTCCTGTACGAACTGCAGATGGGCGCCTGGGAGTTACCTCATGACGCGCATCTTGCTCATCATCGCCGCAGTCTGCGGCACTCTGGTCTTCGCAGCGCCGGCCGCCGAATCGGCCGCTCCCGACTGCGTCGTCACGATCGCGGGCGACATCGCCGACGGGGCGGATCCGAGCGACAGCAAGTACATCAACGCCCTGCGCACCGGCGACGTGGTACGCATGGTCAACCCCACGTTCGCACTGACCGCGGGCGACAACGCCTACGACACCGGCACCCTTGCCGAGTTTCAGACGAAGTACGACCCGACATGGGGGTCGTTCAAGGCGACCACGCGACCAGCACCGGGCAACCACGAGTACAACACCCCCAACGCACAGGGATACTTCGACTACTTTTTCGGCGGTGTCAGCACCGGGAATGACTACTACGCGTTCGACTGCGGCGCGTGGCGCCTGTACTCCCTCAACTGCGAGATCCTTTGTGAGGAAGGATCTGCCGAGCTCGCGTGGCTGCGCAACGACCTCGCAGCGCATCCTGGGCGGCATTACCTCGGCTACCTGCACCAGCCTCTCTTCACCTCTGGAATCATCCACGGCCCGGATCCGGATGTCGCGGACGTCTACGCCGCGATCCAGGCGTCTGGAGGGGACGTGCTCGTTAGCGCGCACAACCACCAGTACGAGCGGTTCGCCAAGCAGAACGCCAACGGTACAGCGGATTCCCTCGGACTGCGCCAGTTCGTTGTTGGGTCCGGTGGCGCGGACATCTACGGGTTCGGTACGCCACAAGCGAACTCGCAGTTCCGCGACGGCGAGCACTACGGCGTGCTCAAGCTGGTGCTCAGCGACGCCTCTTATTCCTGGCAGTACCTCTCTTCCGGCCGCAAGCAGGTCGGCACGTCGGACCTGGACGACCCGGATCATCCGCTCGGGACTGTATTGGACCAGGGCAGCGAATCGACCAACCTCGGTGGCGGGGGCAACCGGCCGCCGATCGTCAGCGCCGGCGCCGACCAAAGCATCAGCCTCCCGGCCGCCGCGACTCTCACCGGTACCGTCGCCGACGATGGGCTCCCCGGCGGTACCCTCACCTCGACATGGTCACAGGTGAGCGGCCCCGGAGTAGCGGCGTTCGCAGACGCCTCCGCGCCTTCCACGACGGCGTCGTTCTCGGCCGCAGGGTCCTACCTGCTGCGCCTGACCGCGTCCGACGGTGAGCTGACGAGCACCGACGACGTCATCGTGCAGGCGGTGCCTGAGGGAGCGCCGAGGACGCTCGACGTCCGGGTCGCCTCGGGCTCAGACGATGTCGAGCAGGCGGTGTCAGGGTCGACCTCACTGACCAGCTCCGACCTGGAACTGGTCACCGACGGCAACACGCAGCAGATCGTCGGCACCCGGTTCGCTGGCCTACAGGTCCCGGCCGGCGCCACCATCATCAACGCCTATATCCAGTTCCGCACAGACGAGGTCAGTACCGACGTCGCCAACCTCACGATCCGCGCCGAGGCCCATGACAACACCCCGGCCTATCAGGCCGTCACCGGCAATGTCGCCAGCCGCGCCACCACCACGGCGAACGTGGCCTGGACGCCTCCCGCCTGGAACACGGTCAACGAAGCCGGTGCTGCCCAGCGCACTCCCAACCTCGCCAGCCTGATCCAGGCGATCGTGGATCGACCCGGCTGGACCCAGGGCAACGCGCTCGCCCTGCAGTTCCGCGGCACCGGACGACGTACCGCCGACGCCTTCGAAGACGGCGCCGCATTCGCACCGTTGCTGCACGTCGAGTACAGCACCGGTCCGGTGACCAACCGCTCCCCCGCGGTCGACGCAGGCGCCGACCAGTCCGTCATCCAGCCGAACCCGGCGACCCTGGACGGCACCATCACCGACGACGGCCAGCCCAACCCACCGGGCGCGGTGACGACCAGCTGGTCACAGGTGAGCGGCCCCGGGACGTCCGCCTTCGGCAACGCCAACGCGGTCGACACCACCGCCACCTTCTCCACCGACGGCCAGTACGTCCTCCGCCTCACCGCGACCGACGGCGAACTGACGACATTCGACGAGGTCACCGTCAACGTCCAACCGGCCGGGACGACGCAATCCGTTGATGTCCGGGTCGCGTCGGGCTCCGACGATGCCGAGCAGGCGGTGTCCGGGTCGACGTCAATGACCAGCGGTGATCTCGAGCTGGTGACCGACGGCAACACGCAGCAGATCGTCGGCACCCGGTTCACCGGCCTTCAAGTCCCGGCCGGCGCGACGATCAGCAACGCCTACGTCCAGTTCCGCACCGATGAGGTCAGTACCGACGCGGCCAATCTCACCATCCGCGCCGAGGCGAACGACAACACCCCGACCTACCAGGCCGTCAACGGCAATGTCGCCAATCGCGCCACCACGAACGCCAACGTCACGTGGACGCCACCGGCATGGAACACCGTCAACGAGGCCGGTGCTGCCCAGCGCACGCCCAACCTCGCCACCCTGGTCCAGGCGATCGTGGACCGAGCCGGATGGACCCAAGGCAACGCGCTGGCCATCCAGTTCCGTGGCACCGGTCGACGCACCGCCGATGCCTTCGAGGACGGCGCAGCATTCGCTCCCCTGCTGCACGTGGAGTACAGCGCCGGGCCGGTGACGAACCGGGCACCCGCGGTCGACGCAGGAGTCGACCGGTCCGTCATCCTGCCCAACCCGGCGTCTCTGGACGGCACCGTCACCGACGATTGGCGACCCGCGCCGCCTGGAATAGTCGGGACGACCTGGTCCCAGGTGAGCGGCCCAGGCACCGCCACCTTCGGCAACGCCAACGCGGTCGATACCACCGTCACCTTCTCCGCCGACGGCCAGTACGTCCTCCGCCTCACCGCCGACGACGGCGAACTGACCGCGTCGGATGACGTCGCCGTCAACGTCCAACCCGCCGGCACCACGCAGTCGCTCGACGTCCGGGTCGCCGCGGGCGCCAACGACGCTGAGCAGCGGGTGACCGGGTCCGGATCGACCGCGCTGACCAGTGCCGACCTCGAACTCGTCACCGACGGCAATACCCAGCAGATCGTCGGCACCCGGTTTACGGGCGTACAGATTCCGGCCGGCACCACCATCAGCAACGCGTATGTCCAGTTCCGCACCGACGAGGTCAGCACCGGCGCGACCAACCTCACGATCCGCGCCGAAGCGGCCGACAACACGCCCATCTATCAGGCGGTGAACGGCAACCTCGCCAACCGGGCCACCACCACCCAAAGCGTGGCCTGGACGCCACCGGTCTGGAACACCGTCAACGAGGCGGGCACCAACCAGCGAACGCCCAACCTCGCCAGCCTCGTCCAGGCGATCGTGAACCGGCCGGGGTGGACCCAGGGCAATGCGCTCGCGATGCAGTTCCGCGGCACCGGACGACGTACCGCGGACGCCTTTGAGGACGGCGCCGCCTTCGCACCGCTACTTCATGTCGAGTACGCCCAGCCGTAGACGGGGTCTCCTAGGGCGTGTCTCCCTATCCCCGGCCGTCGCGAGCGGTTTCTGGCGGGATGCCTCGCAAGGCGGCGGAGCGAAGGCGCACTGGGTTTGTGCGTCGAGCGACGACAACGCAGCGAGGCGCCCGCCAGGGACCGCGCAGCAGGCTGCGGGATAGGGAGACACGCCCTAGTCCGCTCCGAGGGCATGGAAGAACCGAACCAGACTGTTGGCCGCCTCCTCGAGGAAGCTGGCGACGCCCTCCACATCGTTCGCGAGCTGAACCGGCGCATTCACCAGATAGAACAGCAGGAACGCGACGATGAGGAGGAT
>Ga0081455_10004365_pt1 | contig 15925 bp, 15 predicted proteins | sample TabmetS3T2R1_FD_70207 | JGI IMG/M metagenome (GOLD analysis project Ga0081455, IMG submission 70207) | Tabebuia heterophylla rhizosphere microbial communities from the University of Puerto Rico - S3T2R1 | ecosystem: Host-associated > Plants > Roots > Rhizosphere ... | reverse complement strand
ATGATCTTATGCTATAAACGAATAGCGGGAACTTCCACCGACTAACCGCCAGTTAGTCGAGCAGAAATATGTTTGGATGTAGATTCTATTTTTGTTTTGATTCAGTTTTTGAGACCGACATTGTAGGTACCTGTTAGATCTAGAAAAATATTAAACGAAGCATCGTAACTCAGTCGTTCGGTCGCTAACCTCATTTGGTTAATCTCGTTATCCGCTACTCACTTATAGTATAAATCGATTCTAGGACAATCAAGCTAATTGAGTTGAAAAATGTGCTATTTGAGATAAGATTATTATAAAGATCATGTCAATCACTAACTGTTTGTTCTTCACGAGAAATAAGGAGCAAAAGGCTGCGGGTATTAAAAGATATTTGACATTAAAAAGACAAGTAGCCGACAGCATCATTACCTATGCGAAGAGTTGCCATCCTAATGAAGGGATCTTAATTCTTCAGGGAAAAGCCAAAAAGGATAACATTCTAGTGGATGGACTTGTTGTCCCGCCATTCGCTTCTCATGGACCGTACTATTCGGGATTTCCAACCTACGATCTGCCATTTGATCTTTCATATATAGGTACTGCTCATTCGCATCCAGGTGGATCCAATAGACCGTCACTTGAAGACCTGAACAATTTTTATGGATTCGTTTCTGTTATTATTTGCTATCCGTATTCAGATGCAGATATAGGGGCTTTTGACAGAAACGGTAACAAAGTGCACATAGAGATTGTTTAACTTTAACTAATGCAAGCAAACCAATCAATTTAATACCAAAAATGCCACTGATAGGTTGGAGAACAATCACCAATGAGTCTTGAACAGCTACGCGACAAAGCATTCTTTCAAAATACGGTTGACGTATGGGTTATGCTCTGTGCAGAAAAAAAATGGGACTACTACGACTTAGATGCCTACAGAGGTTTTATACGATATATCAAGGCCAAAGGAATCAGGGTACAAAAGTTCCCTCTATGTATAAAAGAGTCTGGAGGTATGTATGAGAGGGGTAGGGATAAGACAAAGTTCCTAGAAGAGTTGTCTCATATATCTTCTGAAGATGCGTCTGCCTACACCATAAAACTAAGTACAGAAACTTTGTCTTGGTTGAGAGCATTTGATAAAACCAGTTAAGATTAAAGGTCCTCGGAACTAATCGGGGTAGTCCTTTTCTCAAGGGCTGGGGGTAGATGCTCTCATTGTGGTTGGGATTAGAAACAACAAAATCAGTTGTCACACTAACAATGCGCCCTCATCCTGATTAATATGCTACCTTATCCTCCTCGGATTCGTAATGGACTCTAGGGTATATCCTATAAGGGCGAATGAAAGCCCTGCTAAGCCGATCATTAGGCCGGGGGGAATTATCCACCACCACAATCCAAGTGTGGTTGCGCTAGCAGCATTGGCTTCATTGAGGATTCTGCCCCAGGTAGGGATAGTCATATCACTTAATCCAAGAAAACTTAAACCCGCTTCCGCCAGAATTGCCGCGGGAACGGAATAGGCAATCATGACAAAAATCAAGGGAAGTAGTTGGGGGACTATATGTCTGAATATTATTTTCATATCCGATTCTCCCATCAATTTAGAAGCTTCGACATATTGGTAGTTTTTTATCTGTAATGATAGGCTTCGAGTTAGTCTAGCACTTCCGGCCCACCCGAACAAAACCAAGAGTACGACTATAAGGTAGATGTTGAGTCCGTATCTGACAGATATCAGGATCAATAGAATTAGGACAGGCAATGAAATGAAAAAATCATTAATACGCATCATAACTTCATCTACTCTACCTCCTTTGTAACCAGAAGTTATGCCATATATCATGGCAATTAATGAGGTGCCTACCGCAACTGTAAGGCCGATGAAGAGCGCAACAGGAGTGCCCCATAGGATTCCAATTGCTAAATCGCGTCTAAAGGCATCTGTACCAAGGATACCATACACAGTTCCACCAAGAATTACACGGGCGTCGTCTATGACATCCTTTTCATCAAAAAAGTAAAATGTCAACTTAAATGTGTAAGGGCCTTTCAGGATCTCATTTTCCCGTGTATCCGAAAAAATCATGACTTGAGGTCTGGTAACATCAGGAGGATAACTAAAAAGGGGGACATATTGACGCAGATTCTGAGAGATATCTCTGTTTGTGGAGAATACACGGGAAGAATATGTATTTTGGTCCTCTGTCGACTGTTGTCCTACTTTGGGACTGGTCTCCTGCCCATCAATATTAGAATTTCCACCTTCATTTTCAAGTACTGTATTAGATGGAAGAGAGGAATAGTATATCCTAAATTCAAGGCCATCGGGTCTTGTCACGTTAATTTCTAGTACAGGAGGAATCTCTCCATATCTGGTAGTGTAAGGAATCACGAAATTGGTCGGATAACTGTCATACTCGAAATTGGTTGAAAATGCTCTGGAAACAGTGTGTATCCCTCTGTAGGTTTGGATCAAGATTTCCTTGCTTGAGTCATATGGAAGAATGGTATGAACAGCTGCTGTGGGACCGAACATTCCTACATTGGTCCAAGCTGGGGCAGCTGACTCCGGATAATCAACCCAGTAAGTGGGAATATTCCATTGTCTGAATGTAGAAAGAGGGATCGAAGTAACGGCGTAAATCGATATTCCTACTAGAAAAATGAGGATAATTATTCCAGTTAAGCCTAGTTTAGAATGTCTAAATCCAGTAATTATATCCGATCTGCGAGAGGGGCGTAGCTGAATTGTCAACTTATAGCTTTTATGCGGGGGTCAAAAAATGAGTAAGCTAGGTCAGTCAGAAAAACCGCGGCTATGTAGATTAGAGTCGACACGTACACAAGGCCAATAATTATTGGGGCATCATTCACTGTTATTGCACTATATAATAGACTTCCCATTCCAGGCCAGTCAAATACTATTTCTATTAAAAGTGCTCCGCCAAAAACACCTGCCAGGCCTAGAATGATAGAATTCAATAAGGGCGGGGCTGCATTTCTGAGTGCATGTGAATAGAGAATCTTCTTTTTTGGTACTCCAATGGCGCGTTTCGCTTTGATAAAATCCTCGTCCAAGATATTGACAACGAAAAGTCTTACAAAATAACTCTGTACCGCAATACCGAGAATAACGAGTGTAATTAGAGGGAGCGCCATATGGTACAGGAGATCTAATGGATAGAAGGGGTCAGATGGAGAAGACGTAGGAATGGACCTTTCAGGAAATAACGGTATGACGAAGGCAAACGCAAATATCATAATCATACCGATATAAAAAGTAGGAAGACTGTTACTAAGCATAGAAACGAAAACATTTGCCTTATCAACAGTCCTTCCCTGCCTCTCTGCTAAAAAAGGACCCAAATAAAGACCAATTATGAAGGTTATGATAGTCGCACTACCGAATAATAGCAGCGTTCGGGGAACTCTCTCCGCAATTATATCAGCAACTTCTGGTGATCCACTCTCACTTGTGACAAAGTACGACCTGCCTAAATCAAGCATCATTACTTTAAATATCGTATTCAAGAATCGTTTGGGCGAATACCATGGTTCATCCAGACCCAGGTTTTTTATCCTCAGCTGAATTTGTTGGTTCACATATGCTTGTTGTTCGGCTGCGCTTTGGAATTTTATTTTACTCTCGATTAAGCTTGTGACAACCGCTTGTCTTATGCTGTCTGTAAGAATTTTGTCCATCGTCTCACCTAGAAGAGAAACGGTGAGAACGAGAACCAAAAATAGTACAATTATCAGATTTATTGACCTTCTGATGAGTACTAGGTAGAATCCTGCCATCTCTTTCTGTGGATCGCTTTGTCTTTCTTTTGGTTTGTATAAATATTATTGCATCGATGACCGTTCTTGTTTTCAATTGATATAGAGTAGCTCTATTATTAAGTACTGACTATTTTTCTTGGATCAATTTATTGTCCCGTACAACTAAGATAGGCGTTGTATATATATCAGGACGAATTGCATCATTGGTATTAGCAAATATCTTCAACAGATTAGGTCCCTCTCGGAGTTTGGATGTATCGGTACCGTTTAAGGTAATCTCATATGTTCCTACCCTGTTATCATCGTAGTCGCCGACACTTCTTTCACTAACAATTCTATCTTGGTCAAAAACCATCTGGGAATCATTAGTTTGATTAGTACCGCTTAATGCTGAGTCGTATTTATTCATGGATCTGCCCACTAAGGGCTCTGCCTTACCGCTCGAAATGACTCTGCCATTGTCATCTGACAAGAAATAGTCGACTATCGCGTCATTGCTGGGCTTGTTTCCGACCGTAACATTAAGACGTACTTTTAACGGTTCACCAGGGCTCAAGTATTTTTGAGATTCAACCGTCTGTATTTCTGCCAGCTGGGGATTTTCAAATACAGACCAGTAGCCTTGAGGAAATGGATAACTTGGGTCCCTGTATGCTTTCACAGTAATTGTTTTTGCCCCAGGATTGTAGGTATCGAGATAAAATGGACCATTGCTTATGACGGCATGATGGTGACGTTGTATCCATTCGATAGCAGCATCATATCTTTCTATGGCCTTATTTTTGGTTACTATTCCGACGAGAGGAGGAGGAATAAATCCTTCAGATTTCATTTTTTGTAGTTCTGCAAGTATCATATCCGCATGACTAGGGACTATAAGAGATAGTTGAGGGACATCTTTGGCCGTAGCCTGTCCTTGCGAATATGCTACCTTTCCCGCCGTCACGAGTCTTTCTGTGGCCGCCGTTATTTCCCAGGGTTGAGCAGACCAAGCCGTCGCGGAGTCTGCTATTTCTTTTTCGTCATAATGCCATTGGTCAACAAAGGACTCAATCGCTGTATCGTTAATGAATCGAATCCCTTTTGCTAAAGGAAGGGCCACTTTTACAGCCGCTGTGTATTCTGGGTCTACCGTAAGATCTCCTTTACCTTGGTCGGTCCCCCACTCAAAGGGAAAATAGCTCGAGTAGAGAATATCTGACTTATCCATCGGTATTCCATGATGCCAATTAGAATACAACAGATTGTAGTCAACCTTACTAAGAGCAAATGTGTCGTTTCCAGCTTTCTTCCAATGCTGGGAATATGGATCCCATGTCTGCGCGTCTGCTGCTACCTTCATCCTTTCATATGGACCTGTAGTCAGGACCTTAGTCCAATTATTTCTCAGGGGATTAATTTCGCCTGTGTAGGGGTTTCTAAAAGTAGCCCCATCCCCAAGCGATGAGTATATGCTAGTGCAGAAAGTGTCACTACAACCGCCTACACTATTCCACGCTCCTTGGTAGATTTCTTTGACGCCTATATTCAGTAGGGTAGGGTCAGGAGGCTGCGCATTTATCAGTGATAGCCTGCTTGTTATTCCAGCACCAAAGTCATTTATCAATCCCTTCACATCCGAGTTGGCAATATATGGCTCAGTATTTTGTGCTAAGAAAATTCTTACAGACTCTTGGATACCAAGCTTGGTTGCATTTTTAACCAAATCATTCCTCTCTTTCTCCGATGTAAAATTAAAGAAATTTATCTTCTGAGTAACATTATCTAGTGTAGAGTTCTGATAATTCCAAAATGCAGGATTCTGGCCTCCTGGCATGTTGCCTTGATATGGAGCGTACATCTGTGAAGTTACTACGGGATTGTATCTAACAAACGCGGATGTCCCGGCATAGCCTTCGGTATACAGATGCCACTGAAAGTCTTGCGGATTTGAACCTGACACAATGGTATTTGCCTTGTTTAGATCTCCGTATATCTTGGAGACAGTAAATCCTATTCTTTCAAGTTCAGACGAGACAAGATCTCCTAAGGACTTTCTACGGGGATCATCATTTCGTATTAGTATCTTAATCGTAATAGGCTTATCAGCAAAAAGCCATTTCCCCGTCGTTTTATCTTTTTCAGCGCCCGCTTTAGTAAGAGCATTTTCAATCATTTTTTCTGCAAGGGCAGGATTATATCTGATTCCAAAAGATTCAACCGTATCTATTAAGTTCAAGTATTCGGGCGAATACTGACCAAAGGGATCTATCATAACAGAGCCATAGCCCTTTAAAATTTCGTCAACCACAAATTCACGGTCAACCAGAAAATTCATAGCATATCGTACTTCCCTAATCTGAAAAGGGTTGAGAATGCTACTGTCATTGTAGGGGGCTGGATTAAACAAGAGTCCAAAAGAACCTGCTGTTCGGTCATATATCCGGACATTTGGATTATCCATCATCTCCGATACAACTTCTAGAGGGATCGCGAAATAATAGATTGCAATTTTTCCCCTTTTTACTGATTCTAAAGCCGTATTCTGATCCGAATACCTAGTGAACTTTACTGTATCTGCAAATGATCCCTTGGTCGCATTACTATTCTGCGTACTAGTTTCGTTGTTAGCCCCTAGTGTGACAGGCAAGATGCCTGTAGAATTAAGATGGTAGGTTGAACCAAGCAGGAGTGCACATACGAATAAAAAAAACTGAACCCGTATAGAAAAATTGGGTTTTGCCATATTTTGTGTGAGGTACCTTACTATTCCCCTAAGAATCATTGACGGGGGACTACCTGGTGAGAATGCAATTCTCACGATTACAATCTACGAAAATTTGTTGGATCCTTGTCTCCAAAATTAAACCTGCGTGGTCTTAGTTTCGGGTTAAGGTAGGAGCTTGATAGATATTTTATGATGTCTGAAGAACCACCAGAGGTTCGGTTATATCCTCCGAGAAATCTGGCAAACATGTCTGTGGGGGATTTCAAATCATCAGCTCCAGGGATGGTGTTTCCATGAAGATCATATGGGTCATTTGAAGGCCTAAACGGTTCCAATAAAGGCGAGGACGGTATTTCCTGTTCCATATATACTTCGCAATAAGGGCTATTTGGATCACTAGTGGCAAAAAGACCGGTACCTTTCTTATTCCACCTTAATATATTCGAATTAGGCTCAAGTAAGGGGGCCCACTCTTCGTTGTTTTCAATAAGCGATCTAGGGACTCTTTGAAACAAATTATGTATCAAATATAGTATTGGATATACTCTAATTAATATTATGACTCACAGCACTATGTTCCGCCCAGGAATTCTTTGTGGCAAGATAGTCTCTGCTTTTATCATGTTCGAAGTCAAAAGCTGTTGATAATATTTATATAATAGAATAAAATATTTATATGAGATTAAACTAGACTCGGGGTTTTATGGTGGTAGAATTGGTTAAAGATGTCTCTATGTTTGGTGATAGATGTCCTCGTTGCGGCAAGGGGCCAATGGTTACAGACAATTCCAGCGGGGAAATGTTTTGTGGAAATTGCGGATTCGTTGTTAACGAGCGGATAGAAGAAACAGGGCCTGAATGGCGTGCCTTCTCAAAAGAGGAGCACGAAGACAGAAGTAGAGCTGGTATCCCAACTTCTTTAGCGATGCACGATATGGGGCTCGCGACTATTATTGGGCCTATCGACAAGGACGCTTCGGGAAAACCTCTATCGGCTTCAATGAAAAGTACGATAGAGCGGTTGAGAACATGGGATAGCCGAAGCCAAGTTCATGAACCGGTTGACAGAAATTTTAGGCAAGCCTTTAGTGAATTGGACAGACTTAAAGATAAGCTTGCCGTAGGTGACGCGGTTATAGAAAAGGCCGCGTATGTATACAGAAAGGCATTGGAAAAGGGACTTGTTAGGGGCAGATCTATATCAGCGCTAGTTGCAGCAGCCCTTTACGCTGCCTGCAGAGATACAGAAACTCCTAGAACGTTAAAGGATATCGCGAACGCTAGTAATATCAAGAAAAAGGATGTTGCCAGATGCTACAGACTATTGATAAGGGAACTTGATTTGAAGATGCCTGTCGTTGATCCCGTGAAATGTGTTGCAAGGATAGCAAGTAAGGCTGGATTATCTGAAAAGACCAAACGAAAAGCACTTGAAATATTGAAAAAGGCAGAGGAAGGGAAGATCTCTGCTGGGAAAGACCCTATGGGATTGGCGGCTGCGGCTCTTTACGTGGCTTGCGTAATGAACGGGGAAAATAAGACGCAAAAAGACGTAGCTGAAGCTGCAGGAGTAACAGAGGTCACCATCAGAAATAGGTACAAGGGTCTTAAGATGCATCTCAGACTATGATCTTTTTTGGATATCTTCCTTGATATTTAGATTCGAATCCAGAACATAGACCTATTTTTCTTCGAACTTAGATTAGAAGGATTTACAATTAGCCAAATTGCTCCCAAATGAGTTTAAGTGGTATCCCAATTTTACAAATACACCACTGGTATTGAAGAAACGTATATCCTTTAAAATACAGATACAAAGTATGTCAAGATGTTGTCAAATGGGGATATTTGAAACAACTTCATTATCACATCATGAATCTCACTGTACTTCAATGGCAGATTCAGTAAACCCTTTCTTAACTAGAAATCCTTTGACATCATCCCTATGATCTCCTTGTAGCATTATAAATCCTGCTTTTGCAGTTCCACCACATGCTAGCTTGCTTTTCAGTTCTTTTACCATAGTGTGTACGTTACTTGATTTCGGATCAATACCCTCGATCAAAGTTGTGGTCTTTGAAAACCGCCTAGTTTCAAGGCGCACGACTATTCTGGTTTCTTCTTTCTCTAATTCTCCGCAGGCGCAGAGATCGTCAGGAAGACCGCATTTCTTGCAAATAACCGCCATCTTTTGGCAAAATAAATTTTCCCGATCTTCCTATTAAGCCTTCCCCGACGTTGACAGTCAATAACTAGAGATAGTGAAAACTGTCAAGGAACTAGTCGTAAACAAGTTCTTAAAACTAAAGTCATCTCGAGGCTACCTCTTATTACTAGTTAGTAGGTCAATAAAATTTTCAAAGCAGCTAATTAACCCATCAAAAAGAGTAGGAATCATATAAATGCCGAGGTTGCCATATCACAGCTAGGATGTCTGGTGAAAAAGGAGAGCGGGATTCTGGGAGACTGAAGGAGGCTGCATCTTTGCTGACGAAAGGGGGAACACTGATCAATGAACCATGTGACCTGTGTAGTAGTGTTCAAGTAATGTTTCGTGATAAGGTTATTTGTGTAAATTGCGGTAACGAAAAAAGTGCATACAAAGAATCCTATTCAGTACGACAGAATCAGCAGGAAAATCAACAACCTGGCATTCATGATAGAGGTAATGTTTTGGCATCTTCTACCGCAGGGCCATCGCACAGACCTGTAGAGAGATACGCAAAACAAAATATCAGAGTTCATCGGCGCGACCTAGAACAAACGGCGCCAGCCTCACGAAACAGGGGAGAACAGAAGCTTCTAACTCACAGAGATGGCACAGAACAGGTGAGCTTGCGAACGATAAGCCTCTTGCTAATTGAAAAGATTTCATCTGAACTGACTAATATTAAGGAAGGAGCGAGTCCAGAGTTACTCAGACGAAAGGCCGATACCATAAGGATCTGGCTTGGATTGTTACAAAAAGTGAAAGAGATTGAACGGTTATAAACCTGTGTTGGCATTTGGCAATTGCTAGCAAATGAAGCCAAACGTCCTCCATAAATATTAGACCAGTAATGTATTTAATACACCAGCAAGATAAATGAATAGACAATGAGCAAGAAGAAAAATGCTCCTCTTCCAGCATCTAGCGCAGGACTCCTAAGGTTTTTCGAGGATGAAACAAGGGGATTTAAGGTTAAACCGGAAATCGTACTTGGGATTACAGGGGCCTTGATCGGTGTTTCCCTACTAATAAGAATAGTATTTCCAACCTAAGTTTGCTGAGACCGGCCGATGGTTAGTTCTCAGCCGGACAGTGTCTCTAATATCCATAAAAGATGGACGATAACTCGGCTAAATCCATCTACATATAAGATATCAGTCTCTATTACGATAGCTTCCGCAGCACTTATTGTTACTTTATCTTTTTTGTACGGATTTTATGGGGTGGAAAGAAATTACTTTGTATCACTTGTTTATGGCATAATAACAGCGACCGCCCTAAGTCTTTTAGACTATTTATCCTTACGTGGTACCCCTACAAACAAGATTTCCAAAATGTATCATATGGCAGCATTTGGATACTTGCTTTGGGCGGTAGTTCTTGCGGCTGGAATTGGTTTTGATTCCTTATTCGGCTACAAGAGCGACTCCAACGTCTATCTCTTAGAAGGTATGTTGGTTGTAGTGGGGTTTAGGATTAGTATCCTCACCTCAGTCATTGGTGCGCGACTGGTCAGAGCTATCTTGGTTTCTTTTATCGGACCTGTTCTCTTTTTACTTATCCTGCTTAGTCCTGCTGTATTTTACGGTTTTGTTGTTGAATACAAAAACGCTCTTCTAATCAGTAGCTTTTTTGTAATTTGGGCGGTAATATGGTCTATTATGGCCGATAAGGCTGGTCGACCACACGTTCTAAGCACTTTCAATCTGCTACAAGCTTTCTTGTCTGCCTGGACTGAGCAAAAGGGAGATAGGATGGAAGAGATTGTAGAATCCAGAGCAGAGGAAAAAGATCTAAAAAGCTACGTACTGCAATTTTACCCGAATCCTTCGAATCAAGCAGAGATTTCTATTGTGTTACCGGGTGTTCATCCAGGACCATTCAAACCAATTGGAGGAAGCAACTTGCCTTATGAATTGCTGAGAATTTTCTCATCACGAGCACTCGTACTTCACAGTGCATCTGACCATTCCTTTAACATTCCTTCGAAAAATGAACTGGCAAAATATCTCAACTCCTTCTCGACACCTATTGTGTTAAACGAGGGCTCAACTTGCACTGAGCCTGTCCAGATCCAAATGGCGGATTTTATCGTTACTGCAATTGCATTTGGAAGGGTATGTCTGATCATACTCTCTACCAGATCCCTAGGGATGGAGGATATCCCTCCCGAAGTTACCTCGAATATTCATGCTCACGTGGCCAATTTAGGATTTTCAAAGATCCTCACTGTAGACAGCCACAACGTTATGGGTGGGCCACTATCAGCTGATGATAAGCATGACATGATTGAATGTGCGAGAAAGGCCTTAGACAAGATCAAGAATGCTGAACAGTATCAATTCGGAGTAGGTTTCTCGGCCAGATATCACTTCGGTAATGAGACTGGTAAAGATAAGGAGGATTTAGGTCAGGGGGGTTTGGGTGTTATAGCCCTCGAAGTGAGGAATAAGAAGTATGCAATAGGATGGGCAGATTCAAACAATATGGAAAGCCAAGTTCGAACTACTGTTCTATCTGCTTTGAAAACTCAGGATATTAACATGATTGAAATCTGCACGTCTGATACCCATTCAACGTCAGGCAAAAGAACACGACATGGATACTATTCGTTGGGGAGTATCACTAGCAGGGAGGAAATAGTGGAGCACTACAGACAGTTGACAACCGAGTCATTTGCCAATATCAGAGAATGTTGTTTTAGATTAATGTCTGTAGAATCCAATGTCAAGCTGATGGGCAAAGGGCAATTCGATGATTATTCACGATCACTCGATAGATCTATGAATCTCACAAAGATCTTTTTTGCCATTGCCGCTGCAGTAGCATTTGCGATGTTGATCATCACCTAATATCAATCCATATTAGAGATTAAGAAGAGAAACAGGGTCGTTATCTTGTAATAATCGCAACTAATACTGGATAGGGTCTACTCTGTCCGCTAAAAAGCAAAAATGGATGGGGAGAGATTTGAACTCTCGGCCACCTGTGTGTGAGACAGGTATCATAACCAGGCTAGACCACCCATCCAAAACTTCTAGAAACGATCCTCTTCCTCTTTTTATATCTTCTTAGCCCATATCATGAGCAAGACTAACTCTGCATACAATATTTCTGATCTTTTACTACATGTCGGAAAAAGTCCCCTCTTTCCTGTTAAGTCCCTTCATCATATCCTTGAATATAGTTTTTCTGTTCATTTGTTAACTTGTCTATTTCTACCCCCATCGAGGCTAACTTGGCTAATGCAATTTCTTGGTCTTGAGACTTCTCTATATCATATACTATTGGTTCCAATTTTGAATCATTTTTGGCTAGCTTTAGAACTGACATAAACTGATTTGCGAAGCTCATATCCATAACCTCTGAAGGATGCCCTTCGGCGGCTGCAAGGTTAACTAGCCTGCCTTCGCCAATCAAGTAAATCTTGTTGCCGTTTCTCAAATCGTATTGTGTAGTGTGTTCATTGATCTTTTTCTTGTTGACGGAATTACGGTCAATTGCGTCAATCGATATTTCAACATTGAAATGTCCTGCGTTAGCAAGTATAGCCCCATTTTTCATTCTTTTAATATGTTCCTCGTTCACTACATCCTTGCATCCAGTTGTGGTTAAAAATAGGTCACCAGAAGAAGCAGCGTCAGTCATTGTGGAAACAGAATAGCCGTCTAGTTTTGCCTTAAGCGCTGCTATCGGATCTACTTCTGTTACTATGACGTTCGCACCAAATCCTGAACCTCTCCTTGCTATTCCTTTTCCCACGTGGCCATATCCTGCCACTACGAGATTTTTTCCACTCACCAAAACATTTGTTGCCCTAATAATACCATCTAACGCAGATTGACCTGTCCCATAATAGTTGTCGAAGTCATGTTTAGTCTCTGCATCATTAACAGCTATAATAGGATACTTTAATTTTTTAGATCTTTCCATCGCCCTCAACCGGGCAACACCCGTAGTAGTTTCCTCAGTTCCGCCACTAACTGAGCTTGCAAGACCATCAATTTCCTTATGCATCTCCACAGTCAAGTCTGCACCATCGTCAATCGTTATGTTTGGCTTAATGCTCATTGCAGAATGAATGTCTTGATAATATTGTTCAGTTGAGGCTCCACGAACGGCAAAGACGGCGATCTTCTCATCCTTAGCTATTGAAGCAGCGACGTCATCTTGAGTACTTAATGGATTACATGCACACCATGATAGTTCAGCTCCAGCCGCCCTAAGAGTTCTAACCAGTACACCGGTTTCTTTTGTTACATGCAAACAGCCGGCCACTCTTTTTCCTTTAAGTGGCCGAGAATCCTCATATTTTTTTCTTAATGAAACAAGAACAGGCATGTGTGCTTCTGCCCAGTCGATCTTTTTTTTCCCAAGCTCGGCAAGCGAAATATCCTTGACCCGATAGTTCATAATTACGGAAATTCATCTGCCATATTATTATTGTTGCCATTATCATTTTTTGAGACTTTTTGATTCCGGCAACTTATCTATATTGTATCATATTCGCCATCTTATAAAATACGGCTTGATACTTGGAGATCTGGTCCAAGACGGGTCGGTATCTACTTTTTCGAACTGTACATTAGGACGAGTCCAGAGATTCAGGATTTGACCTGAAATTCGCCTTTAGCTTGACGACATCGCTTTGAGGGAACTATCGGGTTTATAAAAATCACCATATCTGTCTGATAGCTTCTCTAGAGTTGAAACCACTCTCTTTAGACCAAATTCTTCTGCTATTGTAAAGGGCGATTTCTTGAAACCCATACCTAATCTAAGAGCCTTATCAAGATCATTCCTATCACATACGCCGTTTGAAAGTAACCAAGCGGCGTTGTTGGCAGTAACCGCGACAAGTGCTATGGGATCATACTTCTCTGCGTCAGTTTCGGTCAATTTTATTCTCCCGTATTTTTCATCTCCTGCATAGTTGTAAAAACCCATCCCAGACTTTTGTCCAAATTTCTTTTCACTAAAGAGTCTTTCTATAAGTGGATGGGGTCTGATGACCCTTTTATCTCTGGACGCCATTTCGTTAGTTGCCTTATGAATAACGTCGATGCCCGTGAAATCTGCGAGTTCAAAAATGCCCATCGGAACAGCCATCTTGAATTTTACCGCGGAATCTATTTGCGTCATCTCTGCATTATCTCGTTCAAGACAATATGCCGCTTCGTGAACCAGGGGGATAAATATTCTATTAACAATGAAGCCAACTACATCTTTCTTACAGAGAACAGGATCTTTGCCTATCTTCCTGACCAAATCTAAAGATAAGTTAATTGTGTCATTATCGGTAAAGCGGCTTGGGATTACTTCTACAAGTGGCATTAGCTGAGGCGGATTGAAAAAATGCAGCCCTATAAAACGAGAAGGTTTGCTAGTTAAGGATGCCAATTCACCTATCGGAAGGGTACTGGTATTTGAAGCGTACAAAGTTTTGTCCTCAATGTATTTCTCCACTTCGGCGTATACTTTCTTTTTTAGCTCCAGGTCTTCTGGAACGGCCTCAATCAGGAGGTCAGAGCTCTGAAGAGACTTCCCCAAGTCGACTTCTGGGGTTATTCTACTATAGATTGAATTTGCGTCATCTTGAGAGATCTTTTGTTTTTCTACGAGTTTGCCAAGTGACCATCTAATCTTATTCATTGCATTTTCCAGAAAAGTTTGCTCTATGTCGCGAAGCACGATATTGTAGCCGGCAGTCGAAGCAACCTGAGCAATACCATGGCCCATAACACCAGAACCGAGAATTGTAATCTTGTTTATGGTTGTCATTTTCCAAAAAGATGTTTATCAGGCTAGATTTTTAAGGTTGCTCTATCGGGGCGAATTTATATTTAAGTGAACTAGCATTTAGGTCTAGCAATAATTGGATTTAGAGCGCTTTACTGCAGATGTAACCAATCTGTCAGATAAAATGACAGAAGGTGGTTCAAATGAGATTATCAAGAGGATGGATTTTGTGAAGTTTCGTTTAATCGAGCTGTATAAGCGGAACATAGTAAAAATTAATCATTCTGCAATGGAGCTTGTATGTGCTAGGCATCTGATAAAATATGGATACGCTGTGGATGTCGAAAGGCAGCTGGACGAAATTCTAATTTGCGATCTGTACGCCACGAAAGGCGAGGGCGAGGCAATTGTGGAAATAGAGACAGGATTTATTCCACCTGAGCACGCCTTAGATCCGCTATCATATTATTCTGCGCGGGTAGCAAGCAAAATAGCACGGTATAGCAAGTTTGCTAATCAGTTTGTCCTTGCAACAACTCCGGTGAGTGTGCTTCCAATTCCCAAAATTTTTAGCCGACCTCCTCGAGACCGATCCAAGGAAGACATGAAGGAAGTTAAGGAATTATGCGACAGATATTATCGTAATCCACCAGTTAGCTTTGGTGAAATTCTCAACAGCCATCTGCATATCATCTATATTATAAATGTCGATAAAGGAAGCGTAAAGGAAATGGATGTTGATTCTTACTTTGAAGCGATCGAAGGAATGGTCCCTAATGCCTTCCTAGATTGAATTTTAGTACTGTAGTAAGTGTGCGCGATATTATTGGTTCTAATCGGGACTAGCCCAAATTGCATCGTTAAACTCCTGCTTTTTACGCCTGTGCTATAACGTTATTATCATCTTATCATATACTCAACTTTATAGATCCGCCCTTGAATATATGCGTGTATATGTTTGGGCAAGATGATCCCAAGAAGTGCACTGCCGCCAAACTCGTTAGGTTTGGTTTGGCGAAGCAGGTAAGGCACATTAGTCACAAGACGGTTCTGCTAAATCCTCTTGCTAGCGAACCATTATCCAGACAGACTTGTATGACTTGTGATTCGGTATGCGCTGTGGACTGTTCGTGGGAAAGAGCAGCATACGTATTGACACGACAGCGAGGCTTGAAGCAAGGTAATCATAGGCGGCTACCTGCAATGCTCGCGGCGAACCCAACAAATTACGCCAAGATAGGAAGGCTATCAAGTGTGGAGGCTCTCGCAGGAGCTTTATTCGTACTAGGTCATCAGGAAAAGGCTAGTGAACTATTAAACAAATTCAAGTGGGGACCAACGTTTTTGAAATTGAACAATGACTTGTTAAATGATTATCTTAGTGCTGACAGCTTGGAGTCGATTTTGGAGACTGAACGAGAGTACTTTGGACATCTTTATTAGACAATAAACCTTACCTGATCTGTACTTGTGAGCTAGTGAGCGGGTCACTCGAAAGA
>Ga0081455_10004364_pt1 | contig 15925 bp, 13 predicted proteins | sample TabmetS3T2R1_FD_70207 | JGI IMG/M metagenome (GOLD analysis project Ga0081455, IMG submission 70207) | Tabebuia heterophylla rhizosphere microbial communities from the University of Puerto Rico - S3T2R1 | ecosystem: Host-associated > Plants > Roots > Rhizosphere ... | reverse complement strand
GCACCCAGTATTGATAGTAACCCAGGAAGAGCAGCGTTTCGGGCGAATTCGGCTGCAGTTTCTGCGCCTGCTCTAAAGCTGCTTTCGCCGCATCGCGTCGAGCGGCTGTCCTGTCGCCGCGGTTAAAGTAAAGGAGCGCGTGCGAACCAGAAAGTCGCGCCCACGCGAGTGCAAAATTCGGATCAAGCCGCACTGCCAAATCATAAAAATCGATAGCTTTGAATAGGGCATCGCTCGAGTAATTGCCACGTGCTTCAAAGGCCAGTCCGCGTAAATAAGCATCATAAGCTTCCGCGCTGGTTGTGGGGTTGGCCGCCAATGCCTGCTCTTCGCCACCAGTCAGCGTCGCTTGCAACGACTCCGCTATTCCTTTCGCGATCTCGCTCTCGACGGCGAAGATGTCACTCAGCTTTCGATCATAAGTGTCGGCCCAGAGCTGCGAGCCTGTTTGTCCGTTAACCAGGTGCACATTGACCCTGACTTGATTGCCTGCTTTCTGGACGCTGCCCTCAAGGATGTTCGCAACGCCAAGCTGCTTGGCGATCTCAGCAAGATTACCCGGTTTGCTCTGATACTGCTGCGTTGAAGCGCGTGAAATCACTTTCAAGTCAGCGATCTTGGCCAGACGCGTCAAAACTTCCTGCTGGATACCGTCAGCGAAATAAGCGTTCTCCGGATCGCTGCTCAAATTCTGAAAGGGTAGCACCGCAACCGATTTGTCGAGCTTATGCCAGACGGACCCGCGCAAAAGAAAAAAACCGGCGGAAGCGGACACGACGACCGCGGCGGCAATGAGCAAAATCAGATTTCGTCGCCGATGAGATCCGGTTGTCGGGGTGACCTGAATTCCCTGTTTAGTAATGTCGTAGGCCCAGGCGAGAACGAGCGCGATTGGAAAGCCTATCAACAAAAGCACAATCACGAGGCGTAAACTCCAATTCGGCAGTTCCCATGCAGGAAACGTCGCAGATGCCATTTGAATCAAGAATCCCGCGGCGACGATGTAGGCGGCCGCGACGCGATAGACTTTTCGGCGCTGCAACTCCTCGAAAAACCCGCTCATGATATATATGGCATGAGCATAGCCTGATGCCGCGGGTTCGCAGCCAAATATGTGCTCCGAACCGCGGTGCTAAATCATCATTCGATTTCGCAACTCTGCGAGATGAAAAGCGCGACGTGCGAGACGCACGCATAAGTCGGCATTCCTCGATCTCCACAAGCCAACGAAGGCATTAGTTGCGTCCCTATGGGACTACCTGCCCTTCCAAGGCACCCGTCCATACAGCAAATGGTCTCAAACGCTCAGTAAAGCGTCCGGACAAAGGATAAAACAGGAAGTAAACGCGGAGACATACGCCTTTGCTTAGGAAGACATGCATGCACTTTTTGACACTGCGCCCGCCAGAATAACCAATTCCTTAACTCAACAAAAGGCAGTATTGTTAAATAGCGCGCCAGCGCTCGTTCAGGGACCCACCAGGCTCCAGCCGACTGGAAGAGTAGGGCCGAGTGCAGCGGCGAGGAAAACGTTGTTGTTGAGGTACCAGATCCCCGTCTGGCGAGTAACGGTGTTGTAAAGCAGATAGTCAGGGTGCCCATCATTGTTAAAGTCGGCCGTTCCCACCAAAATCCAGCCACTCGTAATCGTGGGCCCCAAAACACCTCGAATGAACGATGCCCCGGATAGATACCAGATCGCCGTTTGATGATTACCGGAGTTAAACAAGAGATAATCTTCATGGCCATCGCCATCAAAATCTGCTATCCCCACCACGTTCCAGTCGGCGGGAAGCTTTGGCGCAAAAACGCCGTTAACGAATACGTTATTATTTAGAAACCAGATCGCCGTCTGCTGCGTAGTCCCATTGAAAAGCACGTAGTCCGGAAAACCATTACCGTTAAAGTCGCCTGTCTCTACCAGTTCCCAGCCGTCGGTAAGAGTCGGCCCCAAAGCGCCCCCAATGAACATTGGTCCAGACATATACCAAATTGCTGTTTGATTGGTCGTGGAACTGAGCAGCGCGTAATCAGGATGCGAATCGCGATTAAAATCCGCGGCGCTTCTCAAGAGCCACCCAATTGTAATGGTTGGACCGAAAGCACCACTCAGAAAGATGTTATTATTGAGAAACCAGATCGCCGTCTGGCGCGTCCCGGCGTTACGCAACACGAAGTCCGGATGCCCGTCCCCGTTAAAGTCAGCTACTGTTGCCCTTGGTGTAGCCAAGGCATCGTCACCGATAGCGCTGACATTTGTTTCCTGTGGTGCTGTCGCCATGACACTGCTACCCGTAAAAGTCATTACACCAATGATAATTAGTGAAGTTACGTTTTTGAAATGAATGGTTGGATGCATTTTTCTTCTCCTTTTCTACTGCCCTTAGATTTTGTGATTACGGCCCCGGAAGAGACGAAACACGGAGCGTGGAGAATTTATCCTCCGTCTGTTTCAAGATCCGTCTGAAATAAAATCGCGATCCCTCTCCAATTTGGTTGGAAAAATTCTCGCTCAAATTCCGGAGATGCAGCAATTCACTTGTAAGCCGGCTGCCGTGTTGCCGTTGGTAACGTTATTAAGCATTGCCTGATAGCCGATCGCTATGTTGTTCTCACCAGCAATATTATTAAGGAGCGGGCTAGCTCTAATGCACGTATTGTTGTTGCCGCTGGTGTTGAAGAATAGTACACTTTCACCGGTCGCCGTGTTAGAGAACCGGTGGTGTTAGTTAGAAGGGCGCCGGCACCGGCAGCCGTATTCTCATTCGCTGTGTTGAAAGAAAGCGTCCCAGCACCAACGCCGGTATTGAAATTACCGGTGGTGACTCTCTCCAACGAAAAACTCTGTTTACGCCAGACTCGAAACCTAAAAATAATCCCTAAGGGAGCTGCCGGAGGATCTCAATCCCTTTCGCGGCAGGCTGAGCTCCGACCTGGTTCATGCCGATAAAGATGGCAGCGTCCTTGCTTGGATTAATCGCAATCACAGAACCAAATCCTGATGTTCCTCCGTTTTTCACAATCACCGGATGCAGATTCGGATTGCCTGCTCCCATGTTGATCATCCACGCCATCGCCTGCTTGTTTACTCCTTTCGGTATCGTGTAGATCGGCTTTTGGGCCAACTGCATCGCTGTGATCAAATCAGGTGGAACCGGCTTTCCGTTTACTTCTTGATGGCCAAGGTTGGCCTCGCCAAAACTAATCATGTCGTGTGCCGTTGAGCGCAATCCACCGGCAGCGTACCAAGCGTAAACAGGCCAGCGCGGCGCATTCTGGCCGGCGCGGTTATGTCCCTGAGCCAGGCGCCTCTCCTGTTCAGGCGTAGGCCGCAACGTGGTGTCAGGCATACCCAGGGGTTGGAAAATCTCAGAACTCACCTGATCTTCCCAACTTTTACCAGTCGCGGTCGCGATAAGATAGCTCAGCAACCCGATCCCTGCGTTGGAATACTTGTAAGGCGCAGGCAATCGCGTTGCCGGTTCGTAGTTCGAAGCCCAGGTGAGAAAATCCTTTACCGTGTAGGAATCAATGCTCTGCTGTTCCAGACCGCGCGGGAGGTTGGTTGGATCGTCCGGCATTCCCGAAGTAAAGTCCGCCAACTCCAACGGTGTCAGCTGCTGTGCCCGGAGCGTGAAGCCGCTAGGCATGTATTTCTGTGCGAAAGCATCAGGGACGATTTGGTTACGGTTGATGGTAAGCGCGAACAGAGTGGTGGTGAACACCTTCGTGCAGGAGCCGATCTCCAAAAGGGTGTCGCGGGTAAATGGAGTGCCCGCGTCGGTAGCCTTGCCGTACGCGAAGAAGTAGCGACGACCGTGGAGCGAAACCGCGACGATTGCTCCCAGATCAGAAGACCGGATCCATCTCTGACCGCGAGCGCCGGTACGCTGTCGTTGAGCGAGATAGGGTCGCATGATGCCGTTAACCACTCGCGCAACTGCTGCTTCCTCCGGACTCTCATTGGATTCTGATTGTGGATCGCCGGAGCGAGCTTCCTGCGCAGCAACTCCTGCTGTTGCAAGAACCGTAATTGCGAGAATGAGGTGCGAAACAAAAACAGAACGCCGTAACCAACGGCGACTGTGAGCTGGAAATAAAAATGGCTTACTCATCGAGAGCGTCGTAAGAAACCTTGCGCCATTATTCCAGAAGAAACGCGCCACATGGTAAGGATCGTTAACCACCGTCGGGTGGCGGATCCACAGTTTTCTGTTCTTTGAAAAACCGCGAGGCAAATGAGCACGAACGGAACAAGAAATAATACAGACTGTTGGAAACGAGCGGTGACTGCGGGTTGTAGAAATTAATGCGTTGTTCAAGAAAGCTGTACGAAATCCTGCCTGCGTTGCGAGCAAAAAACGCGGCATCGACGGAACAGTGAATTCTTCCCAGAGCGAGTCTTAAAACCCTCCTGGTGTGAGTGGCTGCCCTACATGTTTGGGTCTGCCGGCGAAAAGCTATTCAAATAGTGGAGACGCGTCAGTGAAAACAACAAGCTGGCGCGCCCCACTAAATTTCAGGTCGTGATTTTCTCATCCTTCACGGTTTTTGGAAATACGCACAATTACGTACGAACCTATTTGTCGAAGTCGATCAGCGGCCGGCGTCGCGCACGGTGCCGTCGACACATTTAGAATCTTAAGCCTGACTCTCAGTTGCGCGCCGCGCCTGGCAAAAGCGCCGATTTGGCGGATTTGCCTGGGAAAGATCCACAAAATCGTTCATTTCTGTAAAATTCCCGGGGCTTTCGGCTTTCAATTTACGTAGAAGTAAGTATGGCGAGGTTCCCCATCCCAGCCGCCGCTTCTCGCGAAATCAACAGCTACACCGAGCTCCGCGAACAGACTTACCGCGATCCGTCGTTGTGGAGCGTCCATGCTGAGCTTCAGCGACAAATTTATCGCTACCGGTATTTATGGAGACGTGATGTAATCTCTCACTGCCCGCGTTCTTCCGCGTTTACCCACATCAAGAAACTGGCGGCAATCATCGCACTGCTGGGCTTCGTCTTTTGGGCATGGTCCAGTGTCTCAACGAATCGCGCCCCACGGCCGAGCTACCCGTACTACGATACGCAAAAGCCCGTCCCACCGTGGAGCGAGCCTGGGCCACTTGAAGGCAACTACAATAGATAAACAGCACCGACGAACCCGCTAAGTCTCAACTAAATTGCTCACACGGCGCGGCGAATAATCTGTCCGATGCCAAATTTTGGATATCTGTTCTGTGTTGGCTAATCTTGGCTTAACGTAGTCGCGGCGAGGTCTCGATCGCTCGGAGCGCCGTTATCAGCGTCTTGGGCGTCGGGTCCACAAATTCAATTCCATCTGCTGAGGTTTCCCGGTCATCTTGCGCGACACGCGCGCCCATAAACGCAAAAAGATCGCCTTCATGTTCGCGTGAACATATCTCACCTGAAATGACTGTCCAGAGCAAAAGATTCTAAGGATGCCCTTTCGCTGAATCGACAAAATTACGATTGTAGGCGCCGGTAGCCCTGGGCCGATCGGACCGTACTCTAAGTTCGAGTCAAATAACTTGGCGGACGGCAACGCCTAGCTGAGCAGGGCAAAGGCGCGCTTATTTTTGCCCAGGCGGACTGTGCATTCGATCTACCGCTAGCCAAAGTCGGTCTAACGACCAAATAACACGCGATCTGGCCATGTCGAAATACGCTATCTGGATCTGGCGTCCCCGGCACATCCGCGTTTAAGCAATGAGCAATCAACTTAAGGAGCAATAAATATCATGAAACTAAAACACATATTAAAAAGCATTCTGGCGGTTCTGTTTTTGTTCCCCTTGATGGGAACTTTTGCGCAGCAAGCGGCCAACTCCGGTTCTATCGAAGTGATCTCCACCTTTGATTATCCCGGGACGGGCAATAACACCTTACCGCAAAAAATTAACGAAAGAGGCGACGTCGTTGGCGAATTCATCGATTCGGCCGGGGTGACGCGCGGCTTTGTCCGGTTCAGCAATGGGACATTTAGCGACCCGATCGTCGACCCTAACGATACCGTTGGTTTTACCGAAGGGCGAGGCATTAATAACCAACGCACAATAGCCGGTGACTACGCGATCAGTGACGGTACCATTCACTCGTTTTTACTGTCCGGCGACACTTTCACAGAATACGATGTTCCCGGTACGGTGCAGACCAACCTGCTTGGGATAAACGAGCCCAGCGATCTGACCGGCGCGTTTGATCCTGACGGCAGCGGGGTCTTCCAGGCGTTTATCGACCATGGCGGGACCATAACTTCGTACAGCGTCCCGGGTGCTGCAGGGACTTTTGCTTACGAGATGAATAATAACAAAAAGTTGACGGTAGGATACTATATAGACGCCTCAGGAATCCTTCACGGCCAATACCGGGACCAAAGTGGTGGGTTAAACTTCCCGATCGATCCTCCCGGCTCCGTTGGGACAGTTTTGTTTGGAGTTGACAATAAGAACAACGTGGTGGGCAGATATGCGGACGCCGCGGGTGTGACTCACGGACTGTTCTTTGTTCCGCCAGACAATTTCTTCACGTTCGATTTTCCCGGGTCAGCGTTTACATCGCTTAACGGAATCAATCAGCAGGGATTTATCACCGGTCGTTACGTCGATGCTGCCGGGATTGCCCACGGATTCATAGCTCGCGTCAGAGGCAACCCGGGATCCAATGCAGCGGGCAGGCCGACCGCACCACTCAACCCGTCACTGGCCAGGCCACTTAACCAGTCGCCCTCGGCTTGGGGAGGTTCGAAGCTGGCGCGCTGAGTTGAGTATTTGGGGCTGCGCGGTTGGCGGTTTGTTAACTATGTGAACCGCGCCGCGCAGCCATCCGAGGGACGACAGCGAGCAACTGGCGTTCGCCGGTACAAATTGAAACGCGTGCCGTTTGTCGCGATCGAAGCCGATTCGCTAATTGTTTGATTGAAACGAGCGCAATCCGCCGCATCGCCCAAGGTGATCCAACGTGCGTTTCCTGGCGCACCGGGATGTGAATGAGCTCAAAACAAATGAACACGCGAGCGCCATCTCACAGCTCCGCTCAACCGCCGCGATCTACTCAATTTCCGCAGTGATCTTACCGTTGATGTCCTTCAACGTAACAGTGTCAACCCCTGCCAAATCCACTTTGTCGAAGGTTACGGAAAGTCCCTCATCGTCCACTAGGTTGAAATCCCAAAATTCTGGATTTGCGTCATTCTTGAATCGCACACGAATTTTTCCACCAGCCGCGAGCACTTTCCCATCGAGAAGGATATTTGCGTCCCAGTCCTTATTTCCAGAGTCAGTAATATAGAGACCTTCAAAGCTTCGCCCAGTCTGGTTCACCAGCGTAAAATCGAGATCCGATGCGAAAGTATTCGCGACGGTTAGAAGAAGGACGAAGAGAAAGAAACGAAATTTCATAATGTGGGCCTATTTCTTCCTTTTCTTGTGAGAGGTGGTCTTTTTGTAAACCGTACGACCGTATTGGTCCTTCACCTTTGTCGTTTTGAACACTTTGTTGCCTTTTCTCTTCTTGCTCGTGTATTCGTAGTAGCGCGGTTGGCGGTAAATCTTAGGCTGGTTGTAGTAAGGGTCGAAATCGCTCGGATAAGGCCGGTCGCCCACATATACGACGAATCCGTCTGAAAAAACCGCGGCATGGCCTATTTCGGCACAGCTCGTGACAAGAAAAGCGATGATTAAGATCTTTGGGATAAAGCGAAAGGTCACGGCATTTCGTCTAGCAAAAGTATTTTGTCGCGTCAAAACAAATTAGCCTGACGCAAAATTCATGATTATTCGCGAGTAAATCTCTTCCCACTAAATCGAGCAGGCTCGGCAGTCGTAGGTGGCGTTTTCGATCCATTCGAGCATCCACGGGACGGGCGAACCCGTCGGTGGAATGGCAAACAACGTGAGGTCATCACGTGTAGTCTCTGACGGGTCCAAATGCCACGTTCCAGGTTCATTTTCGGTCGCGAATACGAAGATTGAAAGAACGGGCCTGGCGTTATACTTGAGTCGTATCTCTCGGTCTTGTGCTCATAGGTGAGCTCGCATTAAACTGCCAAGTCTCTTTCATAGTAGGGAGCCAGTCACTGACATTGCCTTCCTGCTCACCACGGACCCAGGTGCCTGCTCTGTCGTAAATCCAAGTTCTTTCTGAAGTGCGTACACGAACGCGGCATGTCTCTGCTCCGGCCCGCAATTTCGATACGCCGAGCGAACAAGACCGTGGAGCGCCGACAAATCGCGGAAGTTTTCCACCTGGCAATGACGCTTTAGAAACATGCATAATTGCAAGCCGCTGTTAACTAGTCTTCTTTCGTCCGATTGGCGCGTTGAGCAGGATTCCGTATCTAAATCAGTAGTTTCGGCTTGCTCTCACCACATAGCCCTGATAGCGAGCGGTACTTCATTTTCGTCGTTAGACCCATGCGAGTTACACATCGGGCGGTCGCGATCGCAGCGCTATTACTGTGCGAACAGGTAATGCCTCAGGTTCCAACTCCTGCCGATACGGCAAGCGTATCGCCTACTCCTGCTTCCACTATTTCGGAAGCGAAGCCTGGAAAGAAGGCGACCGCTGATAACTTAACACTGAGTAATCTTTTGAAACAGGAAGGCTTCGGGTTGGTGAAACTTGAGCGGAAGGACCTGGGCGATCAAAAGGTGCGCAAAAACCAGCCGAAACATCTCATCATTGATGCCGAAGTGAACCGGGTAAGCGCTTCGTTAATGATCGATACTGGAACTCCAACAATCAATATTGCCCGGGATAAGCTCCAGAAATTCGGTGTTGCTGAGCAACAGACTTCCTCTCGAGTCACCAGTCCGCTCGGATCGGCTTCCGACAAATTCTATGGCACCGCAAAGCTTAACACGCTGGCCATGGGGAACTGCGTGATTCAGGACGTCCCAGTTCTGATTGACGCGATTCCATTTATTGACGGGGTCTTAGGGTCCGACGACATGCGTAGAATTGGGGCGGTGTTGGATTGTAGCGAGCCCGCACTTTATTATGCACCTCACGGGCCTAGTGGCGATACAAGCAGCAAGTTGGCGGCAATGCTTCAAAGCAATGGATTTACACAGATTCCCATCCGCTTGGGCTCCGATCATCGTCTCGAAGTTGCCTGTTCCATCGATGGTATACCCTCAACCATCGTCATTGATACCGGTTCGCTGGTGACTTGCGCGGACAGGAACATTGCGATCAAGGCGGGAATCAGGATGAAGCGCGCGAAAACTGTTCTTTTAGGCTCTGGCGGCGCCAGCGCTTTAATAAGAACCGGCCGTGCAAAGCAATTCCTTATTGGTGATTTCCAGATCAGAAATACCGATATCAGTTTTGTCGATTTAACCAAAACAGACTTCCCTTCCGCTTACATTCTTGGAATTGGCGAGCTCGTATCTAATCGCGCAATTATCGATGTGGGCGGTTTAAACATGTATCTGCGGCATTCACAGTAGCCTGCGTTGAAACTGATTCGGGAGCGTGTGCCGCCTAACACACTCACATCGCATTTTGGCGCTAAACAATGAAAAAACTTCCGCTGAATATTCACGTCATCCATCATGCTACTTTGTTGGCTCTATGCCTTTCTAGTTTTGGTTGCCAAAGGCAGGTCCTGCACAAGGAATCGCCGCCGTTTCGAATCGTTGCGACGGATACCGGATTCGAAGCGCCCGACAAGCTTGCTGCGGGGCTCCGTCACATCGTTTTCGAGAATCGCGGATCTGAAATTCACGAGGGAATGCTCGTTAAGCTCCCCCAGGGGATGAGCGCGGATGACTACGTAGCAGCCGTCAAGAAGGGGTCTCTATTTCCTGAAGGTGCTTTGGATTATTCCGGTCCGGGCTTAACCTCGCCTGGAGCAACCGCTGAAATGTGGTTGAAAGTTGATCCCGGTCACTACGTCATCATCTGCTGGAATAAGGATCACGACAAGACGACGCCGGTTCACAGTTTCATAGTCGAGGACATCCAAGCGCCCGATGATCGGCCGCCGAAAGAAGATGTCGTGATCAAGCTGCTTGATTATCGATTCGAGCTCGACCGTCCGTTGAGCAAGGGAGTCCAGGTTATCCGAGTGGAAACCCCTGGTCCTAACATGCACGAGGTGGACATCTACCGCCTTCACGAAGGGAGCAGCTTGGCCGACCTGAATCGCTGGCGCAAAGAGCACGAGAACGGTCCTTCGCCTGCGGAAGCTTTAGGCGGTGCGCTAGACAATCATGACATCAATAGGGTGGTCTGGCTCCGAAAGGAATTCGTGCCCGGGCGTTACGTGCTGCATTGTGAGATGCCCGTAACAAACACCAAGCTAACCCATGCTGACGCTGGCATGGTGCGAGAGATCGAGATTAAAGAATAGTCGAGACGAAACGAAACCTTCAATGAGGAGCAAGTATGATTCCTAGTTCTGCAGCGCAGAAATACAGACCGCTAATTGCCTCAATCGTGATACTGACGCTTACTGTCATTGCTGGGTCGTTCGCGAGAGCGGCCGAATCACAGAATCTGATTTATCAGCTGCGGATCTACGAAATATTTGATAGCAACAAGAAGGCATTTCATGACCGCTTTCGGGATCACGCCATGCGCATCATGGCGAAATACGACTTCAAGATAGTCGCCACCTGGGAGTCGAAAAAAGACAATCGAACCGAGTTCATTTATCTGCTCGAATGGCCCGACAAGGAAACGATGGCCGATCGCTGGAAGAAGTTCTTGCAGGATCAGGAGTGGATCAAAATCAAAAAAGAAACCGGCGAACTGAACGGTCCGCTCGTGGGAGAGATCGAGGATCGCACCCTGTATCTAACGGATTATTCGCCACACCAAGTATTGGCAAGATGAGACTGGTCATAGCGAGGACTGGATCTTTTTTCGGCTGCCTAAAACCGAGGCGAAAAAAATTCTAAAAAAGAGCTTGCGCGTGAATTGGTGTTATAGTTAACTATATCACCATATGAGGCAACGCACACTATTAACAGGGCCGCCCGCACCCTCGGACCTTGGGAGAACAGGATGAATCGTGAATGGAATGATAATCAACCGATTTATCGACAGCTTCGTGATCGCGTCGTCCATATGATTCTCGAAGACTTGCTCAAAGAGGGCGATCCCCTGCCCTCGGTCCGCAATGTCGCCGCTGAATATAGAGTCAATCCCTTGACCGTTCTAAAGGCCTATCAGGAACTGGTCGACGAGGACCTGGTCGAAAAGCGACGTGGCCTCGGCATGTTCGTAAAAGAGGGCGCGCATAAATCGTTACTCAAAGGCGAGCGGCAGAAGTTTCTTTCGGAACATTGGCCGCGGGTACACGCAACCATTCAAAGGCTCGGGCTGGATCCAAAAGAACTGCTCGATGCCGCAATCCGCAATTCAAACAGAAAGGACAATCGCTGAAATAATGATAACGATAGAAGCCCGCGGACTCCGCAAAGCCTTCGGCACAACGGTCGCGCTCGACGGCATTGATTTGCGTGTTGAAGAAGGACGCATCCTGGGACTCGTCGGTCCTAACGGTGCAGGCAAAACGACCGCGCTCAATGCGATCCTCGGTCTCACTTCATACCAGGGAGAACTCAAGGTCCTGGGGCGCGATCCATGGACGCAGCGCGACGAGCTTATGCAAGACGTTTCTTTCATTGCCGACGTCGCCGTCCTTCCACGCTGGATTCGGGTCACGCAATTGCTGGAATACGTCGCCGGAGTGCATCCACGATTCGATCGCGCGAAAGCGGAAGGTTTTCTGGCGAAGACCGCAATTAAGCGCACCAGCAAGGTAAGAGAATTATCCAAAGGGATGGTAGCTCAACTTCATCTGGCGCTAGTGATGGCGATCGATGCAAGGCTGCTGGTGTTGGACGAACCGACGCTTGGCCTGGACATCCTTTATCGCAAACAATTTTACGATGCGTTGCTGAACGACTACTTCGATCGCAGTCGCACCATTGTCGTAACCACGCACCAGGTGGAAGAGGTCCAGGATGTCCTGACCGATCTTATGTTCATCAACCGCGGCCGGATTGTGCTCCAGTGCAGCATGGAAGAATTCGACTCGCGCTATGTGGAAGTGATGGTCAATCCCGAGCACGTGACCGCAGCGCGCGCACTGAAACCGCTTCATGAGCGTCCTGTCTTTGGTCGGAGTGTCCTGCTATTCGAGCATGTCGATCGGGACCAACTCGCTGCACTCGGTGAAGTGCGCAGGCCCAGTATCGCCGACTTGTTTGTTGCTGTGATGAGTAATAGCACCACAGCACCACCGCCACTCCCCCATCAAGTCACAGCACAGGAGGTAACCAAATGAATACTCAATCGGATAACACATCTCAATCTGCCGCGGTCAGCGCCTCCGGCTCCAGCAGATCTGCCGCGCAGCCCTTCTATTGGTCGGTGCGACGCGAGTTATGGGAAAATCGTTCGATTTACGTCGCGCCATCGATTGTCGCCGCAGTCGTATTGTTTGGTTCGTTGGTCGGCTCTTTTCACCTGCCAAATCGCCGGCGGTTGGCCATGTTACTCGATCCGGCTCAGCGGCGAGCTGCAATCGAGTTACCGTACGACATCGCGGCAATGATCATCATCCTGACAGCGTTTGTTGTCGGCGTCTTCTACTGCCTGGATGCCTTGTACGGCGAACGGCGGGAACGAAGCATTCTTTTCTGGAAGTCGCTTCCGGTGTCGGATCTGACGACTGTCCTTTCGAAGGTGACCGTTCCCCTGGTCATTCTGCCGCTGACCATCTTCGTAATCATTGTTGCAACACAATTCAGCATGATGCTTATCAGCAGTGCAGCATTGATGCCCGGCGGTCTTGCCGGGACGACCTGGGCCAATTTCAATTTGTTTTCCCAATCGCTAATACTGCTTTACAGCCTGATTGTAATTGCGCTTTGGCACGCGCCGATCTACGGCTGGGCGCTGCTGGTTTCCGGATGGGCACGACGCGCGACCTTTTTATGGGCCGTACTTCCGCTACTGGCCATCGCAGTTCTTGAGAAGATTGCGTTTGATACGACGCATTTTCTTTCATTGCTGAAATATCGCTTGTTCGGCGCAGGTGACACAGCCTTCGTTTTCCACCCGCGACACGGTGTCGCAATTGATTCTTTGATTCAATTAACACCTGGAAGATACCTCGCCACGCCGGGGCTTTGGATTGGACTCGTATTCGCGGCCGTTTTTGTCGCCCTGGCAGTACGACAACGCCGCTATCAAGGACCTCTCTAAGACTGCCATCCAACGCTCAATATCCAATTTCCAATGCATAGCGCGAGAGCCAATGATCAGACGAACGACACAAAAGGACCTGTGCGTCCAACCAGGAAAGCTGGCCGTGTCGCCGGAGCCATCTACGCATCAATGGTATTCGTTGGGCCGTTCAGTTTGATCTACGTGCCTAACAAATTGATCGTCCGCGGCGATGCCACGTCCACGGCAGCGAACGTCCTCGCACACCAGACATTATTTGGTTTCGGGATTATGGCAGATATGGCTGGCGCCGTGATTTTCATTTCCCTGGCTATCGCGCTTTATCGTCTGCTCAGCGGCATCAGCATGCCCTGGGCTTTGCTCATGGTCGGATTCGTGTTCGTTTCCGCCGCAGTCGGATTTGTAGATACGTTAAACAACGTCGCGGCCCTGCATCTGTTCCGCGGCGCGGAGTTCCTCTCCGCGTTCAACCAAACTCAGCGAAACTCGCTAGGCATGTTTTTTCTTCGCCTGCACAGTCAGGGCATCTTTATGAACGAGCTCTTCTGGGGTCTGTGGCTCTTTCCGTTTGGCCTACTCGTCTATCGCTCCGGATTTTTACCACGCTGGATCGGAATCTGGCTGATGATCAACTGTTTCGGTTACGTGATTCTCAGTCCTATTGCGTTGTTTTTTCCAGCCTACTACGGCACTGCATTTAAACTCGCGCAGCCGGTTCTATTCGGCGAGGTGGCTATCATGCTGTGGCTTTTGATTAAAGGCGCAAAGGTACAACCCGTCGAACCCTTCACGGCGCAGATGAAGCCCGCATGAATAGAATCGACAGATCACAACGCGTGGCCGCGAAAGTTGCCGGAGTCAGCGGCCTGCTGGCTGTCGTGATCGTGGTGTTCGGAAACTACGCTTTACTAGGGCCTCTAGTCATCCGGGGGAACGCCGCGGAGACAGCACAGAATTTCGCGGCGCACCAAACTCAAGTTCGAGTCGCGCTCACCTGCTTTCTTACTTATGGCGTAAGCGTTGTAGTTCTACTTTCAGCGCTTTATGTAATCCTTAGACCGGTAGATCGATTACTCGCGCTGGTCGGGGCGTTGTTTCGACTTGTGTTTGCGCTCTTGTGGCTTCTCACAACGCTAAATCTACTTGGGGCCTTGAGGATCGTTGGCAACGCGCCTTACTTGCAAGCTTTGGATGAAAGTCACCTGCAAGTATTGGCCAGGCTTCAGATCGCAGTGAGTTTCGACGACTATTATGTTGGTCTGCCATTCTTTGCGTTAGCAGCGACCGTTTATAGCTATCTGTGGTTTAGGTCAGGTTACATTCCACGAAGCCTGGCTGTTTTTGGGGTGGTCGCCTCTGCGTGGTGCGTGATCTGCGCGTTTGTTTTCCTGATTGTCCCAAGCTTCGACAAGACGGTTAACGCTTATTGGTTCGATTCGCCGATGGCACTCTTCGAGCTGGTGGTGAGCCTGTGGCTTTTGTTTAAGGGCCTGAAACCGAGAGAGGCTAACGATGTCGAGCGCATGGACGATAACGTGGGCAAATCGCTTTCATCGCGGTTACCGATATTTCTCTAAACCTATGAAGATTATAAAACGCATTTTTAAATGGACCCTGAGCGTAATCCTGGTTGTGCTGATAGCCTGGGCTGCCGTCGCCTACTGGACGTCGACCAATGACTGCGAACGCTACGCGGCTGCCCCTGGCAGCCCCATGAAAGCTGTAGTGTACTGCGACTACGGAGTGCCGAATCTTAAGTTTCAAGAGATCGAAAAGCCAACTCCAGCGGATGATCAGCTCCTGGTAAAAGTCCGAGCGGCTTCGGTTAATCCGCTCGATTGGCACTTTATTGAAGGTACTCCGTATATCGGCCGATTCCTATTCGGAATGGGTCCACGTAAACCAAAGGATACGCGACTCGGCGTTGATTTTGCCGGAGTCGTAGAAGCGGTCGGCAAGAACGTAACGCAATTCAAACCAGGTGACGAGGTATTCGGCGGTCGAACTGGTGCTTTTGCCGACTACGTATGCGTCCGGGAGAGTCGCGCGGTGGCATTGAAGCCTGCTAATGTCTCCTTCGAGCAAGCCGCATCTGTTCCGATCGCAGCAATCACTGCACTGCAGGCGCTTCGTGACAAAGGGCATCTTCAGGCAGGACAAAACGTCCTGATCAATGGCGCATCCGGCGGCGTCGGTACCTTCGCCGTTCAGATCGCAAAATCATACGGCGCACACGTAACCGGCGTCTGTAGCACACGGAATCTCGATCTTGTCCGCTCACTCGGCGCCGAGCAAGTGATTGATTATACCAAGCAAGACTTCTCCCACATGGGACAACGTTACGATTTGATTTTGGATAATGTCGGAACTCAGCCGCTATCGCAATTCAGGCAGGCATTGACGCCTAATGGCACTTGCGTTTTGATCGGGGGCGGTGGCCCAAACGATGGCCGCTGGATCGGTCCGATCACTCGACCATTCAAAGCGATGTTGTTGTCCCCGTTTGTTAGTCAAAAATTTGGAATGTTGCTGGCCCAGCTAAATCACAAGGACCTGGCATACCTTGCCGACCTGATGCAATCCGGCAAGGTGACACCGGTCATAGATCGGACATATAAGTCGTTGCGCGAGATACCTGATGCGATTCGGTATCTTGAACAAGGACATGCTCGAGGCAAGGTAGTAGTAAGAGCCGAGTAACGCGAAGAA
>Ga0081455_10004363_pt1 | contig 15926 bp, 20 predicted proteins | sample TabmetS3T2R1_FD_70207 | JGI IMG/M metagenome (GOLD analysis project Ga0081455, IMG submission 70207) | Tabebuia heterophylla rhizosphere microbial communities from the University of Puerto Rico - S3T2R1 | ecosystem: Host-associated > Plants > Roots > Rhizosphere ... | reverse complement strand
GTCCGGCCGACGAAGCCTATGCGCCGCTCTATGCCGCCCTGCAACGGTTGACACTGGTGCTGCTGGCCGCAGCGATCCTCGCCGTGTTGTCCGCAATCCTGATGACGCGGCGGGTCGTGGGCGCCGTGCCCGCGGCGCATTGGGCATGGGGAGGGAAATCGGCAAGTCCGGCCGTCGCACAGAGATTTTCCGCGGGTCTCGACGTTGGGATCGAGCAAGGCGCGACCAAGGCAAGCGAGCCTGTCCAGCCGGCAATGGCGGCCCCGGATGTGCTTGACGTCGTCGACCGCTCCGCGGGCGGATTGCAGGAGGCGCTCGACGCGCTGGCGGAGTCGGCTGCGCGGCTGTGTTCGGCAGATTGCGCGGCGCTCGACCGCAAGACCGGCGAGGAACTGCGGCAGATTGCAAGCTTCGGCTTCTCTCCAGAATTCAAGGAATGGCGCAGGAACAAGGCCATCGCGTTGGACCAGGGCGCGATCGTCGGCCGTGCTTTCATTGCGTGCAAGCCGGTTCAGATCCTCGATGTCGTCACCGATCTCGAGTTTACCGAACTCGAGGCGCAGCGGCGCGGAGGTTTTCGCACGGTATTGGCCGTGCCATTGATGCGCGAAGGAGAGCCGACCGGCGTGCTCTTGATGACGCGGGGCCAGCCGAAGCTGTTCAGCGAGGCGCAGATCGAGCTGGCGACGACCCTTGCCAACATCGCTGCGATGATGATCGAGAGCGTTCAACCGTTGAGGGCATTGCTCGACGGTGCAAGGGACGCCGGCGCGCAACCCTCATCACCTCTATAGTCACCCGGAGCTTGTCATGACGACGGTCGAATTTGCCGCGGGCAATTATCGTTTCATTCCGGCCGTGTTTCAGTATTCGAGCGGTGCCGCGGCCGATTCCGGTTATGAGATCGAACGCGTGCGCTTCGGTCGTCTGCTGCCGCTCGCCGAGGGCTTTGCGCAGGCAGCCCACCACATCAAGGCGGTCGGCCGGCCGCTGACCGCGTTCTGCGCCTGCGAGCTGCGCTCGCCGGCGCCGTTCGACGACAGCGGCTTTCGAACCTTCAACCAGAGCTACGTGGTGCCCTTGCGCGACTGGGGCATCATGGAAGGCGAACGCAACCCGGTCGCGCGCAGCAATGTCTGCCCGGAGATCGACCCGCCGCCCGAGCCGTCGTTTCATGCCTTCTGCTTCACGGTTGAGTCAAAAGATGCCGCGCCAAAGAACGCTCCAAGTTTCGTCGTCGCCGGCAGCGGGGAGGCGCGCGAGGGCAGCGGCAGCTACGCCGAGCGCACGGTGCGCAACGGCGAGACCAGCGCCGAGGCCATGCGGGGGAAAGCGGTGTTCGTGCTAAGCGAGATGGAGCGCCGTCTCGCGCTGCTCGGGGCTTCCTGGGCCTCGACCACCGCGACGCAGGTCTACACGGTGCACGACCTTTATCCGTTTCTCGCCGACGAGATCGTGCGCCGCGGCGCTGCGCGCGCAGGCCTCACCTGGCATTTCTGCCGTCCGCCGGTGCGCGGGCTCGAGTTCGAAATGGATTGCAGAGGGGTGCAGTGGGAAGAGGTTGTTTAGACCTCCGCTTACGGAACTTTTTTTCCCAGGCCAACTTACCGTCTGGACATCCGTCAGTCCGGATTCTGGAGCAATGAGATGGCCAAAAAATCAAATTCAGACCAGCCGATTTCGCGCGACAAGCTTGCAGCCCTTCTGAACGAAGATCTCTCCCGCGAATATCAGGCCATCATCGCCTACGTTGTGTACTCGCAGGTGCTCAAGGGCGCGCAATACATGAACATCGCCGACCAATTGGCGACCCACGCGCAGCAGGAACTGGAACATGCGCTGATTATTTCCCGCCAGATCGATTATCTCGGAAAAATGCCGACCGTCACTCCGAAACCCGTTCGGACGTCGGAGGACCCAAAACAAATGCTTCGGCTCGATCTTGAAAACGAGAATGAAACCATCCGCAACTATCGCGAACGGGTCCGGCAATGCGAGGCGCTCGGTGAATTTGCGATGGCGGAGCAAATTCGACAGATTCTTATCCAGGAGCAGGACCATCAAATCGATCTTGCGACCGCACTCGGCGTCGATCCGCCCGACCTCACGCGCGACAAGTCCCTCAGTCGTTGATCCCGTCGCGCCCTTTGACGGCCATCAGCGTGGCGGTGAGCAGGGCAATCAGCTTTTCCTGCCCCGCGGTTATCGCGAAGACCTCCGCCTGGGCCAAGGTCAGGGTACGGCCGGCTTTCACCACGCGCCCACGGGCAAGGATGCGTTCGCCCGCGGCGGGCGCGAGAAGATTGATCTTGAACTCCGTGGTGAGAACGCCGGTGTCGGCAGGCATCAGGCTGAGCGCAGCATAGCCCGCCGCACTGTCGGCGATGGCGCTGACAGCGCCGCCGTGAACGAACCCATGCTGTTGCGATATTGCCGGGTGGGGACTTAACGCGATTTCGACCATGCCGGGCGAAACGCTGCCGAGAGTCGCTCCCAGGGTCGTCATCAGCCCCTGCTTGGCGAAGCTCGACCGAACACGCTCCAGCTGTTCATCCGAGGGCATCGAGACGCATCATACCGGCTAAAATTAGAGAACTGAACGTTTTGCTGTGTCATGCCGGGGAGGGAGGCGGACCATGACAGGCAACCGATCAAAGTCCATGCGAAGCATGTTCGCGGTTCTTTTGCTGGCGGTTTCGTGGGGCTTCGCCGCGCCGGCCTCTGCACAGGACACGCTATTCCTTGCTGCTCATTCCTTGATTAGCCCGGCAGCCCTCAAGGCCTTGTTGATGATCGCGCCGATGTCAGGAAGGGGCGGCGCAGAGTCCGGCCGTATTGGTTCGTCGTCTTTGTCGAGTATTTCACCCTCCAGCACCGGCTCCGCCGCCGTATGGTGCGGGGAGGGCGACGGGATTTTCAGCAGATCTTTCTCCAAGGAAACATTTTTCTCGGCCTGAGCGCGAACAACCGCAATCCCGAAAAACTTTGCGATGTGATAAGACGAAGAGATCCCCACCGGCAGTAAAAACGGTCCGGGACTACCGCACGCACCCTCAGCTTCGCCAATCGCCAACGGCGTGCCGTGCGCCATGTCGGGGATGGCATAGGCCTCGACGAGTTCTTCGCCAGCACCGTTGGTCCAGACCTCGCGGGGAAAGCCGTCGACCGTGGTCTTCACCGAAGGGGACACCGGAAGACCATGCAGGTCGGTCCACTGCTTGATGATTTCCCGGGCGTTGAGCGGGATCACGGTCTTGTCGGCGTTTCCATGCCAGACCGAGACGCGTGGCCACGGCCCGCGGTGAGGCGAGGCTTTACGCACGAGATTCCCCCATTCAGGCGCCGAGCGCGTGGGACTTTGATACATGCTCTTGAATGCTTGCTGCACGGTCGTAGCGGCGCCATAGGGAAGTCCCGCGATGATGGCCCCTCCGGCAAATACTTCAGGGTAGCAAGCGAGCATATTTGACGTCATCGCGCCTCCCGCCGACAGCCCGGTAACGAAGATCCGGCGCCGATCGACTCCATGATCGATAATGGATTTTTCGATCATCTGCCGGATCGAAAGCGGCTCCCCTCTCCCGCGCTGGCTGTGGGCGGGCAGAAACCAGTTGAAACAACCATTCGGATTGTTGGATCGCTGCTGCTCCGGAAAAAGCAGTACGAAACCGTAACGGTCCGCGAGCGTCGACCATCCGGCGCCAAGATCGTAGCCCGCCGCGGATTGGGTGCATCCGTGCAACACGACGACGAGCGCGGGATTGTCCGCGAGATTTGGCGGCCGATACACGAACATCCGCAGATTGCCGGGGTTCGACCCGAACCGGATGGTTTCCCGCAAGCGGCTGGGAATCGCACGTGCAGATCCGGCGCGATAGCGTTGTAGCGCCTGAACCAGTTTCCGCCATCCAGTCCCGCTGCTGCCGAGACCGAGTGCCCGTCGCAGATTGCTCATCACGGTCCATTCCCTGTTGCCGTGATCACCTAATTGCTGCGGTGCACAATGCTAGGGGTCTGGACGAAAATTGCCGGAATAATTCGATGCGCCACGCCCAATGCAAAAAGCCCAAGGAACACCTTGGGCTCAGAGTGCTGTCGAACTGGGTTCGCCGGTTCAGGAACGCCGGCTCACGTCTTTCTCAACACGCTCGACCGTCGCCAACGCCGCTTTTTGCGCCAGCGTTGCAAGTTCCTGGGCCTGTTCGGTCAGCGTCTCGAACTGCTTGCGCGAATGGCTGGTCGATAATTCCAGAAACTCCGTGGGAGACTTCACGCCGGATAGCTCGCGGGCAAACGCAAACGCCGCTTCAGTATTTTTTTGAGCAAACTCAATCACCTTGGCGTTGTAGTCCTGCGCGCGTCTCATTGCCGTCGCGTAACTGTCTTTCATCAGAGCGGTGGCGTCGCTTGTTGCGGCGTTCACCTGTTCAAATGCCTGCCTGGTCTGTGCCGCGCCGGCTTCGGCGGCCTCGCGGAGGGCCTGGGGGCCGGCAGATTTTGTGGTCGTGTTTCGGTTTGGGGCGTTCATGTCTTTGCTTTTCCTGAGAGACCTTTCTTAATGGAGCGGAGCACCGAACGGTGGTCTCGTGTTTGTCGGATGCCTGCGGTCGATGACTGTGCAGGTAGGTGGTCTTTGACTCACTGCAACGTCCCGAACGTCGGGCGTTACAATTCGTGATCAAAATCTCGCTGGGAACTGCGATGAACACCGGTTGCTGCAGGAACATGCAGCGGGTGGAACAAGTCTCTTGGCGTGAGAACATCGAGCCATGTATCTTTTGCAATAGCGCGACCGGGGGAGGATCATGAAGGGTCATCGGTGGAAGTCCCTGCGCGGCTTCTTATTGGTTCTTTTGGCGGTTCTTTCCGTAGTGTTCGGCCTCGCCGCGCCGGCCTCTGCACAGGACACGCTCAAGGTCGCGGTCGGCCAGATCGACGCCTGGTCCAACCAGGTGCCGACGCTCGGCATGAAGGCCGGAATTTTCCAGAAGCACGGCATCGTCCTGGACAATTTCGGCACGCAAGGAGCGGGCGAAACCTTGCAGGCGGTGATCTCGGGCAGCGCCGATATCGGGGTCGGCGTCGGCACCCCGGGCGCCATGCGCGCTTTCTCAAAGGGCGCACCGGTCCGCATTTTGGCCGCGGCCTATACCGGCGTGGAAGATATCTACTGGTTCGTGCCGGCCAATTCGCCGATCGGAAGCGTGAAAGACATCAGCGAGCGGCACACGATCGCCTTTTCGACCAGCGGCTCGACCTCCGACAGCGTGTTGCGCGCGCTGATCGCCCATTACGGCCTGAAGGCGAAGCCGACCCAGACCGGCGGACCGCCCGCGACGTTCACAATGACAATGTCGGGGCAGATCGACATCGGCTGGTCGGTGGCGCCGTTCGGGCTGAAGGATCTGCAGGCCAAGACCATCCGCGTCCTGATGCGCGGCAGCGACGTGCCGTCCATGCGCAACCAGACGGTGCGGGTCGAGATCGTCAACGCCAACGCGCTGAAGGCGCGCCACGACGTCATGGTGCGGTTCATGCGCGCCTGGCGCGAGACGCTCGACTGGATGTACTCCAATCCGCTCGCGGTCAAATATTATGCCGAGCAGATGCGCATGCCCGAAAGCCTGGTCGAATTCCAGCGCGACGAATTCAATCCGAAATCGGCGTTGAATCCGGACAAATTGTCCGATGTCGACCTGGTGATGCAGGACGCGGTCGCCGGGAATTTCCTGGACAAGCCGCTCACAAAGGAACAGCTCGCGGAGTTCATCCAGATCCCGCCGCGGTAGCGGTGCAACACACTCCGCTCATTCCCGCGCGCCTAGCGACGTTTCGCGGAGCGCCTAACTTCTGTTGGCGCAGCGACGAAGTACGGGTTCGGATTGCACCAGCCGCGATTGCCTGCCAGTACGTTCGGCCTGCATTCGTCAATGGAGCGATATTGGCAGCTCCAATGCATATCGCCGTCACCTCTCGAGGTCACCGCGCACCAGGGGGCTTCCTCGGCCGCCGCCGGCTGTAGGCCGAATGCGAGCGCTGCACAAGCGGCAGTGGCGAACATGATGCGGATCATTGTCTGCCTCCGGTTTCGGTGCTGGTGATAACACCGGACTATCCTTTGCATTCCCGCCCCGCCGGCGTGGGGTGAGCGGAAGGGGTCCCGGCCATCCACGTCTTCGTCCGGCGTAAAGCCGCAAGACGTGGATGCCCGCGACAAGCGCGGGCATGACCGACAGAGTCCGGGTTGCGTCAGTTAGCCGGGAATGAGCGGAGTGTGGTCTGACGCCATGTCCGCTCTAACCGCGAAACCGGGCAGGGCTCAGGAAACTTTCTTGAACATGGCCCAGATAACGAAGCCCATCACAATAATGGCTGCCGCCATGACGATGAGAAAAGTATTGGTGTCCAGTGCCATAGGCCCCTCTTTTCGGCCGCCCCTTTTTGGTGCCCCTACCATGCGCCTATTCCGGCCGCCCGCCTAGGCAATTCAGCTTGGCTAAGGGCCGATAGCGCGCAAACATGCGGGCAGGGGAGCGTTGCAATGGCAAAAATAAGAGTCGGCCTGGTCGGCTGCGGGTTCGTGTCCGAGCTGCACATGTACGCCTACAAACGCGTCTACGGGCTCGAGGCGGAAGTGAAGGCGGTAGCGGCGCGCGGCGACCACGTGGTCGGGTTTGCCAAGAAGCACAGTATCCCGACCACCTACCGCACGTTTGCCGACCTGATTGCCGACAAGGGCATCGACGTCATCGACATCTGCACCCCGCCGAACCTGCACGCCTCGATGATTGTCGAGGCCGTGCGCGCCGGCAAACACGTGATCTGCGAGAAGCCGTTCGCCGGCTATTTCGGCCGGTCCGGCGACAAGGAGCCGATCGGCAAATATGTGCGGAAGGCGCTCATGTACGAGCGCGTGATGGAGGAGATGGACAAGACCGCTGCTGCCATCAAGGCGAGCGGCAAGCTGTTCATGTACGCGGAGGACTGGGTCTATGCGCCGGCGGTGAGCAAGATCGTCGAGGTGCTCAACGCGACGAAGGACAAGATCCTGTTCATGAAGGCCGAGGAAAGCCACAGCGGCTCGCACGCGGCGCATGCCGCGCAGTGGGCGATGACCGGCGGCGGCTCGCTGATCCGCATGGGATGTCATCCGCTCTCGGCGGTGCTTTATCTCAAGCAGATCGAGGCGAAGGCGCGCGGCGAAAAGATCACCGTGGCGAGCGTGACCTGCGATACCGGCAATGTCGCCGCCTGCCTGTCGCCGAAGGAGCGCAACTTTATCAAGGCCAATCCGGTCGACGTCGAGGACTGGGGCGTGCTGACGGTGACGTTCTCGGACGGCACCAAGGCGACCGTGTTCTCCGGCGACATGATCATGGGTGGGGTGCGCAACCTGGTCGAGACCTACACCAATGGCGGCTCGCTGTTCGCCAACATCACGCCCAACAACCACCTGATGAGCTACCAGACCGACGAGGAGAAGCTCGCGCCCGTCTACATCACCGAGAAAGTCGACCGGAAGACGGGCTGGCAATACATCTGCCTCGAGGAAGAATGGACGCGCGGCTATTTGCAGGAGATCCAGGATTTCATGGAGTGCGTCGCGCAGAAGCGCGAGCCGGTCTCCGGCCTCGCGCTGGCCTACGAGACGATCAAGGTGAACTACGCCGGCTACTGGGCTGCCGACGAGGGCCGGAAAGTGAAGCTGTAGGGTTCCACTCCTTCCGCGGCCCGGTTGGCTCCAAAAAACAAGTCTTTGGCAGGCTTCGGCAAGTCGCTCTCATCAGTCGCCGGTAATAAAAGCGACGCTCGCGCTCGCCGGGCGGGCGACCTTTTGATCCAGGCGAGCGTTCACCAAGAGAAGAAAATGAAAGCGCCCGCATGACTGGCAGTATCGTCGCCGTCCTCGTCCTTGGTTGTGCCGCCTTCATGGCAGGCGTCCACGGCCGCCGCTCCGTGACTGATCGTCCGAAAAAAGAAAAAGAGAAGTGAGCGATAAAACGTGAAGCAGAAAGTCCTGATCACAGTCGTCCTGTCGGTCGATGTCGACGCCTCAACGCCGGAAGAAGCAACAGAAAAGGTTTGCTGGTGGTGGGACGGCGATAAATGGGACGACAAAATGAACAAAATCATCGCCGAAAACCCCGAAGGCAGCGCAATATGGAATTGCTTCGCCACAGCCCCCGAGGGCATGGAGGCGATCATGGAATATCAATCCGTATGCCGCGGCGAAGTGATCGAGGGCGACGAGCAGATGCAGAACGCCGTCGCGGCCGCACTTGCGGATGATGCCGCAAATATGGCGACGCTTTTGACCCTGGCCCGGCCAAAAAAGAAAAAGCGCCGCGTCAGGACAAAGACCAAGCCGACGCTGGTCGTCGACAACACCAGAAAGCCCACCGACCAATAACCGGTTGTCGAACCTATTCCGCCGGCTATTAGTAGTAACACACAGACAGAAATCACCTCATAAGTGGTAACAGGTTGGTGTGCCCTCAGTGGCGCTGCCAACTGTCTATTTAAGAAAAAGCTCGGCTAATGTGAACGACATCACATTAGGAGCATCAGAATCCTCTTTATTGTTCAGACTTCAGAGCTGGAGGACCGGGCATGTCGATTGCCTCCACAAATGCAGATTTCAACTATGCCGACTTGCCGGTTGCGACCTACAGCGCCGGCGAGAACGTACTGGTTGCCGGCTCGAGCACAGGACGGTTGCTGTTTCTCAAGGACGGAGTCGTCGAAGTCGTCAGGCAGGGCACGCAGATTGCCATTGTCGATAAACCCGGCGCGGTGTTTGGTGAGATCTCCGCTTTGCTGAATACGCCACACACGGCGGACGTGTATGCCTTAAAGCCCTCGCAGTTTTATGTCGCTAATGCGGATCTGCTTGGCTATGACGGTAGCGCGCTCTTTTATGTCGCTACCGTCCTGGCAGAGCGTCTTGACCGTGCCAACGAGACGCTCGTCGCCGCATTGCGGCAGTGACGCGTCAACACATCCACAGCCTCGTAACCGCACGCGCTTGAGCGCGTCGACGTTGCCCTGCGGCATGAAGATGATGCACAGAATGAGCAAAATGCCGTAGCTCGTGTTGGCCGCCCGTCCAACACACCCCGCTCATTTCCGCGCGGAGCCGTTCGAAGAACGGCGTGCTTCCGTACGCCCATAGCCGTTCGAAGAACGGCGTGCTTATCCAGGGCTACAATCAGTGACGCTGCGATTAATCGCCCTTCTGACCATCCGAATGTCCGATATGTGACAAATTTGGACCTTGGTCCAACTCACGCGTATAGCGCCGCCGGAATAGAGTTCATCCATCTCGAGAAGGCGGAGCAGCGTCCAGCCTCTGCGCTGGCGTTGTCCGCCGCACCCATCGCACATCCTTATTTCCAAGGGAGAATGCAATGACGCTGCTCATCAAGACCCTTGTCGTAGTCGCAGCCGGCACCGTGCTCGCCACGAGTGCCTTCGCTCAGACGGCGCGGGAGGTTCGCGGCCCTACACCGTATTTCACCGTCGAGAACGAGCCCGCGCCCAAGCTGATCGTGGACCCTGCGCTTCCCGGTCCGCTGGCTTTGGGCCTGGTTCAGATCCAATACCGGGTGGAGAATGTGCGCATCTTACCGGTGTTCGGCGAGGCCGCCCTCAAAGTATCTCCACGGGTCGGGCATCTGCACATAACTGTTGACGACACGCCCTGGTGGTGGGCGGACGCGAGTGACCTCAACACAGTCGACATCGCCGGGATGCCGCCCGGCCCACACAAGGTGAAGATCGAGCTGGTCGATGCCACTCACAAGGTGTTCCCCGGACAGACAGCGACGGTGACGTTCACCGTGCCTGAGCAGGCAAAAATGAGTCACAAGTGACGGCGCCGCAAGCAGTGCGGCCTTTCCAAGCATCTGATGGTCTCTCGAAGGATTCAATCGACAATTCTTGCCAGCGCCGACACGGTTTTTGAATCCGGATCATTGCGCCGGTGCAGAGCCTATTAGGAGAAAAGACATGATCAGGGCATTTGTCGCTTTTGTCGTAGCAATACCCGTTCTGTGGGCGTCCAACGCGATCGCTCAGACTTCTGAGCCTGCTGCGAAACTCGTGGTCGATCCGCCTTTGGTCGAACCGTTGAGCCGTGGAGTCGCATTCATCAACTACCGCACCGAAAATCTCCAGGTCGTCCCGGTGTTCGGCGCGCAGGCCGTCAGTGTGTCGCCCCGCATCGGGCATCTCCATGTCGCAGTTGATGGAGCGCGGTGGGTGTGGGCCGACACCAGCGGCGGGCCTGTCATCGTCGCCGGTCTTCCTGCGGGACCGCACAAGGTCGAGATTACTCCCGTCAATGCAAACCATCAGCCGGTGGGTCAAAGGGTCGTCGTCGAATTCGTGATCCCCGAACGAAAGGCGGCGCAATAAGCACCTTTGCCCGGAAGGCGGCAAGTAGCTGCAGCAGGAGAGCAGGAGCTAGCAATGGCCACCCCAGAGATAAACCATGGCCGCCGTTACTTCGTTGGCGCCGCCGCCGTGACCGCGGCCGCCGCCCAGTTCGGCATAGCGAATGCTGCTAACGCGCAATCGAGCGCAACAAAGGAACCGGCTCCCACCAAGCCGGGAACGAATACTTCGTTCGCCGAGATCAAGCAGATCGATGCCGGTGTCCTGAACATTGGATACGCCGAGGCCGGTCCCGCCAACGGACCGGCCGTCATTCTGCTCCACGGCTGGCCGTACGACATCTACAGCTTCGTCGATGTCGCCCCGTTGTTGGCATCGGCCGGATATCGCGTGCTCATCCCATATCTGCGGGGCTATGGCTCGACGCGGTTTCTCTCGCGTGAGACTTTTCGCAACGCCCAGCCCTCGGCGCTCGCCGTCGATCTCAAGGACTTTCTTGACGCGCTCAAGATCGAGAAGCCGGTTCTCGCCGGTTTCGATTGGGGAGCGCGGACCGCCGATATCTTTGCGGCCCTGTGGCCGGAGCGCAGCAGCGCACTGGTCTCGGTCAGCGGCTATCTCATCGGCAGCCAGGAAGCGGGAAAGATACCGCTGCCGCCGAAGGCCGAACTCGAATGGTGGTATCAGTTCTATTTCGCCACCGAGCGCGGCCGGATCGGCTACGAGAAAAACCGGCGCGACTTCAACAAACTGATCTGGCAGCTCGCCTCGCCGAAATGGCAGTTCGACGATGCCACCTTCGACCGCAGCGCGGCCGCTTTCGACAACCCCGACCACGTCGCCATCGTGATCCACAATTACCGTTGGCGGCTCGGCCTGGCCGAAGGAGAGGCAAAATACAACGACCTGGAAAACCGGTTGGCCAAAGCTCCGGTGATCACGGTGCCGACCATCACGCTTGAAGGCGATGCCAATGGCGCACCGCATCCGGAGCCCAGCGCCTATGCGAGGAAATTCTCAGGCCGATATGAGCACCGGACCATCACGGGAGGAATTGGACACAACCTGGCGCAGGAAGCCCCGCAGGCCTTTGCTCAAGCGGTCATTGATGTTGCCAGGGCGTAACAAAACGTAAGAGTGCCTCGGAGGATATTTCCGCTGCGCTCCTGATTGCCAACTCGCCGGCGACGCTCGTGTGCAAGGCTGAACAAATGCACGATTTGCGTGACTATTTGCGAGCCTATTGGGCCTATGTGTCGACCAGTGGCTGGCGCAAACCCGTCTTGCTCGGACTTGCCTGGGTCGCGGGAATGTTTGCGCCTCTTGCGGCGAGGACGTTGGTGGAATTGCCAAGTTCGGTAGCAATACCGTGGATGATCGTCTGGGCGGTCGTTGGCTATGTTTTTGCGCCCTACGGAATGTGGAAAGCGCAGCGAAAAAAATAAAACCAGCCATTGTCAGGCGGTGTCCGCTTACGACCCAAAAGCGGGAACGGGCCAGTAGGGTTCGGACCGCCAATCGAACGGCCCGAGCACTCAGTGACAAACCAGGACCGGGGTTTTCGTGTGCGTCAGTACCTTGTTTGTCACACTACCGAGCACAATTGCGGACAGTCCGCTGCGCCCATGCGATGCCATGACGATGAGATCGCAGCCTCTGTCCGCGGCCGCCTTAATGATGGCTTTATAGGGTTGCTCGTTCTCCACCTGAATCGTGCCGCAGGACACACCGGCCTGCCGGGCCGCATTGGCCACGCGATTCAACACGCTCGCAGCGTGCTTCTTGATCTGCTCGTCGTGCTTGGCGAGTTCCCCCAGGGCCTGCTGTGCTTTCGATTCTGAAACGGCGAGCCAATCGAACGGTTCTTCGACAACGATCACGGATACCTTGGCTCCCAGAGATTTCGCCAGCGACAATCCATTCGTCACCGCATGCTCCGCGAGCTCCGACCCATCTGTCGGGATGAGAATATGTCGGTACATTCCACGTCTCCATTACCTGAAAGTGCCACCAAAAGCTGCCTTCCGAATGTGAGCTTGGGCGCCTGTTTTGGTTATTCGAACCGGCTGCGCAGTTTCTTGAGACAAATCAATTTATCCGCAAATCGTGCCGCCGCCCAATGTCCCTATTGGACCTTCGCAATGCCCGGCTTCGCCGCTCACTCCGCCGGCACGGCCTTGGGCGCCTCGCGCCGCAACCGCACGCGCTTGAACGCACCGACGATGCCCTGCGGCATGAAGATGATGCAGAGAATGAGCAGGATACCGTAGATCGTGTTGGCGGCGCCGATGAAACTGGTGCCGAACCAGACGCGCAACGCTTCCGTCAGCGACAATGTCAGCAGCGAGCCGACCGTCGGGCCCATGAGCGAATAGACGCCGCCGGCGATCACCGCGAACACGATCTGCAGCGACACCGCGATGCCCGACACCGTGTCGGGGTTGAGATACATGAAATACTGGCCGTAGATCGCGCCGCCCAGCGCCGTCAATGACGCGCTGATGATGGTCACGCGCAGCTTCTCGCGCAGCACGTTGATGCCAAGCGCGGCCGCGGCGTCCTCGTCCTCGGAGATCGCCTCGAGCGCCTCGCGGTTGATGCCGCGGTCGATGCGCTGCCAGACATAGAGCCCGATCAACCACAGCAGCAGCGCGATGGCATAGAAGTAGCTCTTTTCGGGGAACTGCAACGCGTACCAGGAATGGCCGGCGGCCTTCGGCGTGAAGCCAAGCGAGCCGCCGGTGATGTCGCGCGCGGCGGTGAGCGAGAGCAGCACCACCTGGCTCAATGCGAGCGTCACCAGCGCGAAATAGTGGCCGACGACGCGCAGGCGGAAGCACGGATAGCCGATGACCAGCGCGAGCAAAGCCGACAGGAAAACGCCGAGCGGGATGCCGATCCATGGCGTCACGTCGTAATAGCTCCAGAGCAGGGCAGGCACGTAGGCGCCGACGCCCATGAAGGCGCCATGGCCGAACGAGACGAAACCGAAGCGCCCCATCAGCGCCCAGGCCGTATAGATGAAGGACCAGAGCAGGATCTGGATCAGCAGATGCAGGAAATAAGCGGGAGTGACGGCCGGCAGCGCGATCAAAATCGCAAGCCCGATAAGCGCGAAAACGCGGGTGGCGCTCATCGCGTGAACAAGCCCCGCGGCCGCACGAACATCAGCACGATGAACAAAGCGAAGGCGAGCACGTAAGCGAGCTCGGTGTTGGAATAGTAGCCGCCGATGGCGATGATCTGGCTGATGATGAAGGAGGCGATGAAGCCGCCGATCATGTTGCCAAGACCGCCCAGCACGCAGATCATGAAGATGACCGGGCCGAACGTGTTGCCGATGAACGGATGTACGTCATATTGCAGCGCCAGCAGGCAGGCCGCGAGCCCGGCCAGCGCGCCGCCGATCGCCGAGGTCACGAGATAAATGCGCCGCTGGTCGACGCCCATGAGGCCGACAATGTCGCGATCCTGCGCAATGGCCCGGATCGCGGTGCCGATGTATGTGCGCTTGAGAAAGAAATAGAGCGTCACCGCGCCGACAAGGCCGAGAGCGAAGGCGACCAGCCGCGCGAAGCTGATATAGATCGTGGCGATTTCCAATATCGGAAGTCGCACGCCGATATTGCGAAACTCGGTGCCGAACAAAAGCGTCGCGAAGCTCTGCAGGAAAAACAGCAGGCCACCGGTCGCCAGCAGCTGGTTGAGCGGCGGCGAGTTGAGCACAGGCGCGATGATGAGAAGATGCACGAGGACGCCGAAGGCGGCTACGACAATGATCGCGATCAGGCAGGCAAGCGGCAGCGGCACGCCGTACTGGGCGTAGAGGAAATAGATGACGTACATGCCGCACATGACGATGTCGGCATAGGCGATCCAGACGACGTCGATCACCCCGAAGATCAGGTTCAGCCCGAGCGCGAGCAGCGCCAGCACGCCGCCGAGCAGGAGGCCGTTGATGATCGCTTCGAGGAGATAGATGTCCATCCGCTAGAGCCCCATATACGAGCGGCGAATGAAATCGTTGTGCTTGAGCTCGTCCGCGGTGCCTTTGAGCTTGATGGCGCCGACCTCGAGCAGATAGGCGCGGTCGACGACCTCGAGCACCTGCTGCACGTTCTGCTCGACGATCAGCACGGTGAGCCCCTCGGCACGGATGCGCTGGACCAGCTCGAACACCTGCGCGACCACCAGCGGCGCGAGGCCGGCGGAGGGCTCGTCCATCAGCAGCAGTTTCGGTCCCGACATCAGCGCGCGGCCGATGGCGCACATCTGCTGCTCGCCGCCCGACAATGTTCCGGCCAGCTGCTCGCGGCGGTCCTTCAGGCGGGGAAATAGCGTGTAGATGCGCTCGAGCTGCTCGGCGAAGCGGTGCCGCGCCTGCGGGATGAAGGCGCCGATGCGCAAATTGTCCTCGACGGACAGGCGCGGAAACAGCCGGCGGTTCTCGGGCACGTGCGCGATGCCCTGCTCGACCATGCGGTGCGCGGGAAGCCCGCCAACCGGCCGCCCGTCCAAAGTCATAGCGCCGTCGCGCAACGGCAGCAGGCCGGAAATCACGCGCATCAAGGTGGTCTTGCCGGCGCCGTTCGGCCCGATGACGCCGACCGCTTCGCCTTGCGGCACCTCGAGCGAAACACCGAAGAGAGCCTGAAACGAGCCGTAGCCTGCGGAGACTGCGGCAAGCGACAGCATCACGAGGCCTTTTTCTTGCCGAGATAGACCTCGGTGACGCGTGGATCGACAGACGCTTGTGTGGGCGTGCCCTCGAAAATCTTCTCGCCGTGATCGAGCACGATGACGCGGTCGACGACGCGCATCAGCACGCCCATGATGTGCTCGACCCAGACGATGGTGATACCCATTTTGCTGCGGATATTGCCGAGCATATCGGCGGCGCGCTCCATCTCGGCGTGATCGAGCCCGCCCAGGCTTTCATCGGCGAGAAGCAATTTCGGTTTGGTGGCGAGCGCGCGCGCGAGCTCGAGCTTCTTCAGCGAGGCCGCGCCGAGCCCGCCGGTCTGCGCGGCTTCGTCGGACGGCAGGCCGACCATCTCGAGCGCTTCCTTCGCCCGGTCCTCGGCTTCGTCGCGCGAGATGCGGCCGGACTGGCCGTAATAGGCGGCCAGCGCCACGTTCTCGCGCAGCGACAGCTTGCGGAACGGCCGCGGGATCTGGAACGTGCGTGCGATGCCCTGGTGGCAGATCGCGTGCGCGGGCAGCCCGCCGATTTCCTTGCCGCCGTAGCGGATCGAGCCCGCGGTCGGCTGCAGGTTGCCCGCGATCAGATTGAACGTCGTGCTCTTGCCGGAGCCGTTGGGCCCGATGAGGCCGAGAATCTCGCCCTCACGCACGTCGAAGGACACCTGATTGACCGCCAGGAATCCTCCGAAGCGCTTGCAGAGCCCCTCGACTGCCAGCATCGGCGACTACATGAGCTACCTGGTTCAGTTACATCGCTGGTTACGTTGTTAGCTCGCGTAGACCGAGGACTTCGGCAGCGGCAGCACCGGATCCTGAGTCCGGATCAC
>Ga0081455_10004362_pt1 | contig 15928 bp, 18 predicted proteins | sample TabmetS3T2R1_FD_70207 | JGI IMG/M metagenome (GOLD analysis project Ga0081455, IMG submission 70207) | Tabebuia heterophylla rhizosphere microbial communities from the University of Puerto Rico - S3T2R1 | ecosystem: Host-associated > Plants > Roots > Rhizosphere ... | reverse complement strand
AGCAGCCGTCTGTTGGCTTGGTACTCGGCGGTGTTGTAGGCCGGGTGTGCCGTGGTCACCGGCGCGAGTGTGGCTCACCGGGCCAGGCCCGACGGCCGGGAAGCGGACAGATCTGTCCGCTTCGAATCGACATCACGAACCGCCCCGCAAATCGGAACTTTCCGATTTCACCGGTACGCCCGGCGGCACGGCCACCCGCTCGACCCCCTCGACGTGGGAGCAGGCCTGCCTGCGCTGCCAGGCCACGCAGGTGCACACCCAACGGAGCCCGTCCCACTCGACGGCATGGACCTTGGAGTCGCCGCCGACCACGGCGTAGGCGACGCCGATGACGCGGACTTTGCCCTCGGTGATCAGGCGGACCGTCTTGGCCTCGATGCGTTCGCTCACTGCTCGAACATGCTGCGGGCCCACTCGTCCCCGGCCGATGTGGGCCGCCAGATGCGGATCATCCCGCCCTTGCGGTGCGGTGCGCACGAGCGCTGGACCTCGCCGGTGAACTCGATCAGGCCCCGTCTCGCGACGTCGCCGATGTGTTGGCCGATGGAGTTCTGGGTGCTGTTGGCGGCGTGGGTTGGATCGGGTGCCCAGGCACCGTCCTCGGTGACGTCGTCAACCGAGAAGGGCTGACCGGCCAAGACGACGAAGGCGATGCGTTCCTCGATCTCGTTCATGGTGCTCTCCTTTGTCCACAGGTTTCGAGGTTGCAAGTTGCAAATAGTGCGCGTGAGCAAGAAGCGTGGTTTCTTCGATGCGCTGAGCCTCCGGGACCGGGCACTCGCCGCGTTCCGGGGTGCCCGGAGGCGATCGCGCAAGGGCTTCGCCGTGGGTGCGTGCGGGCGCGGCATGGCCTGCGGATCGGCATGGGCACAGCGAACTACTGCTGTGCGTCGCGGCCATCTACCTCGTCCTCCGCAGCTGCTGCTGCCTACGGTCCGACGGGCGACCCTGTTCGCCGGGCGGTGACGTGGCTCTCGCAGGGTGACGGCCCCTGCTTCCGGCTCAGATTTGTCGGTCACGCCGAGATTCGAACGGCGGTCTGAGCGACCCCCCCTGTTCCAGGGAGCACGGTGAACCTATACTGCTAGCGGGACGTGTCGGCGACCCGAATCTCTGACACGTCCCTATGCGGCCTGGTGGGTGTCACCACCGGCCGTTCGGTCCAGCCCTTCACGGGGGCTGGGCCACGCCCTCCATTCACTCGCCCTGACACGGGGTTATGGCGCGAGTTCTTAGTCCCGAATCTGGCTGGCTGGCAAGCGCGTCTTCCGGCTAGCCGGAAGCCTGGACGCCTACCAATAGGTTGCGAGTTGCAACCTGCAACACTGCGAGCAGGCGATTCGTCAACTCCGGGCCACCAGACAGCCGTCCAATAGGCCGTATGGCTCGATCGCAGAACTGGGATTTGGACTAAGGTTCGAGCGTGCCGGAGACGTGGCAGGAGGGCATCGAGCGGGTCCTGCGCAACGCTCCACCACCGTCCCCGCTGGCGCTGTGGAACACCGCCCTGATCCTCTCAGGCCGTGCGCCAGTCGATGCTCACACGTTGGGTGTCGAACCCACCCAACGTGGCGGCCGGGGTGATGAGCACCCGATGGATGTGCTGGCGCAGGATCTGGCGCTGCTCGACGACCGTCAACGCGTCGTCGGCTGACGGGTCCCAGCGACGACGCAGCTCGGCCGGATTCCGGGACAGGTCGACCAGGTCGGCTTCCACGATCGGCTCCGGCGGCGGCATCCGCGCCTCGGCGGCGCGCAGCCCGGCGTCCACCTTCGCCTTCTCGGCGACGTAGTCGTCGAGATCGATCGACTCGGAGCGCAGGAGCGCCTTGAGCTTGGCCAGCTTGGCGCGCAGGAGGGCGATCTCTGCCTCCACCTCGGCCACCTCGGCGGCCCGGGTGTCGGGCAGCGCCTCGACGTGGCGCTCCAGCCAGGCGAACAGCGACTCACTGACGAAGCGCTCCAGCGGCACGGCGGTCACCGAGATGCCGGGCTTGCCCTCCATCGTCTTGTAGCGCCGCTGCGGGGTGCCGTGGCGATGATCGGGGCGGCTCCACAGCTTGCGGCCGTCCGTGCTCCACAGCAGCCCGAGCAGCGGGTTGGCGAGCTTGTTCGACGTGCCCGACCGGAACGGGGCGCGGGCAGGGTGGGCCAACGCCACACGGACCTGCTGCTGGGTGGCCTCGGTGAGGATCGGCTCCCAGGCGGCGGGACCGAAGTCCTCGCCGCGATGGACGCGGCGGCCGCGGACGCGGGGCGACAGCAATGCCCGGTGCAGGGTTCGGCGGTTGATGCCGGTCTCGACGGCGATCGAGTTGAGCGAGCGCCCGTCGATCACCTCGGCGGCTGCGCGCTGGAGCAGCGCCGCCTCCGTCGGATGATGGGTGAAGCCGTCGTCCATGAACCCGAAGGGGCGCTGGCCACCGGAGAAGGTGCCCATCTCGGCCCGCTGCGCCTTGGCGTCCTGGGTTCGTTCCGACTTGCGGGACGACTCGAACTCGGCGGCGTTCGCCATGTCGATCGCCTGCTTGCGTCCGGCCGCGGTGCGACAGTCGAGCGGGGCCTCCCACGCCGCGAAGACCGGAAGCTCCAGTCGGCGGAACAGCGGCATCAGCCGGACCGTCTCCTCGACCAGGCGGACCAGCCGGTCATGCCCGGCGCCGACGAGGATGCCGTCGATCGCGCCGGACTCGACGTCAGCGATGAGCCGGTCGAAGTCGGGGCGTCGGGCGCCCGACCACGCCGAGTGCCCGTCGTCGACGTAGACGACGGGTTCGCCCCAGCCGAGCCGGTCGCCCAGCTGGCGGCCGTTGGATTCCTGGCGGTCGATGGTGAGATGCTCGTGGCCCCTGGTCTTCTCCTTCTTGGAGAGACGGCAGTAGAGGCCGGGCTTGCGAGGAGTGGTCGATGTCTGGTGCATGGTGGGACACAGTGTAGCAATGGCCTTCGCCGTTGCTACACACTGACCCACCTTCAGGGTTCACCGGTCGCCATTGAGGAGGGCGACGGCGACGATCGCCAGGGTCTCTTAGCGACGAGTCCGTCGGACGATCACGATGGTCGTGCCGGACCGCCAACGAGACGATCGAGATGACCAGGCTGGCGACGCTCATGGGTTGTCGGGCGGTGGGTCGGGCGGCCAGTGGGTCTGGATACCGGCTTGGATGTTGGCGTCGGTGATCACACCGGGATCGCCGCCGGGGTTCGGGTTGGCGCCGTTGACGGCGTACTCATAGGCGGCCTCGTTGTCGATCGACAGCGGCCAGATGAACGTGGAGATGGCGGTCTCCGGGAACTGGTGCAACTGCTCGGCGAACTGCGTCCCCGAGTACGTCGGCGAGGCGTACGACTCCTTCAGCGCCGCGGCCTTGACGCGGTCGCGGAACGCCTCGTCCTCGGTGCATTGGGTGATCGTGGTGTAGCTCATTTCGGTCCTACGTCTTCGAGCAGCAGCCTCAGTGAGGAGTTGCCGTTCATGTGGAACGGTCCCGCCCCCTGGTAGCCGCTGATGCGGATGTCGTACTGCTGATTGATGCCGGTCTCGGAGGGCCGGTAGAACACGCACGATCCACCGCCCCACTGGCTGGCCTGGCCGGTGATCCAACTGTCGACGCCGGTGAAGCTGCCGCCGGAGTAGAGACCGAAGGCCAGGCAGCCGCCGTAGAAGGCGTTGCAGTTGAAGATCAGCTTGTAGAGCCGATCGGCACGGGTGACGACGTTCATCCACACGGTGAGGATCGAGCCGACGACGACGACGGTGTCACCAGAGATGTTGTTCGCGCCGACGCCGATCACGCCCCACGCCGATCCCCACGGCTTGTCGACCCACGCCGTGGCGTAGTCGGTGGCGCTGGTCTTCGACATCACCTGATTGGCGGTGCCGCCGGTTGGAACGCCGACACCGGCTGGACCCGTTGAGCCGGTCGGTCCTTGCGGGCCGGTCGCTCCTGGCGGGCCTTGGCTGCCGGTGGCTCCGGTCGGGCCTTGTGGACCGGTCGCCCCGGTCGGTCCTTGCGGGCCGGTGGGGCCGGGCGGTCCTTGCGGGCCGGTGGCGAACGGTGCCCAGGCCGTGCCGTTCCACTGCTCGAAGGTGTCGCCGATCACCGAGACCGCGCCGACCTCCGGTGACGGCATCTGCTGGGAGCGCTCGGTGGTCGAGGCGAAGTGGCAGAAGGCGCGGCGCTGGATCGTCGCCACGGTGGCGGCGAGGTTGGGATCGTCAACCCTCAGGAGCGACATCGGCGGGTTCCTCGGGCGCTGTGATCTCGGGCGCGGTGATCGACTGCTCGACACCGACGCCGTTGCCCCAGAACGCCTCGGTATTGAGGTCGGGTGGGATCTGCGGATCGCTCATCGGTCCTCCTCTACACGCCTGTTGCCTCGGTGGCGACGCCGTACATGACGGCGACGCCGTTGACGTTCGTGTTGGCGAACTGGGTGCTGATCTCGATCTGGAACTCCAGCGGGAACCCCGCCGTGTTCGCCTCACGCCAGAGGTGGAAGATCGTCGTGTTGATGTACGACTCGTTGGCCTGGTAGTGCCCGTATCCGTCGATCGCCAGCGGAGTGCCGCCGGTGGTGATGCGGGTACGGAACTCCGAGCCGGTCGAATGGCCGGAGAGGGCGTAGTGCCACCACACGGTGAACACACGGTTGACCGGTCCGGACGGGACGCTCAGGGTGCCGCCGAGCGTGGTGATCCCCTGCGGGCAGTTGGAACCGGCGACGTTGGTGCTGGAGGTGAGCACGGGGAAGGCGTCGTACAGCCTCCACACACCGCTGCGGCGGACGTAGAGGATGCCGGGCGGGATCATGCCCACCGATCCGTCGGCGGCGGCCCACGCATCGAGCGCCGACTTCGAGGCGAACTGGTGGACGAGCTTGCGGGACGTGTCCTGATACCACGGGCTGACGATGGGATCGCCCGGTGCAGGTACGTCGGACTGACTCCCGATCTGGACCGTCACTTTGTGCCTCGATTCGTATGGTAAAGCTGGCGTCGATGGCACGGCGCGGCTCGAACAAGCGCTGGGCGTCTAGATGACATAGACACCGCCTTGGTCGTACCGGTAGGTGGTGCGGTCGTAGCGCTGGACGATCGTGCTGCCGACGGTGCGGCTGGTGGCGAACGTGGCGACCCACGTCTCGGGCGTGATGGCGTGGTTGATCGAGCGCACGATCAGGTTGAGGACGAGCAGGTCAGCCCCGGTCGTCGCCGCTTGTTCGTGGACCCAGGTCACGACATCACCGAGGCGGCGGTCAATGCCGACGCGCCAGGCGTCCTGGTGCGGTGCGGGGAGGTGGAGGCTGAACTGCTCCAGGCGGAGGTAGGCGTCGCCGAGGCGGGAGACGAGGAAGTTGGCGAGGTCGGAACCGTCGGCGGTGCTGATCCACTGGTCGGCGGTGTGCTCCAGCGTGTGCTCGCCGTAGCGCAGGACCGAGTTGTCGTTGCGGGCGCTGAGGCTGACCTTGGCGACGTTGGTCAGGTTGGCGACGTTGACGATCACGTCGTCGTCGGTGAGCATCTCGGAGTCCCACACCGTGTACGGGGCGTCGCAGACGTTGTCGGAGAAGATCGGGATCTCGGGCTGGTCGCCGCGACCGAGCAGCCACATCCGGTCGCGGTAGGTCAGCGTGCCGTCGGCGTCGGTGAACAGGATCCCGCCGTCGCTGAGCGCCACGGCTTGCATCTCCTCCAGCGGCGTGGCGGTGGTGAAGAAGCTGTGCAACGTGACGGTGCCGTGGTCGAAGCGGGTCGGGCCGGTGTAGAAGAAGGCGTCGCGGATCTTGCCCAGGCGCTCGGTGACGGTGTCGCCGTAGTAGCCGGGGTTCCACTGCGGCACCTTCTGGTTGAGCCGGGTGAAGGCGTCGAAGGCCTCGGCCTCGATCGTGTCATCGGCACGTTCGCGCCATGCCGTGATCTCACCGGAGAAGAGCCAGAACGCCTCGCCATCGATCGTCGCCCAGATGTCGAGGGCACGACCGGGGAAGTAGTCGACCAAGCGGCCCGAGGCGTCGTACTGGGACAGTGAGCCGTCGCGGTTGTCGAGCGTCATCTCGACGTGCCCGGCCTCGAAGCGGCCCTCGGGATCGTTGGTCCCGGAGGTGATCGTCAGGCCGTGGAAGTTGCAGAACAGGTCGTAGCGGTCGTAGGGGAAGTCCTGCTGGTCGTCGTAGGTGAAGTCGCCCTCGGGATCGTCGTAGTTCGCCGTGAAGTCGTCGTAGACGTAGCTGGAGACCGGCTGGCGCTGGACGCCGATGAAGAGGTGCGCAGGCCAGCGCTCGGTCGTCGGGCGGTCACCGCCGATCGTCGGCACGGGGAGATCATCGACCCGCACGAGACCTCCCGTTGCGCCGGGCGTAGCGGTCGGCGGCGCGCATCACGTCGTCGGGGCGTGAGCCGCGGGGCATGTTGACGGTGACGTTGGTGACGTTGGGCGTGGCGGCGCGTTCGCGCAAGATCCGCTCCGTCTCTGCGCCGGAGGTGACCTGGGTGCCTGGCGGGACGAGGGCCGGGGCGATCAGCAGTCCGCTCTCGCCGCCGGGGAGGCGGATGAACTCGGGTCGGCGTTCGGCGGCGACTGCGCCGGGTGGCTGGACGACACCGCCACGATCGGACACGCCGAAGCGCAGGATCGGCCCCAGCGCCGCCCCGTAGTTCGGGTTGAGCTTGGCCGTGATCATCGCCGTGCGCTCACGGGCGACGTTGTTCAACTCGTTCTCGGCGGCGGTGGTGTTCGCATCGGCCTTGATCGCCGCGGAGCGTGGTGCCGATGCCTCGTTGAGCAGTCGCTTGGCGGTGTCGAGGTCACCGGCGTCGATCGCCGCCTGGATCTCGGTGAGCTTCTCCGGCGGGATCTGGTTGACCGAGCCGATGTAGTCGAGGATCCCCTGACGGGCCGGTCCCTTCGCCGTAGCGGCGGTGTCGAGCAGGCCGTCGTTGAGCGAGTCGAGCTTCTGGGTGGCCGTGACCGTCTCGCCTCTCGCCTTGGCCTGGGCCTCGGCGGTGTCCTGGTGAGCCTTGGCGAGGGCGATCGCCGAGTCCACGACATCGTCGGTCGACGCCTTGGCGTCGCCGAGCTTGTCGCCGAACTCCTTGAGGGCGTCGTTCTCGTCGCGCTGGGCATCCGCCGCGGTCACCGCGGCGTCGGCCTGAGCGTTGAGGGCGTCGGCCTGCTCGTTGAGGATGTCAACGACCCGCTGGGCGTGCGCGGCGGTCTCGGCCTGGGCGTCGGCGTAGGCGGTCGAGGAACGGGCGGCCTCGTCGTAGGCATCGTTCAGCGCCGCGACGTGCTTGGCCTGCTGATCGGTTGCGTCGTTGAGCAGGAACTGTTCGTTGGCGGCCTTCGAGGCGGCGCTGGCCTGATTCTGGAAGTACCCGGCGATGGCGATCGAGAGGGTGGCGAGATCCTTCGACTTGACGCCAGCCTTCTCCTGGGCGTCGGCCCACCGGTTGAACTCCTCATTGCTCATCTGGGTCAGCTTGATGAAGCCCTGGAAGTCGAGGCCGACCTTGTTCAGGATCGCCGAGATGTCCCTCCCGGCGATGTCGGTGCCGTCGATCCGGACGTTGAACTTGACCTCGCCAGTGGCCTCCAGTTCGTCACGCAGGACGCCGACCTCGTCGGCACCCTTGCGGATCGACTCCGCCATCCGCTTGACCTGATCATCGGTCTCCTTGGCCCGCTTGGCGGCATCCTCGAAGTGCTTGCTCACCAGAGAGGTGGTGATGCCGATGAGGGCGATCGGCCCGGCGACCCCGGCGAAGCTCTTGAGGATCGAGCCGAACCCTTGGCCCGCCGACGCGGCGTCGGCCATGTACTCGCCCATCTGCCCGATCGCCACGCCTGCGGATCCCGCTACGCCGCCGAGCGCGCCGAGATCTTGGGTGGCGTTGCCCACCATGTTGGCGAGCACCGACTTCGAGGAGTCCGCCGCCTTGTCGACGTCCTTGATGCCCTTCACGGCCTTGGTCGTGTCGATGTCGAGATCGGTGCTGTTGACCTCCCTCAGCTTTCCTTCGATCTGATCGAGGTCGCCCTTCAGCGAGTTGATCTGCTCGGCCTTGACGGTGACCTCGGGATCGCTGGCGTCGAGCTTGTCGAGATCGCCGATCAGGTCGGTGATCTCAACGGCGATCTGGGTGGCGTTGGAGGTGAGCAGGATCGTCGCCGCGTCCTTGTCGAGGAGATCGACCTTCTTCATCAGGCCGTCGATGTCCTTGGCAGCGGCCTTGGTGTCGGAGGTGACCTTGAGCTTGGGATCGGCCTGGTCGATCTTCTTGGCGTCGGCCAGCGCCGCCTTGGCACCCTTGTCGTCGTACTTCGACTCGATGCCGACCTGGATCTTCTCGGTCGCCATGATCAGCCCCCGATCACCTTGCGGACCTCGTCACGGATCACCTCCGGGACGCGCTGGGCGGCACGTTGCTGGACCCGTCGCCACGCTCCCTTGCCGCTGGCTCCGGGATGAGTGACCGGCTTGCCGTACGGATGCGAGTACTTGTCGCCCTTGAGGTAGCGCGTCGTGCGCTGCTTGCCTCGGGTGCGCGTCTTCGGGATCGTGTGCGCGCCGGTACCACTGGTCACCCAGACCCACGGCCCCGTGGGCACGCCAAACACGATCAGGCTGGCGCTGCCGGTGGTCCCGGCGATGTGGCGGGTGATCGCCCGCAGCCTCGTGCGTCGGCCCTTGCGGCCGAGGGAGACGGGACCGATCGTGGAGGAGACCTCACGGGCGATGCGCTCGACCTCCTTGGCGGCGGCGCGGGTACCGGTCTGCGGCAGGCGGGCGAGGTCGGTGAGGGTGCGCTCCAGCGAGGCAGTGCTCACGCCGGGGTCGGGACCGTCGGCTTGTCGAGCAGCGGCCACGTCGCCGTTGCCGTTGCGGCGCTGCCATCGCCGAACGTGCCGCCGTAGCTGCCAGCGACGGCGTAGGCGTTGCCGGTGAGCTTGTTGGCGGCGTCGGCGGAGTCCGGGGTCAGCTCGAACCAGACCTGCTTGCCGTCGTTGTCGAAGGCGAACCACGACAGCCCGGTCGCCACCGTCCAGTCCTGGAGCCACGCCAGGTCGAGGCCCCATGAGGTCTGCCCTGGGGACTGGCTGGCCGGGGCGCAGCCGGTGGACGGGATCGTGTTGAAGTTGGGGCTGGCCGTGACGACGGCGCTGGTCACTTGGCACTCCACGGCCTGACCGGCCGACAGCCCGGCCTGGGAGGTGGCGACCTTGAGGATCGGCGAGTTCAAGATGATGACTTCGCGCATGGGCTATCTCCTTCAACAGTTGGGCGAGATCAGGGAGCGGGCGAGGGTGACGACGTAGCAGGGCACATCGGTGTCGTTGCGGACGATGGTCGTCGGCTCGGCCAGGGCGACGGGGAACGTGGTGAGGACCGCTTCGAGCTGCGTGAGCAGCCACTGAGCGGCGTCGAGATCTCCGGGCGGCGGCGTGATGATCTGGATCGGGAACTCGCACTCCCATCCGCCGATCCCCTGCGCCCCGATCACCCGAGGGAGGGCGACGAGGACGCACGGGAGCTGGCCTCTGGGATCGAGCGTCACGTTGGCGACGCCGTTGGCAGAAAGCTTCCCGGCGATCGCTTCTCGTTCGAACTCGAATGCGTTGCTCATCGGTACGGCCTGGCGATCGCGGCGTAGCGGCGCTGGCGGGCGGCGGCGATCTGCTCCGGTGTCGGTGGGCGATCGACGGCTGGCTTGGGCACGCCGAGCAGGCGGAGGATCTGGCCCATCGATGAGGTCGGGATCACGCCGACTTGGAACTCCGAGAAGCTGGCGAAGCTGTCCACCGCACCGCGCTCTCGGTACAGCGTCGTGGCGTAGATGATCACGGCCATCGATGCGTCGGGGCCGGGAGACACGTCCTGGAGGTCGCTGTAGCCCGCCTGCTGACGCCGCCGGTAGCAGAAGGCGTTCGCCGCATCCACGCAGCGCTGGAGGTGATCTGGGTCGCTCACCGGGACGCCCAGGGCGTCGGTGACCTCATCGACGGTGACCCAGGAGATCACGGCGTGGTGTCGAGAGCGGAGAACGCGCCGGGGTACTCGATGGTGAGAGCGAGGTAGCCGTAGACGCCCACGTCGAGGCCGAGCAGCGACACATCGACCACCCGGATGTCGGCGGGCGCTCCGGCGGACTGGTGATAGGTGGCACCGTTGCGGGCACCCATCAGCATCTGGCCGGAGGCCAGGTTCCAGTCCACGAAGGCGTTGAGGCCGTCCGCCGCGGTCTCCGGGATCACGTCGCCGAAGTTGATCGAGGCGTTCCAGAACGCCGGGCCGTTCATCGTCGTGACGCTGATCAGCGGCAGGGCCACGTCGCGGGCCATCGCCAGGAACAGCGGGCCTGGAGGAGTCGTGGCGGGGTCGAGGGCGGCGTAGAGCGCCTGGACGTTGGCGAGGAAGTCGGCTCCCGGCGTGGCGGCGGTGGCGACGGCGAGCAGGGCGGTGATCACCTCGGCCTCGGCCTTGCGCGACCAGTCCACCGAAGCGGCCCGCAGGTACGCCTCAAGGAACGACGGGCTGGAGCGCTCGACGGCCTGAAGCGAGATGTCGTTGCCACCGGCGATCGTCTTCACCGGAGCCGACTTCATCGTCATCGTCACCGGCGTCGAGACGATCTGGGTCTTCTCCGTCGCCTGGACGCCGGTCGTCGGCAGGGCGGTCCATTCCGGATACTCGATCGACAGGCCAGTGGCCGGGAGCGGGGTCGAGGAGAGGGCTTGGAGCAGCGGCGTACCGTGATCGATGAGACCGTTGATCTCGGCCCGATAGGCGGGCTGGACAATCGCCCCGACGTTCGTGCTGGTGACGTTGGCGAGGGCGGCGGCGATCGTCGCCTTGACGGCCTCGGTGCTGATCTCGCCGCGGTTGGCCGAGGCGACGAGGGTGGCGATCCGTTGCAGCGTCAGCGGCGGTGCGGCGGGCTTGGCGGCGGTGACCGGGATCACGGCCGGAGGTGACGGCTGGCCCGCGGGCGCTGGCGCAGCCGTCACCTCCGCAGGCACGGCCGTCGTGTCGATGATCGCGTTGTCGAGCATGGTCATGGTCGCTCCTTGCGGTGCTGAGGCGGCCACGTCGGTGACCACGGCGTCGGGGAAGGCTCCCCAGGGGAGAAGTGCGAGGTGATGCCACTCGCCGCGGGCGACGACCAACGTGCCGTCGTCGTCGTAGCTGAACTCGGTCGGGTTGACGCCGACGGAGAACATCCCGAGCACGCCGTCGGAGGCGAGCACGAGCGCCTCGTCGCCGTTGCGGGTGCGGCTGACGCGCACCGCTGTCGCCATCCCGTTCTCGGTGGCGGTGTTGGTGAGGCTGCGCCCGATCGGCACGCCGTCGTGGCCGAGGGTGACCACCGGGCGGGCCTCGGCGTCGAGTGAGCCGGGAAGGAACTTGACGCGGGTGCCGTCGGAGACCACGCCGGTCTTGTCCCACGGCACTGCCACGCCACGGATGGTGCGCGTCTCGGCGGTCGCCTCGGTGGCCTCGATCGGAGCGCCGGAGTCGAAGGTGATCATCATGGGCGAGTTCCTTCGTTGAGGCCATCCACGTCACGCGGGCGACCGGGTGCGCGTTGCGGCGACGGTGCGGGCGGGCCGGGGTTGTAGGCGATCTCCAGATCGGTCTGGCTGGCGTTGGCGTTGGGCACGTACGGGTTGCGGAGCCAGGCGTTCACGTCGAGTCGGATCGCCTGACCGTTGGGCACGACATTCGGCCCTCCGAGGGTCTGCTCGATGCAGCCGATGTACGGCATCGCACCGAAGTCGATGAGGTCCGCCTTGGCCTGGGCTGTGTTCTGGTAGGTCATCCCGGTGCCCTGCGGCGCACCGATGAGATACGGCGGGATGTTCGTCAGGCGGGCCAGTTCGAGCGCCTGGTGCTGGCGGGCCTCGACCAGTTGCAACCGCGACGGATCCATCGTGGACTCGTGCCACTCGATGTACGGGTTCAAGGCCGCGATCACCCGCTGGGCACGGGCGGCACCGAAGCTCTCAGCGATCTCGGTCAGTTCCTCGGCCGCCATCGGCTCGGAGTCGGGGCGCTGCTGGAGCCAGCCAGCGGGGATCTCGTTGCACGAGAAGCGGGCCGCCGCATCGTCCAACTGGATCGCCGTCTGGATCGTGCGGTAGCCGGTGTACAGCAGGCCCTCGATCGGTGAGCAGAACTCGACCACGTCGATCGGATCGACGGGCTTGCCGAGGAACGTGACGCGGCCGGTGGCGTCGATGCCGACATCGGCGAAGGGCATCCACTCGAACGTTGCCGGATAGGTCGTGGACTCGTAGCGGTTGGTGATCCGCAGGTACGCCCGGCCGTGGAAGAACAGGTCGTCGGTCAGCCAGGAGAGGGTGTGCTGACGGGGCTTGTTCGGGTCGAGGCGGTTGGCCCAGCGCGGCGGCGGCAGCTGCTCCTCGATGCTCTGACGTGACGGGACGTCGAAGCGGACCGACCAGAGGGTGATCGGCAGTGCGCCGACGGCGGTGCAGAGGAGGTCACGGGCGCGACTGACGGAGGGGATCGACATCGCCGCTTCCCGTGACCAGATGTCGATCGGCGGGGCGAAGTCGAAGGGTGCCAGCCGCTGGATGCCGACGCCCCATCCGTTGGGCCGCACGTTGGTGCGGCGGGTGTCGAGGGCGACGCGCCCGGCGGCCTGGACGGTCGGAGTCGGGGCGCACGCCTGGGCGAGGGCGGTGAACGCCCGCGGCCGACGGCTCACGTCTTGGTGGTCTCCTGCTCGGCCTTGACCATCTCGGCCCAGGTCATCTCACCGGCGTTGAACTTGCGTCGCGCCTCGGAGATCTCGGGATCGCTGGGCTGATTGGGATCGACGGGCGGCGGGACCGGCTGCGTCGGGTCCTGCGGCTCTTCCGGGGTGGTGGACGACGTCGTGGTCGGCATGCGCCGATGGTGCGCTGGCGCACTCCTGGAGCGAAACGACGGCTTGTTCTCTCTGGGCCCGACGAAGTACGACACAGGCGACGGATCCCAGCCCGACCGGGCGATCACGTAGTCGTCGGTGTTGGCGACCAAGTTGGTAATACCAACTTGGTCGCGGTGGTCTCCCCCGTGTGGTCCGAGTGGTTCGATCGAGGCGCCGAGCACAGCCGCCTGCCAAATGGTGAGTCCACCATTTCCGAGGGGTTCGCTGACCACGAAATGCCAGTTCTGGCGATTCGCCGACAACGGTCAGATCTGACCGTTTCAGGCTGCGGCCGGGCGATCACATAGTCATCGGTGTCGGAGGAGTTCGTATTACGAAGTCCTCCTCCCCCGTGCTGGTTCTCCCCGTGTGGTCCGAGTCCGACGAGGATCTACCGGATTCGGCGGATTCCGCCGAATCCGGTCAACCGAGTTCCGAGCCTGATGCACTTGGTCAGCCGGAGCGGGCGACGCCCAGCGCAGGCTTGCGGCTGGCCGACGGCCGCGACGCCATCGCCACCGCCCAGACCAGACACCGGGCCAGCGAGATCTCGCCGGTCGAGTGGGCCGTCGACAGCCCGGCGGTGCGGGTCGGCACGGCTCGGGCGACGTGCTCGTCGAGCAGCGCCGACGGGGCGTGGGCGACCTGCCCGGCGTTGACCATCGCCCGCACCAGCGGCACCCAGCGGGCCAACTCGCGCAGCCCGACGGTGCGCAGCTTGCGGGCCATCGCGCCGGGCGCGTGCATCTCCAGGGTCGGGGTGATGGCGACGGTGTCGACGTCGCCGTAGACGGCCTCGACGGCGCCCCAGAACTCGCTCTCGTCCTCGGTCGAGATCAGCACCGAGGCGTGGGTGACCCCGTTGTGCTGGAAGGCCCGCACGGCGTTGAAGCGGTCCCCGGCCATCGACACCTCGCAGGCGACGACGCCACCGGCAGGCTCGACGGCACGCCGCGCCGTGCGGTCCCAGATCCCGGCGGCCAGCCACGTCTCGGCCGAGGAGCACCACACGTTGAGACCGGCCCGCAGGAAGGCGTTGCGTGGGCCCTGCGACTCATCGGCGAGCGTCTCGGCGGTCAGCGTGACGCCGAGCGCCGGGTTCGGATGGCCCCACCACGTCGGGTCCATCGGGTCGCAGTTCGGCGGCATCGACCACTCCAGGAAGCACAGCGAGCCCGAGCGATCCGGTGTATCGCGCACCGGATCGCTGGCGGCGTGCTCGATCGCCGTCAGCCCACGCTCGCGCCAGGCCCGCAGCAGTTCCGACGTCTCGTCCCCGGCCGTCGACAGCATCACCAGCAGCGGGTTGGGCCGGGCCCGCATCGCCGGGATGATGCCGTCATCGAGCGCCGCGGGCTTGATCTTCCACGACTCGTCGGCGACGCACAGGTCGACCGAGAAGCCGTGCCCGGCGCCCGCCGTGTTGGAGGTCAGGGCGAACTCGGAGCCGTTGTCCAGCTCGAAGCGCTGACGCCCGAAGCTGTGGCTCTTGTAGGTGATGCGGTGCTCCAGCAGCCTGGCCAGGAAGGCGAAGCTGCGATCGGACAGGCGCAGGTCGTGGGCCAGCCACAGCACCGTCTGCGGACCGATGCGGTCGGCGAGATCGGTCAGCCACCATCCGACGAGGCCGTGGCCGACGCCCTGGGTCTTGGAGTTCTGCCGGGCCGTCGACACGAGCGCCTGGCGATGCACCAGACGGCCCCGCCGCGTCGCCGTGACCGCCTCCAACGCGATCCGGTTCCAGGCCATCGGCTCATGCGGCAGGTTCGCCTTCGCCCACAGCGCGATCTCGGGCCCGTAGCTCCCATCCCCCACCACCGGCGTGGCCAACCTCGGCTGCTCCCGGCCGAAGCTGGGGATCTTGGCGATGATCTCCTCCGGTGTCGGCGGGTTGCGCCGGATCACGGGCGACATCGCTTGAGATGCGGGGGATCCTGCGTCCCTGGGCGCTCCAAGGAACCCTGAGCGGGGAAGCGTGTTGCGGTTGATGCGGAGTTGGCGGGCGCGGCCGAGGGTGCCGCCGAGGTGGCCGTTGCAGTTGGCGCAGGCGGGACGTGCGTTCGCCAGCGAGTGATCACCGCCTTCGACGAGCGCGACGATGTGGTCAACGGTGGTCGCTCGCCCGGTGCAGCCCGGTCCCTGGATCGCACAGGCTGGGTGGTCGGCGAGGATCGCTCGGCGGGTGCGCTGGTACTCGCCGCTGCTGTAGGGGTTAGGTGCCACGGCTCAGGTCGAGCAGCTTGTGGCACGAGACGCACATCGGCCGATAGTGGGAGGGCCGGGTGGAGTACGGGCCATCGGGCCCGATGCGCCCGTTGGGGTCGGCGTGGTCGTAGGCCCAGTGCGCCGCCCAGTTCCCGCACGTGCAGCGGTAGGCACCGGCGTCGCCGTAGGTGGCGGTGAGGCGATCGTGCACGGCGCGGTACGTCGCCTCGTCACCGGTCCACGTGTGGTTGTCGGGTCCGAAGTGGCGCACCGGGACGTTGACCACTCCGACGTCCCCGTGGCGTCGGAGTCGGGTGACGTGCATCGAGCACAGGCCGTTGCTGTCGTGGGGCTTCGAGCAGTCGGGCACGGTGCAGGTCGGCCCGCGCCTGCGCACCCGGGACTCGGCCTCGCCGAGGGTGCCGTTGCGACGCCGCCGGAAGTAGTGCATCTGGCACAGCCGGGCGGCCTTGTAGTGCACGGGCCGAGTGCAGCCGTCCACGAGGCACATCTCGCTCATGATCTCACCGCCGGTGTTCGTTGAGCGCACAAGCGACGTTTCCCCCGGGGGAAACACCCGGCGGCACGGCGACCCGCTCGACCCCCTCGACGTGGGAGCAGGCCTGCCTGCGCTGCCAGGCCACGCAGGTGCACACCCAACGCAGCCCGTCCCACTCGACGGCATGGACCTTGGAGTCGCCGCCGACCACGGCGTAGGCGACGCCGATGACGCGGACTTTGCCCTCGGTGATCAGGCGGACCGTCTTGGCCTCGATGCGTTCGCTC
>Ga0081455_10004361_pt1 | contig 15928 bp, 15 predicted proteins | sample TabmetS3T2R1_FD_70207 | JGI IMG/M metagenome (GOLD analysis project Ga0081455, IMG submission 70207) | Tabebuia heterophylla rhizosphere microbial communities from the University of Puerto Rico - S3T2R1 | ecosystem: Host-associated > Plants > Roots > Rhizosphere ... | reverse complement strand
ACGTCACGACACAGGCCGAGATCCTGAAGCTGGTTGCCGAGTTGCAGTCCGGCCAAGGCACGGGGGTGCTGTTCATCACCCACGATTTCGGCGTCGTCGCCGAGATCGCCCATCGCGTCGCCGTGCTGCGCTGGGGCGAATTGGTCGAGATGGGACCGACCGAGCAGATCCTGTCGCGCCCGCAGCAGCCCTACACACGCATGCTGATCTCCTCGGTGCCCTCGATCCATCCGGCCCATCGCGGCGTCCGGCTGGAAAAGGAGACGGTCTTGCGCACCGAGAAGCTCGGCAAGACCTACGCCGGCAAGTCCTTCTTCCAGAAAGCGCGCGTCGTGAAGGCCGCGGTCGATGTCGACCTCGACATCAGACGGGGCGAAACACTCGGCATCGTGGGCGAGTCGGGCTCGGGCAAGTCGACGGTGGCGCGCTGCATCGCGCGCCTGATCGATCCGACCGAAGGCAAGGTGTTCCTGGGCAAGACAGAGATCGCCACCATCTCGCCCTCGAAGCTGCGCCCGCATCGGCGAAAGGTGCAGATCGTCTTCCAGGATCCCTATCGCTCGCTCAATCCCCGCATCACGGTGGGCGACTCGATCGTCGAGGGACCGATGAATTTCGGCCTCAAGCGCAGCGAGGCGCTCGCGCGCGCGCGCAAGCTCATGGAGACGGTTCAGCTCGATCCCAATGCGCTCGACCGCTACCCGCACCAGTTCTCCGGTGGCCAGCGGCAGCGCATTTGCATCGCCCGGGCGCTGGCGATGGAGCCCGAGCTCCTGATCGCCGACGAAGCGGTCTCTGCACTCGACGTCTCAGTGCAGAAGCAGGTGCTGGGGCTACTGGATGAGATCCGCCAGCGCCTGAACCTCGCCGTCCTGTTCATCACCCATGACCTGCGCGTGGCGGCGCAGATCTGCGATTTCGTCGCCGTGATGAGCCAGGGCCGCGTCGTCGAGTATGGCGCCGCCGAGCAGGTGTTCGGTGCGCCCAAGCACGACTACACCAAGTCCCTGTTTGCCGCCGCGCCGGGCCGCGACTGGGAGTTCGGCAAGTTCGCCACCGCGTGATAGGCTAGACGCACCACAAGGAAAGGGCCCATCGGGCACCTGGCGTTGCGCCTCCCCCTGACGATCGCCGGGCCAAGACGATAAGTCGCGTCAGGGAGGTTTCCATGGCCGAGAGCGTCTACAAGGTGGTCGAGCTGGTCGGCACCAGCAGTGATTCCTGGGAAAAGGCGGCGAAGGCGGCGGTCGAACGGGCCGGCGAGTCGCTGCGCGACCTGCGGGTCGCCGAAGTCGTCGAGCAGGATATCGTCATGGAAGGCGGCAAGGTCTCGGCCTACCGCACCAAGCTGAAACTCTCCTTCAAGTACGAAGGCAAGGACTGAACGGACCGAACGCAGCAACGAAGCGTTCTGTAACCGCGGTTCGACATCGAGCACGACCGGCCTTGCCGGTCGTGGCGATGGCGCTTGCGCGCCGAGCCGTCCGGTCCAAACTGGGTGCATGACCTCCGGATTTCTCGAAGACGCCTCGTTCAACCAATCGCCCGCCTTGGGTGACATCGACCTTTTCAGCGCCGACAAGCCGCTCAGCGACGCGGCGGCGCGCTACGGGCTCGACCTGCGAGGGCTCGCGGCGTGCGGCAAGGACTACGGCGCGGCGGAGACGCTCGACCTCGGCCGCGTCGCCAACGAGAACCCGCCCAAGCTCCGGATCATGGACGGCAAGGGCAACCGCATCGACTTCGTGGAGTTCCATCCCGCCTATCACGCGTTGATGGCCAAGAGCATCGGTTGGGGCATCCACTGCTCGGCGCATGACGGCAGCGAACCCGCCGGCCCGATGGCCAGCCGGGCTGTGCGGCTCTACCTCGCCACCCAGGCCGAGAGCGGCCATCTCTGCCCCATCACCATGACCCATGCCTGCATCGGTGCGCTCAAGGCCGAGCCCGCATTGCTGGAGAAGTGGCGGTCCAAGATCCTGTCGCGTCATTACGATCCGCGGCCGCTGCCGTGGTGGGAGAAGTCTGGCGTCATGCTCGGCATGGGCATGACCGAGCGGCAGGGCGGCACCGATGTGCGCGCCAACATCACGCGCGCCAAGACCGTCGGCGATCATGTCGAGATCAGCGGCCACAAATGGTTCATGTCGGCCCCGATGTGCGATGCCTTCCTGGTGCTGGCGCAGGGTGATGGCGGGCTGACCTGCTATCTGATGCCGCGCTACCGGCCCGATGGCAGCCACAACGGCCTGCGCTTCCAGCGCCTGAAGGACAAGCTCGGCAACAAGTCGAATGCCTCATCCGAGGTTGAATTCCATGACGCTTATGCCGAACGTGTGGGGCCCGAAGGCGCGGGCGTGCGCACCATCATTGAGATGGTGAACCTCACCCGGCTCGATTGCGCCATCGCCTCGGCCGGGCAGATGCGCTTTGGCCTCAGCCAGGCGCTGAACCATATCCGCAACCGCTCGGTGTTCCAGCGCCGGCTCGCCGACCAGCCAGCAATGCGTGCTGTCACCGCCGATCTGGCGCTGGAACTCGAAGCGCAGGTAGCACTGGTGTTTCGTCTCGCCCACGCGGTCGACAGGGGCGAGACGGCCTATGCGCGCCTGCTGACGCCAGCCGTGAAATTCCTGGTCTGCAAGAGCACGCCGCAGATCGTATACGAGTCGCTCGAGTGCCTGGGCGGCAACGGCTACACCGAGGATCTGCCGATGGCGCGCCTCTATCGCGAAGCGCCGCTCAATGCGATCTGGGAAGGCTCGGGCAATGTGATGGCGCTCGACGTCCTGCGCGCCGCGGGCCGTCAACCGGAAGCCACGATGGAAACCGTCGCCGCGCTGGCGCGCACCGCCGGGCAAGCCTTCGACGTACGGCCGCTGGTCGCCGCACTCGAGCGCACGCTCAAGTCGCCCGACGCGGAACGACGTGCGCGTTTCCTGTGCGAGGGTCTCGCCCGCATCGCGGCTCTGGCGGCACTTGCCGAAGCGAACTCGCCGTTCGCGACGCTCTACGGTGAGACGCGCCTGAAGGGCGGACATCTTGCCCAGTTCGGCACGGCCGATCTCGGCTCTTCGGAACTCGCTTTGATGGACAGGGCGCTCGCGGCCTAGCAAGATCGCGACCCATGAAAAAGATCTTCACCGCATGCCTCGGTACCGAGACCAACACCTTCGCCTCCATCCCCACCGGACATCAGCTCTTCGAGGAGACCTGCCTCTATCGCAAGGCAAGTTACGGCAAGAACGTGCCGATGTTCGGCGCCCCACTCGCGGTGTGGCGTGGCCGAGCCGAAGCCAAGGGCTGGCAGGTCATCGAAAGCCTTTGCGCCTTCGCGCAGCCTGCCGGCAAGACGGTGAAGAAGGTCTATGAAGCGTTCCGCGACGAGATTGTCGCCGATCTCAAGGCCGCACTGCCGGTCGACGGTGTGCTGCTCTCCATGCACGGCGCCATGGTGGCGGAAGGCTACGACGATTGCGAAAGCGACCTGCTCGCCGCGGTTCGCAAGGTCGTCGGACCGGACATTCCGGTCGGCGTCGAGCTCGATCTTCACTGCAATATCGGCGCCGGCACGCTGCGCGACGCGACGGCGCTTGTGCTGTTCAAGGAATATCCGCATATCGACGTTCCCGAGCGCGCCGACGATCTCTTCACCGTGATCGAGGGCGCCATCGAAGGCCGCACCAAGCCGGTGATGGCGGCTTTCGACTGCCGGATGATCGGCGTGTTCCACACGACGCGCCAGCCGATGCGCGGTTTCGTCGACAAGCTCCAGGCGATGGAGGGCAAGAACGGCATCCTGTCGATCTCGATCGCACACGGCTTTCCCTGGTCCGACATAAAGGAGATGAGCTCCAAGTTGATCGTCATCACCGACAACGACCGGCCCAAGGCAGAGAGGCTCGCGCGTGAACTCGGCCTCGAGTTCTTCGCCATGCGCGACAAGACGCAGCCACCCTATGTCACGCTTGAGACCGCGATGGCGCGGATCTCCACGCACAACCTCCCCAAACCGATGGTGCTGGCCGACGTCTCGGACAATGCTGGCGGCGGCGCGGCCTCGGACTCGACCTTCATCCTGAAAGCGTTGCTCGACAAAAAGGTCAAGGATGCCGCGGTCGGCATGGTCTGGGATCCCGGCGCGGTGAAACTCGCCTTCGAAGTTGGCGAGGGCGCCGAGCTCGACATACGACTTGGCGGCAAGCTCGGCCCGCAGTCCGGGCCGCCAGTCGACGCGCGCGCCAAGGTGCTGAAGCTTGGGAAGAATATCACCATCGAGTTTGGCGGCGAGCGCAAGAGCGTAGGCTCGATCGGCGATGCGGCCGCTCTGCAGATCGACGGCGTGACGGTGATCGTCAACTCAAGGCGCACGCAGTGCCTGAGCCGCGACTGCTTCACCAAGCTCGGGATCGATCCTGCGACCAAGAAGGTCGTGGTGGTGAAATCGATGCAGCACTTCCATGCCGCCTACGCCCCGATCGCGAGCGAGGTGGTGTATGTCGCCGCGCCAGGAGCGCTTGTGCCGGACTGGTCCCTGCTGCCCTACACGAAGGCTGACAAGACCCAGTGGCCGTTCGTGGCCGATCCTCACGCCATGTGACAACCGCAACGCCGGGAGGCAGCCCATGCGTCGCAGCGAGAACCGAATTCTCACGACCCATGTCGGCAGCCTCCCGCGTCATCCGGCGCTCGCCGATCTGCTGATCCGCGAAGAGGCCGGTGAAACGGTGGATCGGGCGGAGCTGCAGCGCCTTGGCGAGAATGCGGTTCGACACGTCGTCGAACGTCAGGTGGCGAGCGGCATTGACGTGATCAATGACGGCGAGCAGCCGCGCGTTGGCTTCCAGACCTATGTCGCGCAGCGCATGAAGGGGTTTGGCGGCGAATCGAAACGGCCGCGCCCCCGCGACTTCACCGACTTTCCCGGCTTTGCCGCCTGGATGACCCAGCGGCTTTCCCGTCGCAGCAAGGTGTCAAATGCCCCGCAGGCGATCGCCGATGTCGTCTACGACGACCTTGGCGCCGCCCAACAGGAATGCCGGATATTTCGCGCGGCGTTGGACGGGCTTGCCACGCCGCCCGTCGACGCTTTCATGACGGCGGCAGCACCCGGGATCATCGCGACGACATTGCTCAATGCCCACTACGATAGCCACGAAGCCTACGTCTTTGCGCTGGCCCGGCAGATGCGCAAGGAATACGAGCTGATCGCCCGCGACTTCGTGCTGCAGATCGATGCGCCCGACCTTGCCATGGAGCGTACGGTCCTGTTTCGCGACAAGACCGACCACGAGTTTATCGAGATTGCTGAGATGCACATCGCGGCGCTCAACGAGGCCTTGACCGCCATCCCGCGCGATCGCATCCGGTTGCATTGCTGCTGGGGTAACTACGAAGGACCGCACGTCCACGACATCCCGCTCAAGGAGATCCTGCCGGTGTTGTACCAGGCGCGCGTCGGTGCGCTCAGCCTGGAGTTCGCCAATCCCCGCCATCAGCACGAATATGCAGCGATCAAGAGCAACCGGCCCCCACCGGAATTCCTTCTGCTCGCCGGCGTAATCGATTCGACGACCAATTACGTCGAGCATCCGGAGGTGGTGGCGAATCGGATTTGCGAGGCAGTTGACGCAGTGGGCGACCGCAGCCGTGTCATTGCGTCCAGCGACTGCGGTTTTGGCACTTTCGCCGGCGGCGAACTGGTCGCCGAGGATGTCGTCTGGGCGAAACTGAAAGCCTGTCGCGAGGGCGCCGACATCGCGACGCGGCGGCTGTGGGGACAATCGTAGCCCTGCTCGTCGTCAATCCGCACGGTGTGAAGTTGCACGATACTGCCGCGTTGCTGAAACGCGTCTGCGACGCGCATGAACGCAGTAGCGTCGAGAGCAGTTGCACACTTTGCCGACGATAAGTCTACGCGGCGTAACATCACGTTATTTTCGAATATGATGAGAAGTTCTTCTCGCTCGTCGATCGGGAGCGCGCCCCCACGTCTGTTTCTCAATCTGTGTGGAGGTAACCATCGTATGAGCACGCGTTCTTTATTTCAGTCCGCAGCGGCACTCGCGGGCGCCGTTGTCGCCCTCGGTTGTGCCGCTCCAGCATTCGCGCAATCGCCGCGTGAACAAATGGCCGAGTGCGATCAGCTCTATGGCCTATGGAACAAGTACAACGGCTATTCGGGCACCAGCAAGAACATCGGCCCGAACATGGCGTTGGAGCAATGCCGCAAAGGCAATTACACCGCCGGCATCGCCGAACTGAGGCAGATCCTTCAGAAGAACGGGATCGCTGCGCCACCATCACAAACGGCGACGGTCCCCAACAAGTAACCGGCCGTCGAGACAAGGACGAAGGGCTGCCCCGAAAGGGGTGGCCTTTTCGTGCACAGGGTCCGCGTCGCCCCACAACAGCCTGCGATATTGCAGGCCGTTTACAGCGGGCGAATCGGTTGGTATGTTCCGCCGCGTCGCGGCCGGGAATGGCCGTTTTGTCGTTTAATGTCAACGACTTAACGAGAACCCGCCCGGCGTGAGGGGCGCGATGCCATGAAGATCCTGACCGGCAACAGCAATCGGCCGCTGGCGGAGGCGATAGCCGCCAAGCTCGCCTTGCCGCTCGTGCGGGCGAACATCAAGCGGTTTTCCGACAACGAGATCTTCGTCGAGATCCTGGAGAATGTGCGCGGCGAGGACGTGTTCGTCATCCAGTCGACCAGCTTCCCCGCAAATGACCACTTGATGGAGCTCCTGATCACCATCGATGCGCTGCGCCGCAGTTCGGCGCGCCGCATCACCGCGGTGATCCCCTACTACGGCTACGCCCGACAGGATCGCAAGACCGGCTCGCGCACACCGATCACCGCCAAGCTGGTGGCCAACCTGATCACCAATGCCGGCGCCCATCGCGTCCTCACCCTCGATCTCCATGCCGCGCAGATCCAGGGTTTTTTTGACATCCCGCTCGACAATCTCTTTGCCGGCCCTGTCTTCTCCAAAGACGTCAAGGACACGCTCAGCAACCGCAGCCTGACCGTCGTATCTCCTGACACCGGCGGCGTGGTGCGCGCCCGCGCGATCGCCAAACGCATCGACGCGGACCTCGCCATCATCGACAAGCGCCGCGAGGCGGCCGGCGTCAGCGAGGTGATGAACGTGATCGGCGACGTGAACGGGCGCGACTGCATCCTGATCGACGACATCGTCGATTCAGCGGGCACGCTCTGTAATGCCGCCGTCGCATTGATGGACCATGGCGCCAAGTCGGTCTGCGCCTACGTCACGCACGGCGTGCTGTCGGGCGGCGCGGTCGCCCGCGTTGCCGCCTCGCCGATGGAGAAGCTGGTAATCACCGATTCGATCCAGCCCACCGAAGCGGTGCGCGTGTCGCCGAATGTGCGACCACTCAGCATCGCCTCGCTGATGGCGGAGGCCATGAAACGCATTTCCGAGGAGACCTCGGTGTCGAGTCTTTTCGACTAGGACGTTCAATCAGGAGTACAACGAGATCCGGCGATGGGCACCCCTGGAGGCCACGCCGCGATGAAGAGAGCAACAGCAAACCAGATAGGAGAAGTTGAAATGGCAGAGACGACGAAGGTCGTCGCGAAGAAGCGGGACCGGGCCGGCAAAGGGGGCGCCCGTTCCAGCCGTCGCGATGGACTGATTCCCGCCGTGATCTACGGCGACAAGCAGGCCCCCCTGATGATCGCGGTCGAGCCGAAAAGCATCGCGAAGGAGATTCACAAGGAGGGGTTCTTCAATCACCGGCTCCAGATCGATGTCGAGGGCACCAATATCGATGTGCTCCCGCGCGACGTGCAGCACGATCCGGTGACCGACCGTCCTCTGCATCTCGACTTCCTGCGCATCGGCCCCGATTCGATCATCACCGTGCAGGTGCCCGTCCACTTCAAGAACGAAGCGGCGGCGCCCGGCATCAAGCGCGGCGGCGTGCTGAACATCGTCATGCACGAGATCACGGTGCGTACCAAGCCGGACCTGATCCCGGAGTTCTTCGAGGTCGACCTGACGGGCCTGGAGATCGGCCACTCGGTGCACATCTCCTCGCTGAAGGCACCTGAAGGCGTGCGCATGGTAACGCGCGAGAGGGATGCCACCGTGGCATCGATCGCAGCACCCACCGTGGTGCGCGAGGCGGCGGCACAGGCGGCGGCGGATGCCGCGGCACCAGCTGCCGGCGACGCCGCGGCACCGGCGGCGGGTGCGGCCGCACCGGCCGCAGCACCGGCCGCGGGAGCTGCGCCAGCGGCCGCCCCGGCGGCCGGCGCCAAGGCGCCGGCCCCAGCCAAGAAGTAAGCGGAGTCCCGGCACTCCGCCCTTCCCATGCTGCTCCTGGTCGGCCTCGGCAATCCCGGGCCGCGTTACGCGGGGCACCGGCACAACGTCGGATTCATGGCGGTGGACGAGATCGTCCGCCGCCGTGTCTTCTCGCCCTGGCGCACACGCTTCAACGGCGAGATGGCGGAAGGCCATCTCGGCGGTGAGCGCACGCTGGTGCTGAAGCCGATGACCTTCATGAACGAGTCGAGCAAGGCGGTCGGCGAGGCCGTGCGCTTCCTGAAGGTGCCACTCGATCGCGTCGTGGTGTTCCACGACGAACTCGATCTCGCGCCGGGCCGCGTGCGCATGAAGAAGGGCGGCGGTGCGGGCGGCCACAACGGCCTGCGCGATATCGATGCCCACCTCGGCAACGGCTATCGCCGTGTGCGCATCGGCATCGGCCATCCCGGCCATAAGGACCTGGTCCTGCATTGGGTGCTGCGCAACTTCGAACCCGACGAGCGGGATACGAAGGATGGCTGGCTGCCCAAGCTTCTCGATGCCCTTGCCGAGGAATCGGCATTGCTGGTCGAAGGCACCGGCAAGGGTGATGAAAAATATATGAGCCGGGTGGCGAATCTCGCGCCCCCACCCAATTTGCCAGCCAGACTATCTCTCGACGAGTAAGTTCATGGGTTTTAATTGCGGAATTGTCGGCCTGCCCAACGTCGGCAAGTCGACCCTGTTCAACGCGCTGACCGCCACTCAGGCGGCGCAAGCGGCCAACTATCCGTTCTGCACCATCGAGCCGAACGTCGGACGCGTGGCCGTGCCCGATCCGCGGCTCGACAAGCTCGCAGTCGTCGGACAGTCGGCCAAGATCATCAATACCCAGCTCGAGTTCGTCGATATCGCGGGCCTGGTGAAAGGCGCCAGCAAGGGCGAAGGGCTCGGCAATCAGTTCCTCGGCAACATCCGCGAGGTCGACGCCATCGCCCATGTCCTGCGTTGCTTCGAGGACGGCGACGTGACCCACGTCGCGGGCAGCGTCGATCCCGTGCGCGACGCTGAGATCGTCGAAACCGAATTGATGCTGGCCGATCTCGACAGCCTCGAGAAACGCCTGCCCAATCTCGAAAAGCGCGCCAAGGGAGGCGACAAGGAGGCAGCGGTCGAGGCACCGGTCGTCAAGAAGGCGCTCGAAGTGTTGCGTGACGGCAAGCCGGCCCGTGCGGCCACGCTCACCGACGAGGAGCGGCCGGTCTTCGCTCGCCTGCAACTCATCACCGCCAAACCCATGATGTATGTGCTGAACGTCGAAGAGGCGTCGGCCGGCACGGGCAATCCACATAGCGCCAAAGCCGAGGCCTGGGCCAAGGAACGCGGCATTCCAACCGTCGTGATCTCGGCTGCGATCGAGGCCGAAGTGGCGCAACTTCCTCCGGAGGATCAGGCCGAGTATCTCGGCCATCTTGGCCTCAAGGAAACGGGTCTGACGCGCGTCGTGCGAGCGGGCTACGCACTGCTCGACCTCGTCACCTTCTTCACCGTGGGACCGAAGGAGGCACGGGCTTGGACCGTGCGGCGCGAGGCCACGGCGCCCGAGGCCGCCGGCGTGATTCATACCGACTTCGAAAAGGGTTTCATCCGCGCCGAGACCATTGCCTATGACGACTATGTGACACTCGGTGGCGAAGCGGGCGCACGCGATGCCGGCAAGCTCCGCCTCGAAGGCAAGGACTACGCGGTCAAGGACGGCGACGTCTTCCATTTCCGCTTCAACGTCTGACCCTTGTCTGATCCTGGGCCTTGACTCTCCCATAAGGAGAGACGTTACCGTCCCTCGTTTCCGCTTCTTCCAAACGAGGGCTTTATCCGATGACCGTCACCCTTTCCTGCCCGAAGACCATGCCGCCGCCGGCGGGCTATTCGCACGTCGCCGAGGTGACCAAGGGCAAGCTGATCCTGATCGCGGGCCAGGTGGCCCATGATACGAACGGCAACCTTGTCGGCGAGAACGACTTCAAGGCGCAGGTCGAGCAGGTGTTCAAGAACGTCGAAGCCGCCCTGAAGGCGGCCGGCGGCGGCTTCCACAATCTCGTGAAGATCAACAACTACTGCGTGGCCTCGGTCGATCCTGCCCAGATCGCCGCCTTCCGCGAGGTGCGCGACCGCTATGTCAATACCGCCGCTCCCCCGGTCAGCACGTTTATCGTCGTCAGCCGCCTGGTGCGGCCCGGCTGGCTGTTCGAGATGGATGCAATGGCGGTGATCGACGCGTAGACGACGACGGCCAGTCTGGCTCCGGTGCTTTACCTCTCCTGCCGAGCGGGAGAGGGTATGGAGGAGTCCCCTACTTTTGGGGCCATTCTCCAAGGAGCCGTTCATGACTGTCGCTTTCGCCAATCCCGAGACCATGCCCCGGCGCACCGGCTATTCGCAGATCTGCGAAGTGACCCGGGGCAAGCTCATCTTGATCGCGGGCCAAGTACCCCACGACACGAGCGACAAGCTGGTTGGCGAGGGCGATTTCGCCGCCCAGGTCGAGCAGGTGTTCAGGAATCTCGATGCTGCCCTGAAGGCCGCAGGCGGCAGCTTCCGTAATCTCGTGAAGATCAACAACTATTGTGTGGCCTCGGTCACACCGGAACAACGAACCGCCTTCCAGAAAACGCGTGATCGCTACGTCAATACCGCATCACCGCCGGTCAGCACCTTCATCTTCGTGAGCCGCCTCGCCCAGCCGGGCTGGCTGTTCGAGATGGACGCGATGGCAGTGATCGACGAATAGAACAGTCGCCTCAAGGCCTCCCATACGGCGACGGTCAGGCAGCCGTCCGGCTGTCTGGTCGTCGGCCTGCGGTGCGAGGCGCAGGACCTCGCGATTGGGACCTTTGCTCCCGCTCAGGAATTACCTTTGGCGCTCCAGGTGGCTCGTTTCTCTCCCTAACCACAGCGCGAGTAGTATCAGCCATGGGCAGAGGGTCACGACGATCCAGACGATTGCGACCACGGAGCTTTGCACTCGCCATCGCCATGGTTGCTCCCAGCTGTCCTGATCAGTTGTGCCGGTCCGCGAGTGCCATGTGACGTAGTGCGGCATGAGAGGAGAAAAAAACGAATATGGGACGACAGCGAGCGCAACTAAGGAAGCATAGGTCAGCGAGAACGTTCCGTCGTCTTCCGGGATCAAGTGCCATTCGACGTTTCGGGTTTCAGGACAGGTCTCAAAGTCGCAATTGATCTCGGCATCGGTGGGCAAGCGACGTTTAGCTCTGCGGAACTCTTCGATGGCCGCACCCTTCGCTTCGAGCCGTGCAATCGCCAAGCGCACGTCATTCGCTTTCTGATCGGCTGGAACGTCGATGTAAAGACGTGCCAGGCCAAAAAAGCCGATGATCGCAAACACAGCCGTGACTAAAGAGAAACCGAAGAACCGCACGCCTTTTGTCCCGTGACCCATTAGTTGGATAGGTGGCGTAAATGCGATTTTAATACAACCCAGAGATTGGTTTCTTCGATGTCAACTTCACCTGAGTAGGCGCGTCTCTATTGCCGACGATCCACAAGCCGTAAGCAAACCGTAGCATCGGCGCTGTAGCTCCCTCCCGAGAGGGAGACCAGCATGACCTTGCGAACGATGTTCCTTGCCGCGACGGCGGTGGTATTTGCCGGCGCCGCGGGCGCGCAAACCAAATATCCTGCCGTCCTCGAGGGACACGCCATCCTGCCGGCGCAGACCGTGATCCCGGCGCCGGTGGATGCGCCCGCCGAGTTGCAGATTTCCGGCCGATTCGCGACGCCCAACCCCAAGCGCGTTGACGAGCCGGAAAGCGTTACCGGTATCTCCGCGCTGTCGGACAAATCGGCGCCCCGCACGACCGGCATCAAGTATCCCTTCAAGGGCCAGCCCATCCAGGGGCTCTCGGGGATCAAGAACCTGCACGACGGCACTTTCCTGACGCTGACCGATAATGGCTTCGGCTCGAAAGCGAACTCGCCCGACGCGATGCTGATGTTCCATGTGATCCGGCCGGACTGGAAGAGCGGCAAGCTGGAACGGCTCTCCACCACGTTCCTGCATGACCCGGACCGCAAGGTGCCGTTCCGCATCGTCAATGAGAACACGCCTACCCGTTATCTGACGGGGGCCGACTTCGATATCGAATCGATCCAGCCGATCGGCGACGCGATCTGGTTCGGCGACGAATTGGGCCCCTTCCTGATCAAGACCGACAAGAGCGGCAAGGTGCTTCAGGTGTTCGACACGATGCTCGACGGCAAGACGCTGCGCTCGCCGGACAATCCCTATCTCACATCGCCGCCTGCACCCGGTCCGATGAAGTTCGAGGTCAAGCGCAGCAAGGGTTTCGAAGGCATGGCCCAATCACCCGACGGCAAACGCCTCTATGGTTTGCTCGAAGGACCGCTTTGGCTGGAGACCAGCAACACCTTTGAAAACAAGGATGGCAAGCCCTACCTGCACATCCTGGAGTTCGATGTCGAAAAAGGCGCCTTCACCGGCAAGAGCTGGAAGTACCCACTCGAGCTGCCCGGCAACGCGATCGGCGACTTCAACCTCATCGACGCCGCGTCGGGCCTGATCATCGAGCGCGACGACGGCGAGGGCGACGACGCTCAGGCCTGCCAGGGCGCGCCGCAGCCGGACTGCTTCAACGTGCCGGCCAAGTTCAAGCGAATCTACAAGATCGACTTCGCCCAAGCCGATGCCGACGGCTTCGTGAAGAAGGTGGGCTACATCGACCTGCTCGATATACAGGATCCGAACAAGGTCGCCCGCCAGGGCGGCAAGGACGGCAAATTCACCTTCCCGTTCTTCACCATCGAGAACGTGGATGTGGTCGATGCCGATCACATCATCGTTGGCAACGACAACAACCTGCCCTTCTCGTCGGGCCGTGCGATCGGCCGTTCGGACGACAACGAGATGGTGCTGCTGCGGGTGCCTGAGCTGCTGCGCGCCAAATGACTGAAGGTGCGCGAAGCTAGGGCAGCACCTTCTTCATCCAGAGCGCGGTCGCCTGGGCATCCTGGCTATCGCTCGCCTCGAGCTTCGCAATCACACGATGGCGGTCCTCAAGCTCGCGGTTTTGGCTCAGCTTCGCCTTGGCCTCGATACGGCTGAGCGGTATGCGGAAGACAACGATGCCTCTGCTCTGCGCCTCGGCATTGCCGGGCGGCAGACGGTCGAGCGTCCACGCTTCGGGCCCGGCGCCTTCGTAGACAGCGGCCAGCTTCGTCAGCACATCGAGCGCGCTTTTGGTGTCGTCGATGATCTCGGGTCGGCCGTAGGCGTGGACCGTGACGTAGTTCCAGGTCGGCACCTTCGGCCCCGGCGTGTACCATGTCGGCGAGACATAGGCGTGCGGCCCCCAGAACATGGCCATCGATTCGGGCGCACGCTCGAACAGCTTCCAGTGATCGTTCGCGCGAGCCATGTGGCCGATCAGATGACCATGCGGGCTGCCATCCTCCTGCCAGAGGAGCGCGAGATGGCTCGCGAACGGCACGCCTTCTGCACTGGTCGTGACCAGCAACGCCCAGCTATGCGCCAGCATGATCTCGCGGCCCAGGGTTTCGGAAACTTCGAATGGCTTGGGGATATACATGTCAGGCCTTCTTGCGCTCGCTCTGCGGGCGGATGGGTTGAACGGCGCCGGATTACCATGTCAGATGCGGCCCGCAACCGGGAGGTTTTCTCATGGGTGAAGATATCCGTCTTAAGTCCGCTGCCGGCGAGATCGGCGCCTATCTCGCGACGCCGAAGGGCACGGCCCGGGGCGGCATTGTCGTCATTCAGGAGATCTTCGGCGTCAACCATCACATCAAGGCGGTGACCGACGCGTTCGCCGCGGACGGATACCTCGCCCTGGCGCCGAAATTCTTCGACCATATCAAGACCGGGGTCGAGCTGGGCTACACGCCCGACACCATCGCCGAGGGCCGCAAGTACGTGACCGAGCTCGGCCTCGACAAGGCGGTGCAGGACGTCGATGCGGCGATCGCTGAACTGAAGAAGCGCGGCGCGAAGAAGGTCGCCGTCACGGGCTTCTGCTGGGGCGGCACCATCACGTGGTTGTCGGCGACGCGGCTCAAGCCCGACGTGGCCATTGCCTATTACGGCGGTGGCATCCACGGCACCAAGAACGAGAAGCCGCAGGCGCCGACCATGATGCATTTCGGCGACAAGGACATGCACATCCCGATGGCGCATGTGAACGAAATCCGGAAGCTCCATCCCGACGTGCAGGTCTTCGACTATCCCGCCGACCACGGCTTCCACTGTGACGAGCGCGGTTCCTACGACGCCGCGGCCTCCAAACAGGCGATGGGCCGTACCCTGGACTTCGTGAAGAAGCACGTGGGGTAGTTTCCACCTCATCGCTCAAAGGCACAGTGTCATCCCGAGCGGAGCGAGGGATCTTTGCGACGTGATAAGGATCACTCGCTGCGCTCGGGATGACACCTACCAGCTGTCCAAATGCCCCTCAAAAGTCCCACCAAGAAATCCTTCACCCCTGACGCCGCCGGCCCGTTGAACGGGGTGCGCGCCGTCGATCTGTCGCGCCTTGTGGCGGGCAATGTGCTCACCCTGCAGCTCGCCGACTTCGGCGCCGAAGTGATCAAGGTCGAGCCGCCCGAGGGCGACACGCTGCGCTCGTGGCGCGTGAAAGGCGTCGAGACGGCGTGGAAGGTCTATAGCCGCAACAAGAAGAGCATCGCGCTCGATCTGCGCTCCGATGCCGGCCGCGCGATCGTACGCCAGCTCGCTGCTTCGGCCGCGATCCTGGTCGAGAGTTTCCGGCCGGGCGTGCTGGAGGATATGGGCCTTTCGCCGACTGAGTTGCACCAGATCAACCCGAAACTGGTGATCGTGCGCATCTCGGGCTGGGGCCAGGACGGACGCTATCGCCACAAGCCGGGCTTTGGCACCCTGATCGAAGGCTATAGCGGTTTCGCCTCGATGAACGGCTTTGCCGACCGCGAGCCGGTGCTGCCACCGATGTACCTCGCCGACTGCATGGCCGCGCTGAACGGCTATGGCGCGGTGATGGTGGCACTGCGCGAGGTCGAAGTGAACGGCGGCAAGGGCCAGGTGCTCGACCTGCCGCTGTTCGATCCGCTGTATTCCATGCTGGGGCCGCAGGCGGCCAACTACAAGCTTACCGGCGAAGTGAAAGTGCGCACCGGCAGCCGTTCCACCAATGCCGCCCCGCGCAACGTCTACCAGACGAAGGACGGGCACTGGGTGTGCCTCTCGGCTTCCACGCAGGGCATGGCCGAACGCGTTCTGGCCAAGATCGGCAGACCCGAGCTCGTGAAGGATCCGCGCTTCGCCACCAACATCGAGCGGGTGAAGAACGGGCTGGAGCTCGACCGCATGATCGGCGAGTTCGTCGGCGCGCGGACGCTGGCCGAGAACCTGAAGTACTTCGACGAGGCCGGGGTCACCATCGGCCCGGTCTACGACATCTCCCAGATCGTGGAAGACGACTACGTGCTGGAGCGCGAGGCGCTGATCGAGGTGCCCGACGAGGAGATGGGCGAGCTGCCGACGCATCCCGTCGTGCCACGCATGTCCGGCACACCCGGCGCGCTGCGCCATGCCGCGCCCAGGATCGGCG
>Ga0081455_10004360_pt1 | contig 15929 bp, 12 predicted proteins | sample TabmetS3T2R1_FD_70207 | JGI IMG/M metagenome (GOLD analysis project Ga0081455, IMG submission 70207) | Tabebuia heterophylla rhizosphere microbial communities from the University of Puerto Rico - S3T2R1 | ecosystem: Host-associated > Plants > Roots > Rhizosphere ... | reverse complement strand
GCCGCTGCCCGCGCCAGATCGGCTCGCCGTTTCTCGGGGGCTCGCCGACGCCGTTGTGGGGCATCATCCACGACACCGAGGGCAGGTCTCCGGCCGCGGCCGCCTTGTAGAACTGCGAATGCGTCTGGATCCGGTCGATCTGCCCGGTCTCGCGGATATCGGTGAACCACGGGAGCGGGTTCTGTTGGGAGACGGTGTGCTCCCGCCCGGCGCCGCGCTGGCACGGGTCGAAGAAGCAGGTGTCATCGCCCACGTAGTACGACCAGCTGACGCCGTGCTCGTGCAGGAGATATGTGATGTCGGTCCATGCCCAGATCGGCACGTCCTGTCGTTCGCGCTGCGCGGCGAACTCGGCCCCGAGATCCAGATTCGACTGGCAGGACATCGGATCGCGCGGGTTGCTGCAGGACGCCGCCCACGCCGAGACCAGGAACAGGTGCGCCGGCAGGGTCCACGAATCCGCCGGCGCGAACATGTGGTCCTGCAGCACGAACCGCCTTGCGTACGTCCAGTAATTGGGGATCTCCTTGGCTGTGTGATAGCTCATCACGTCCGGTTGGTCCTGCGGCCCCAGATAGTTGGCGCACCGCACCTCCGAACGGTGATCGGCGCAGTACTCGCGTCCCGATACGACGGCCCGGACGAACCCGTCCATGCGGCCTCCGTTCACGTCCATGTCCGAGGCCTGCTGGTTGTGCGGCCCGCCCTGCTGGAGCTGGCTGGTCGAGTGGTACGGGCGGACACAGTGCCCGGCCAGGGGGTCCGGGATGCACACGTTGGGGCGGCCGTCGCGCATCGGGAAGCCCTCGGCGCCCGGGAACGTGCCGAAGTAGTGATCGAACGACCGGTTCTCCTGCACGATGAACACGAGATGCTTGAGATGCTCCCGCGCCAGTTGGAGCTGGGATGGCTGCGGTCCCGGCGAGGCGGGCGACGTCGCACCCGATGGGACGATCGAGGGCGAGCCGGATCCGCCCGCGGCCGAAGCCGAGGAGCCGCCGGGCTCGCCGGCCGAGGCCGAGCACGCCGCCGCGAACAGCGCAGGCACGGCGAATGCCACCAGCCATCGGAACGGGTTCGGACGAGCGGTGCGCATGAGCCGGCCGAGGGTACCCGAATGCTCGCGGCTCGGCGGGACCGTCGGGGTCCCGGGCGACGCTAGGATGACCGCCCACCGGAGGCCAGAAGCAGCAGTGGCCAGAGAATGTGAAAGGAGCGCTGTGAGCGCCGACCGACAGGACTCGCCCACCGTCGTCACGCTGATCCCCGGCGACGGCATCGGGCCCGAAGTCGTGGACGCGACCCGCCGGATCGTCGAGGCCTCCGGCGCCCCCATCGCCTGGGAGGAGTGCGAGGCCGGCGCGGAGGTCTTCAAGAAGGGCCTGCCCTCCGGCGTGCCGCCGGAGACGATCGAGTCGGTCTCGCGCACCCGCGTGGTCCTGAAGGGACCGCTCGAGACGCCGATCGGGTTCGGCGAGAAGTCGGCGAACGTCACGCTCCGAAAGCTGTTCGAGACCTACGCGAACGTGCGACCGGTGCGCGAGATGCCGGGCGTGAAGACGCCCTACAGCGGCCGCGGCATCGACCTGGTGATCGTGCGGGAGAACGTCGAGGACCTGTACGCGGGCATCGAGTACATGCAGACGCCGGGCGTCGCCCAGGCTCTGAAGCTGATCAGCGAAAAGGGTTCGGAAAAGATCGCGCGGTTCGCGTTCGAATACGCCCGGAGCGAAGGTCGCACGAAGGTCGCCTGCGCAACCAAGGCGAACATCATGAAGCTATCCGAGGGGACCCTGAAGCGCGTGTTCGAGCGCGTGTCGCCGGACTACCCGGAGATCGAACCGTGGCACGTGATCGTGGACAACTGCGCGCACCAGCTGGTCAAACGTCCGGAGCAGTTCGAGGTCATCGTCACGACCAACATGAACGGCGACATCCTGTCCGACCTGACGTCGGCGCTGATCGGCGGGCTCGGGTTCGCGCCCTCAGCCAACATCGGCAACGAGGTGGCGATCTTCGAGGCCGTCCACGGCTCGGCGCCAAAGTACGCAGGCAAGAACGTCATCAACCCGACCGCGCTGATCCTGTCGTCGGTGCTGATGCTCCGCTACCTCGGGTACTTCGAGCAGGCCGCCGCGATCGAGCACGCCGTGTTCGTCACCCTGCAGTCCGGCATCCTCACGGGGGACGTGGTCGGCTATGACCGCGGCACACCCACCACCGAGTACGCGAACGCGATCATCGGCAACCTCGGTAAGCACACCGAGACCTGGACGATCCGCGACGTCAAGCCGCTCGAGCTCCCGAAGGTCGACCCCGCGCCCGACTACGTCCGGCCCGCGCATCGGTCGGTGGTGGGCCTGGACGTGTTCGTCGAATCACCGCTCGCCGCCGCCGAGCTCGGCGCCTCGCTCATGGAGCTCACGCACGACACCAAGCTGTCGCTGAAGATGATCTCCAGCCGCGGGACCAAGGTGTTCCCGCCGACCGGCGCGATGCCCGAGACCGGGGACCACTTCCGCTGCAGGTTCATCATCAAGGAGGAGCCCGGGGACCTCTCGGACGAGGACGTGTATCAGCTCCTGCTGCGGATCTCGAGCGCGCACGGGTGGATGCACATCGAGAAGCTGCAGGAGTTCGACGGGGAGCTCGGGTTCACGCGGGACCAGGGCGAGGACTGAACGCCCGGCCCGCGGCGGACCGGATCTATCCGGCCCGCCGCGTGAGCTCGTCCGTGGCCTCGGCCGCGCACTCGGCGCACGCGTGATGCGGCTCCGTGCGCTCGGCGTGGGCCATCAGCGCGCGGATCTCCGCGTCGAGGTCGAGCGGTCGGTCCCGCTCGCGCTCGGCCTCCAGTCGCCGGCGCTTCTCGGCGCCGCGGCGAACCTCGCGCTCGTGGTCCCTCAGGTTGTCCTGTGTGTGCATCGGGAACATCGGTTCCTCCTCTCTCATAGGGGTTGACGCAAGAGTAGGCGCCGAGCTACCGTGCGTGAAGTGATTCAGAAAACCCTAAACCTTCGATGATCAGTATCCACCTCACGCCCGAGGACCTGGCCGAGACCCGGTTCGCGTTCAGCCCGGTCTGGGAGGCCGTCCAGAGCGTCGAGGCCCTGTTGAACCCGGGGAAGTACGTTTACCACCTGCCGTGGATCGACCAGGCCCGCGGGGCGGCCCGCGACGTGGACCTGGAGCCCCTGTGGGCGCTGCTCTCCTATCCGAACGGCTATCGCGCCGATTTCGTCACTCCTCCTCCAGACGGCCCGTATCCGGTCTTCGAAGAAGAACTCCAACGCATCCTCGCAACCCCCTCTGACATCGTCCGGCGCGAGGTCGGGCTGACCTATCCGGACGGGGACATGCCCGAGGCGGCGAGGGCGTTCGTGGACGATCCGCAAGGGTCGCTCCGCCGGCTCACCGAGGCCCTACGCGCCTACTGGGGCGCCACGCTGGCCGAGCACTGGCCGCGACTGCGGGCGCTCCTGGAGGGTGACGTGCTGTACCGAGCCAAGCGGTTGGCGCTCGGGGGCGCGGAGGGGTTGTTCGGGGACATCCACCCGTCGGTGACCTGGAACGACGGCGTGCTCACGATCGACAAGCGCTGGGAGGCGGACGTGGTGCCTGGTGGACGGGGCCTCCTGCTGATCCCGGTCGCGTTCTCCTGCCCGAAATGCTCGGTCATCTGCGATCCCCCATGGCAGCCCACCCTCGTCTACACGCCCAGGGCGATCGCCACGCTATGGGACACCGAGCGCATGCCGTCCGATGGGGTGCTGGACGAGCTCGTGGGCGAGACCCGCGCCGCGATCCTGCGGGCGCTCGAGATCCCGATGACGACCACCGAGATGGCCTCTCGACTCGGTGTGACGCCGGGCGCCGTCTCTCAACAGCTATCGGTGCTTCGACGAGCCGGCGTCGTGGACGCCCATCGAAGCGGCCGAGGCGTGTACAGCGAGCTCACGCCGCTCGGACAGTCGCTCGTCGGCCTCCTCGACGGGTAGCGGTTGCTACACTTCCCGCCGGCCGGCGGCCGATGCGGTCCCATCGTCTAGTGGCCTAGGACACCACCCTCTCAAGGTGGAGACACGGGTTCGAACCCCGTTGGGACTACGAGGTCGTCACCTGCGGAAACGGCCGCCGGGAAGGTGCTGCGAACCCTCCTACATGGCCGTTGTTCTACCCACTTCTACACCCCATTCGGACCAGCGCACGTCCGAGCCGTCTGCTTGCAGGGCGCGGAGGAGTCACCGGCGAGACGGGGGTGCTGATCGGGATGCTGCCGGGCGGCGGCTGCGTGCGGGCGAAATGCCTACCCGCCTGATCGGCGAGGAGGGATCCTGGCAACCACACGGAGGTAGGGGAACTCGATCTGCAAGCCGCTTCTGGGCTCGCCGTTCCACTTGTGCATCAGGCCACGTAGCTCGTCCGTGAGCGCGCTCCACCGGGTGGGTGGAAGCCGACGACGCAGATCATGCAGGTAGGGATCTTCATCGATCAAGGCGTCCGCAAACGAGTCGACAGACGACCACGAGATCAGGAGCGTCTGGCGGGTGATCTCGACATGGGTCGCGAGCCTTGTGACCGCCGCCCTGGCGGTCGGCTCGGTGCCCAGGAGGGGTTGCGACGATCCCTCGCTCCCACTCGCGAGGAACCGATCCTCGAGTTCGGCCCAATCGCGATTGAAGCCTTCGCGGGTCCAGCGCGTGAAGCCGAGGACACCACCGGGGCGCACGACCCTGGCCATCTCTTCGAGAGCAGGCTTGGCGGTCGGCTCGTCGAGGTTGTCACCGAACGTGTCGAGGGCGTGATCGAAGCTCGCATCCGCGAACGGCAGCCGCTCCCCCCTAGCCAGCACCCAGCGGACCTGGAACCCCTCGCTGCGATGACATCCCCGCGCGACCTGGGAGGGCGAGGGGTCGACCGCCGTCACGTCGGCCCCCCGGGCGGCTGCGGTGAGTGCCGTGTTCCCATCACCCGCCGCCACGTCAAGCACACGGACCCCGACCGAGACTGCGGCTGCCTCGACGAGCGATTCGGATGCTGGTCGGAAGAGCCGGGACCAGAAGGTGTAGTCGCCTCGTTCGAAGAGGTCGTCGGTACCGCGGTCCGCCATGCCGGTCTCCCCTCGTCCATGACGAGCTAGATCTCCCATGATCCGCCGCCTTGGGGGTTATCACGGGGCCGCTCAGCGCACAAGGTGCATTCAACTCGCGGAACGGGTAGTCACGAGTGGAGAGCGTTGATCCGAGTTGCGAGGCGCCTCGGAGCCTTGGCTCCGCCAGCCGACCGTTCTACCCCCTCGTCTACGCAATATTCCGAACGCAGCGGTTCTGGCCGAACTGGACGGGGGGGCATCACAACGCCCGGGCTGGTCAACTACCTGAAGGGACGTCCTGGTCGCTTCTTCACCGTCTCAAGGTGGAGACACGGGGTTCGAACCCGTTCGGACTGCGCAGGTTCAGAGCGGGGTTTCGGTGGTTCGGGGATAGACCGGTTGGGTCTGGCAGGTCACAGCTTTCGTCACAGTCGCCCAAGGTTATGGGGCGCTGCAGACCAGCAGCAGGAACTCGTAAGGGTCGACCGCATCTCCGTTCTCCGGATGCCACTCGAAGTGATCATGCGGGCCGCTCGAATGGCCGGTCGACCCGACATATCCGACGATATCGCCCGCCTCGACCGGTCCGAGGTTGCCGAGCTTGGAGAGGTGTGCGTTGAACACATAGCCAAACTCGCCGTGGACGTAGACCCCGAGCCCGCCCAGCGTGCTGTGGGAGACGGACGCCACGCCGTCGAAAGGCGCCACGATCGGCGTCCCGGTTGCGGCCATCATGTCGTCGCCTTGGTGCCAGTGGAACCCGCCACCGGGCTCGGGACGCGGAGCGCCGAAGTTGTCGGCGATCGCATGCGGGCCGTCGACGGGGCACACGGCGAGCGGCCGGAGGAGTGAGATCTCGGTCTGGATCTGTTCGATCTGCCCGCGCAGCCGGGCACCGAGGCGCCGCGACTTCGCCATCTTGCGTTGGAGTTCCTCGCGGTCCATCTCCAGGCTTCGCCTGTGCAGCTCGACGATCTGGCGGCCCCGGACCACCTCGGCCTCGATCCGCGCGACGCGATCGGTCGTCTCCCTGACCTTGGCGGCGAGCACGGCGTCGCGCCGGTTCATCTCGTCCAGGAACGACATCCGCGCTGCGGCATCCGCCGCGGACGTGGCCGTCAGCACGTACATGATCGGCACGCCACCCGACATGTAAGCCTCGCGGCTGCGCTCGTCGAGCTTGGCCTGCAGCAGCGCGGCGCGGACCTGGAGCTTCATCATCTGCCGCTGGAGCTTGTCGAGGCGGGCCTCGATCCGCAGGATCTCCTGCTCGGCCCGCGAGATCCGCGTGGCCAAACGGTTCATGACCCTCTGGAGGGCGCGGATCTTCCGCATCTGGGCGCGGTACCGATCCTTGGCGTCCTGCAGCTCGTGCTTGCTCTGCTGCAGCTCGTGCTTGGTTCCTTTCAGCACGTCCTCGTCGGCCCAGGCGAACCTCGACAGACCGCCCGGGGGCACGGAAGCAAGCAGGAGAACCGCGGCCACTCCGGCCACGATCCGGCGCACACGCAATGTGCCTGCCTGGACGACGTGCGGAGCCGACGTCTCGGCAGGTTCACCGCCGCCGTTCATCAGGGGACGTTGTCCGTGTCAGGCATGACACCGGACCATCGGCAGGCCGAGATATCGCCTGAAGAACGACGCTGTGGGTGGTTCGGAACTCGCCTATTCGGTCGCCGCGATCGAGGTCGGTGAGAGTTGGGACGTGGGCCTTCAAGGCGGCTGAGACCTATGCCGATACCTCTTGCCTACAAGGTCACTCGACCTCAGGAGGCGTAGCAGGGTGATGGAGGAGTCCTGGAAGGCGGTGAGAACTCCTCAGCCTTCGACCCCCACCGCTGGGCTTGTCGAACGGCCCGAGCGCTCGTCGACGGCGGAAACGGAAGAGACGGAGCCCTTCGCACTGGCGGCATCGCAGTTCGCCGAGCTCATGCAGCGGTTCGTCGAGGAGGTCGGGGCTGCCCGACGCGACGCTCAGGTCGCGGCCGACTCGGCCCGGACGACACACGCCGACGCCGAACGCATCAGGCTGGAAGCCATCAGACATCGCGCCGATGCCGACGCGGCGGCGATCCGTATCATCGACGGCGCACGCGCTGAAGCGGACAGGATCCGTAAAGAGGCAGAAACGCGGGCAGCCGCTGCGGATCGTGTCTACCGCGGGATCGCCGATGATCTCGAACGCGCGCAGGAGATCCTCGGCTCGGCTATCGGTAGGGTCGGCGCCGATGCCGAGGAGCCGACGGCAGCTGAATTCGGCGCCGTCATACCGGACGCTCCCCGCGAGGCCGCGGCGCAGTCGTAACCCGTCTCAGGGCTGGCCCCGAGGTCAGCGAGGCCCGCCTATCCCGACCCATCCCGCGCGGTCCATTGACGGTTCTCACGGTTCTCAGGGGCATTGCCCATCGGTGCCTGCCACGACCTCGCGACAGCTCGGCAGGGCGTCTCCGGATCGGGCGCTCGCCACCACCGAGGGACGGCGGCGAGCAACACCTTATCGTGGAGACCCATCCGAACACCGCCCACGCAACGACTCTCAGATTCAACGCCGAGCAGTTGGGCGGGTCCTCGAATCCCGATGATTGGTGTCATCACGACCCCGAGCAGCACCGTCGTATCATCGATCTAGCGCCCACGTTCTGAGTCTTCGACTTCGACGAGGCTCGGTGCCGTGAAAGGAGGGCATTCACCGCTCCGTGATGGCGACCGTCACAAGCTTGGTCAGCAATTCCTCCCAGGACTCGCCGCTCCGAGCCGCATGCAGCTGTGCGACGCCGATCAGAAGACCGCACAGGTGGCTGACGAGACTCGTGGCCTTCTCTGAGGACGGTATGCCCAAGTCGTCCAGGAGGAGATCTACGGCTTCGCTGTCACCTCGGCCGATGGCGCGGGCGAGCACGAGTGCGTCAGAGGGACTACTCATCGTCCCAACGGTGTCCGACGTGGTGTTGCCTGACCGCTCCGTGCAGAACTCATCGGTCGTCGTCGGGTCGTCTTCCACCTGGCGGACGCTGGGGACTCCGCTGTCGCGCACAACGACCCAAGGACGAAGGCCGGAGGGTTGGGGACCCGATCTTGTATCAGTGCCCCAACCCTCCGGGGAGCGGGCGCGGAGACCAGGGAGGGAGGACCTTGCCGAGGGGTCCAATCTCGCGCCCACGACGAAGCGGTTGCAATCACACACGGAGTACACGCAACTCCAATTGCCGTCCTCTGCGTGAACGATCTGGGGGTGTCCACATGCGGCGCAGAACACCCTGGTCGAGCCATCCTGTTTCGAGGTTCGAACGGGTTCGGCGCTCGGTGTCATCGGGCGCCACCCGATGGTTCGACAGTCTGGCCCGGGCCCGGGTCGAAGAACGGACACGCGCATTGGCTGAACAGGCATAGACCGGCGTATGCGTGGACGGACTCCGAGTGCCGGCACCAGGCGCACGCATTGACCGAACTCGCGTCCGGGTCGATCCGGCGGACCGCGCACTGACTGTTCGTCACCAAACGCCTCCGTAGGTTGTATGCGCTACGGAGTTATCGGCTGATCAGGGCAGTCCCCGTCTCGGCCGAATGGCCATTCCTTCTGCCTTGGCCGTTGGTCAGGTATCGACATCCGTCAACTTGGCGTCGCGTCGGCGTTTCCCGGACGCGACGTTCCGAGCGGCGCTCTCGCATGCGGCGGGCGAAGGGCCGCGCGCTCGACGAACGAGCTCCCCCTCGGCCCGGCCGACACCACCTGGTGCGACGCGCTCCCCTCCAGGAGCTCGGACCAGCTGAGGAACCAGACGGTCCAGCCGTCTCCCCACGTGCCGGCCCGCGGGCTCCCGTTGATCGTCACCGGATCTCCCAGAACGGCGAGCCCGTAATAGGTCCTGGCGTTCTCGGGCGACAGGTTCACGCACCCGTGGCTCACGTTGGCGAACCCCTGGTCCCCCACCGACCAGTAGGCATCGTGCAGGAAGTTCCCAGAGGCGGTGAACCGAACCGACCAGGGAACCTCGATGTCGTAGCCGGGTCCGATCATCTCCTCGGGATTGGTCTTGGCCATCGTGAGGTACGTGCCGTTCGGCGTGTCGTCACCCGGCTTGCCGGCGCTCATCGGCCAGGTCGCGAACAGGTGCTGGTCCCGGTAGATCTTCACGTGGTGCGCCCGCGTGTCCGCCACGGCGATGAGCGATCGGCCGATCACGAAACGCTGGGTGAGGGTGTGCACGCCGTACACGTCTGGGGAGCCTTCGACGCCGTCGAGGTGGCCGACGAACCGCACCGTGGTGTGCGGCCGCCAGTACGTTCTCGGCCGGAAGTAGAGCGTCCGATCGCCGTCCCAGTACCAGGCGCCCACCACGGGCCTGGAGGTCCGGATCTCGAGCGAGCGCTCCACCGCCCGCTGGTTCCTGATCGGGGAGCTGAACGTGAGGATGATCGGCATCCCGACGCCGTACGTCTTCCGGTACCCCTCGAAGATCGTGGTCGAGAACGTCCGCGAGGGTTCCAGCGTCCGGAACCTGCTGCGCTCGGTGACCCTTCGCCCGGCGTCGTCGACCGCCGTCGCTCGAACCGTGTAGCGGGTGTCGGTCTCGAGTGCCCACGTGCTGTGCCACGCGGTACCGCCGGCCCTCAATCGGCCCTCGACCGGATCGCCCGAAGCCATCGCGGTCACGCTGGTGATCGTGCCACCCGAAACGGTCACGGAGATCCCGGCCCCCGGCTCGGCCCAGTCGGTGCCTTCCCTCGGTTTGATGGAGAGCATCGCGTCGCTGGCGCTGCGTTCGGCCGACCCTGGAGCGGATGCGAAGGGCGAGTGTTGCCGTTCGGTAGGCGGGGTTCGCTCGCAGGAGGCCGCCGTGAGACTCAGGACCACCACGACAGCCGCTACGGTGGCGCGAACCGGCCGCTCCCTCATTACTCGTTCATACCGCAACCGCGCGGAAACGTCGCCCCGCGCGGCTCGTGGCACGCAGGCGTGCAGACAACTCGGTAGGCCTTTCGGCTTCCCCCGCCGGAGCGGGGTGACCCCTCACGTCCCTACCGCATGTTGGGCCCGGTTGGTCGATGCGGCCGGTGGGTCGGTGAGCCGACACTACTCGAGTACATCGGGCGACCGATGGATGGATCGCCGTGCGAGGTCGAGGAAGGGTTCCGAGGTGAGAAGCGGGGGTGGCAGCGGACGGAAGCCGGGAGCCGCCGCGTGGCGTGGCGCCCGCACGATCGGAGCGATCCTGGTGCTCGCGGTTGCGGTCGGCGCGCCGAGCACCTTGGCCGCCTCCCGGGATTCGGCCCCGCGCGCACAGGTCATCGTCATGACGGCGCCGGGTGCGACTGCCTCGATCGAGCGCGTCGTCGAGCACGCAAGCGGGGTGATCGAGCGGCGCTTGTCTATCATCGGCGGGTTCTCAGCGGCTGTTCCGGGCGACGCCCTACAGACCCTTCGCGGCCTCCCCGGAGTCGTCTCGATCAGCGCGGACTCACAGATGCAGCCCCAGGACGCCACGTACGATCCGGCGACCGACGGCGACTCGATGAAGGCCGTGACCCGGTACACGGGCGCGGTCGACTGGTGGAACACGGGTTACACGGGAGCCGGCGTCGATGTTGCGGTGATCGACACCGGCGTGTCCCCGGTCGAGGGCCTGGCAACGCCCGGCAAGGTTCTCAACGGGCCGGACCTGTCGATCGAGTCGCAGGCTCCGAACCTCCGGTACCTTGACACCTTCGGCCACGGGACGTTCATGGCCGGACTCATCGCCGGGCACGATCCGGAGCTCACCGTTCCCTACGCGGACGCGCCGGCCTCGGCCTATCGGGGCATCGCCCCCGATGCCCGGATCGTCAGTGTCAAGGTCGGTACGGCAGATGGCGGCACCGATGTCTCCCAGGTGATCGCTGCGATCGACTGGGTCGTCCAGCACGCCCAAGACCCCGGTCTGAACATCCGGGTCCTGAACCTGTCCTACGGAACCAATAGCACGCAGTTGTACACCTTGGATCCACTTGCCTTCGCGGCCGAGCAGGCGTGGAAGCACGGCGTCGTCGTGGTCGCGTCAGGCGGCAACAGCGGCTTCCAGCGCCACATGAACAACGCGCCGGCGCTCTCCAACCCCGCGTTCGATCCACTCCTGCTCGCCGTCGGTGCCTCGGACTCGCAGGGAACGAACACCCTCGCCGACGATCAGGTGCCGTCGTTCTCACCGTGGCCCAAGCGCGGAGCGACGAGGGGGGTCGACCTCGTCGCGCCCGGTACCCATCTGCAAGGGCTGCGCGTGCCGAACTCGTACATCGACGCGTACCATTCCGAAGGGCTCCTCGGCGACAGGTACTTCCGGGGGAGCGGGACGTCGCAAGCAGCGGCGATCGTGTCGGGGGCTGCGGCGCTCGTGCTCCAGAAGTACCCCTCCGCGACCCCGGATCAGGTCAAACAGCTGCTCACCACCACCGCGTATCCGATCAGCGGGAAGTCTCAGGCCATCGGCGGCGGTGAGCTCCAGCTCTCGGCCGCCGTTGCCGCGCCACTTCCGACGTTCACGCAGCTCTGGGCCCCCTCGACGGGCGTCGGCTCGCTGGAGCTCGCCCGCGGCCAGGACCACATCTCGATGGACGGTGTGGTGCTGGACGGCGAGCGGGACATCATGGGTTCGACGTTCAACGCTGCCGAGATGGCCTTGCTCGAGGCGCAGGCGAAGACCTGGTCGGGCGGTGAATGGAACGCCAAGACCTGGAGCGGCGACGCCTGGAGCGGGGACTCCTGGAGCGCAAAGACCTGGAGCGGCGACGCCTGGAGCGCCAAGACCTGGTCCTCCTGCGTCTTCTCGAGCAACTCCTGGGAGGCCAAGACGTGGAGCGCCAAGACCTGGAGCGGCGACTCCTGGAGTGGCGCCACCTGGAGCGGCGGCGTCTGGGCCACGGAATCCTGGAGCTGACGGAGTGAGATGAGCTCCTTCCGCCAGCTGCCGCTCTCCGCCCGACTGGTCGTCTTGGGCTACGTGGCACTGGGCGCGTTCGGCGTCTACGTCCGGGTCCCGGAGATGCGGACCTGGTCCTGGGAGGACGTCGCCGCGACCGTGGGGCTGGCGCTCGCGGCGGCGCTGAGCGAGCAGTTCACGGTCGCGATGAGGCACCGCACAGAGGTCGAGAACTTCTCGGTCACGGACGCGGTCTGGGTTCCGGCACTCATCCTCGTGTCGCCGAGCGTCCTCACGCTCAGCGTGCTCCTCGGGAGCTTGGCGGGACACGCATACCGGCGCTGGGACTGGTACAAGGTCGCCTTCAACGCAGGCCAGTTCGTCGTCGCCATCACCGTGGCGGAGTTCGTCTACCAGCGGTTCGATCTTCCGTCGTCGTTCAGCTTCATGACGTGCGTGGCGTGCGCCGTCGCCATGTCGTGCTATTTCGTCATCAATGAGATCTCGGTTGCGCTGATCATCTCGCGCGTTGAGCAGATCCCACTCCGCGAGGTCGTGGTCCTCCCGGGGGGTCTGAACCTCCTCCATGCCGGGGGGAACCTCACGATCGGCATGCTCGCCGCCCTCGTGTGGCACGCCGGGCCGGTGGGCCTTCCCCTGCTGATCGCGCCCGTGGTCCTGTCCTTCTTCGCCTACCGAGGATGGCTGCAGAACAAGCGGGAAGAGGACCAACGACGGGAGGGCGACCGCATGCGGACCCTCTACGAGGCAGGCCTTGCCCTCGTCGGTCCGCTCGATGCGAACTTCGACTTCCAACCTTTCCTCGGGTTCGTCCAGCGACTCGTCGACGCGGCGGGAACCGAGCTTGCCGTGCGGGATCAAGCGGGGCTGCACATCTACAACTCCAAGAGCGGTCTGCACCGAACCGTCGATGCCGAGAGAGGTCGGGTTGACCCGAGGGCATACGTAAGCGCACGCCCAGGGCTCGCCACGTACGTCGCCACCGTCCGCGACGATGCAACCGAGGTCGGGATCCTCGCCGTGCACCGCGCCACCGAGCTGTCGCCGTCGGAATGCGCACTGGTCGACGCGCTGGCCTCTCAGGTCTCCGCAAGACAACGGAACCAGCAATTGTTCGACGAGACGGTCGAGCAACGTGGCCATCTGGCGGACGTGATCGGCAGCAGCTCGGACGGCATCTTCGTCGTCTCCGGAGCGGGCACGGTGCTCTCGTGGAACCCGGCGATGGAGAGGATCACCGGCTTCCTCGCCGACGAGGTGGTCGGTCGTCCTTCCGGCGACGTCCTCCGGATCCCCGGCGGGCCCAGAGCGGACGGACCGCCCCCGACGGAGCTCGCGCTCGGGGTCGAGGAGCCCCAGGACGCCCTGATCCTGCGGCGCGACGGATCGGATCGATGGATCCGCTACTCGAGCAGCACGATGCCGGAGCGACAGGGAAGCGGATCGAGTCTCGTCGTGACCGCTCGCGACGTGACGGCCGAGCTCGAGGCGGAGCAGATGAAACGCGACTTCGTCGCCACCGTGTCCCATGAGCTCAGGACACCGCTCACGCCCCTCAAGGGCCTGCTCCAGTCGCTGAACAAGGGCCTCGTCGAGGACTCGCCGCAGGCACGCCGCGAGTACCACGCGATCATGCTGCGCCAGACCGAGCGGCTGGAGCGGCTGATCTCCGACCTCCTGGATGTCTCGCGCCTCGACGCGGGGCACCTGCCGATGGACGCGGTTCCGGTGGAGGTGGATGCGCTCTTGGAGCGCGAGATCGCGGACACGAGCCAGTTGGCGACGGTCCGCGAGGTGCGGTTCGAGTGTCCGGAACGCCCGGTCTGGGTCGTCGCGGACCCGTTCCGCCTCAGCCAGATCGTCACCAACCTGTTGTCGAACGCGTTCAAGTATTCGCCGGTGGGGGCTCCGGTGATCGTGAGGCTGACCACGCTCGGGGATTTCGCCCTGGTCTCGGTGCAGGATCGGGGCGAGGGGATCGCGATCGACGACCAGGATCGCGTGTTCGAGCGCTTCTATCGCGCGGAAACGGGATTGACGCAGACCGCAGGCGGTTTCGGCCTGGGCCTGTTCATCGCCCGCAGTCTGGCCGAGGCGATGGGTGGGGGTCTGGTGCTGAGCTCGCGGCCGGGCGAAGGGTCCACGTTCTCGGTCAGCCTGCCGCTCCTGAAGGCCGCCCCGCAGGCTGAAGATCCGAGGGGTCAAGGCCGTTCCATGCCTGACGCCGACGCCGATCGATACGAACCGGACGCCGGTGAGCAGATGGCCCACGTGCTCACCAACACCGATCTCGCGACCCGCTGACCTCCCGGCGCCTCTTCGTTCTTCAGGCGATGGCTCCGGCTGCCGATGTCCGGTGAATGCCCGGAAACGAGGAGCGTCCCCGAAACGGCGGCGATCAGCCCGCCCGCCTTCGCCGGATCCTGGCCGGATTCACGACGCTGCTCGTCCTTGCCTCCGTTTCGGTGGTGGGTCTGTCCAGGTTCGCCTCGGCCAATGAGGACGTGATCGAGCAGACCAAGCACGAGCTGAAGCACAGCAAGCACGAGCTGCAGAAGGCGAAGGACAAGTACCGCGCGCAGACGAGGAAAATCCGCGCCCTGCAGAAGGTGATGAACCGCTTGGCGACGCGCATCTCGCGGGCCGAGGTGGAGATCCAGAGGATCGAGATCCGCCTCGCCAAGCTCCAGCGGCAGATCGTGAGGCTGCAGATCCGCGCCGCGCTGCTCCAGGCCAAGCTCGACGAGCGCAGCCGCGAGGCGTACATGTCGGGCGGCGTACCGGTCCTCTACGTGCTGACGGCCACGTCCGCGGCAGATGCCGCCTCGCGGATGTCGTTCCTCACCGAGATGAACCGTCGCGACGCCGTGCTCGCCGCCAAGGTCCGGGAGACGACCGAACGCGTCGCGCAGATCGAGGCCGAGGTCGTGCGGGGCGGCCAGATCGTCGAGCTCAAGAAGCGAGCCCTGGAGATGGACCGCGAGCGACTCCAACGCAAGATGGCCGAGTCCCGGCGCCTCGCCACCAAGATCAGCGGGCGGATCGAGCGGATCCAGGTCGAGATCTCGCTCATGCGGCCGCTCGCGGTATGCCCCGTCGACGGCCCCCACGCGGTCGCCGACAACTTCGGCGACCCGCGTCCCGAGCCCGGAGGCGGGTTCCATTGGCACCAAGGCAACGACATCATGGCGGCGATGGGGACGCCGATCGTCGCGCCGTTCGACGGCGTGGCATCCGTCTCCCACAGCTTCCTGGGCGGGCTCGGGGTCTACGTCCACGGCGAGTACGGCTACGTGTACAACGCGCACCTGTCCGAGCTCGGCACCCTGGGCCCGGTCGAAACCGGCGACATCATCGGATATGTCGGGTCGACCGGCGCCAACTCGAGCGGCCCGCACGACCACTTCGAGTGGCACCCCGAGAACGGGAAAGCGGTCGACCCTTACGGCTTCCTCATGCTCGTCTGCGGCGTGCCGGTCTAGGTCCTCACCGACCCAACCACCTCGCGGGGTCAGGAGGCCTCCCGGGCGCTCGTCACGAACTCATCGAAGCTCACGAGCTGGCCGCTCACGTCACTTGGCTAACCGTTCGGCGACCTCGAATACCGTGAGACTCGGCTCCACACCGGCCGCTCTGAAGATGGCGAACGCGCCCGGCGTCTCCGCGGAGGATCGGTACGACTCGAGTTCCTCTCGACTTCGCCAGACGCTGACGATCCTCCATGTGTTGGAGCCATCCGCCCGAAGGAGAAACGACTCCACGATGGCGGCCGGGAGATGATCGCCGCTCCCCGAGAACGCGGCCATGAGGTCGCTCGCACGAGCGGGATCAACGTCGCCCTCGACCATGGTGACGAGCATGGGCGACATGATTGCCTGGAGACATGATCCACATCAAGCGAGGAGCCCAGCAGCTACACGAGC
>Ga0081455_10004359_pt1 | contig 15931 bp, 19 predicted proteins | sample TabmetS3T2R1_FD_70207 | JGI IMG/M metagenome (GOLD analysis project Ga0081455, IMG submission 70207) | Tabebuia heterophylla rhizosphere microbial communities from the University of Puerto Rico - S3T2R1 | ecosystem: Host-associated > Plants > Roots > Rhizosphere ... | reverse complement strand
GGGAGTCCGGCTCGATCGGTCGGATGGCGGCGGCGGCGCGACGGGGCATGGCTACTTCCTCTTCACGCCGTACTGCGAACGAGCCTTCTTGCGGTCGCTGACGCCAGCGGCGTCGAGCGTGCCGCGCACGACCTTGTAGCGCACGCCCGGCAGGTCCTTGACGCGGCCACCGCGCACGAGCACGACAGAGTGCTCCTGCAGGTTGTGGCCCTCGCCGGGGATGTAGGCCGTGACCTCGATGCCGCCCGAGATGCGCACGCGGGCGACCTTGCGCAGCGCCGAGTTCGGCTTCTTGGGCGTGGTCGTATACACGCGCGTGCAGACGCCGCGGCGCTGGGGCGCGGCGACCTTCTTCTTGCGGCCCTTCCCGGACTTCAGGCCGGGGGTGGACAGCTTCTTGCTCTTGGGAGTACGGCCCTTGCGGACGAGCTGGCTCGTGGTCGGCATGCGGCGCCGCATGGTAGCAGCGCAAAACGCGCGGCCGGCGCGTCGCGGCCTCGAGCGCGCGGCCTTGCAGGCCGATACATAGGGTGCTAATCTTTCGGTACTTGAATATTTTGAACCTTCGCACTGGAGCTTGATGAACACCGACCGCATCGAACCGCACGTCTGGCGCATCGCCGCCGTCGTCGTCGTGGGCGCGATCATGTCGATCCTCGACACGACGATCGTCAATGTCGCCCTCGAGACCCTCGGGCGCGATCTTCACTCCTCGCTGGCCGACATCCAGTGGGTGGCGACCGGCTACATGCTGGCGCTGGCCGCGGTGATCCCGGTCTCCGGCTGGGCCGCCGGCCGCTTCGGCGCCAAGCGCGTGTGGATCGCATCCGTCGTGCTGTTCACGCTGGGCTCGGTGCTGTGCGGGCTCGCGTGGTCGACCGGGTCGCTGGTCGCCTTCCGCGTCCTGCAGGGCATCGGCGGCGGCATGGTCATGCCGGTCGGCCAGATGGTCCTCACCCGCGCCGCGGGCCCCTCGCGCCTCGGGCGCGTCATGAGCGTCGTCGGCGTCGCGATGATCCTCGCCCCCATCTTCGGCCCCACCATCGGCGGCCTCATCATCGACAACCTCGACTGGCGCTGGATCTTCTACGTCAACGTGCCCGTCGGCATCGTCGGCGTGATCATGGGCATGCGGATGCTGCCGCGCGTCGAGGAGGGCGTGCATCCCACGCGCCTGGACCGCACCGGGCTCGCGCTGCTGAGCCTCGGCGTCCCGCTCATCGTCTATGGGCTGGCCGAGATCGGCCAGCAGGGGACGCTCATGGTCGCCCAGGCTTACGCGCCGGTGCTGATCGGGGCCGTGCTCGTGACCGCCTTCGTCATCCACGCGCTGCGCGTGGCCGAGCCGCTGCTCGACGTCCGCCTCTTCCAGAAGCCGTCGTTCAGCGCCGCCGCCGTGACCACGTTCGTGCTCGGCGCCGCCCTGTTCGGCGCGATGCTGATCATGCCGCTGTACTTCCAGCTCGTCCGCGGCGAGGACGCCGTGACGACCGGCCTGCTGCTCATCCCGCAGGGCGTCGGCGCCGCCTTCGCGATGGCCCTCGGCGGCCGGCTGACCGATCGCGTCGGGGGCGGCAAGGTCGCGCTCGTGGGCCTCGGCGTGTCGCTGGTGACCACGATCCCGTTCGTGATGATCGGCGCGCACACGCCGTACCTCGCGATCAGCGCTGCCATGGTCGGGCGGGGCCTCGGCCTCGGGCTGTCGATGATGCCGGCGATGACCGCCGCGTTCTCGCGCCTGCAGCCCTCCGACATCGCGCACGCCACGCCGCAGCTCACGGTGCTGCAGCGCGTGGGCGGCGCGATCGGCGCCGCCCTGCTGACCGTGGTCCTGCAGAACGGGCTCGACAGCGCCCACACTCCGGCCGCCGCCGCGAGCGCGTTCGGCGACACGTACCTCTGGGTCCTGGCCCTCACCGCGCTGGCCGTCGTGCCGGCCTTCTTCCTCGCGCTCGCCGAGCGCACCGAGAAGGACGTTGCCGTAGGTGCCGTCGCCGAGGCGGCGGCTTAGGATGGTCACGATGCCCGCCACCGTCACGCGCGCCGAGGTCGCCTCCGAGCTGCGCGACGCCGTGCAGGCGTTCTCGGCGGCGCAGCGGCGGCTGCGCAGCCGCGACAGCCGCAGCGGCGGTCTGAGCATCGCCCAGTGGCATCTCCTGCGGCAGCTCGGCGAGTGCGACGAGCTGCCCGCGGGCAAGCTCGCCGCCGGCGCCGACCTCACACCGGCGTCGGCCACCCAGATGCTCGACCACATGGCCGAGCAAGGGTGGGTCGAGCGCGTGCGCAGCGAGACCGACCGGCGCGTGGTGCTCAACCGCCTGACGCCGGCGGGCCGCGAGCTGCTCGACCGCAAGCGTGCCGAGATCGAGCAGCGCTGGAGCGACGCGCTGTCCGACATCCCGGCCGAGCAGCTGCGCCAGGCGGCGCGTGTCTTGCGGCGAATGGCGGACGTGCTCGACGCGATCTAATTAGGCGCCGCGCCACTCTGGACTGGCGCCGCCGACATCGGCACTATCGGCTCTGCGGGTCGCAGGTCCAACCTCTCTCTGAAAGGACCGCCGGTGCTCTCCTTCCGTACTCGCGCGCGAGGCGCAGCCCTCGTGATCGCGGCTGCTGCTGGGTGCGTCATGGCCGCACCAGCCGATGCGGCTACGAAGCCGTACTCCGTCGTCGTCTCGCCGGGCACCATCACGCAGGGTGTGACGGTGCCGTTCCAGGCGAAGATCACGAACCTCACCACCAGCCAGACGCTGGGGTCCGCGAACCTCACGGCTCCGGCGGGCCTCTCCCTCGTCGCGAACAGCGCCTCGCTTTCTGGGCCCGGGACAGCGACCGTGTCAGGGAACGTCGTCCAGCTGCGCAACCTCAACGTCGCGCCCGGGGCGTCGGTCATCGCCACCGTCAACGTCACCGTCCAATCCACTACCCCGTGTGCGGAGTCCAGCTTCACCTGGATGGTCGCCGCCAAGCAGTCCAACGACTTCAACGGGACGGGCAACGACTTCGGGCCGCTGTCCTCGGCCAGCAGCCTCACCACGTCTGTGACGTGCGGCGGCACCTTCACCCAGTGCGAGACTGTGGACTGTCAGGCCACGCTCCCTGGCGGGCTCGCATCGCTCAGCGTCAGCGTCAAAGACAGCACGGGCCTGCTGACCATCAACGTCGGCGACGGCCTCGACTGCGCGGGCTACAACGAGATCCTCGCGAACGACTTCATCGTCAACTTCCTGCCCGATCCGGGCACCGTGGGAGGGCAGAAAACCGCCATCCTGAACATCAGCAAGGCGGCGATGCAGGCGTCGACGAACAACGGGTTGTCACAGGTGAACATCTGCTTCGGCGCTCCGTTCGTCTTTCCCGTCAAGCCCGGGACGCCGGCGCTTCAACCCTTCGACGGACTCAACATCGGCCTGCTACCCGACTGCGGCGCTCCACCGTGCGTAGCGAACCGACAGTCGGTCGGCGGCGGGGCCGCCATCACGGTGCTGGCGCCCGGCGGCGATCAGGACCCGCGTTACAACGGCTGAGGGTGCGCGGCGTTACTCGCCGGCGACGATGCGATCGTCGTCGGCGAGTCGCTGCTTCATCGTGTCGCGGATGCGCTGCGCGACCGACGGCATCTCGCGATCGATCATCCGGAACGAGCCCCCGGTGAGCACGATGAGCTGCATCGGCGATTGCGCGACCACCGAGGCGGTCCTGCGCTCGGACTCGAGCAGCGCGATCTCGCCGAAGAAGTCGCCGGGACCCAGCGTGGCGATCGGGGCGTCGTCGCGGATCACGTCGGCCGTTCCGTCTTCGATGACGAAGAACTCGTAGGCGAAGCGCCCCTCCGTGGCAAGGCGCGTCCCTGCCGGTACGTGGATCTTGTCGGCCTGTTGTGCGACGAAGCGAAGCTCGTGCTTGTTCAGCGACGAGAACAGCTCGACGCCCTTCAGTTCCTGTGCGTCCATGGCACCTCCCTCGGGGAGCGCCGATCCTACGCGGGCAGCGCCGCGGTGCAAAGGCTCCGGTACTAGCCCGCGGGCACGGCTGCCAGCGCGTCCTCGGGCGGGGTGAACTCGAGGCCCTGGTCGCGCGCGACCGGCTCGGAGGTCAGCTTGCCCGCCGCGACGCTCAGGCCCTTCATGAAGCCCGGGTCCGAGCCCAGCGCGCGGTGCACGCCCTCGTCGGCGAGCTTGAGCACGTAGGGCATCGTCGCGTTGGTCAGCGCCCACGTCGACGTGATCGGCACCGCGCCCGGCATGTTCGCCACGCAGTAGTGCGTGATCCCGTCGACCTCGTAGGTCGGGTCCGAGTGCGTGGTTGGCCGCGACGTCTCAAAGCAGCCGCCCTGATCGATCGAGACATCGACGAGCACCGCATGGCGCTTCATCAGCGCGAGCTGCGAGCGCCTGATCACCCACGGCGCCTTGGCGCCGTGCACGAGCACCGCGCCGATCACGAGGTCGACCTCCGGCAGCCGCGACTCGATCTCCAGCGTCGACGCATAACACGTCGAGCAGCGCCCGTTGAGCAGCACCTCGAGCTCGCGCAGCCGGTCGATCGACCGGTCATAGACGTAGGTCTCCGCGCCCATCCCGATCGCGATCTCCGCCGCGTTCTGGCCGACCACCCCACCGCCGATGACCATCACCTTGCCCGCGGCGACGCCGGGCACACCACCCAGCAAGAGCCCGCGCCCGCCCAGCGGCTTCTCCAGCATGAACGCACCCGCCTGCGTGGCGATCTTGCCCGCCACCTCGCTCATCGGGGCCAGCAGCGGCAGCCGCCCGCGGGCATCCTCGACCACCTCGTAGGCGATCGCGGTCGCGCCGGAGCCCAGCAGCCCCTGCGTCTGCTCGGGGTCGGGCGCGAGGTGCAGGTACGTGAACAGGGTGTGGCGCGGCTCCAGCCGCGCCACCTCCTCGGGCTGGGGCTCCTTGACCTTGACGATCAGCTCCGCCTCGGCGAACACGGCGTCCGCGTCGGGCGCGATGTGCGCGCCCTGGGCGACGTAGTCGGCGTCGGTGATCGCCGAGCCGTCCCCCGCCCCCGCCTGCACGAACGCCTCGTGACCGCGGTCGTTGAGCTCGCGCACGCCCGACGGCGTCAGCGCGACGCGGTACTCGTCGGTCTTGATCTCGGTGGGAACCCCGACCTTCATGCGGCCAGCTCCCCGTGCCGCACCCGTCGCGCGGCCTCCTCGAGCACCGGCCGCATCACCGACTCGATCTCCTCGAACTGCTCGGGCCCGGCGATGAGCGGGGGCGAGAACTGCACGACGGGATCGCCGCGGTCGTCGGCGCGGCAGATGAGGCCGCGGCCGAACATCTCCCCGGAGAGGTAGCCGCGCACGAGCGCCTCGGCCTCCTCCCTGGAGAAGCGCTCCTTGGTCTCGCGGTCCTTGACGAGCTCGATGGCGTGGAAGTACCCGGCCCCGCGCACGTCGCCGACGATCTCGATGTCGCGCAGGGACTCGAGCATCGCGCGCAGGTGGCCCTCGTTCTCGCGGACGTGCTCGAGCAGCCCCTCGCTCTCGAAGACGTCGAGGTTGGCCATGGCGACGGCGGCGGCCATCGGGTGGCCGCCGAAGGTGATGCCGTGCAGGAACGATGTCTTGCCCTCGGCGAACGGCGCGAAGACGCGGTCGGTCGCGATCACGGCGCCCATCGGCGCGTAGGCCGACGTGATGCCCTTCGCCGTCGTGATGAGGTCGGGCTGGTAGCCGTAGCGCTCGGCGCCGAAGTAGTAGCCGAGGCGTCCCCAGGAGCAGATGACCTCGTCGGAGATCAGCAGCACGTTGTAGGCGTCGCAGATCTCGCGCACGCGTTGGAAGTAGCCATCGGGCGGCGTGAAGCAGCCGCCGGCGTTCTGGACCGGCTCGAGGATCACCGCCGCGACCGTGTCGGGGCCCTCGAACTCGATGCGGTGCACGATCGACTCCGCCAGGTTCTCGACGCCGTACCCGGGCGCGAGGCGGTAGAGGTTCGTGTTCGGCACGTGGCAGCCGCCGGGCGTGAACGGCTCGAACGGCTGGCGCATCGGCGGGATGCCCGTGGCCGTCAGGGCGCCGAGGGTGGCGCCGTGGTAGGCGACCTCGCGCGCGATGACCTTCGTCTTGTTCGGCGATCCGGTGAGCTTGTGGTACTGGCGCGCGAGCTTGAGCGCGGACTCGACCGCCTCCGATCCGCCGCTGGTGAAGAAGACCCGGTTGAGGTCGCCGGGGGCGAGCGACGCGATCCGGGCGGCGAGCTCGATCGCGGGCGGGTGCGCGTAGGACCAGTTGGTGAAGAAGCCGAGCTCGCGCGCCTGGTCGGCGCCCGCCTGCGCCACCTCGGTACGGCCGTGGCCGATGTTGACGCAGAACAGCGCGCTGAGCGCGTCGAGGTAGCGCTTGCCGTGCTCGTCCCAGACGTAGCACCCCTCGCCGCGGGCGATGATCGGGATGTCGTGCTGCTCGCCGTAGGCGCCCATGCGGGCGAAGTGCAGCCACAGGTGGCGCTGCGCGAGCTCCTGCAGCCGTGTTCTGGTCGCCGCTGCCGTCGTGGCCATGCCGTCTCTCCTTCGCCGGTCCGTCCCCGAGTGGGTGAGCGGATCGACAGTACCGCCCCGTTAGGGTCCCGCGCGATGGCGATCGCGTACGACAGCACCGGCTCCGGGCCGCCGCTCGTGCTCCTCCATGGCCTCGGCAGCCGGCGCGAGGTGTGGGATCCCGTCGTCGGCACGCTCGCGCGCGAGCGCCGCGTGATCGCGGTCGACGTGCCCGGCTTCGGCGACTCGCCGCCGGCGCCGATCGTGCCCAGCGCGGAGGGCTATGCCGCGCACCTCGAGCGCTGGTTCGCCGAGCAGGGCCTCGAACGCCCGCACGTCGCCGGCAACTCGATGGGCGGCGGCATCGCGCTCGAACTCGCGCGGCGCGGCTCGGTGGCGTCGGTCACCGCGGTCTCGCCGGTCGGCTTCTGGACGCGCCGCGAGTGCTCCTACGCGCGCGGATCGCTGCGCGCGTCGCGCGCGATCGCCGCGCGCATCCGGCCCGCCATCCCCGCGCTCTTGAGCACCGCCGCGGGACGCGCGGTCCTCTTCGCCCAGACCTTCGGCCGTCCGTGGCGGATGTCGCCCGAGGAAGCCGTGGCGACGATCGATGCGTTCATCAAGGCGCCCTCGTTCGACGCGGCGGCCGACGCGTTCGGCGGCTATCGCTTCGGCGACCCCGAAGCGCTGCGCGGCGTGCCGGTGACCGTGGCATGGGGCACGCGCGACGCCTTGCTCATCCCGCGCCAGGCTGCGCGCGCCCGGCGCATGCTGCCGTGGGCTCGCCACGTCCCGCTGCACGGCTGCGGCCACGTGCCGTTTCACGACGACCCCGAAACGGTCGCCGGCGTGTTGCTGGCGGGAAGCGGTTAGGCGGTGGCGGCTGCCGCGCGCTGCGCCGAACGCACCGGGGCCGGCGTCAGCGCCGAGGCAATGACGACGAGCACGAACGCGAGGCTCTGCAGCACGATGCCAAGGACGGTGCCGGGCATCGGATCGCCGAAGACGATGATGCCGCCGGCGATGCAGGCGATGTTCGCCGCGGTGCCGGTGATCGCGATGACCTCGACCGCCTGGCCGTCCTGCAGGCTCTTGGCCGAGGCGTAGAACGCAATGGCCGAGCCCGCGGCGGCGACGAGCAGCCACGGGCTGACGAGCCCGAGCACGCCCTCGTGGCCGACGAGGCCGGTGAGCGCCTTGACGGCGACGTTGCAGACGCCGAAGAGGATCCCGGACGCGGCCGCGAGCATCACGCCGTGGTGCTCGGCCGGCGCGCCGGCGCGCGGGCCCAGGATGAGCAGGCCGCCGACGCCGAAGAGCGCACCCTCGAAGGCGACCATCGAGGCCAGGGAGAACGCCGAGTGCGAGCCGTGCGGCTGGGGCATCGTCAGGCCGAGCAGGATGAGGCCCACCGCGGTGAACGCGAGCCCGAGCCACTGGCGCTTGCCGACCTCGAAGCCGAAGATGCGGTCGGCCATCACGGCGATGAGCACGACGCCGCCCGAGAGGACGACCTGGATGACCGACAGCGGGGCCAGCGAGATCGCCGCCACGTGCAGCGCCCAACCGCCGCCGCCGACGGCCATGCCGATGGCGAACCACTTCGAGCACCACAGCGACTTGGCCGTCCGCAGGGGATGACGGATGTCGACCGCGATGGCCTGGCACGCGCCCCGGTGCTTGAAGAAGAAGCCCAGGTTGGACGCGAAGGCGCACAAGAGCGCCAGCAGGATGCCGAGATGAAGCGTCATGCAAAGTTCACCGGACCGGAACGATCAATCTGGCGGCACCGGCCGATGGGTTTCCTCATCGGCACCACCAGTTCCCTCCTTGATCGCCCAGCGAGCGCGAGAGGGTAGCGGACGAACCTAAGGAAATGCGTAAGTACGCAAAACCCCTGCTCTTTCTTGACATCGACGGCGTCGTGTCGCTCTTCGGCTTCTCCTCCGACATGCGTCCAGACGGCCGATGGCTGAACGTCGATGGCATCGTGCACTTGATTTCGGCCAGCGCCTCCGAGCACCTGCACCGGTTGGCCCCGTCCTTCGAGCTCATCTGGTGCAGCGGCTGGGAGGAGAAAGCCAACGAGCACCTCCTCAGTGCGCTAAGCCTCCCCGCGGCGCTGCCGTTCCTCACGTTCGAAAGTGATGCCGGCGCGCCACATTGGAAGCTGCCCGCGATCGAGGCGCACGCCGGCGACCGCCCGCTGGCCTGGGTTGACGACGCCCACGGCGACGCCGGGCGCGCCTGGGCGGCGGCGCGCCCGGCCCCCACGCTGCTGGTAGCGACCGACCCGCCGACCGGGCTCACGAGCGAGCAGGTGGACGAGCTCGAGCGCTGGGCTCGTCAGGTCAGCTGCGGCGGATCGGACTCCAGCCGCCGCATGATCTCGCCGTAGTCGCCGGCCAGCCCGCGCGGCACCCGCCATACATCGACCGTCGCGAACAGGCCGACCGTTCGGACCCTGACGATGGGCGCGCCGGCGCGGACGGCCTCGTCGCCCCACTCGCGGCGATGACCGAAGACCGTCACGCCCGCGACGTCGACCTCGATCCCTTCGGGCACGTAGAGGTCGACGTTGCCGAACAGCGCGACGATGACCACTGCCGGCTCGGGATCGTCCATCTCGGCCTCGCGTAGATCGAGATCGATGTCGGCGAAGGCCGCGACGGCGACCGTCCTGCGCCGGAGCCGCAGACGGCCGCGGCGCACGACGTGCGCGAAGAGGGCCGCGGTGAGCCGGGTCGGGCGGCGCCGGGCGCGCGCCGGCTCCGGCAGACCTTGCCGCACCGCCGCAAGGTCCTCGCCGGTGCGCGCCCGGTATGCCAGCTCGACGCGCTCGGAGAACTCGTCGAGGGTCAGCCTGCCGGCGACGAGATCGTCGCGCAGCGCCGCCACGGCCCGCTCGCGATCGGCTTCCGAGGCGTGCTGGGAGATCTCGTCCAACGCCCGGAACCTACACGCGTCACGCGAGCGCCGGGCGCGGCGCGCCGTAGCGCGCCGCGTGCCCGCGGTGCCGCGCGAGCGCCGCGAACGGCGCCGTCACCGCACGAACGACCGCCGCCGGCGGGAACGGCGCGCGGACCTCGCGGCGAAAGCGCCGGACGAACAGCGCCAGATGCAGCGGTTTCGGCATGCCCGAGCGCAGGACGTTGCCCTCCTCGGCGAGCGTCACGGTGGTGCGCAGCAGCCCCTCCATGTCGAGGGCGGGGGCGACCTCGACACGCGCACGCGCGAGCCCGTCGCCGCCGTTGGCGAACTTGTGGACGCGCCCGGCCGGCACGGCGACCACGTCGCCGGCCGTGGCCACGATCGTGCGCACCCCGAGCCTGAACCGCATCGTGCCCTCGAGGACGTGGAAGCGTTCCTCCTGCTCGGGGTGCACGTGCGCTCCCGGGACGCGGCCGTCGGGCGCCAGCTCGAGCTCGAACTCGAGCAGCTCGCCGCCGGTGTCCGCCGCGGTTTGCAGGAAGGTGATGCGCTCGCCGCTGACGGGGTTCTGGATGGTCTGTCCGATGTGAGCAGTCATGGACAGGAGCCTGCGGCGCGGGCGCCGTTCTGTCGTCGGGCGTGGGGCGGCTCATCAACTGCGTCGTGGCGCGCATGGCGCGCCTCGGGGAACTACGGCGCCTGCGGTACGTCGTCGCCCTTCGCGTCGCGCCGCTGCTGCTCGCGGTGGGCGGCCTCGGCGATGTCCTTGATCCGCTTCAGCCGCGCGTCCCACTGGGCCGCGACGCGGGCCATCGCGCGCGTCGCGACGTCGAGCCTGTCGGGCCGCACGACGTAGCGGACCTCGCGGCCCTGGCGGCGACCCTCGACGAGGCCCGCGCGATCGAGGACCGCGAGGTGCTTGGTCACCGCCTGGCGCGTGAACGGCAGGTCCTGTGCGAGCGTGCTCGGCGTCGCCTCGCCGCGGGCCAGCAGCGCGTCGAGCAGGAGGCGACGGCTGGGCTCGCCGACCGCCGCCCAGAGCTGTTCCTCGTCGTCGCGGACGGCGCGCGTCACCGCACCGACAGCTGCCGGCCGCCCGCGATGTACTTCACCAGGTCCCCGAGGTGCCGGTCCCAGCCGCTCGTGTGGCTGTCGTAGAACTCGGACTTCTGGTCGTCGGTCCAATCGATGGCGGTGAGGCCGCTCTCCACCACGCGCAGGCGGGTGTTGCCGCCCACGTCGGTGAGCGTGAACTCGACGAGGGTCGAGTTGCCCGCGTGCGCCTGCTCGCCCTCCGGATGGCTCCAGCGGAACGCGAACCGATGCGGTCGCTCGACGCGCTCGACCTGGAGCACAACCTTCCCGAAGCCATTCCACGAGAACGCGCCCTGGCCGCCGGGGTGCAGGTCGAGCTCCGCTCCGTCGGTGAACCAGCGGGTGATCTGCTCGGGCTCGGTCACCACGCTCCAGACGACGTCGACCGGCGCCTCGATGAGCAGTTCGCGTTCGATGTGATCGGCAATCACGTCCAGACCTCCTGGGGAATATGCAACTCATGGTTGCACATGCTCAGGACAGAACCTGCAACTCGCCATGTCGGCCACACTCCCCGGATGGCGACATCCGAGGCAACCGTCATCGACGCCGGGGGGCGCGAGCTGCGGGTCTCGAGCCCGGACCGCGTGATCTTCCCGGCGACCGAGCGCACACCGGAGATCACCAAGCTCGGCATCGTCGAGTACTACCTCGCCGTCGACGACGGCATCATGCGCGCGCTCGCGCGGCGGCCGACGACGCTCGAGCGCTGGCCGAAGGGCGTGCATCCGGGCATCGTGCTGTCGACCCGCGAGCAGAGCGGGGGCGACGCGTTCTTCCAGAAGCGCGTCCCGCGCGGCGCGCCCGACTACGTCCAGACCGCGCGCATCGAGTTCCCGTCGGGCAGGCACGCGGACGAGATCGCCCCCACCGAGATCGCGGTCGTCGGCTGGGCCGCGCAGATGGGCACGATCACCTTCCATCCGTGGCCGGTTCGCGAGGCCGACGTCGACCACCCCGACGAGCTGCGCATCGATCTCGACCCGCAGCCCGGAACCGATTTCCCCGACGCCGTGCGCGTCGCCGGCGAGGCGCGCGCGCTCCTGGACGATCTCGGCTACGCCGGCTTCCCCAAGACCTCCGGCGGCAGGGGCGTCCACATCTACGTGCGCATCGAGCCGCGCTGGACGTTCACCGACGTCCGCCACGCCGCCATCGCGTTCGGGCGCGAGCTCGAACGCCGCCTGCCCGGCCAGGTGACGACGAACTGGTGGAAGGAGGAGCGCGGCGAGCGGATCTTCGTCGACTACAACCAGAACGCGCGCGACCGCACGATCGCGTCGGCCTACAGCATCCGGCCCAAGCCCGGCGCGCCGGTGTCCGCGCCGCTCGCGTGGGACGAGCTGCCCGGCGTCGCGCCCGAGGACTTCAACGTCGCGACGATGCCCGCGCGCTTCGCCGAGGTCGGCGATCGGCACGCGGCCATCGACGAGAAGGCCCACGACCTCCAGCCACTGCTCGACATGTACGAGCGCGACGAGGCGGAGGGCAGCGGCGACATGCCCTACCCGCCCGACTACCCCAAGATGCCGGGCGAGCCCAAGCGCGTGCAGCCCTCGCGCGATCGCGACCGGCCGCGCTGACGCCGGCTACGGCGCCTGCGGGAGCTTGGCGGCGCCGCGCTTGACCACGGGTGCGGACGGTGGCGGCACCACCGGGCCGATGTCGCCGTCGGGCGCCTCGTCGAGATCAACGATCACCGGGGCGTGATCGCTCGGCCCCTTGCCCTTGCGGGCCTTCCGGTCGACCCACGCGGCGCGCACCCGGTCGGCCACGGGGGCGCTCGCCAGCACGAGGTCGATCCGCATCCCGAGGTCCTGGTGGAACATGCCCGCGCGGTAGTCCCAGTAGGTGAACACCCGCTCGTTGGGCCAGTGGTCGCGGACGACGTCGTGGAGGCCGACGCCCTCGAGCTCGGCGAGCGCCTGGCGCTCGGGCGGCGTGACGTGCGTCTGGCCGATGTAGGCCTCGGGATCGAAGACGTCGTCGTCGGTCGGCGCGATGTTCATGTCGCCGCAGACCACCGTCGCGTCCGGGCCCGCCGCAACCTTCGCGCGCAGGGCGGCGAGCCACTCGAGCTTGTAGGCGTAGTGCTCCGATCCGGGCGTGCGGCCGTTGGGCACGTACACCGAGACAACCCGGATCCCGTCGCAGGTCGCGGACACCGCGCGCGCCTCGGGGTTCGGGAACCCGGGAGCGCCCTCGATGCCGGCCACCACGTCCTCCAGCCCCACGCGGGAGAGGATCGCGACGCCGTTCCACGCCGCCTCGCCGTGGACGGCCACCTCGTAGCCGCGGCCGGCCAGCTCTTCGCCGAGCAGGTCGGTGAACGCGGCGTCGGCGAGCTTGGTCTCCTGCAGGCAGACCACGTCGGGCCGCCGCTCGTCGAGCCACGGCAGCAACCGCGGCACGCGCTGCTTGACGGAGTTGACGTTCCAGGTCGCGATCCGCACCCCTCCACCGTACCCACCCATCTCCGCGCGGGGCCTACGATGCGGCGAGAGGCGCATGCGGATCCTGGTCATCGGCGCGGCGGGGATGCTCGGCCGCAAGCTCGTGGAGCGGCTGGCGCGCGACGGCCGCCTCGGGTCTGAGCGCATCTCGCGGCTGTCGCTCGTCGATCTCGGCATCGCAGAGCCATCGGCGGATGCCGGGTTCCCCGTCGAGAGCACGGCAGCCGACCTGGCCGAGCCGGCGGTGGCGGCGGAGCTCGTCGCGGCTCGCCCCGACGTGATCTTCCACCTTGCCGCCGTGGTGTCGGGCGAGGCGGAGGCGGATCTCGAGAAGGGCTATCGCGTGAACCTGGATGCCACGCGGGCGCTGTTCGACGCGATCCGCGCCTGCGATCGGGGCTACCGGCCGCGCGTGGTCTTCAGCTCCTCGATCGCCGTGTTCGGCCCGCCGTTTCCCGACGTCATCGACGACGACCACTGCACGACGCCCGCCACGAGCTACGGCACCCAGAAGGCGATGATCGAGCTGCTGCTCGGCGACCACGCTCGGCGCGGCCTCCTCGACGGCATCGCCATTCGCCTGCCGACGATCTGCGTACGGCCGGGCAAGCCCAACCTCGCGGCATCGGGCTTCTTCTCGAACATCATCCGCGAGCCGCTGAACGGTCAGGACGCGGTGCTGCCGGTCGCGACCGGCGTGCGCCACTGGTTCGCATCGCCGCGCTCGGCGATCGGCTTCCTGCTCCACGCCGCCACACTGGACGGCGACCGGCTCGGCGACCGCCGCTGCCTGACCATGCCGGGCGTCTCCGCAACGGTCGCCGACGAGATCGAGGCGTTGCGCCGGGTGGGCGGCGACGAGGCGGTGCGCCGTATCCGCCACGAGCCCGACGAGACGATCATGCGGATCGTGGCGGGCTGGCCGCAGGCGTTTGATGCCGCCCGCGCCCAGGCCCTCGGCTTCCGCGCCGACGCCGATTTCGACGAGATCGTCCGGGTCCATGTCGAGGACGAGCTCGGCGGCTAGGGCGGGCGTTGCCGCTGTCGCCGTGCTCGCGCTCGGCGCGTGCGGGTCGATGACGCGGCCCGCCCAGCGGTCGGCCGAGGCGTCGTGCCAGAGCGCATACGTGGACTGGCTCACTCTGTCCGGCGGTGTGAAGTGCGGTGACGCGAAGGCGGTTGCCGGGGCCATCTTCATGGGCGACGACGGCAACGACCGGACGAGCTTCATGCAGCAGGACTTCTCGCCCGCGCCCACCGTCAGGGTCGCGGGGGTCGGCTATCTGCCGTCGCGCGTCCTGGGCTCGTGGCAGTGCAGCTACATCACCAGGCGATCCAGCTACGGGACGTGGTCGCCCGGGAATGGCACGCTGAGGCTCCTCTACACGACATGCACGCTCGACGCCGGCGTCGTGCAGATCACCACCGCGATCGATCAGCGCGCGGACAGCAGCGACTCCTGAGCGTCGACCAGCACGGACAGGCAGGTGACGCAGCCTTCGCGCTTCTCGAACTCGGAGATGTCCACGGTGACCACGTCGAAGCCGAGGTCGTCGAACATCTCCGCCGAGCGCGGCGCCGATGCGGCCATGATGATCGTGCCGTCGCCCATCACCGTCACGTGCGACCCGCCCTCCTCGGGAACGAGCCGCATCGTCGGGAACGGCGCCGGGTCGAAGACGGAGAGGTCCGACGCGACGAACGTGCCGTCCGGGAGCGCCGTCACGGCCGACTTCAGATGCAGGACGCCGCGGAGTTGCACGGGGACGACGACACGCCCGCGCGTGGCCGCGTGCCCGCGCAGTTGGCGGATGCCGTCGGCGTTGGTGCGCCCACTTCGTCCCACGTACGCCGTGCGCCCTACCTGCAGGACGTCGCCGCCATCGAGCGTGCCGGGCTCCTCGATGCGCGCGACCTCGAGCCCGAGCGACCGGATCACCGCATCGGTTCCGGCGACCTCCTGCCGGCGCTCGACGGCCCCCGGCCGCGCCAACACGGCCAGGTCGCCGAGCACGACCACGGTGTCCTCGACGAACGCGCTGTCGGGCAGCTCATCCGCCGGGGACACCTCGCGGATCGCCCAGCCGGTGGCGGCGACCGCCTCGACGTACGCCGCGTGCTGGCGCCCCGCAAGCGCGGCGTCCGCGGGCACGCGATCGATGTGCGTCGTGATGCCTTCGGCCATCCGGCTGCTCGGCCGCCGCACCAGCGCAACCTGGTCTGCCATGACCACGACACTACGGCGTCAGTTGTCGAGGACCGTGATGTCGACGTCGGCGAGCCGTGCGGGATCCGCGAGGATGTCCATGGCGGTGATCCGCCCGTGCTGCACGGTGAGAGCCGCGATCGCGAAGACCTGATCGTCGCGCAGGGCGACCCAGCCGGCGACGCCGTTGATCAGTGCCGGCCGCGCGTCGAGCCCGAGCTGCACGGCGGCTCTGGCGCCCTGCAGGACGTGCTCGATGCCGCGCACCTCCGTGATGACGCCGCTGCCGTCGTCCGCGCGACGCACGACGTCGGGGTCGAGCATGGCCACCAGCGCGTCGAAGTTCCCCTCGCGCGCGGCGGCGAGAAAGGCCTCGACGACGTGGAGCTGCGCGGCGGGGTCGGCATCGGGGGTCGGGTCCGCGCCGCGGATGCGGCGCCGCCCCCGGCTGGCGAGCTGCCGCGCCGCATCCGGCGAGCGCTCGAGGATCGCGCCGATCCGGTCGAACGGGACCGCGAACATGTCGTGCAGCACGTAGGCCAGCCGCTCGGCCGGAGTCAGCTGCTCGAGCACCACCAAGAGCGCCAGGCCGACCGAGTCGGCCAGCAGCGCCTCGTGCTCGGGGTTCACGCCGTCGGCCGGGTCGACGATCGGGTCCGGTAGCCGCACGTCGAACGGCTCTTCGCGCCGGCGCCTGCGCGAGCGCAGCATGTTCAGCGCCACGCGCCCGACC
>Ga0081455_10004358_pt1 | contig 15932 bp, 17 predicted proteins | sample TabmetS3T2R1_FD_70207 | JGI IMG/M metagenome (GOLD analysis project Ga0081455, IMG submission 70207) | Tabebuia heterophylla rhizosphere microbial communities from the University of Puerto Rico - S3T2R1 | ecosystem: Host-associated > Plants > Roots > Rhizosphere ... | reverse complement strand
TAAGTGAGATCGCCTGCCGGCAGCGTCTTGCCGGCGACGACGCGCAGCTGCGCCACCAGCCGCTCAAGATCGTCTTCGGATAGCGCCCTGCCCGGGCTCTCGACGATCCGCGTGGTCAGACCTTCATGGGTGCGGAGTGTAAGGTCGATGGTGGGCTGCGCAAACGCCTTCAGCCAGAACGCTGCGTGGCTGCGCAGCTTCCCCACCGCCGATCGAATCTGCATCCCGACTGACGCCATGCCATTTGTCCGTGATCGGGGAGGATGTGTGCACGGTGTATCTTAAGGAGGTTTGACAGGAGCGGAATGGGTTGGCGCAAGGTAAACGATCTTTGAATGGCGGGCTGTTCGCGGGACATGATCGTATCCAGCTTTCTTCTCCGCCAGGTGACCCTCAGACCCCCGTTGATGCTGTGGCCCGCCTCGATCCGCTGAATTCGCTCGCGAGCAGGGAGCAAATGCCCATGCAAGTGGCTCCGCCGAAAGCGAAATAGAGCCATACCGCGCGCGGGAACAGCCAGCTAAACAAGAGGAAGGCCAAAAAGCTTGCGACCAAAGCGCCGGCAATGGCGGTCAATGCCGCCCGGAGTGAGATGGGGAGGTCATCCAGAACGCCGTCGACGCAACCGGTGATCGCCGCGACAGGCAGCGTGAAGAGGAACACGGCGGTTGCGAATACCTCTGCAAATCCACGGCCCGGTCCAGCGCCCTGCGATATGACGAGCAGAGCTGTAACCGCAGCGAACACTGGGCCACACACCAGAAATGCGAGAGCTCTCTTCATTAAAGCACCTTTCGTCATGCTGCGGTTTCACAGGGTTCGCGAGCTGCAGGCGGCGGGTGACATGACACCCGCCGCCCCGCACTCACCTCCCTTCGTCCTTACGCCGCGCGCGCGTTGCGCTCGACTTCCATCAACAGGCGCTCCGCCTTGGCGTCCTCGATGCGGTTGACCAGCTTGCCGCTCTCGTGGTTGTCGCGCATGGTCTTGGTCATGGTGATGCAGGACTGCACCAGCATCAGAAAGCCCATGGTGAGATAGCCCTTGATCGACAGCTCCAGCGGCAGGAACCAGATGCCGATGCCGACCATGAAGGCGGAGGCGGCAAACGAGATGTAGGTGAAGGCGACCCAGGCAGGGCTGTGCTGAGCGGCGGTCGGGTGGTTGTTCATGGCATTTCTCCTTGTGAGGTGGGTTTAAGGTTTCAGCTTCAGTTCGACGATGGTGATTCAGTCTTCGTGCGTTTGGCGTTCAGCCGCGCGAGCACGTCGTCCGCGGTTGATTTGATCCGGGGCCCAAAACCCTGCTCGGCGAGTTTCTCGGCAGTGGCGAGCGGGCCGCTCGCGGCATCAAGCTCGATCAGCGCCTCGTCGGCGGCCGCGGCCTCGATCTGGCGTTCGCGCAGGCGCTTCAGCGTTGCTTCCGCTTCCGGCAGCGTCGACTCATAGGGCCGCGCCGCCTCGATGCCGCCGCGGCGCAGATTGCGCACGGCTTCCGAGGCGCGCGCGATGCGGCGGCCGCGGTCGAGCTCGGTGAGGCGCGCCTCGGCGTTGGAGACGTGGCGCTTCAGGCGCGCGATCTCCTGGGCGAACAGCGTGCGCGCGGTCATCGCAGCGTCGCGGTCGGCCTCGAGATTGGCGATCTGCTGCGCCGCCTCGCGGGCGAGATCCTCGCGGCCGCCATCAAGGGCTGCGGTAGCGCGCACCTCGAGATCGGCGATGCGGGTGTTGGTGGTCTCCAGCCGGCGGCCTTCCTGCTGGTCCTGCGCAATCGCAAGCGCCAGCGTGCGCTTGCTGCGATCGACGGCAGCCGCCGCATCGCGCATCTGCTGGTCGAGGATGACCAGCGCAGTGCGGTCTTCCAGCTCTTCGCCAACGACTGCGACGCTGCCGCGGAAAAGTGTCAAAACGGTCTTGAACATTGCTATCTCCCTGCTATGAGCATTGCTCATTAAGGCAACATAGCATACTTTGAGCAATGCTCAATATATTTTTGAGCGTCGCTCACGAGAAAGTTAACAAATGACTAAAACATTGGAAAGACGAGCAAAACAGCGCGAAGCCCTGATTGAGGCGGCCGAGAAGGCGATTTTCGCCAAGGGCCTCACGGGGCTGAAGAGCCGGGAACTGGCGACCGAAATCGGGGTGGCCAATGGCGCGGTGTTCAATCTCGTCGACGACATGGACGAATTGATCCTGCGCGTGGGCTCGCGGACGCTGGCGCGGCTGGATGCTGCGCTGACGGCGGCGGAGAGCGGCGGCGCCCCCTTGCCTGCCGAGGCGCTGGTGCGCATCGCGGTCGCCTATTGCGATTTCGCGGCTGACAATCTCGAACTATGGCGCGCGCTGTTCGAGCATCGCATGGCGCCGGACAAGCCGGTGCCGGATTGGGCGGCTGAGGAGCAGATGAACCTGTTCCGCCACATCTACCATCCGCTTTCAAAACTGTTTCCGAAATGGAGCGCGGACGAGCTCGGCATCACCGCGCGCAGCCTGTTCGCTTCGGTGCACGGCATGGTGAGCCTGGGGCTGGAGCAGAAGCTGATCGCGGTGCCGGTCGATGCGTTGCGGGCGGAGATCGCGACGATCGTGAAAGCGACGATCAGGGGATTGAATTAGTCCTACCGTGCGCCGCTTACCTTCTCCCCTTGTGGGAGAAGGTAAGCGCGCAGCGCGACGGATGAGGGGTCTCGATCCGCGACCGCCAGCGCCTCAATGAGAGGATTGTATCCGCGGAGACAGACCCCTCACCCCGCTTCGCGTTCCGCGAAGCGACCCTCTCCCATAAGGGGAGAGGGTGCGAGTTTGCCGAGGCAGTTCGCTCACACCAAAAACACCGTCGATCCCGTGGTCTTGCGGGCGGCGAGATCGGCGTGGGCCTTGGCCGCCTCCTTCAGCGGATAGGTCTGGTGCACCTCGATCTTGACTGCGCCTGATTTGACGACGTCGAACAGCTCCTTCGCCATGGCGACGAGATTCTCGCGCTTGGCGGCATAGGTGAAGAGCGTCGGGCGCGTCACGTAGAGCGAGCCCTTTGCGGCGAGCAGGCCGAGATTGAGCGGCTCGACCGCGCCCGAGGACTGCCCGAACAACGCGACGACGCCGAGCGGAGCGAGGCAGTCCAGCGACTTCAGAAAAGTGTCCTTGCCGACGGAGTCGTAGACCACGGGGCACTTCTTGCCGCCGGTGATCTCCTCGACCCGTTTCACGAAATCTTCGCGGGTATAGACGATGGTGTGGGCGCAGCCATGTTCTTTCGCGAGTTTTGCCTTCTCGTCGCTGCCGACCGTGCCGATCACGGTCGCGCCGAGATGCTTGGCCCACTGCGACAGGATCAGGCCGACGCCGCCGGCCGCGGCATGCAGCAGAATGGTGTCGCCGGCCTTGACGCGATAGGTTTGCCGGATCAGGTATTGCGCGGTCAGGCCCTTCAGCATCATGGCTGCCGCCGTCTTGTCGTCGACGCCGTCGGGCACCTTGAGCAGGCGGTCCGCCGGAATCAGCCGCGCTTCGGAATAGGCGCCGACCGGCGAATTGCCGTAGGCGACGCGGTCGCCGGGCTTCAGATCGGTGACCCCTGAACCGACTTCCTCGACCACGCCGGCCCCCTCGCCGCCGAGCCCGCTCGGCAGCTGCACCGGGTACAGGCCGGAGCGGTTGTAGATATCAATGAAGTTGAGACCGACGGCAGTGTGGCGGATGCGCGCTTCGCCGGGTCCGGGCTTGCCGACCTGCACCTCCTCCCAGGCCAAAACTTCGGGACCACCGGTTCTGTGAAAGCGGATGGCGTGCGTCATGGAAACTCTCCTTGGGACGAGATGACGATGGGTGGCTCGCCCGGTGTGCCGCCAATGGCTCGGAAGTGCAAGGGCCGAACGGTCTTGCCGCCAATGCGAAAAATGCAAATACCTGGGGCAAGAATATTTGGGCTCAAGTGGGGTTAACTGTCACTCACGATCGTCCTGCTCCGGCAGGCGCTTCCGCGGATCTTCGCCTCTCGGAGGCTCGCCAGGGCCGTAGTTCTCGACGATAAAATCTTCAAGCCAGATCGCGCCGCGCGGGCTGGCAACGCGCTTCGAGCGCAATGCGTTGGTCCAGTTGCAAACCTCGGGTTGATAATACACGTAGCGACTGCTCTTCGCCACGATCGCGAAGAAGAGGTAGGCGCGGCCTGGTTCAAAGTAGAATTCGCAATCCATGTCCTTGTAGACATCCAGCAGCCTGACGCGAGCGGCCAGTTTCTCGGCCCCCTTCCAAACGCGATCGACGTCTACCGTCCAGGTATGATCCTTCACTTCCAGCACCCGGCCGATGAAGACGTATTGAGTGCGTGCGAAGCCCTCGGCAGGCGAGATTGAACCGCACGCGCAGGCATGCGCAACGTCGGCCCCCGCCGCCGACAGGCACAGCAATCCGACGAGCCACGCGAGAACCTTCAAGGGCGGCCGGCACAACAAGCGATGGGTCAAATTCACCTCCAACAAAAGGAGTTCAGCCAAAGGTGCAGGCCGTCATGCCGCGCTCCGACCGGCTTCTTGAGATGCAGCGCAATCGGCTACAGCTCCACAATGACGTAGCTGTCCTCGACATGCACCGGGAACGTCTCCGCCACATAAGGCCCCTTCTGCAGCTCCTCTCCGCGCGCGACCGCGACCGGATAGGAGCGCACCTTGACGCGGTTCGGATCGAACCAGGATTGCCCGGTGCGCATGTCGAACTCCCAGCCGTGCCAGGGACAGCGCAACAGCTCGCCGACGCGATCCCTGACATAGACGCCGGGCTCCGGCGACGTCAGCCTCGCCACGCAGGCCGCTTTCGAAAGCGGCGCGCCCTCATGCGGACAGCGGTTGAGCAGTGCAAAGAACTCGCCATTGACATGGAAGATCACGATGTCGCGGCCCTCCACGCCGACAACCTTGTTGCCGCCGGGCGGGATGTCCGAGGTACGCGCGACGATGTGACGGGTCATCAGAATTTATAGACCGCACGCGCATTGCCGTTGAAAATCTTCCTGCGCTCGGCCTCGCTCAGCGGCGTCTTGAAGGCAAAGCGCGGATCGTCGAAATCCCAGTGCGGATAGTCCGACGAGAACAGCAGGCGATCGATGCCGACCCATTCAATCAGCGAGCGCAGATGTTTTGCTTCATCCGGCTCGTCGATCGGCTGCGTCGTGAACCAAAAGTGCTCCTTCACATATTCCGACGGTTTTCGCTTGAGATGCGGGACCTCGTCGCGGAATTTCTCGAAATGCTGGTCCATCCGCCAGGTGGTCGATGGAATCCAGCCAAAGCCGCCTTCGATGAAGACGATCTTCAGTTTCGGGAAGCGCTCCGGAATGCCTTCGAGCACGAGGCTGGTCAGCTGCGCCGCCACTGTGTGGGCGTTGCTTTGATGCTCCTCGCAATAATAGGACGGCCAGCCGCCGCCGGTCGGCGCATGCCCGCCATAGCCGCCGACATGGATGCCGAGCGGCAGCCCCAGCTCCTGCGCGCGGGCATAGATCGGCCAGTAGCGGCGGCGGCCGAGCGGCTCGTTGGCGCGCGGCGAGACGTTGATCTGGATGTATTCGCCGGTCTTGGCGCAACGGTCGATCTCGGCGATCGCAAGCTGCGTATCGTCCTGCCCGGCCAGGATCGAGGCCTTCAGGCGGGGGTCGCGGTGCGACCAGAACGCCAGTTGCCAGTCATTGATGGCGCGCTGGATCGCAGCGCCGAATTCGAGGTTCTGCTGCGAGAAGATGAAGAGGTCGAGCACCTGCAGGATGCCGTACTCGACGTCGAGCGGATCGAGATGCTGCTTCTGCATGAAGGCGAGATTGGAGCCGGGCGGTCCGCCGGTCGGCGGCCAGGCATCGCGCCGCGCGATCAGGGGCGACGAGCGCGGGTACGGCGTGGTGCCGATATAGGGCGTGCGCAGATGGCTGCCATAGGTCTTCAGGTGCTCCTGCCAGCGTTTTGGCAGGAACTCGTTGAGATCGGAATGCGAATGGATGCTCGGATGCACATCGCAATCGATGATGCGCAGCCGGCTCTGGGCCGGCTTTTCCTGCTCCAGAATTGGACGGTCGATGACGTCACTCATGCGAACCTCCTCAAGCGTCGAGCTTCAATCGCGGAAAGGTTTCGAGCGGATTGTCGGCGCACATGCGCGCCACGAGACTCTTGGGCAGGTTCGGCGGCACCGGATCGTCGCCCTCGAACTGCCAGTGCGGATAGTCGGATGCGAACAGGAACATCTTTTCCGAGCCGATCTGGTCGATGATGTCCTCGACCCCCGTTGCATCCGGCGGCGCGTCGAACGGCTGCATGGTGACGCGGAAGTTCTCGCGGATGATCGAGGCCGGCTCGCGCTCGACCCAGGGCACCTCGACACGCACGCCGCGCCAAGTCTTGTTGGCGCGCCACATGAAGGCCGGCAGCCAGCTCACGCCCGACTCCATCAGCACGACCTTCAGGTTCGGGAATTTGCCGAACACGCCTTCATAGATCATGCTGAGAATCTGCGCCTGAAAGGCCTGCGCCTCGGAGAGATAATATTCGTAGCGATACGACGCCCAGCCAACCGAGCTCGGCGCGGTGCGATAGGCGCTGCCGGCGTGGATCGCGAGCGGAAGCTTGTGCTTGTCGGCGAGCTGATAGATCGGCCAGTAGTGCCGGCGGCCGAGCAATGTCTCGCCCTGCGACAGCACGAGGATGGAGACGAAGCGGTTGTCGGAGGCGCGGCGCTCGATCTCCTCCAGCGCCAGATCAGGCGCCTGGATCGGCACCACGATGGAGGCGCGCAGCCGCTTGTCCTTGTCGAGCCATTCGGCCGCGATCCAGTCGTTGATCGCCTTGCAGAAGCCCGAGGCCATATAGGGATCGAACACCGCCTGCGCGCCATAGATCACGTTGCAGATGGCGTGGCTGGCGCCGAGCTGGTCGAAGGCGCCGCGCTGGACCATGGCGAGATCGGAGCCCGGCTTGCTGCCGTCCTTCGGCCGCCAGTCGGCGCGGCCGCAGAAGGGCATGTTGGGCGGATAGGAATTGAGGTCGAGGCCGTCGATCGCGCGGCTCACCACCTGCTCCTTCCAGTGATCGTCGAGATAGGGCAGCAGCGTGGTGCGCGTCCCACCCACGGCGGGATGGATGTCGCAGTCGATCCGCGTGGCCGCCATGGAGGCTCCCTTTGTTTCGCGGTCTTGCGCCGCGCGGATGAGTGTGCCGCTGCAGGACTCGGAGGGCAAGGGTCAAGGCGGCCGGAGGCGGTATTTGAGCCATGCAGGCCGGCCGGGGCTTGAAGGTTGCCCAACCGTCATGCCGCGGGTCCGGGAACACATGTATGATGAGCTGGCCCAAACAAAGGACGTGAAGATGAAGCCTGCGCGCATCGCGGCGATTGCTCTCTCCCTGTCACTGGCTTCCGCCTGCCCTGCGATCGCAGGCTCCGCCTCGGGATCGCCAGCGCTGGCATTGGCCGCCGTCATCGCGCCCTATTCGCCGGACCTGTCGCCGCTGGACAAGGTGACGGTGGCGGCGCTGTTCGACGGCGAGAGCGGCAAGGTCGCGGCAAAGAAGATTGCCGTCACCGCCGACAGGATCACGTGCCGGACCGGCAATGTGGATCTCACCTCGCGCTTCTGCGAGCTGACGTTCAAGGGCGGCAAGCACAGCCTGCAAGGGCGGGAGGCCAACGAGCTGTTCGCCACCATGGTGGCAGCCGGCATCGCGCCGGAAGGCGCGGCCGGATCGAACATCGCTGCAGTCTCGAAGTTGAACTGCACCCTCGATGTCGGGGCCATCAAGCAGAAGGATGGCGGCGGCGCATCGTGCTCGTTCGATGCCGGCAACTAGATCCTAGTGGACAGGGCTTAGCGAGGCGCGCTGATAGCGAAGCCATACCACAGCGGCTGCGGCAGCCAGCATCAGCAGCACGGAGAACCAGTTGAGCGGCTGCCAGCCCCATTTGTCCTGCAGGAAGCCGGCCATGAAGCTCGACGTCGCGGTGGTAGAGAAAACGAGAAGGTCGTTGAGCGCCTGCGCCTTGCCGCGCTCGTTCGGGCGATAGCACGTCGTCACCAGTGCCGTTGCGCCGACGAACAGGAAATTCCAGCCGACGCCGTTGACCGTCAGCGCAATCCGGAAATTCCATTCCGCCATACCCGACAGCGCCGCGACGACGCCAAGCAGCATCAGCACAATGCCTGCCGACATCACCGTCGTGGTGCCGAACCGGTTGATCAGATTGCCGGTGAAGAAGGACGGCACGAACATGCCCAGCACATGCATGAAGATGACCCAGTGGGCTTCGGCATGCGGAAATCCGCAGCCGACGATCGCCAGCGGCGAAGCGCTCATGATGAACGACATGGTGCCGAACGCCAGCATGCCGGCCATGGCGGAGGCGATGAAGCGCGGCTGGCTGGCGATTTCCCACAGCGGCCGCGGCGGCGCCAGCGCCTCGGTATGACCCGCGATCGAGACGGACGTCGGGATCGAGGGGAAGGTGATGAAGGACATGATCGTGAAGACGATGACGTGCAGGACAAAGATCGAGGCGTAGGTCGCAAGATAAAGCGGCATCGTCAGATCATGCGTCACGCGCACGAGGCTGGGCCCGATCACGGCGGCGGCAACGCCGCCGGCGGTCACCCATGAAATCGCCTTGGCGCGGTAGTGCAGCGGCACCAGCTCTGCCGCGGCAAAGCGATACATCTGCAGGCAGGCCACCGCATAGCCGAGGATCAGGCCGCCGGCGCACATCACCAGGAAGTTCGCCGTGTATAGTCCGATGCACATCACAGTGGCGCCGGTCATGCCGAACAGCGAACCGACGCGAAAGCCGATGCTGCGGCCCATCCGCTGCATCAGGAGTGCCGCCGGAAACACCCAGATCATCACGCCAAGGTGCTGCATCGTGACCGGCAGGTTGGCGAGATCCGGCCGGTGATAGAAGGTGATGACGGACAGCCCCGTCGCCGCGAACATCATGGTGTTGCAGGACTGGCCGACCGCCTGGCAGCAGGCGAGAAGCAGGAGATTGCGATGGGCTCTGCGATCGAGCCCGGGCGGCGGATCGACTTGCGGCTTGAGCCCTGACTGGGGGTTGAGTGCATCCATCTTTTTGTTCTTGCCCACAGCTCTCGGGAGATCGCGCTTAACCGGCGCCTGCGGGACGCCATCGGGCGTTCATCCAGTAAAATAAACCTTCAATCAAGGCCTGGATGGAAGATTCTTGCTGCTATCGCGCGCATGGCAGCTATAAAATTCCCGCAGCGTTGCTGGCCCAACCAGTTCGCGTAAGCTTGCCTCTCGGCCCAAGCGCTGGCGACGGCTTGAAATCGTGCGGGTAATTGCGACGTGGCCCCGGGGGTAGCAGATGTCCGATGATCTGAACTTCACGGTCCAGCGCCCGCCCGCCTATGGCGAATTGACGGATGTGCTGCCGGGGCTGTTCTGGGTGCGCCTTCCGATGCCGACGGCGCCCAATCACGTCAATTGCTGGCTGCTCGACAACGGCTCCGGATGGACCATGGTCGACTGCGGCCTGAACACCGACGATAGTTTCGAGATCTGGGACAAGCTGTGGCGGGGACTTTTGCGCAGCCGCCCGCTGCAGAACCTCACCCTCACCCATGCGCATGCCGACCATTGCGGCCTTGCCGCATATTTCGTCAAGGAAACGAAATGCAGCGTTCGTATGCCGCTGGCCGAATGGCTGAGCGGCTGGAAGATGTGGCATGAGCGCGAGGAAAGTGCGGACGAGCAGTTCACCTCCTTCCTGAAACGGAACGGCGCGTCAGACGAGGATGCTGCAAGGATCGCTCAAGCCCAGCGTCAGTCGAAATTTCTCGGCGGACGGCCGCCGCGCGAATTCATCCGCATTCGCGACGGCGATGAGATCGCCATGGGAAAACGCGAATGGCGCGTGATCGCGGCGGGCGGGCATTCGGCGGAACACGCGCTGTTCTTTTGCGATGATGACAAGATCCTGATCGCGGGTGACCAGATCCTGTCGCACATGACGCCGTCGGTGATTGCCCCGCCGGCGCAGCCGGAGGCCAACCCGATGAAGGACTATCTGGATTCGCTGACGCGGCTGGAGGCGCTGCCGCCGGACACGCTGGTGCTGCCTTCGCACGGCCTGCCGTTCCGCGGCTTGCATGCGCGGCTTGCCCGGAAGCGCGAGCATCATCTGGCCCGCCTCGATGACGTTGCGTCCGTCGCTGGCGGCAAGACCAACGCATTCCTGGTGGCGCAGGAAATATTCCCACGCGTGCTCTATGCCAATCCGCGCCAGGCTTTTGGCGAAGCGCTCGCCCACCTGAACATGCTCGCCTCGACCGGGCGGCTGACCCGCGACGTCGACGGCGACGGCGCGACCACGTTCACGCCGGCCTGACGCGCACCGCGGGGTCTTGACGTGCATCAGGCGAGCGAGCGCGATTCTTCCCCGGCATCGGCCCGCTGGCTTCACGCCAGGCCGTGGCAGCTCGCCATGATCGGGCTCGGCACCGCCGCGACGCAGCTCGACACTTCCGTGAATATCGCCTTTCCTGCCATCACGCGGGCATTCGACCTGTCGGTAAGCGACATCCAATGGGTCGTGATCTGCTACGTGCTGACCTACGCCAGCCTGCTGCTCGTACTCGGGCGCATCGGAGACACCGTCGGTCACGCGCTGGTTTTCCGGATCGGCGTGACTTGCAGCGCGGTGGCGTTGCTGCTCGTTAGTTGCTCGCCGAGCTACGGCGCGATGCTGGCCTTTCGCTGCCTGCAAGGTATCGGCGCTGCGTTGGTGCTGAGTTGTGGCGCAGCACTGGTGACGTCACTCTATGGCGAGGAGCGGCGCAGCCAGGCGCTCGGCATCTATACCATGATGCTGTCGCTCGGCCTGATGCTCGGTCCCTTGCTTGGCGGCGCCCTGACGGCCGCCTGGGATTGGCCGGCGGTTTTCTGGTTTCGAATTCCCATCGCGGTCGCGGCCCTGTTGCTGTTGCGCGGCATGCCGGCCTCGCCACCGCGCGAGGCCAGCGACCGCCTCGACCTCATCGGAGGCTTCGCACTGGTGCTGGGGCTGGTCACGATGTTGATGGCCATCAACCGCATTCGTGAAATCTCCGCCGCCGGATTCGGACTGGTGTCTGCGATGGCGTTTGCCGCCTTCATTGTGCGGGAATCGCGGGCGGCGCGTCCGATCATTGCCGTCAGCCTGCTCCGGCAACCCGGCTTTGCGCTGCTTAACCTCGTCAGCGTGCTGGCCAACCTCGCCGCGTTTTCGGTCTGGTTGCTGGTACCCTATTTTCTGGCGAGGGTGCCCGGCTACACGCTGGCCGGGAGCGGCGCCATACTGGCCACAGCGGCGGCGGGCGCCGTGCTGGCTGCGCCGATCGGAGGCCGCCTCGTCGGGCGGACGATTTCAGCCGAGCGGCTGGCGATCGCGGGTGCCACAGCGATCGGCGCCGGTCTGCTCTGGATCGGCGCATGGACGGACGAAACCCCGACGGTCCTGCGCATCGCCGGCCTCACCCTGCAGGGCGTCGGCCTCGGCCTGTTCCAGCTTGCCTATTCCGACATTGTGACCGCGGCGCTTCCGCTGAGGGATCGTGGCGTTGCGGGCAGCCTGGTCCTGCTGACGCGAACATTTGGGACCGTGACCGCCGCCTCGATTGTCCTGATGATGTTCGAAATCCTGAACACCGGCCACGATTTCGTCGAAGCGTTTCAGTGGACCTTCTGGCTCGCCGCCATGCTGGCGTTGGCAGCGGCGGCCCTGCTCGCCGTTGCGCCGCGCACCGGCTGAGGGCCCCGCCGCCGGCTTAAGACGGCTCGATGCCGAGCGACTTTGCGGTCTCGAGCCACACCGGCAATTCGCGCTGATACAGCGCATTGCTTTCCTTGAAGCCGATCGCCGGCTCCAGCACGAAAGTGGCGAGGACTTCCTTCACCTTCGGGTCGTTGTTGGCGGCAACGAAGAGCTCCGACAGGCGGTCGACGATCGGCTGTGGCGTCGCCTTCGGCAGCGCCCAGCCGCTGAAGCCGCTCACCGTGAAGAATTTCGATGTCGCACCCTGCTCCGGCAGCGTCTTGATGTCGGGGATTGCGTCGACCTTCTTCGAATGCACCGCGAACACCACGCCGTGATTGCTCTGCAGGACCGATTGCGCAGCCGTGTAGCTGCCCATGGCGACATCGAGCGAGCCTTCGGCGAGGCCCGTCCACATCGGCGCTTCGCCCCTGTAGTGGACCGGCTCGATCTTGAGGCCGTACTGCCTGTTGAGCTCGTTGATCGTCATGTGTGGGGAGGAGCCGGCGCTATAGGTGCCGAAGTTCACCTTGTCGCTCTTCCTGGCAAAGGCGACGAAATCGTCCAGCGACTTGATGTTGAGCTTCGGGTTCGCAACCAGCAGGAGCCCGGCACCGGGTATGACGCTGACGAGCGTCAGATCCCTGTCCATGTCGTAGCCGGGATTCTTGATCATGACCCGGTTCATCACATAGGTGGTCGAGATCGAGCACAGGATGGTATGTCCGTCCGGCTCGGCGCGCGCGACTTCCGCCGTGCCGATGGCGCCGGAGGCGCCGGCCTTGTTCTCGATCACGACGGTCTTGCCCACTTGCCTCGAGATGTAATCGCCGAAGGCGCGGGCGAGCAGGTCGGTCTGCCCGCCCGCCGGGTAGCTGCAGACCATGCGGATATTCCGCGACGGCCATGCAGCCTGCGCCGAGGCGCCGCGCGAAAGGAACGGCATGGAGATGGCTGCGCTACCCGCAGCGATGAAATGACGGCGATTGAGCTTCGTTGGCATTTTTTCTTCCTCGTTGAGTCGTCAAGGAAGGTATCGCATCATCTGCCCTCTGCCATCCGTCGCGGCCGGGACAGATTGGCGCATTAGCGCCGCATGTATCGGGCGGCCTGCCGCTCGCGGCTCGCCAGCATGCCGGCTACCGACCGGTTGACGAACCGCCGAAAGCGCAGAAGCAGGACTTTCAGGTACCGATGGATGGGATTCAGCGCGGGCGCTTCCAGTAAAGTAGACATGGCCTTTCCTTAAGATGTGTTCGTGAGTGAAAAAGGCGCCCGCGCTGAAATTTATTCGGCCGCGGCCGTCCGAGGTGCAGGATCGGCGCGCACGACGACAGTCGTCGCGACCTTGTAGAACTCCTCGCCGGGCATGCCGACGCGGCGGGCGTGTTCGCGAATCGATTCGCCGTCGCGCGCCTCGTAGATGCAGAAGGTGCCGATGCGGCCATCGGCCTCGTGGACCACATAGCTGCGAATCCAGCGGACGCGGTCGGACATCTGCTCGTTGCCGATCTGCGCCGACTTGGCGCCGGCGGCTTCCAGCTCGTTCAGATTTGCCCAGGCGCTCGGACGGCGGATGACATAGAGTTCCATCAAAATCTCCTCGGGTTTGGGACCATTAGCCAATGGCCGCGGATGACCGCGTGCCATGAAGAGCTTTCTAGAAGCCGTTGCCGCTGACCGTCCTTACCGCGGCCTGATCTTTTCCTGATCTCTGGCTGAACCTTTTCTCCCTTGCCGGGACTCACCGACATGATCTTCAGGTTTGGGCCCTTCGAACTCGACGAAGCGGGTCGCGTTGTCATGTGCGCGCGGCAAGAGGTCCCATTACAACCGCGCGTCTTCGACCTGCTGGTCTATCTCGTTCATAACCGCGATCGAGTCGTCCCCAAGGACGAACTGCTGGAAGCCGTCTGGCCTCGCGTAACCGTTACCGACAATTCGCTGCAACGGGCCGCGAGCGCGCTTCGCGCCGTGCTGCGCATGGGCGGCATGGAAAGCGCCATCAGGAACGTGCCGGGCAAGGGCTATCGCTTCTGCATCGGCGACGAATGCGGGCAGGCTCAGGCGGCAGAGGCGGCCGTCGAGCAGGAGTCGGATTTGCAGTCTCGCGCGCGGAATGCCGCCGCTGCACAAGCCTGGCTTGAAGCCGAAACGCTGTTTGCGAAGGCCGACACCTCGGGTCAGCTGGACGGCAAGGATTTGCATCAATGGGCTCTTGCCCTGCAATGCAGCGGCCAGGCCAATGCGGCTATCCCCATTCTGCTGCGCGCCGTTGCTGCACACACCAAGGCTGGTGACGTGCCTCCGGCTGTAACCGACGCGGTCACGCTCTCGGGCCTGTATTTCGAGCGCGGTCAGGCCGCCATTGCGAAAGGCTGGCTGGCCCGCGCGGAAGACTGGGCCTCCGAGGTTGACCAGCCAGCCACGACGGCCCTGGTGCTCTGGATGAAGTCGAAAATGGCCGCGTTCGACGGAGAGCCGGATCAGGCGCTTGCGCTTGCCGACATGGCCTATGCCACGGTTCGACACGGCGATGCCGTCACGATCGAGGCCCTGAGCCTGGTTTACCGCGGCTTCTATCGGCTCTGCCTGGGTGATACACGCGCCGGCCTTACCGATCAGGATCACGCCGCAACACTGGCGCTGTCCTGCGATGATCTCGATCCCATCATCGGCGGCATCCTCTACTGCAACATCCTGTGGGCATCGCGGATGTTCGGAGACTGGGCGCGGGCCGATCAATGGACGCTGGGCTATCAAAAATTCTGCTCGGAAAGCGGCAGGGAACTGACCGGCTCATGCCAGCTTCATCGCTCCGAAGTCCTCGGCGTCAGGGGCTCGCTTGGCGAAGCCCTGTCCCGCATTCGGGATTCACTGGCGCGGCTCACCAGCGATGCGCCGTGGTCGATCGGCGACGCCAATCGCGTGCTCGGCGACATTCTGGCCGCCATCGGCGACGACGACGACGCGTTGGAGGCCTATGACAAGGCCTATTCGCTCGGCTGGTGTGCAGAGCCTGGACACGCGATGCTGCTGCTGGAGCGGGGCGAAGCGGAAGCCGCTTATGCCAGCCTGGAGCGCAGCCTGATCGGCAAGTCCTGGTGGACGCTGCAACGGCGGGGAATATTGTTTGCGCATCTGGCGCTCGTGGCGGCGCATACCGGAAGGCGCCAACAGGCGCTGGACTTGATCGAGGAGCTTTCCGGAAGTCCGGATCGCTGGCCAATGCCCTCGATCCGCGCGCTGACCAATGAGGCCAAGGCAGTGCTTTCCCGCGCCCGAGGGAATCACGAGGCAGCGCTGCAGCACCTGCATCTTGCGCGGCAACTCTGGTCGAGCGTCGACGGACGGGTTCAGGCCGTGCGTCTAAGGCTGCAGATCGCGCGGCTGCAACTCGACGGCGGCGATGTCAGGGGCGCGACAGCGGAAGTTCATGCAGCCCAGCTCATTGCAAGCGAACTCGGCTCGCACAAGCTCAATGCCCATTGCGCAGCCCTGCAAGACGATATTGATGCGCGCAAGGTCGGGTACGCCGTGGCCGGCATGGGCCGCTAGGCTTGAGCTTCAAACCGCGACGTGGGGAATGCTGCTGACGAAAGCGAACAGCAGGACCGCATTGCCGAGCATACCGGCCCAATGCAGGCGGCGCAGCCGGCGCACCGCGTCGCGATCGCCGGAATCCCGCGCGCTCATCTGGGCATCCATCTTGTCCATAAACCAGCGGCGCCCGAGGATCGCAAAAGCGGCAACCACCCCAACACCCAAGGCGAAGGCGGGATGCCCGGCCGCCGCGAAGGCCAGCGTCCCGAACACGCCGGCAACGCTCATCATCACGAACTGGATGTTGAACATGCCGCGAAGCAGCTGGCTGACCTGCGGAATGTCGAGCTTCACCAGCAGGAAGGCGGGCGAGGCCAGGAAGAAATAGCCCATCGCGAAGAGCAGGATGACGGTGGCGGCCAGAGCAGCGGCATTTGCAGTCATGCGATCATCCTTTCCCGACCGGCAGCGGTGCTCGAACGGCAGCCCATGATAGTCCTCGCAAGTTCCCAAGCCATTGGGCTTTGATCAGGACCCAGTATTTGCTGGCTAGACCGCCTGCCCTGCCCGCTCGCGCGCGAGCGGCAGCGCCTCGCGGGCAAAAAT
>Ga0081455_10004356_pt1 | contig 15936 bp, 8 predicted proteins | sample TabmetS3T2R1_FD_70207 | JGI IMG/M metagenome (GOLD analysis project Ga0081455, IMG submission 70207) | Tabebuia heterophylla rhizosphere microbial communities from the University of Puerto Rico - S3T2R1 | ecosystem: Host-associated > Plants > Roots > Rhizosphere ... | reverse complement strand
GGAGGGAATGCTGGCCCACATGCGTCGGGCCATTCAGCATGGTGCGACCAAACGCGAACTGCTCGAGGCTATGGAGTCCGCCGCAGTGCCTGGTGGCGGCCCGACGTTTGCCACAGGGGTGCGCACGCTCATGCAGCTCGACGCCGAGGGGGCATTCAAGAACGGGTAATTGCCGCCCTGGCGGTCGGCGCTGGCATTGCTCCCCGGCCGCCCTTCCCGAGGGCCGCACTCCAGAGTACTTCTGCCAGCGCTGGGGCACGCCGGTGGGGCGGGTGCGCTTTGCATTTTCTAACCGCGTACGCATGCCTTACTCGGGCTTGAGACGCACGTCCTCCAGTGGGGCTGACCAGGGGTAAGGATTGATCAGCATCAAGGCCGGCTCCTCCACGCGTGGTCCTACGGCACTTGGCCAGATGTATTCCCAGATAGGCCCAAACATGACGCGCTCGTGGATGAGCTGCTGGATCTGGTGCAGCAGGGCCTCGCGCTTGCTACGGTCGGTTTCGACGTCTTGTTGCTTGAACAGTTCGTCAATATCAGGGTAGCCCCCGTACGCCGTGCTACCCCACGTCACGGCCATTTCCTCCAGCCGCGTTGCGGCGTTCCCATATCGCCCGCTACCGCATACGCACACGCCCCGCAGTTGCTTGGCATTGAGTGCCGCGAAAAATGCGGCGCGTTCCATTGGGCGCGATTTCATTCTAATGCCGACGGCCATCAGGTAGTTCACGATCGCGTCACCCATATCAAAATAGGGGGGCACTATGGTCAGCTCTCCGGCATCGAAGCCGTTGGCATAGCCAGCCTCGGCCAGCAACTGTTTCGCCTTCGCCGGATCATAGGGATAGGGCTCGAAGGGCAGTGCAAACTCAAAGGCACGCGGCACCATGCTGCCCGTGGGCTTGGAGGCACCAAGCGTTTCCGCCTCAGTGAGCTCTTGACGATTGATAGCGTAGTTGGCGGCCAGCCGCACTCGCTTGTCATGCCACGGTGACTTGGGATCCCACTGATCCAAAAAATCGAGCCAGAAGATGCCAATGGCCCCGGAAAAGGCGAGTTTCAGTTTGGGATCACGCTTGACGTCCTCGGCCAGGGACACGGGCAAGAGATAGGCGAGATCGACCTCCCCTTTCTTGATCATGGCCATGCGCGTGGTGGGCTCTGGCACACTTTTGAAGACTAACCGCTTCACGTGAGGGACCTTGCGCCAGTAGGTCTCGTTTGCTTCGAGCACGATCTCAATCCCTGGGGTCTGGCTGACAAACTTGTAGGGCCCCAGGCCGACAGGGCGTTGCTTAAAGGCCTCATCGCCAACCTGCTCAACGTACTTCTTGGGCACGATCCAGGCTGCTCCAGTAGCGAGTGTGCCATAATAGGTCAGGAAATCCGGCCAGGGCTCGTGCAGATGGAAACGCACCCGATAGGGCTCAACGATTTCAATCTCGCGCACCTTGTTGCTCTGCTGTTTGGCCCATTTGTAGCGCAGAAAACTAAATTTGACGTCCTCCGCCGTGAATGGGTCCCCATTGTGAAATTTGAGTCCCTCGCGCAGTTTAAACTCGTACATCTTCTGGTCGGGACTCACGGTCCACGACTCAGCCAGCGAGGGTGCCATGGGGTTCCCAGGCATGGGTTTTAGCAAAGCATCATGTAAAGCGTAGATGACCCAGAACGGCGTGACGCCGGCGACTGCCACCTCGGCAGGATCGAGCCAGGCCGGCGGGAAGGTTACATACAGAGCCCAGCGCATCTCCCCTGCTGGTGGTGCTGCTGCAGCCCCGCGGCTCCCCACCATGAGCAAGCACGCGACAACGAGTGCTGCGGCAAGGCTCTTGCCCCCCATGTGCCGACGGCGTTTGCCGAACGTCCCTGTCCTGGAGCGTGTCTGGTGCATCTTGCATCCTCCCCTGTCAGAGTGTCGTGTCGAGTGCCTGTGCGAGGTCAGCCAGGAGGTCCTCCGTGTCCTCACAGCCCGCACTTAAACGAATAAACCCCTCGGGAATGGCATCGCCACCCCAACGGGCACGCCGTTCGGCGGTGGTGTGGATGCCGCCAAAACTGGTGGCTTCGTAGACCAGCTGACAGGCCGCGAGAAACGCCTCGGCATGCTGACGGTCCGCGAGCACAAAGCTGACCACCGGGCCAAAGCGCTGCATCTGGCGCCTGGCAATGGTATAGGCAGGGTCATGGGGTAAACCGGGATAGCGCACCTCCTGCACGTCTGACCGGCTGGCGAGCCACGTGGCCAGCGCCAGGGCGTTGTGACACTGGCGCTCAAGGCGCACGTCCACCGTGGCCAACGAGCGATGCGCTAACCACACTTCCATCGGACCCGGGACCGCCCCGAGCTGCGTCCGCCACGCGCGTAGGCGGTCTGCCCACTCCTGCTCCCGTGTGGCCACATGGCCCAGGATGAGATCCGAGTGCCCGGTGAGCGCCTTGGTATCAGACGCCATGGAAAAATCTGCACCCAGAGTTAGGGGCTGCTGCCCCAGCACGGTAGGCGTTGTGTTGTCCACCGCCACCAGCGCCCCCACAGCATGTGCAGCGGCGGCCAGAGCCGCAATATCGCAGACCTCCAGCCCTGGATTACTCGGGGACTCCAGCCAGAGCAGCTTCGCGCCTGTAAGCGCCTGTTGCTGCGCATTCCCGACCGTAGGAGCCAGGCGTACCTGCACGCCCATCTGCGTGAAATAGCCCTCGGCTAGTACCCGTGTCGTATAGTAACTGTCTGCAGGCAACACGACCACATCGCCAGGGCGGAGGACAACCCCAAAAATGGCCGCCACGGCCGCCATACCGGACGCAAAGAGAACGGCTGGTCCCCCTTCCAGTTCGCTGAGGGCCTGTTCATAGGCGGTCCATGTCGGGTTATGAAAACGCCCATAGGTCAATGGCGCACTGGCGGGGTCGCCAGCGGCATGATAGGTACTAGCAAAGGTTGGCCCGGGCAGAAATGGCGCGCCTTGCATGGCTGGTGGCAAACCAGTCCGTGTGACACGTGTGCCTATACGCACCGTCAGGCTCCTTCGTCATGCAGGATTGTGACATACAGCGCCTTGGCGCCAGCCGTACTCCGGCTGGTCCTCGTGAGCATCCACCAGGCTTACCCTGAGGCCGGCGTTGTATCTGTACTGTAGCGCATGTACCCCAGTCACCTCAAGTGGGTACGGGCACCGCGAGCCTGGCGCAGCATGCCACCAGCATCTCCGGCTGTTCCATAGTGGCTACACCGTCATGACGATGCTCACTTCGTGTAGGGCTTGAGGTCGTCTTCGTAGAGGGGACGACGGGCTACCGGGTTGGTTCATGGTCGAGATCGTGCGCGATTTGCCACGACGCAATCACGGTATTTCTCACTGAGGGTAAAGACGCCGTCAGCCGGGCGTAACTAGCGAGTCCTTGCGAAGCTTTCATGCACCGCCTGCACCAGCGCTGATTGTAGAAAGACAGACCGCAGGGCCTCGTCCTCGACTGCGCTTGCCATGCGCTCGATGGCGGCCTTGGCTGTGCCATACAAGGCTGTGGCCTGCTGCTCCTGTCCGATCACTTCGTACCACTGCCCCAGGTCATAAGCAATTGGATAGAAGAGAGACGGACTCTGCAACTGCTCGGCAAGGGTGACGGCGCGCTGGAACTCAGCGCCAGCCGCATCGCTATCCCCCAGCTTAGCGACAATCTTACCGCGTAAGGACCAACCTTTGGCGATGTACTTCTGCGAGGACGTCGCCTGCGCTTCGTGGAGTCCAGCTTCAACATAGCGTAAGGCTTGGTCATAGGCGCCTGTGGTGTAGGACAGCTCGGCAAGTCCGAGGAGGAGCCGTATCTTCCAGCGCCACCTGTGGGAGCCCAGTGCCTCGCGCTCAACACGCTCGAGGGTTGGCTCCAGGTAGGAGCGGGCGCGGTCAAGCTGGTCAAGCGCAAGGTAGTTGAGACCCAGGTTGACCAAGGCACTGATCTCCACGTTCGGAATGCCATGCGAGCGTCCGATCTCCATACTTTCGTGGTCATATTCCAAGGCGCGTGCGACGTCACCAAGCTCGCTGTGGAGCCACCCCCGGGAGTTCGTCAGCCGACCCAGGAAGTAGATATTGCCGCGCTCTTTTGCCTTTGTCATCCCCTCGTGCAGCGTGGTGAAGGCCTGGGCATAGTCGCCCCAACTGCCGTATTCCAGGCAGAAGAACGCTAGATTCATCAGCTCACTATAGCCGTCATAGACTTCGCGGGAAATCGCGATGCTCTGCTGGCCGAGTTCTACGGCGTGCGGGAACCTCGCCTGCCAATAGGCCTGGCAATTCAACCAGAGCAGATTTTGGGCCAGTGCATCCCGGTAGCCTTCGCGACGGCTGATCTGCAGCGACTCTTCCATGCGCCTATTAGCCTCGTGCAGGTTCCCCCGTGTCTGGTGCATAAGACCCAGGGCAGTCAGAGCCTTGGCGAGGATGTATTGGTCTCCAGTGTGGCGCGCGAGTGCCAGGGCTTCGTGCGCGTACTGCTCCACAAAAGGCATCTGATTTTCATAGAGCTTCATCCAATGGGCATACGCCAGATGACACAGACTTTCCCCCTCTTTACGCTGGTTGCCGGACTGTTGGGCCATCTGGCGCATCTGCTGAAAATCGGCAATCGCCTCATCGTTTTTGGCGAGGAGCATCCACATGAGACCTCGCCCTTCGTACACCGGCAGGAGATGGGCCGCCTCTGGGGCAAGTATGAGCCGCTCGCTGACGTCGATGGCCTGGGAATAAAACGCAATCGCTTCGTGGGTGGCATAGGCCAAGCGCGCCTTGTCCCCAGCTTTGTACAGATAGAAGAACGCCTTCTCCCAGGCTTCGCCCTGCGTGAAGTGGTGCGCCAGCTCCTCATAGCGTTCTGCCAGCCGCTCTTGGTACAGCTCTTCCATAGCCAATCCTATGGCCGTATGCAACCGGGTACGGCGGCGGCTGAGGAGGCTGTTATAGGCGGCCTCCTGGGTGAGTACGTGCTTGAACATGTATTCCAGATCGGGGAAGACACTCTTCTCGTAGATAAACTCCAGGTTCTTTAGCTCGCTGAGGCAGTCGTCGAGCTGCGCCTGGACATCGGCAATGCGCTGCAGCAGCCGTGCCGCGAACTCCCGCCCGATCACGGCCGCCGTTTGGAGGGTATACTTGTGGTCCTCCGGGAGGCGGTCAATGCGCGACACAATGATATCCTGGATCGTTTCCGGCACATCGCCCGGCCGTACCGTGCGGTGCAAGCGGTACGTCGCACCGTGACGCTGGATGATGCCGTGCTCCAGGAAGGAGCGGGTGATCTCCTCTATATAGAACGGATTGCCCTCGGCCTTGCGGCAAATGAGCTCTTGGAGGTCGCGGGGAACCTCCGACACGCCGAGCACCGCAGCAATCAAGGCACCGCTCTCAGCATCACCGAGCGGATGCAGAGCGATCTGCGAATAGTATGACTTCTCACCCCAGTTGTGACGGTAGCCCGGACGGTAGATCAAAAGCAGCATGACGGGGGCAGCGCCAAGACTTTCTCCCAGTGAAGTGAGAAACGCCTCCGAGGGCTGATCGATCCAGTGCGGGTCTTCCACGGCCAGCACCAGCGGACGCTGTTGGCTCATGGCCAGAAACAGGGTGCGCAGCGCTGCAAAGGTCTGCTGGCGACGCGCTTCTGGCACCAGCCCTTGGAAGACGGCGTCGTCCGTCTGGCCTGCCAGCAGCGCCGTCAGGTACGGCACGACCGCGGTGGCGTCTAACCCAAGGCGCTCGACCCCGGCGCTGACACACTGCGCGATTGCCTGGTTACCGTCGTCTTGGAGGGCAAAGTACTTTTTCAGGATGTCCACCAGGGGCAGGTAGAGGATTGACTGCCCGTAGGACAGGCAGCGCCCCTCCAGGTAGGTGATGTTTTCCTGTTGCAGGCAACGGCGAAACTCCAGGAGAAGGCGTGATTTCCCCATTCCCGCCTCACCAAACACGCCAACAATCTGCCCATGGCCCCCCTGCGTCTTCTCCAGCAACTCTTCCAGGAGCGCCAGTTCACGCTGCCGCCCCACGAAGGTGGTGAGTCCATGCTCAGCGGCAATATCGATGCGCGTGCGCCCGGCCTGCCTGCCAGTCGCCTGAAACACCTGCACTGGGGTGTGGCCCCTGACCTGACGTGCGCCCAGCGGCAGGAAGGTGAAATACCCCTGGGTCAAGCGATAGGTCGTTTCGCTGACCAGGATGGTACTAGGCTCTGCCAGCGTCTGAAGACGCGCCGCCAGGTTGGTGGTGTCGCCCTGGGCGGTGTAGTCCATGCGCAGGTTATCGCCGATGCGTCCGACCACGACCAGCCCGGTATTGATGCCAATGCGCAGACGAAAAGCGATGCCCCTATCCCGTTGGAGTTGCTCGCTGTATGATACCATCGCCTCCTGGATGGCCAGGGCAGCCAGCAACGCCCGCTGCGGGTGATCTTCGTGCGCAATGGGGGCCCCGAAGAGGGCCATAATGCCATCGCCGGTGTATTGATTGACGGTGCCTTCGTAACGGTGCACCGCCTCGGTGAGGCGGGCAAAACAGCCGTCCATCAGCGTGTGCACTACTTCAGGATCGAGTTGCTCAGAAATGGTGGTGAAACCAGCAACATCGACGAACAGGACAGTCACCTGTTTGCGTTCGCCTTCCATGACGCTTCTACTCGCTAAAATCTTGTCGCTGAGGTGCCTGGGTGTGTAGCCGGGAAGCTGGGTGTGGAACCGATCGATGACGGCTTCTTTGAGCGGCACCCCGTGTTCTGGTGGTGCGGAGGCAGTCAGCGCCTGCCCGCATTGGTCGCAGAAGCGTGCCCCTGGCTGCACCTCGTGTTGGCAGTATGGGCAACGCCTGGCCAGCGGAGTGCCACATGCCTCACAGAATTTCGCCTCTGAACGATTGTTATGGTGACACTGTGAGCATTCCATTGTCCCCCCTCCTCAGCCGGACAATCATAGACACCCGGCAGCATACACGTTCGCGTTGGAGCATGTCAAACTTGTGCCTGCTCCCGGCGTACACCATATGCCTGACACGGCCGGTCATGATTGCGAAGGCTTCCTGGTCGGCCAACAGAGCGGACTGATGCCTCCCTAGCTCTTCACTGCCCCCATACTCAAGCCGCGAATGAAGTATTTGCCCAGAAAGACAAAAAGTACCAGCAGGGGGAGGGCGATCATGGTCGAGCCGGCCATCAGTTCGCCCCAGTTGGCGTCGTAGGCGTCCGTAATCGAGGCCAGGCCATAGGGGAGGGTTTTTAGCTCATCCTTGGTAATCAGAATAAGCGAGAAGACAAAATCAGACCAGGCCAGCAGGAAGGAAAAGATGGCCACGGTGAGCACCCCGGGCAGGGTAATGGGCAAGATAACACGGTAGACGGCCTGCCAGCGTGAGCACCCATCCACCAGGGCAGCCTCCTCAATCTCAAAGGGAAAACTCTTGAAGAAGCCCCACATCAGCCAGACCCCGAGCGGCAGGGTAAAGCTGCAGTAGGTCAACACCAGGCTGATGAGAGAATCGTCGAAGCCAATCTTCACCAGGAAGATGTAGATCGGGATGGCGAGCAGCAGGGCCGGAAACATGTAGGCAAAGAGCATGGCCCGGACAATCACCATCATCCCGGGCAGACGACTGCGCACCAGCGCATAGGCCATGGGCGTGACCACCACAATCGTGAGCAGCGTGGTACTGAGCGCCACCACAATGCTGTTGACATAGTACGTCGGGAAGTCGGTGAGACGCAGGATGGTGTTGTAGCTCTGCATGGCATAGGGGCCTGGCAAGAGCAGTGGCTTAAACAGGGCACTGCGGGCCCGCAGCCCGGAGATCACCATCCAGTACACAGGAAACAGCGAGTAGATGATGACCCCGCCGAAGAGCAGCAACAGCAACCCCCGTCGTACAATCACCCATGATGACCAACGCATTTAGCCGTGCTCCTCTATGGGAAAGAGCCTGAAATAGATCCAGATGAGCAGTGTCAAAAAGATAAAAATGGAGGTGGCCACCGCCGCCCCGCCGCCAAGGTCGAACATGCGAAAGGTCTTCTGATAGGCCAGAATGGGTAAGTGTTCGGTGGCAGTCAGAGGGCCACCGGCGGTGAGCAGCCAGACAATGTCGAATTTGTTGAACATAAAGATACTGCGGAGCATGATAATCACCACCAGCACCGGCTTGAGCACCGGCAAGGTCACATAGAGCAGACGCTGCCAGGCATTGGCGCCATCCACTGCAGCGGCGTCGTAGAGATCATCGGACACCGTTTGCAGAGCGGCCAGGAAGGTGATCGTCACAAACGGCGTCCAGTGCCAGACGCTGACAAAGATGGTGGACAGCCATGCCATCAGTGGTGTTCCAAACCACTCCACGGTGCCCAGGCCAAGGCCACTCAAGGCGGTATTGATCAGGCCGTGGTTGACGTCCAACACCCATTTCCAGATGTACACCACAATTACCGTGGGGAGGATATAGGGTGCCATGGCCGCCCCCCGTAGCCAGTTACGGCCATGAAACTCCAGGTGCAGCAGCAAGGCAATGCCAATGCCAATGAGCACCTGCAGGCAGACAGTGCTCACGGCATACACCAGTCCATGCAGAAAGGCCTGCCAGTAGCGTGGATCGGCAAACATCTGCACATAGTTGGCCAGGCCTACGAACCTGGGCGTGGCGATGAAGCTTTCAGCGTGGTAGAAGCTGAGCTGGATGGCATAGAGCACGGGCAGAAAGATGGCCCCAATACTCAGCACCAGGCCCGGCGTCAGAAACGCCAGGAAGAGCTTGCGCTCGCGGCGCTCTAACGGCCCGACCCGCGCCACGCGCGCCGGGCTGGGAAGCGCTACCGAAGCGGAGCGGCGCAGCGTTGCCATGATATCTAGCCCTTCTCCGTGAAGCCACGGATTTCCTGCGCACAAGCATCCACCGCCTCCCCGGGGGACATCTTTTTGGTCAGGACGTTCTGGTACATTCTGGGAATAACGTCCGAGGTCCAGATACGGCCCTGATTCGGCGATGGTCCTGGCCCTTGCAGTTGGATGGAGCCGATGAGTGTCTTGTCCGTATTCATAAAGTCGAGCATGACTTCCATGGATGCCCAGTGCTTTTCCACCAGCGGGTGCGAACGCCAGCGTTTGTTTTTATACGTCGAAAACTGCGGCGGCTGGTAGTGCAGAGGCAGAGTCAGCTGAAAGTCGGTGAGTTTGTCGTTCTTCAGGAACCAGCGGAGGAATTTTAACGCTTCCTCGGTATTGTCCGTTTTACCAATAGAAAAGCCGTCGTTGGCAAAGGTCACTGTGCTGCGTCCGCCGTCCGGCCCTGGGTAGGCCATAATGCCGTATTTATCCGCCAGTTCCGGCGCACGGTCTTCGATCTGGTGGATGAGGCGCCCGGTGTAGGATGTGATGGCGGAGGTGCCAGCTGTGAAGTTGGTGAGCATGTCCTTCAAGCTCACCTCAAGGAGGCCAGGCGGTGTATACTGGGCAATCTGGGTCAGGTGCTCCAGGGTCCGCACGGCCTTGGGTTTGATCTCCGGCGCATCCAGGATAACGCTCCACTGGTCGTCGTAGATCTTCACGCCAGCGGCCCATAACCAGGCCGTGTTGCCCCAGTTGGTATGGCCGCCTGACGACACAGGCATGGTAATGGCATAACGCTTGCTGGTCGGATCGTTAAGCGCTTGCAACATCTGCAGGAAGCTCTGCCAGTCGGTGGGCAGTTGCAGCTGTTTTGCGGCAAACCAGTCCTTGCGGTAGAACAGGTAATTGAAATTGTAGTCGTAGGGATACATCCAAAGTTCGTTGCGGTACCGGTCGAGCGCCCGCGGGCCAAAATCCTCGAGCCCCACCTCTTTGATAATATCTGTCAGCGGCACGAGCAGGTCGTCTCTGGCCAGCAAGAGGGGTTCGGTCACTTCCCCAAAGGTAATAAAATCGTAGGGTTTACCGGCTTTGATAGCGGTGGTGACCTTGGTCCAGGTCTCCAGTACCGGGATGGTCTCGATCTGGAGCTTGACGCCTGAGGCGGCTTCGTACTCCACGGCCATCTTTTTCAAAAAGGCAATCGTGTTGGGATCAGGCTCGTTGTTCAGGTAGCGAATTTCCCTTTTCGCAGCGCGTGCCCCCGTTGGCAGACCAAGAGCACCCAGCATGGCAGCGCTCCCGGCTACCCCACAGGCTTGCAAGAAACGGCGGCGCGGCATTGGTGTAAGCGACAGCGGCAAGGCATGGTGGTCTGACATAGCCTCTCCTCCCCAGAAGGCGTGGCATAGAGCCCAAGCAGCAACAGTCCACAAGACCGCTCTGTAACATAGCACAAACAGCCAGTCAGCAGAACCACAAATCTCAAACCTACGCCCAGCTTGCCAAAACTCTTCCCCAACAACCTGCCCCTTGTAAGCTCTCGACTACCCCTGATTCTTGCGCTAGACTGTGGAGGAAAACATCGTCATTGCAGTGTACATCGTAGTATTGTGCGTTTTGCCAGAGAGGGAAGGTTGCCAGCATGGCCAGTGAACTCCCAAAACAGTACGAGCCGTCCACCATTGAACAACATATCTCTGACCGCTGGCTTGCTGCCAAGGCCTTTGCTGCGTTCCCGGATGACCGCTTACAACGCTACGTCATCATGATGCCGCTACCCAACGTGACCGGGGCTCTGCACATGGGACATGCCATGGACAACGTCATGCAGGACCTGCTGATTCGCTGGCATCGCATGATGGGCGACAATACGCTGTGGATGCCCGGTACGGATCACGCTGGTATTGCGACTCAGGCCGTTATCGAAAAACGTCTGCTCGAGCTCGAGGGCAAAACGCGCCACGATGTCGGGCGCGAGGGTCTGGTACAGCGCATCTGGGAGTGGAAGGATCAGTATCAAAAACGCATCGTCAGCCAGCAGCAGGCTATGGGTTGCTCGTGTGACTGGGACCGCCAGCGCTTCACCATGGACGACATCTGTGCGCGTGCGGTGCGCTGGACGTTCTTCCGCATGTTCCAGGACGGCTTAATATTCCGCGGCAATCGCCTGGTCAACTGGGACTGCCAGCTACAAACTGCAGTGTCTGATGACGAGATCGCATACGAAACAGTTCAGGGCCATTTCTATTATTTGCGTTACCCAGTCATTGACCCCAAGCCTGGCGAGCCGACCTACGTGGTGGTGGCTACGACGCGCCCGGAAACCATGCTCGGTGATACTGCAGTGGCCTGCCACCCCGACCCCGCTGGGGCCCTGAGCGCAAGTATCGCTGAGGCCCGACAGAAGCTTGAGACCGCCCCGACCCGAGAGCGCGCTGCTCTGGAAGAAGAAGTAGCGCGTCTCGAAGGCCGTCGTGAGACTCATCTCCCAACCCTCCTCACCCTGGTGGAAATGGCCCGCGATGGGCGTAAGATCCGCTTGCCACTACTCAACCGCGTCATGCCGCTCATCTGTGATGAGTGGGCCAAACCGCAGCTCGGTAGCGGCTGCGTGAAGATTACGCCGGCCCACGACCCCAATGACTACGCGGTGTGGTTGAGACATCAGCAGGAAATCGACAGCATCAACATTCTGAACGAAGACGGCACGCTCAACGCCAATGCTGGCCCCTATGCTGGCCTGGACCGTTTTGTTGCCCGGCAGCGAGTGGTGCAAGACCTGCGCACTCAGGACCTGCTGGAAGCCATGGAAGAGCGCGCCATAGAAGTAGGCCATTCCGATCGCTCGAAAACGCCCATCGAGCCGTATCTCTCCAAGCAGTGGTTTGTGAATATGGGCGACATCGAGGGCGGCGTGGTCTGTGGCCGTGGGACTGCCAACGAATTTGTGGCGCCAGGGCTGGCCCAGGCGGCCATAGATGCAGCGCAAGGCACCTGGCGTTCCCCTACGGGCCGCCAGGTGACTTTTCACCCTGATCCAGTGCGCTACGGCAACACGTACCTGCAATGGCTCGCCGAAAAACGCGACTGGTGCATCAGCCGACAACTATGGTGGGGGCATCGTATCCCCATCTGGTCTGGGACGTATACGGGCGAGGCGTTGCAGCGGTTGGTGACGTTTTTTGACGTTCACCTCGGGCGTGACGATCTCTGCGTCCGTCTCACCTGGCCGGATGGCGCCAGTCAGCTCATACACCCAGGTAGCTTTGCCACAGACCTGGCCACGCGTGCCGGTGTAGAAGAGGTGGAGGTGCTGGTTTGTCTGCGTGACGCTCAGGCCGAAACCGATCTGCTACCGGTGCTGACGGCGCTTGGCCTGGAGCAAGATCCGGATGTCCTGGACACCTGGTTCTCCAGTGGTCTGTGGCCCATGAGCACCCTCGGCTGGCCTGATCCTGCCACTGCCGTGGTCGACCCCGGACAGGCCCCTCTGGGACCCCAGCATGGGCACGCGGATTGTCTCTCCTACTACTATCCTGGCTCGTGTCTGGTGACTGGCCGTGACATCATTACCCTATGGGTCGCACGCATGGTGCTCATGGGTCTGTACAACATGGGCGATGTGCCATTCACCGACGTGTTTATTCACGCCAATATCCTCGATGGCAAAGGCGAGCGCATGAGCAAGTCCAAGGGCAATGGCGTGGACCCGGTGGACATCATCGAACGCTACGGTACAGACGCTATGCGCTATGTGCTCTGCGACATGCAAACCGGTATGCAGGATATTCGACTGCCAGTCCAGGCTATTTCACCCTACACCGGTGACCTGGTGGATCTGGCCACCGCGCGCCATGGTCGCAGCATCTTTACCTACCTCTGCCCAACTACGGGGCAGGAGTTCGATGTCCTGGGCACCATGCCGGATGTACCGTCGGCGAAGCTCGTCAGTGACCGCTTTGAGGTGGGGCGCAACTTCTGTAATAAGCTCCTCAACGCTGTGCGCTTTGCGCTGCTCAATCTGCAAGACGCCACGTTCACGCCGCGCCAGTACCAGGACCTGGCGGATGAGGACCGTTGGATACTGTCGCGCCTCAGTGCGACTATTGCCGAGGTGCAGCGCCAACTGACCAACTACAATCCCTCAGCAGCGCTCTCGACTGCGCGCGACTTCTTCTGGTCCGAGCTGTGCGACTGGTACCTGGAGTTTATCAAGCCGCGCCTGCGCGACGTGGCCCAGGCACCGCTGGTGCGTCAGGTGCTCGCCACGGTCATCGACCAGGTGCTGCGCCTCCTGCATCCGTTTGTGCCGTATATCACGGAAGCGCTCTGGGAGCCGCTGTGTGCGCAAGCGCCAGTGCGGGGCATCGAGGCCCCGCTCCCAGCCTCGGAGTTGCTCATCCACGCTGCCTGGCCGATGTCTACGCCGGCCTGGCGGGACGCGGCCCTCGAAGCGCGCATGACGTTTGTGCAGGAGGCGATCCGGGGTATCCGTGATCTCCGCAGTAAATACACGATCTCTCCGCATATCAAAGTCCAGGTACGCATCCGCGCGGCTGATGACGCCGCTGCAACGTTAGGCGCCTGGACCGACCTGCTCGTGACCATGGCAGGTCTGGAGTCGGTTGCCATCGCTCCCGACATGCAGCGCTCGCCTGATGCCGCCACGGTTGTGGTGGGGCCAGTTGAAGTTTCTATCCCTGGCATCATCGACGTCGACAAGGAAAAAGCCCGCCTGACGAAGCAGCGCGAGCAACTCCTCAGCCGTGTCGAAGGGTCACGGCGCAAGCTCGCTAACGCCGATTTTCTGCGCAAAGCCAGTGCCGAAGTGGTCCAAAAGGAGCGTGACCGTCTTGCTGAAGGTGAAACGCAAATTGAGACCGTCGAGGCGACCCTGGCGGCGCTGGGCTAGAGCAGAGCCAGATCACTTCATGCGGTAAGGCTTCTACTGTCCCCCCTTTGCCAAAGGGGGGCAGGGGGGATTTGCTTCACGCAGCCAGGCCAGACCTCATATCTTAAGAGGGGAGTGGCATGTCCCAGCACGGGACCCTCATCGTCGAAGACCTGCACATGACGTATCAGGCTGCTGATGGTCCAGTACGGGCGGTCCAGGGTGTGAGCTTCACGATCCAAGCTGGGGAGTTCTACACCTTGCTTGGCGCCTCTGGGTGTGGGAAGACCACGATTCTGCGTTGTGTCGCTGGGCTCGAAGCGCCCGAGCGTGGACGTATTGTGGTGGGTGATACCGTGGTCTACTCCAGTGCTGAGCGGATTGCTGAGCCCCCTCATCGCCGAGACATTGGCATGGTGTTCCAGTCCTACGCCATCTGGCCACACTTGAGCGTGTTCAACAACGTTGCTTTCCCTTTAGTCTCGGGCAGACGCCGCTTTCCCCGCCAGGAGGTGCACGAGAAGACCATGCGCGCTTTACGTTTGGTGCAACTCGACCACCTGGCGGACAGGCCGGCCCCCTTCCTGAGCGGTGGGCAACAGCAAAGAGTTGCCCTGGCCAGGGCCCTGGTGGCGGAACCCACCGTCCTCCTCCTCGATGAACCTTTGAGTAACCTGGACGCCAAACTGCGGGCGGAAATGCGCTTTGAGCTGAAGAACCTGGTGAAATCCCTGGGGGTGACTACCCTGTACGTGACGCACGACCAGATGGAAGCGCTGACCATGTCAGACAATGTGGCAGTCATGCAAGGGGGTGTGTTCGTTGAAGAAGCCACCCCCAAAGAGCTATATCTGCGCCCGCGCTCGGCCTTTACGGCCACCTTCCTGGGTGAGACCAATCTCATTGCTGGTAAGGTCGTGGGTCGCGCCGCCAGCGACAGTCTGTGGCAGGTAGAAACACCGCACGGGCCTATGATCTGTCCAGCGGACTGCAGACTGGTAGGCCAGGCCAGCGTCTGGGTGGCGTGCCGACCTGAAGGGGCGATCGTCACTGCCGTCAGGCCACCGGGAGAGAACGTCTTCCCAGGGCGTATCACGACAGTAGTATTCGCTGGGGATCAGATCATGTATAGCATTGCCGTAGGAGAGCAGGCGATCCAGGTCAAGAGTGACCCCTTTCGCAGCTTTCAAGATGGCGACCAAGTTTTTGTGCAGTTGCCTCCCGAGAGGTGTTTACTGATCCGTCGCGACGATGCTTGAAAGGAGGTGGCTGATGCGAGTCATCAGCGCTATGTTCAAAGACACTGTGTTCGCCTGCTTGGTCGGGATGCTGATCATCGCAGGGAGTGCTGTGGCCGCCGGCCCCAGCCCAGAGTACCTGGCGCTACTTGAGGCGGCCAAGGCTGAGGGCAAAGCGACCATTGGTGGCTTCGCCTTTGACCCGGAAGAGATTGCCACGCTGGAGAAGGGTTTTAAGCAGCGCTTTGGCTTCTCGGTTAAGCTGACCCACGACCCCACGCATATACGGGACCTGCCCCCCAAGGTCATTGCCGGCGGCTTTGATGTGGTCGAAGTGAACGTTGCAGGAGGCCATCAGATCCAGGAATCACCACGGGGGCTGGTGCAGGTCGAGTGGTCGATGTTCGCACACGAGTTCCCGCAGCTCGACACCATCCAGCGTCAGCGGCCGGCGGAGGACACACCGTGTCTGCTCTATCTCAATGGTATCTTCGGTATCGTGTACAACACTAAGCTGGTGAAGGAACAGGATCTCCCCAACACGCTCGAAGATTTCGCCGATCCCAAATGGAAAGGCCGTTTCGTCCTGTGGGACAACGGCAATCCTTTTGACTTCATCGCCCAGAAGTACGGCAAAGAGCGTGCCCTCGAACTCGCCCGTAAGCTCAAGGCGAATAAACCCATCTTGAGCCGCAGTGCGGCCATCCTCACCCTGATCGCCAGCGGCGAGGCAGTCCTGGGTGCCACGACCATCACCGCTACTCTGGGGGAGATTAACAAAGGCGCGCCGCTCGGTGTCAAGCCGTACAAGGACATCATCCCGGCCCTGAACAACCAGATCTGTGTCGTGGGCAACAGCCCCCATCCCAACATGGCGAAGCTGTTTGCTGCCTGGCAGGCCACCGAAGGCATAGGCCTGATTGCTGACTCAGCGGGCCATTACCGCGCCT
>Ga0081455_10004355_pt1 | contig 15937 bp, 14 predicted proteins | sample TabmetS3T2R1_FD_70207 | JGI IMG/M metagenome (GOLD analysis project Ga0081455, IMG submission 70207) | Tabebuia heterophylla rhizosphere microbial communities from the University of Puerto Rico - S3T2R1 | ecosystem: Host-associated > Plants > Roots > Rhizosphere ... | reverse complement strand
TCCCAGTCGTGCACACGATCGGTGAACAGCACGCCGACGTCCTCCCAGCGCGGGCGCCCGTTCGCGAACTCGTCCTCGATGACCCACTGGCGAAACGGTTCGGTGACAACCGGCCAGCGGTCCTCGATGCCGACCGCGTCGACGAGCCACGCCCGATCGTCATCCGAGGTGGCAGGCGTGATGCGATCGACCATCGAGTTCGGGAAGGCGCAGTGCCGCTCGATCCAGTGCGCCAGTGACGCGCTGCGCCGCTCGGCGGCGACGAGCGTGGACCGCCGGGCGGCGTCTCCGTTGCCGGGCAGGTTGTCGCAGCTCACGATCGTGAGCGGCGGATTGCCTCGTGCTCGCCGTAGCTCCAGGCCCATGGCGATGATGTCGAAGGTCGTCGGCGGGGACGACGGGACACCGGCATCCCCATCGCCGTACCCGGCCTCGGTGATCGTGAGCGACAGGATGGCCACACCCGGATCCGCCGCGAGCTCCGCAGCACCGGCCGGGCGGTCGTAGGCCAGGCGGTAGTCGACGATGCTGCCGACGATCTGGGGGCGGGCATCGCCGCTCCTGCGCTCGACGAGGGTGTACAGGTGATCCTGCGGTGCCAGGGCCTCCGCCATGCGCACGTCCTGGCGCAGGAGCCCCACGCCACGGATGCCCCAGTCGCCCCCGGTCTCCGCTAGCTCGTGGGTGTAGAGGGCCAGGTGCGCCCGGTGGAAGCCGCCGACGCCGACGTGGAGGATCCGCGGCTCGAGCCGGCGCCGGTCGTAGGTCGGCACCGGGACACCCCGCGCGGCGATGGCGGCCAAGGTCCCGTCGCACAGCGCGATGGGTGAAGGCCGACCGTTGCCCCTCACACCAGCACGATAAGCACAGAGGTATCAACATGACAAGCTTGGATTCATGTTGATATAGCCTTGCAAAACCACACAAACCCAATACATAATGCGATTGTCGCGGGTCGCATCCGAAAAGGCCCGCAATTGGAGGGGGGACACCGCCATGACACCGACCCTGGAGTTGGGCTGGCGCCACCGCAGCCGCCGCATCCTGCCCGTCCTCGTCGTTGCCGCCATCGGACTGGCGGCGGTGGCCTGCGGCGACGACGACAGCGCCGAGCCGAGCGGTGCCGGCGGTTCGGAGTCTGGTGAGGGCGGCGAGATCACGGTCGCCATCGTCGGCAACCCCCAGATGGAGGACATCTCGGCGCTGACTCCTGACCTGTTCACCGCCGAGACCGGCATCAAGGTGAACTATTCGGTGCTCGAGGAGGGGACGCTGCGCGAAGTCGTCACCCGCGACGTCGGGGGCGGCGGCCAACAGTTCGACGTCGTCATGATCGGCATGTACGAGGCACCGCAGTTCGGTGCCAACGGCTGGCTCACCGACCTCACGCCCTATGCCGAGGACGACGACTCATACCAGTTCGACGACCTGATCCCCACTGTCCGCGACGGTCTGTCGGTCGAAGGGAAGATGTACGCGTCCCCGTTCTACGCCGAGTCGTCGTTCCTCATGTACCGCCAGGACGTGCTCGAGGCCGCCGGGATCACCATGCCGGACAACCCCACTTGGGACGAGGTTGCCCAGATCGCCCGTACCGTCAACACCGACGACATGGCCGGCATCTGCCTACGGGGCAAGCCAGGCTGGGGTGACCTCGGGGCATCGTTCACCACCGTGCTCAACACGTTCGGTGGCACGTGGTGGACCGCCACCGATGACGGCAGCGTCGGCGAGGCCCAGGTCGACCAGCCGGAGTTCAAGCAGGCGCTCCAGTTCTACAACGACCTCATCCAGGACGCAGGCGAGGACGACGCCGCCAACGCCTCGTTCAACGAGTGCCTCGCCCAGTACCAGGACGGCAAGGTCGCCATGTGGTACGACGCGACCGTCGCGGCCGGCACGCTCGAGGCTGACGACAGCCCGGTCAAGGGCAAGAACGGGTACGTCACGGCTCCCGTGAAGGAGACGGACGCGTCCGGTTGGCTGTGGAGCTGGGCGCTCGCCATCCCCCAGAACTCGCCCGATCCCGACACGGCGTGGCAGTACATCTCCTGGGCGACCGGCCCGGACTACATCAAGGAGGCCGGCACACAGGTCCCGGGCGGCTGGGCGGCGATACCGCCGGGCACCAGGGCCTCCACGTACGAGATCCCCGAGTACCAAGAGGCTGCCAGTGCGTTCGCCGACGCCACGCTCGAGGCGATGGAGGCGGCCCCGATCGACGACCCGGGCACGACGCCGAGGCCGGGGGTGCCGGGTGTGCAGTACGTCGGGATCCCGGAGTTCCAGGACGTCGGCAACCGCTGCACGGAGCAGTTCTCCAGCGTCATCGCCGGGCAGACCGACATCGACGCAGCGTTGAGTGCGTGCCAGGACATCGCCTCCCAGGTGGGAGGCTGATCCACTGAAGGCCGTGCAGCTCGACACTGTGCGGCAGCAGCCGGGCGCGGCGCTGGGGGCCGCGCCCAAGCACGACGGGCTCCACCGGCCGTGGCGGCAGCGATTCCCGCTGTTGCCGGCGCTGGCGTTCACCGTGCTGCTCACGCAGGTCCCGTTCGTCATGAACATCTGGTACAGCCTGACGGACTGGACCATCGTGCCGCCCACGCCGCGGACGTACATCGGGCTCGACAACTACCGCGACCTCCCCGACGACCAGTTCTTCCGCGACGCCGCCCGGGTGAGCGTTGTGATGACGGTCTCGGCGGTGCTCATCTCGCTCGTGTTGGGGACGCTGCTGGCCGTGCTGCTCGACCGCAAGTTCCTCGGTCGGGGCGTCGCCCGCACGCTGCTGATCACCCCGTTCCTGATCATGCCGGTGGTGGCCGGTCTGATCTGGAAGAACCAGATGTTCAGCGGTCTCTATGGCGTCGTGAACTGGGTGACCGCCCGCCTCGGCTTGGACTCGATCGAGTTCGTGTCGCGCTACCCCCTGGAGTCCATCGTCGTGGTGCTGGTGTGGCAGTGGACGCCGTTCATGATGCTGATCATGCTGGCCGGCCTCCAGAGCCAGCCCGCCGAGGTTCTGGAGGCGGCAAAGGTCGACGGTGCCAGCGCCTTCGGGACGTTCCGCCAGCTGACGCTCCCCCATCTCCGGCCATACATGGAGCTCGGCACGCTCCTCGGCACGATCTACCTGATCCAGGTCTTCGACCATGTGGCGGTCATGACCGGTGGCGGCCCGAACTCGACGAACATCCCGTACTTCGTCTACCAGCGTTCGATCGGTGGCGGCTGGGAGTTCGGGAAGGCGTCCGCCTACAGCATCGTCGTGGTGGTCGTGTCGATCGTGGTCGCCACCATCGCCCTGCGGGTGGTGTCCCGGCTGTTGCGGGGGGAGCAGATCGCCTGATGGCTGGTGCGGCCGGAGCGCGGCTCGGCGTCGGAGAGCGCCGGTGGGTGAACGCAGTACTCGGCGCGGTGGCCTGGCTCGCCACGCTGCTGTTCTTCTTCCCCGTGTTTTGGATGGTGCTCAGCTCGTTCAAGGAGGAGCAGGACGCCAACACCAGCCCCAAGTTGCTGTTCAGCCCGACCCTCGATCGCTACCACGACATCACCAGTACCACCTCGGGCCTTCTGTCGTTCCGCGAGGCATTCTTCAACTCGTTCTGGGTTGTCGCGGTCAGCACCGTGGTCGTGTTGTTGCTGGCGATCCCCGCCGCGTACGCCCTCGCCATCAGGCCGGTGCCGAAGTGGCGAGACGTGCTGTTCTTCTTCATCTCCACCAAGTTCCTGCCGGTGGTGGCGGCGATCCTGCCGCTGTGGATACTCGCCAGGAACCTCGGCCTGCTGAACACCCGGCTCGTCCTGATGATCCTGTACACCGGGATGAACCTCCCCCTCGCGGTCTGGATGCTGTGGTCGTTCTTCCGGGAGATCCCCCGTGAGCTGATCGAGGCGGCGGAGATCGACGGTGCCGGATTGAGGGGCCAGCTCGCATCGGTGATCCTCCCCATCGCGCTCCCAGGCCTCGCCGCCACGGCGTTGCTCTGTGTGATCTTCGCCTGGAACGAGTACTTCTACGCCGTCCAGCTCAACCCCGCGAGTGGCTCGACGATCCCGATCTGGGTCACGACGAACATCAGCACCAGGGGTAACTTCCTGGCCAAGCTCTCCGCGGCGTCGGTCCTGGCCTGCGTGCCCGTTGTCCTCGCCGGTTGGCTGGCGCAGAAGCGCATGATCCGTGGCCTCTCCATGGGCGCAATCAAGTAGGAGGCAGCGTGGCATCGGTCCAGTTCGCGGCGGCTACTCGGCTCTATCCGGGCACACAGCAGCCGGCCGTGTCGCATCTGGACCTGCAGATCCAGGACGGCGAGCTGATGGTGCTCGTCGGTCCCTCGGGCTCGGGCAAGTCCACCGCGCTGCGCATGGTCGCCGGCCTCGAGCCGCTCGACGAGGGGGCGGTGTTCATCGGCGAGCGCGATGTGAGCGGCGTGCGGCCCCGGGATCGGGACGTCGCGATGGTGTTCCAGAACTACGCGTTGTACCCGCAGCTCACGGTGGCCGAGAACATGGGCTTCGCGCTGAAGCAGCACAAGGTGCCCAAGGAGGAGCGCGCCGCCAGGGTGCGCGAAGTAGCGCGGGTGCTCGACCTCGAACCGTTCCTCGACCGGAAGCCCAAGCAGCTCTCGGGCGGCCAGCGTCAGCGGGTGGCGATGGGCCGCGCGATCGTGCGCAAGCCGCAGGTGTACCTGATGGACGAGCCGCTCTCGAACCTCGATGCCAAGCTGCGCGTCCAGACACGCGCGGAGCTTGCGGAGCTCCAAGCCCGGCTCGCCGTGACAACGGTGTACGTCACCCACGACCAGGTGGAGGCCATGACGATGGGCCACCGCGTCGCCGTGCTGCGCGACGGGCTGCTGCAGCAATGCGACACGCCGCACGCCCTCTATCACGAGCCGGCGAACCTGTTCGTGGCGGGCTTCATCGGATCGCCGGCGATGAACCTGTTCCCTTGCGCGCCCGAGCCACCCCTGCGCATCGGTGGTTGCCCGCTCGACCTCGACCGCAACATGACGTCGCGACTGGGGTCCTTCGGGGGCGAACGCCTGGTGCTCGGCTTGCGCCCCGAGGCCGTGCGGGTCGGGGAGGGCCCGCTCGCTGCGCACATCAGGACCGTAGAAGACCTCGGCGCCGAAGCGTTCGTGCACGTCGCGTTCGACCACGAGGGTCAAACGGTGTCCGCCGTGTCGAAGATGCCGGCGCCGTTCAAGGGGAAGACGGGCGACAACATCGACGTACAGCTCGCCGGTGCTGCCCACCTGTTCGATCCCGCCGGCCCGCGGATCGCCACCGGGACCGCTCGCTTCGCGCCCAAGGGATGACGCGTGGACGACGAGCGGCCGGTCGCGCTCGTCACCGGTGCCGCCGGTGACATCGGCCGGGCAGCGGCGCGCCATCTCGCCGGACAGGGATGGTCGCTGGCCCTGGTCGACCACCCGAGCGCGCTCGGGGAACTGGACGAGACCCACCGACAGTGTGCGGCATTGGGTGCACCGGCATGGACCGACACGTTCGACGTCACCGATGCCGCCGAGGTCGAGAGGTCGGTGGCCGCGTGCGGCGACGCAGTTGGCGTGCCGACGGCGCTGTTCAACAATGCCGGCTACCAAGGCACCTTCGGGCGTGTCGATCGGTACCCCGGCGCCGACGCGCGGCGCGTGTTCGAGGTCAACGTGCTCGGTGCGTTCACGATGCTGTCGGCGGTGAGCGCGGCAATGGTGGCGGCAGGACAGACCGGGGCGATCGTCTCCTCGGCGTCGATGGCCGGCGTCACCGGCGCCCCCAACATGGCCGCCTACTCGGCCTCGAAGGCGGCCGTCATTGGGCTGACCAAGAGCGCGGCCAAGGACCTCGCGCCCGTGGGCATCCGCGTGAACGCTGTGTCTCCGTCGTTCATCGGTCCGGGGCGCATGTGGGACAACCAGGTTGCGTCTCAGGCCGCCGCTCCGAGTCCCTACTACGCCGACGATCCGTCCGAGGTGGCCCGCCAGATGATCCGAATGGTGCCGCTAGGGCGGCGTGGATCCCCCGACGAGGTCGCCTACGTCGTGGCGTTCCTACTCTCCGACGATGCCTCCTACATCACCGGCATCAACATCGAGGTCTCCGGTGGATCCAGCTAGTCCCCGGACCCACGGTGCCTCGGTGGGTCTCGGATTGCGCCCTGAACGAGTGTGGCGGTGATAACGGTTGTAGGCGAGGCGCTGGTCGACCTGGTGGTGGCGGCCGACGGTGCGATCGCGGTGAGGGCCGGCGGCGCGCCGTTCAACGTCGCTCGAGCGTGCGCCCGCCTCGGTGCGCCGGTCAGCCTGGTCGCAGCCATGTCGACGGACCGCTTCGGCCAAGGCCTGATGGCCGACCTGATCGACGACGGGGTCCACACCGAGCACGTCCAGTCCGTCGATCGCCCGACCACCCTGGCTGTGGCGGAACTAGACGCTGTCGGCGCAGCGACGTACCGGTTCTACGTCGAGGGAACAAGTGCCGTCGCGCTGGTGCCGGCAGAGTTGCCGGCGATGACGCGGGCCGTCGTGGCGGGTGGCCCGGGGCTCGCGGTCGAACCGATGGCGGCCGCAGTCGAACGGATCGTCCTCGACGCCGGCGACGACGTGCTCGTGATCGTCGATCTCAACTGCCGTCCTGACGCCGTCGGCGACCCCGGCCGCTACCTCGCGCGACTGGGGCGGGTGTTGGCCAGGGCCGACGTCATCAAGGCGAGCATCGACGACCTCTGCTACATCGACGGGACGACGGCGCCGGCGGCGGTCGCCGCGGCACGTCTCATGTCCGGGCGCACGCGGACGGTGCTGCTCACGGCCGGTGCAGCGGCCACGACAGTCGCAACCGCGGCCGACAGGCGCGCGGTGCCGGTCGTCCCCTGCCGGGTCGTCGACACGATCGGCGCCGGCGACAGCTTCACGGCAGGATTCGTGACTTGGTGGATGGCAAGCGGTCGCACTGTCGGCGACCTTGCCTCCGTAGACCTGATCGTTCCCGCGGTGGAGGCTGCACATCGCGTGGCCGCCGTCGTCGTCGGGCGGACAGGCGCCGACCCACCGCACCGGCGCGAGCTGTCGGCCGCCTGGGGACCCGGTTGAGCTCGGCGCGTCACTCCGCCATGCCGCCAGCGATCCAGCGTCCGAAGAGATCTATGTGATCGGGACTCCATTGCCCGTCGCACGGCATCGTCCCGGCCCGCAGCACCTCGAGGATGGATGGGGCGTTGTCTCGAACATCTTGGTAAGTCCAGAGGTCGAACCGGCCGAGCATCGAGCTGCGGTCCTTCTCGCGGAAGAGCGGCTTGATGTCATTCGCGAAGGACGGGTCGGCCATGAGGTTCCTGTTCGGATTGCGGACCATCGAACGAGCCCATCATGGACGGCCATGTCACGGGGGGCAACGGATGTTCGCGCTGCCGGTTGGCGCCGCCGAGTGCGCGCCGGACCACGCCGTGGCGCCCGTGGTTCCAGCACGTGACGCTGGCTTGCCTACCCCTGGCGGGCCTTCCAGCGGGGATGGAGCTTGTTGATGACGTAGGTCTTGCCCTTGCGTCGGACGACGACCGCGCCGTCCTTGGCCTTGAGGGACTTCAGCGAGGTTCGAACCTTCAATGGGCCCTCCTTGTACGCGTCCAAATGGCCTCTCTAGCTCCTCCATAAAACCAACAGAGGTGCGTGGCTATTTCCGAGGCGATCTGAGTGGCCCGCCTGCGTAGGTGCCGGCGGTTGGTGCGTGTCGATGCCGGCCACCAGCCTTTCGTGCAACTGAAGCGGGAACGGCCGGCTAGCCCGCTACGACGCGCCGATAGCCGCCGCTGACCCAGTCGGTGACCAGACGGCCGTATTCCTGCGGTGCTTGCTCCCAGGCAAAGTGGCCGGCGTCGAGAGGATGGATCTCGCTATTGGGAAGGAGGTCGTGGAGGAACTCGTTGTTCGACCATGGCACGAGGTCATCGTCGCGGCCCGCCACGATCTGGGTCGGCGTGGCGATGGACGGCAGCAGATCGCGCAACACCGGGTTCTGCTCGGGGTAGTGCCGCACGAAGCGCGCAGACTCCGCGAAGCGCCCGAGGTCGTAGGCGCTGACGTAGTCCTCGTGGACCTCGGGCTCGCTGGCGTTCGCGGCACCGGGCTCGACCGCGAAGCCGATGTTGGTCCTGGCGTCCAGACCGCGCACCACGTCGAGACTCGGTGCTTCGATGATCTCCTTGAGCGCGCCGCCCGCTTCGATCGGGACGCGGACCGCACCGCCGCCGATGGTCAGGCTCGTGACGCGCTCCGGAGCGTTCGCAGCAAGGAAGAGCGCCGCAGCCGTGCCGACGTCCGGGCCCACGACGTGTGGAGCCCCCAGGCCCCACTCATCGATCAAGCGGGCGAGGAACGCTCCCGAGCCGTCCGGGGCGATCAGGTCTGGACGACCATCGGAGTGGCCGAACCCCGGCAGGTCGATGGCGACCACCCGCCCGACTGCAGCGACGCGGTCCCAAATACGCCGGAAGGCCCAAAGGCTCTCGGGCCACGGCGAAAGCAGCAACACGGTGTCCGGCGAATCTGCCCTGCTATCTGCAAACCTCACCCGCACCTCGTCGCAGACTCGGAAGTACGTGCTGAGCGGCCAAACTGCTTCTGCGTCCATATGACAGTTCTCCTCCTTTAACCCTCTGTTTGCCGTCTCGGAGACCGAGCGTCAACCATCTCTCTCAGTTCCAGACAGGTGCCCTGGCAGGACTCCAACCTGCGGCCCACCGCTTGGAAGACTGCGACCGGGACGTCCGGGGGGTCCGCAGCATCCCGTTGAGCTGGTTCTCGTCGGTGAGATGATCCATCGGGCGCCCTCGAGTCCACTCGGTGTGGTGACGCATTGCACCCGCTGATGCGGCTGAGCCGATTGGCACCAGGCGCCATCTGGCAGTCCACGACGTCGCTCCGGCGCGTTGAGGTAACCGATTGGGGCGTCGTGTTCGGCGAGGTGGCGGCGACGGTGTGACGGAGAAGCTCCACGGATGTGGTCGCGGCGCGGCCCCGGATCATCCACCCGCGGCGCTGGCGCCGAACGTGTTGGTGGCGGGCCTTTCCGGCTGGGCGGAAGGGAGCATCGATGGGACGACTCGAGAGGATGAGGCATCGCGGCGCGCGGATCGTGGCTGGCGCCGCAGCTGCGGGCATCGCGGCGCTGGTGCCGCTCACGCCCACGGCGGCGGCGGCATCCCCTAGGGCGCTAGGACCAGTGCCGGAACTGGGGCCCGTCCACGCTGCCGACAATTCGGCCGAGGCGCCTGCCTCGGAGGGCCGTGTGGGCCTCGAGCCGGGTGTTCTCCCCGAGATCGAGGTGGCACGGCAGGGTGGCCGCAGCCGCCTGCTGCCGGACCCGCCTGATGGGAGCCTGCTGCTGGAGCGGGGTCGGTTCCGGTCGCTCCCGGACGTGCCCGGCTCGGTCGTGACCACCCACCTGCGCAACAACAACCGCGGCCAGACCGTGGGCGCCTACGGCGAGCTCGATCCGGACGGGACACCACGCAGCCGTGGCTTTCTCATGCGGGGTCGTGACGTCACGAGGATCGACGTTCCCGGCGCGCTCGTGACACTTCCGCTCGGGATCAACGACCGCGGCCAGGTGGTCGGCAGTTGGGTGGGCCGGGACGCGACCGTCAATCCGGCCACCGGCGAGCTCAACCCTGGTCACGGGTTCGTCTGGGACCGCGGCCATGTCAGGACATTCGACATTCCCGGTGCGACCAACACGGCGGCGTACGAGATCAACAACCGGGGGCAGATCGTCGGCAACTACACGGACGGCAACGGCGTGCAGCACGGCTATGTGCTGCACGACGGGGAGGTCACCACCATCGACCACCCACGCGCCTCCGACACGCCGAACCTGACCGGGACACGGGTGGTCGGGATCGACGACCGGGGCCGCCTGGTCGGCGGCTACGGCGATGACGCCGGGCTGATCCACGCCTGGGCGTGGACCGATGGGCGGTTCACGGACGTCGCGCCGCCTGGCGGGCTCCAGGTGGAGGCGAGCGAGATCGACAATCGCGGCCGGATCGTCGGGCGCTACCTCGACGCGACGCCGAAACTCCGCAGCTTCCTGTTCGAGCGGGGCCGGTACACGCGCATCGACGTGCCCGGCCGCTGCGACACCGCCGCGTTCGGGATCAACGAGCGAGATCAGATCGTGATCGCCTCCGCCGGCACCACCGACGGCACGACGTGCCCATCCCCAGGAGGCGACACATGACCACGTCGGTGGCCACGCACATCCGCCGCGCCGTCGCCACCCTCCTCAGCGCGGCCGCCGTCTTGCTGACCGCCGGCGGACCAGCAACCGCGAATGGCGGCGGGGTTCGGGGCGAGAACCCGTACGAAACGCCGAGCGTCGAGCACCCCCAGCCGATGCGGACCGGTCGCCCGACCCCTCGCTCGCAGTTCCCGGCCTTCGTCGCCGACCGGGGCCGCTATCGGAGCTTCGAGGCACCCGATCCTGACGTGCAGCTCGGCCCCTCTGGCATCACCAACCGGGGTGAGATCGTGGGCGAGTACATCACACCCACCCGCGAGATCGGCTTCCGGCGCGACACCGGGGGTCGGATCGCGACGATCGACCTCCCCGGCACGGCCAGCACCCAGGTCGACAAGATCAACGACCGGGACCAGATTGTCGGCAGCTACAGCAAGACCAGCCCGTTTCTGCCCGCCGGCCCCGGAACCCGCGGTTACCTCCTCCATCGGGGGAAAGTCGCCCGCATCGACGTGCCCGGGGCGGTGAGCACCGTGCCGCACGGCATCAACGACTCCGGCCACATCGTCGGCGTCTACGAGGACACCGCCGGTGTGGATCATGGCTTCCGCTGGGCGCACGGCCGCTTCACCACCTTCGACGCCCCCGGCGCCGTGCACACCGAAGCGCTCGACATCAACGACCGCGGCCATGTCGTGGGCATCTACAACGGCGGCGACGGGAGAATCCACGGCTTCATGCTCCGCGACGGCGTCTACACGACGATCGACGCGCCAGGCGCCACCCAAACGGTCCCATCCGCGATCAACGACCGGGGCCAAGTGGTCGTCAGCTCCTTGGCCCCCACGGCCGACGACCCGTTCGCTGGCGCCCGCGGATTCGTGCTGCGCGAAGGCGTCGGCGGGCAGTTCGAGGAGGTCCGCTTCCCGGGGGCTCCGTGGACGATCGCCACGGGGATCGACGACCGCGGCGGGATCGTCGGCATCTACGAGAACCCGAACTTCGAGCCCGATCGTCTGGGGGCCCGCGTCCAGCCGGCGGATCCCCCGCCCGCGCTGCCGGCGGGCCTCGAGGCGTGGAAGGAGTCACGATGAGACCACACCGCACCGCGGCCACACTGGTGGCCGGCGCACTCGCCGCCCTCACCCTGCTCGCCGGCGTCGGCCCGGACCCGGCGACGGCACAACAACCGCCCCGGTCGGCGCGCGAGCAGCCACACCCGACCATGGCGGACCGGAGCCGTCGGTCGTGGGTGGAGGCACTGGGCTCTCACAAGACCGACGCCCGTTGGCAGCGCGCGCGAAGCGACGACGCACGACAGGAGGTGGCCACCGGCAACGTGTTGCTCCGCAACGGTCGCGTGACGGGGCTTCCAGATGCGCCCGGCGCCCAGCTGACCGTCCACCGCGGTCTGAACGACCGGGGCCAGACAGCGGGTGTCTACATCGACGACGGCGTCGAGCCCGGCCCAGACGGGTTCTTCCCCCCAAGCGCCGGGCACGGCTTCATCTACACGCGCAGCCACGAACGCAATGGCCGGTTCAGGGTCATCGAGATCCCCGGCGCGCAGCTCGCCCTGCCGTACGACGTCAACAACCGGGGTCAGATCGTCGGCATCTACCTCGATGAGGGCGCAGTCCCCGGCCCCGATGGTCTGCCCCCGCCGGGCACCCAGCACGCGTTCCTGTGGGACCGGGGCAAGGTGACGATTCTCGACCCGCCCGACACCGTCTACGCCCCGAACGCGTACACCATCAACGACCGGGGCCAGATAGTCGGCGTGCGCATCGATGACAGCGGGAACCAGATCGGCTTCCTCCGCGAGCCCGATGGTCGGTACGTCACCCTCGATCCACCGGGCGGTGCTCAGAACAAGGCGCTCGGCATCAACGACCGGGGCCAGGTCGTTGGCGTGTACCTCGACGATGGCGCCGCCCCCGGGCCCGACGGGCGCTACCCCGCTCGATCCCTCCACGGCTACCTGTGGGACCACGGCCGCTACGAGCGGCTCGACGTTCCCGGCGCGCGGGCCACGGCCGCCGCCGACATCAACAACCGCGGTGACGTCGTGGGCGAGGTCAAGGACGCCCACGGCCGCATCCGGGGCTTTGCCCGCCTCCGTGGCAGGTACACGTTCGTCGACGGCCCCGGCGAGGGGAACGCCTCCTTCCCCATCCACGTCAATGACCGGGGCGACATGCTGATCCCCGCTCCCGGCGCCATCGAGGGCCTCGTTGATCTCGTCGAGTGATCCCTCACTCAGGCATGAGGGCGCCATCTGAGATGGTGGACGTCCACACTCGAGCCTCCTAGGTTGACCCGTAGTCAAGGGGATCTGCTTTTGTCACATCGCAATGGCGCTCTGAGGTAACGGAGTCGCCGCGCAAGGGACTGTCCGCATCCGGGGAGGTCGATGTGAGGAAGTACCTTCTCGCGCTGCTCGTCGCCTTACTCGCGGCCAGCTGTGACTGGCCGCAGTTCCATGGCGACGCGGCGCGTACCGGGTTCCAGCCGATCGAGTCGAAGATCGGAGCGTCGACGGTCGGGTCCTTGTCGGAGGTGTGGACCGCGTCGATCGGTCCCTCGGCCTCGTCGCCGGTCGTCGCGGGGGGAAGCGTCTACATCGGCAACGGTTCCGCCGAAAGCAACCGGGGGAGCCTCGACGTGTTCGACGCTGCTGGTCAGACGAATTGCTCCGGGAGCCCGAAGGTCTGCCGTCCTCTGTGGGGCGCATCCACCATTGTCGGAGTCGCTGCCACCCCGGCGGTGGTAAACGGCTTCGTCTACGTGGTCGACGAGCTCGGCGGGCTGTACGCCTTCGACGCGGCAGGCCCGAGCCACTGCACGGGCGCACCGCACTGTCCGCTGCTGTGGAGCGCCGATACCGGTATCGGCATCGGAGGGTCGCCCGCCGTCAGCGGCGGCGTGGTGTACGTCGGCACCGGCGATCGGCTATCGGCATACGACGCGGCCGGCACGACGAACTGCGCCCTCACGCCAGCCGGGTTCCACTTCTGCGAACCGCTGTGGACCGCGAGCACCGACAGCCCGATCGGGGCGTCGGTGGCGGTCGCAGATGGCGTCGTCTACGCGGGTTCGCAGGACGGAACACTCTACGCGTACGACGCCGCCGGAACGTCGAACTGCACGGGCACACCGAAGGTCTGTGCGCCGCTGTGGACCGCATCGGCCAATGGCAGTACCGGCTATTCATCGGTTGTGGGTGGAGGCAGCATCTTCACGATCGACGGCTCGAGACGCCTGAGGGTGTTCGACGCCGCGGGCGCGACCAACTGCTCCGGGAGGCCGAAGATCTGCAGGCCGCTGTGGACGGCAAGAGTTCCGGCGTCGACCGGCGACTCCTCGGCTGATACCCCCGCGCTGGCCACCGGTCGCTTGTACGTGGGGACGGCGGTCTACGACGCTCGCGGGGTGACGAATTGCAGGGGACGGCCGACGGTCTGCGCGCCGCTGTGGCGGACGTCGGGAGGCGGACGACTCCCGGTTGTAGCGAACGGGATCGAGTTCGCCGGTGGGTCCTTACCGAGTGACGGCGGTCCGCCGCTCCCGTTGAATGCCTTCGACGCGACCGGCACAAGCAAGTGTTCTGGGGCACCGACCACGTGCCGCCCACTCTGGACCGTGGACCCCGGCGGTCCGATCTACGGCTCGCCGGCCGTCGTCAACGGAGTGCTGTACGTCGCGACATGGGGCGACCCCTCGAGCTTCATCCCCGGAACCTTGCATGCCTACGCCCTGGGGTAGGGGTGAATCGCAAGACGCCGTGCTATTGCCCTACAAGAGCGGATCGGCAGCGGGCTTGATCCCTTGGCTTGGCAAAGACCGTTCCATGACGCGCCCGCGGCCATAGGGTCGGCGCGCCGATCGAAATGCCGGATCGAGACGAACCGCAGGTTGATGATGGCGACGACGTGGAGCGGCTGGTCCGTCTCGGGCCGAAGGAGCTGACCTGGCCGGAGGTTTGCGCGCGGGCCGGGGTGAGTCACGAGGTGGCGGATCCGCTCTGGCGGGCGTTGGGCTTTCCGGACGTGCCACCGGACGAGTCCGCCTACACCACGGACGACGTGCGCGCCCTTCAGATCGCGGCCGACGGCATCGAGGCGGTCCGAGGCGATCATCGGCGCCCCGCCCTCGACGCGATCGTCCGCGAGGCCCGCATGGTCAGCTCTCACATGAGCCGAATCGCCGAGATCGAGGTCGAGTCGATGGCGGAGCTGGCCGCGCTCGGATTGCGCGAGCGGGTTCTCGCCGAGGCCGCAGAGCGGGGTGTGCAGGACTCTGACCTTGGTTGGGTCCTCTTCTACGCCTTCCGTCGCCGGCTCGAGGAGGCACTCCGACGCCGCACCACCCCGGAAGCAGGCGGCTACCCGACCGTGGCGGTGGGATTTGTGGACCTCGTCGGCTTCACCCGCACCAGCAGTTCCATGCAGACAGACGAGCTCGGGCGACTGCTGAGCCGCTTCGAAGCGCTCTCCTCCGACATCATCACTGAGGCAGGCGGCAGGGTCGTCAAGCTCATCGGTGACGAGGCGATGCTGGCCTTCCCCACCGCCGACCAAGCGGCTCGAGGCACGATCGAGCTGGTCGACGCCTGCGCCGCGGGCGACCTGCCCTCGGCCCGCGCTGGCTTGTCGTTCGGCCAGGTCCTCGCCCGCGGAGGCGATTACTTCGGCCGCGCGGTCAACCTGGCGAGCCGCCTGGTCGACGTCGCGTCGCCCGACACGGTGCTCGTTGACGCCGCGTTCAGGGAGGCGATCGGCAGCATCATGACGCTCGTGATCGAGCCGCAGAGGCGCAAGCGGCTGAAGGGCATCGGGACCGTGCAGGTGTTCCGCCTCCGCTCAGGGGGCCGCTAGCCGAGCCGGCACAACCGGACCCGCCGGCCGTCCGGGTTCGCCGGCGCCGTCCGCACTCGGCGACGGTTCAGAGGTCTCGAGGGGCCACAGCCTGTCGACAGTCCCTTCCACCGCCGCATCACCAGTGCCACAACGTCCGGGGCGTAGTCTCACGCCTGGCTCGACTCAGGAGGTCGCACCGTTGTGCTAGCGCAATGGAACAGGGAAGACCTGAAGGCCGTGACTGGGGGTTGGGGGTGGTTCCTGGCCGCTGGTATCGCGTGGATCGTCTTTTCCTTCTTGGTGCTGTCGTTCAACTACCGGACCGTCTGGGCCATCGCCCTGTTCTTCGGCATCGGGTTCATCATGGGCGGGATCATGGAGCTTGCCGTCGCTGCCGTGGCCCCCGGCTGGAAGTGGTTGTACGTCGTCATAGGGATCGTGTCGATCGTCGCTGGCTTCATCGCCCTCGCCTGGCCAGGCCAGACATTCCTCGTGCTCAGTGCCCTCGCGGGGTGGCTCCTTTTCTTCTACGGGATCGTCGACGTCGTCTTTGCTTTCAGCCTCCGACAGGTCGAAAGCCTCTGGTGGACCCAGCTCATTACCGGGATCATCATGATCCTCCTGGGCTTCTGGGCGATCAGTCCGGACGCCCAGACCGTGTCGACCTACCGGGGCTCCGTGCTGCTGGTGGTCTGGATCGGGGTGGCCGCACTCTTCCGTGGCATCTCGGACATCATCGTCGGCTTCCGGCTGCGCTCCGCGCGTGAACAACTCGAAAGGGCCGCCCCCGCCTGACCCCAGCACATCCAGCGGAGGGTGCGAACCCGCCTGCG
>Ga0081455_10004354_pt1 | contig 15938 bp, 16 predicted proteins | sample TabmetS3T2R1_FD_70207 | JGI IMG/M metagenome (GOLD analysis project Ga0081455, IMG submission 70207) | Tabebuia heterophylla rhizosphere microbial communities from the University of Puerto Rico - S3T2R1 | ecosystem: Host-associated > Plants > Roots > Rhizosphere ... | reverse complement strand
CTCATCTACTACACGAACGTCGTGGGGCTCAATCCGGCTGCGATCGCGACCATGTTCCTGGTGGTACGAGCGTGGGACGCTTTCGCTGATCTTGCTGCAGGGCGGCTGGTGGACCTCACTAGGTCGCGCTGGGGCAAGTTCCGTCCCTACCTGCTGTTCGCCTCGCTCCCCCTCCTGCTGTCGAGCATCGCGTTGTTCAGTGTTCCCAACTTTGACAGCACGACAGCGAAATACATCTACGCCTACATCACCTATGCGCTTCTCGGCTTTCTCTATTCGCTGACGAACATCCCGTATGGCTCCCTGGCTACTGCGATGACGCAGGACCCTGTGGAGCGCTCCAGGTTGGGAATCTGGCGTTCGGTGGGCCCGATCTTCGGCATCTTCATTCTCGTGCTGGTGATCGCTCCGCAGATCACTCGGTATAAGTCGCAGCCTGATCAGCTGCAGAGCTTCCTCACGTTAGTGACGATCATCTTCGCCGTCATTGGCTATGCCCTGTACCTGCTCTGTTTCTTTAACTGCAAAGAGCAGGTCGTCCATGAGTCGAAGCCTGTCACGATCAAGGAAACCTTCAACACCGTGAAGGTGAACCGGCCGCTGTTGATCTTGTGCGTTTCCAACCTGGTGTTTCTTACCGGCGTTTTTGGGCTGCAGGGAGCGCAGGCGTATTACGCCGCCTATATCCTTGGCAACTCGAGCCAGCTGATCTGGATGGTCCTGGCCACATCTATCTCCACCTTCGTCGCCGTGCCAATTGTGCCGAGGTTAGTTGCTCGGATCGGCAAGAAGAACACCTTCCTCATCGGCGCTGCAGGTCTCATCGTGATGGGCACCTGGATTTTCTTCATGCCGACAAATCTGCCTGTCGTGATCATCTCGTTCTTCATTTTCGGCCTCTTCCAAAACCTGTCAATGTCGTTGCTGTTTGCCTTCGAGGCCGACGCGGTTGAGTACGGCGAGTACAAGACTGGTAAGCGCACTGAGGGTGCGACGTATGCGATCTATTCCTTCTTCAGGAAGGTCTCGCAGGCAGTCGCTGGTGCCGTCGTGGGCTACGCATTGGCCATCGGCGGTTTCGTGGCGAAAGCGCCGGAGCAGCCTGATTCAGCGCTGACAGCGATCCGTGGAGTCGTCGGTCTTGGTCCAGCGATCTTCGCGCTTCTCGGGGCGCTGATGTTCCTCGCATACCCCCTCACCGATGCGCGCTTCCGCGAAATCGTCAAGGAACTCCATGCCAGGCATGGCATTCGCGACCAGAGAGACGTCGTTGTTGAAGCCGTTGACGCCATAGAACCAATCAGGGAACAGTGAAGCTCCCCAGCTGCACTCGAGCCGCACCGTGATTCCACGACGCTGTGACATGCTTGCGACCGTTCTCACAGTATGCCCCAATGGCATGTGGCGCCGAGCGCGGGATGATCTTGACCAATCGAGGTCAGCTCAGTTTGCTCAGAGAACCCAGACAGCCGGGATCAGCATTGCGCCGCAACAGGCGGACCTGGGGTCCTCGGCCCTGCGCAGACCATGAGCTATTTCCGCTCATTGGTAGCCCACAGTACATTTACTGGCTATCGTCGATCCTTGTTCGCAGTCCGTTGATCTTGTGACTGAGTGGCTCGCAGTGACCCCGCGTGAGCCTTGGCAGTCGGGTCCCGGCGGGTCATCAGCAGGCTTGCGATCGTTACCGCGGCGAGCACAGCGATGATCACGGCAAGGCTGGCCAGGGTGGGGATCTCTGGCACTCGCGGATCAAGGTCGACATGGGCTCAGCGCAGGATGAGTTCACGCCGATGAACACTACGATGATCGATCGACATAGGCCTCGTCGGTAACACCGAAGACGGCCGGAATGGAGTCGAGGGCCAAGAGCAGTTCGACGCTACCGATCGCAATCAGAACCAGGAACAGTCGGGAAGCACTCGGCGGCGATTAAGACGGGTGAGGAACTTACCGCCGGCGTACTGCTCGTGACCGGTAGCAGGCGACGGGCACCTCTGATCATGATGTTGCCTTGGATGTAGGGATCCTCGTTGCGATGTCGGAACAGTTGAATGGCGGTATAGATCAACAGCAGCCCGAACAACAACACCACCGAGAAGGCATCCAGCAGGGCTGCGCCGATCCCGATGAATACCGCTCGCATGATCAAGGCAAGCAGAATCCCGAAGGTAAAGACCTTGTGCTGCTGGGCATCCGAAACGGCGAAGGTCGTTATGATGATCAAGAAGACAACAAGTTGTCCACTGACAGGCTTTCTCGACGAGGTAACCGGCGAGGAACTGCAGGCCGAGTTCCCTACTGACGGCCAGAGTGAACCAGATTCCGAACCCAATGGCGACGGCAATGTAGAACGGACCACGCGGTGGCCTGATCGTCGGCATGACAGGTTCATGTCCGAGGCTCCAGCCGTCACTTACACAGAGCTTCACGTCGCGACAACCCCTGAACGCTCAACTCACACGAGCTTCCATTTGTGCGGCATTCAAGAGTTGGTTAGGCCCAAATAGTTCTCCGACCGGTGGTTGTGAGCTGGGTTGGCCGACTGCCCCGTAGTCGCGTCACCTCGCGCTGACTGATTGCTCCGGCGCACCATTGCACCGCCTTCGATGCTGTGAGGTGTTCATCGTCAATCATGGCTTGCAGTGCTGCGCCGGCGCGTTGTTCGGTCGCGGCCACGGTGGCGTCTCGTTCACCCAGTGCGATGAGCACTTCGACGGCCAGGTTCACGAGGCGTCGGTCCCGTTCAGCTCGCTCACGACGCTGCCTGGCCTGAACTTGTGATGCGGCCAACCGAGCGGCCTGTCTCACTGTCTGCTTGCCCAGTCGAGCGATGGGCGGAGGCCCTGATTCAGCGATGATCACGAGTCACTAGCGGCGTGTGAGTGTTGATCAACAAAGTAGAACGAGGATCAAGGTCTTTGGCCCCGCATCAATCATTCGAAGTCCTGGGCAGCGTCGGCGCGGCACTTTGCTTCGAAGTTCTCTGGCATCTCGGAGAGTCCCCATAAGTCCACATCACCGTGCCTGATACAGGTGGGACTGACGTTGTCCAGTACTCCTCAAAGATCTTTGCGCCAGCGGCGGCGCAGCGCGTACGCCGCCGCCTTTGGCTGGCGATCGCGGGTGAAGACGCCCTTCTTGTTGCCGCCGACGCGCATGATTCCTGAGGTCGTGGTGAAGTCGGCGAAGTTCCACACCTGCTCACCGACGACGGCATCGATGCGGTCGAAGACGCGATGGTTCATGTCCAGGTACTCGACCTGGTACTCCTCAGTCCATGGTTCGGCAACGAGGGTGTGCAGTCCGGGATAAGTGTCCGCACCGTACTCGGTGATGATGATCGGCTTGTTTTCGCTTGCCCAGGCCTTGAGCTCTTCCTCCCACGCGATTTCCGCTGCTGCAAGATCGCCGGTGTTGACGTACCAGCCGTAGTAGCGGTTCAACATCAACACGTCGCCGAACTGGGAGACGCGGCATTTTCCGTGCGGAGCCAACATCACGTTAACGAAGCCGACCGGCCGGGTCGGATCGGCTTGGCGAGCCACCTCGAATAGGGGCTCGAAGTACTTCTCCGCTCCCTCGGTGTCGGATTCCGGCTCGTTTGCGATGCTCCACAACACCACGCTGGGATGATTCTTGTCCCGGGCGATCAGCTCCCGGATCGCCTGCGCGTGCACCTCGCGGGTCGCGTCATTGGCGGTCTCCGGTGAGAACGTCGTATAGCCCTGACCGCCGAAGATCCCGCCACCGAGTCCCATGTTCAAACCCACGGCCGCCGTCTCATCGATGATCACAATGCCCTGGCGGTCGGCGTAATCAAGAACATCTTCGGAGTAGGGATAGTGCGACGTGCGGAACGAGTTAGCGCCGATCCACTTCAGCAGCTCAAAATCATGCAGCAGGTAGGCGTCGTTGTGGCCTTTGCCGAGCACCGGTACGTCCTCGTGTTTGCCGAATCCGGTGAAGTAGAACGGCTCCGCGTTGATCAAGAACCGAATCCCGTCCACCTTGACGGTGCGTACGCCAACACTTTGGTGGTAGCTGTCCACGACGGTCTCCCCGCGTACCAGTGAAATCTCCAGGTCGTAGAGGTAGCCGTCTCCCGGCGCCCACTTGTGCACACTCGGAACGTTTAACGTGCCGCTCGGGCCGTCGTTGGTTGTGACCTCAGCTCCCTCGGCGTCCCGCAAGATCACCTTTATTTCAAGATCATCAGCAGCTTCGGCATCCACCGTGTAGTTGATCACACCGTTCTCGCCGTCGAGGTCGGTGGTAATCGTGACATCTGTGATGTGAGCCGGATCAGTGGCATACAGCCACACGCCGCGGTGAATTCCGGCGTAGTTGAAAAAGTCGTGCCAGTAGCGCTGCCGCTTACCGGCCGGCGTGTCCTCGATTACCCCCGGCGGGATGGATTGCCAGTGCAGCGTGTTATTGATCAGCGCGGTAATGCGCACCTTTTGGCCGGGTGCGACATGATCGGTGATATCTGCTTCGAACGGCGTGTAGCCACCCTCATGCGACATCACCTCGGCGTCGTTGACCCAGACCGTGGCGCGGTGGGTTGCCGACTCAAAGTGCAGCACGATGCGTCGCCCCTGCCAGCCCGGCGGCACCCAGACATTGGTCTGGTACCAGGTGTCACCGAAGTAGTCGCGTACTGCAGCGTCGGCTGCGATGTCGTTGAAGCTGGCCGGCACGGCCATCTGCCAGGAGTCCGGCAACGACTGGCTGAACCAACGCGCCGCCCGACCCTCGCCCTCATTGTCCAACCTGAAATCCCAGAGCCCATTGAGACTCTTCCGCTCACGGGTACTGCTGTCGTGGGGTCGCAGCATGAAAGCTCCTTAGGCATTTTGGGGTGGTGTTGCTTCAATCGAGATCGGACCGAGGTCGCACCAGTCGTTGCCGGTTCTTCCCAGTCATTGCTGCCTGGTGTCGCGATGAACGGTGTCGTCGGCTGCTGAGTCCTGGGCCCTGGGGATATCGAGATCGAGCGCCTGCAGGGTCCGGGCGACGATGTCGGCTGGTGTTCCTTGCACATCGACAACGACACCGTCTTCATCTGGGGTCAGTGGTTCGAGTGCATCCAATTGGGAGGTGAGCAGGCTCGGGGGCATGAAGTGATCGGTACGGGCGCCGATCCGGGCGGCGAGGAGTTCTGTACTGCCGCTCAGGTGCAGGAACCTGACTCGGGCCTCGGCGGTCCTTAAGATGTCGCGATAGCCGCGCCGCAGCGCCGAGCAGGTGATCACTTGGTTGCCCTCAGTCTGGTTAATGCGCTGGCAGATCAGCCGCAGCCACGGCTCCCGGTCCGCGTCGGTCAAGGGCGTTCCGGCAGCCATCTTGGCTACATTCTCCGGGGGGTGGAGATCATCACCTTCAATGCGAGTCCATCCCAGCTGTTGAGCGCACAAGTCGGCAATGGTGCTCTTACCGGACCCGGCGACACCCATAACCACGATGGCGGTCTTGCCAGATCTGGTTTGTGGCTCAGCTGTGGAGTCCATGAGGTCAGCTTGCCTTCCGCCCGAGCCCACGACAAGCACCTCGCGCTATGCCCGCTGCTGGAAAAGGCCTTCGTCCCGGATCCGGCTGTTTAGCTCGGCGAGGTAATCGTCATCGTTGAAGTCGAACGGCACCTCATGACCCGTCCAGCTCGACAGGTGGATGGCGTTCGCTAATCGGACGCTGTTGATGCCCTCCACCCCCGGTGCGATCAACGGAGTGCCGTCCAAGATGTTGGCCGCGAAGTTCTCCAGCATTCCGGCGTGCTGAACTCCCCACTGAGACTCAGACTCGATGACTTCGGAGGAGGTGTAGTCGCTTAGGTTGAGGCGGCCGCTGAGCAGTTTCGCGATGTCCTCGCGGTCCATCCCGTCGCTGAGTTCACGCTCGGGCTTCGTCAGCCGCGTCACTGTGGCGGTCACGCTGTTCTCGATCACGATCTTGCCGCTGTCGCCGAGGATCTCGAATCGGTCCGTGCCGACGAAATCATGTGTCGCAGTGATGAAGACGCCTGTCGCGCCTCGGCCGTAGTCCACAACGGTGGTCGCCTCGTCTTCAACCGCTATCGCTCGTCGGAAACCGTACGCCACCTTGGCATATACAGACTGGGGCAATCCGCAGATCCACAGCCACAGGTCCAGCTGGTGCGGCGCCTGGTTGACAAGCACTCCGCCGCCTTCGCCACCCCAGGTACCCCGCCAGGCAGCCTGGTCGTAGTAGGCCTGAGGCCGCCACCACGTGGTGATGATCCAGCTGGTGTGCCGGATTTCGCCTATCGCACCGCTGCTGACGATCTCTTTGATCCTGCGGTACAGCGGGTTGTTGCGCTGGTTAAACATGATCGCGAAAGTCAACTCCGGCTTAGTCGCGGCGATCGCGTTCAGCGCTTCAACCTGCTTGGTGTAGATGCCGGCGGGCTTCTCAAGCAGTACATGAACGCCGTGCTCGAGTGCGTCGATGCCCATTTGCGGGTGAAGGTACGACGGCACACAAATGACGACTGCATCCACGGTGCCACTGTCCAGCATCGTCAGATGGTCGTCGTAAAACGCAGCAGCGGGGTACCTCGATTCGACGAGCTGACGAGTCCCAGGACTTCCATCGCAGATAGCGCCGAGCTCCAAGTTGGGGACCATGCCGTCGGAGAGCAATCCGCCATACACCGACCCTTGCGCGCCCAAGCCAACGATGCCGAGCCTTACCTTCTTTGTCATAAACACCATCTCCGGTCACCTACCTTCGCCGAACCCAGTAGACCCCGGGCCCACCAGCCGCGCCCGCAGCACGACGGCTATCGGCCTGAATGGTGTCCGTCCATGATCAGCTCCTGCCGTCAAGGTAGCAAGAAGGGCCTGGTAATCATCGGTCGGTTAGAGTCGCAACAACCGCATCGTAAAGATCTTGAAACTGTTGCTTGCGAGCGGAGTGTACGAGACACGATCTTTGATCGGCCATCGCATGTCACCAACTACAATCGGCGATTACCGGAAACCAAACCGCGTCGGCTAACGCCGGCCATTTGCGGCCGACTGCTCGATCAACGTCGTCGATCGGGCGGTCCAGATTGCAGATTCCGAAAGCTGCTCAACTGAGACGCCGCAGGCGCCGAGCAGCTGGGAGTCCCAGTCACCAGTACGGCGATCCAGCATTCCGGTTTAGGCCGCAGTCGAGGTTCCGGCCGCCGTGACGCCCCGTAACCGCAAATAGACGTACCCACCCAAGGACATCCAGTGACGCACGCCCCCAAATGTGTCCGGCTCGGTGTCACGCAACCACCAAAGTCGAGGCGTCAGGTAACTCCCGTGCAGCCGACATCCGGTGCGCTGCTGCACCTCCGCCGCTCCCGGCGAAGCTGCATCACCTGCTTCGCGCAATCGGGAATCGGCATAGCTAAAACAAGGCGCTCTAGCCCGTCTCTTCTGCGACACCCCAAGCGAGGAAGCAAAAGTGTCCAAGGCCACTTTGCGGGTCCGCCCGGCAACCGGTCGATTAGCGAACTCATTAAGGATCTGTCCCACCTCCCCGACAACCGAATCCGGATTAATTTCGGACAGTGCCGTCGCCACCGGTAGTGAAGTGGTGAGGCACCGTCAGACGGCCGCCCTTCAACCAACGTCCGGAAGCGTCGAAAATATCGCGACGGCTTGCGGTGGATCCGATGTCGATGGCAAAAACGAAAAGGGCGAGGGCCTCGCTAAGCCGGGACCCAAGTTGCGGCCTTCGTCATCGTGCCGGAGGTCGAGCGTTCACATGTGTCGGTGGCGGACGATCATCACCGCTTCCGACACTTGGATCATCCGCCCGGACGTCCAGGTCGCCCTGCTCGGCCCACACGTAAGACGGGAGCACCAGATGGCATCGATCATTCCAGCGAATAATCACAGGCTGCTCCCGCTCATATCCAAGGATGCTGAGGGTAGCGGGGGCGAGCGCGAAGAGCCTGCCGCCCTCTGGCGGAAGGCCAAGCCAGCGCGCGGTGAGGACACGTAGGTAGTGGCCGTGGGCGAACAAGACTGTCTCGCCCTTGGACGCTAGGGCCTGGGCGATGACTCGATCGGTCCGTGCGCCAACATCGGCAGCGGTTCCACCCTGGGGAGCCCCGTCGCGCCAGATGGACCAGCCTGGCACCTCTTCGCGAATGTCAGCGGTTCGGCGCCCTTCATACGCACCGTAATCCCATTCCATAAGATCGTCGCTGACTTGTGCCTGCTCTGCCACACCTGCGAGGCGACACGTCTCCCACGCACGCGCCAGCGGGCTGGATAGAACCCGGTCGAATGTCCGGCCCCGGAGCCGATCTCCGAGCACCATGGCCTGCAGTCGACCGAGTTCAGCCTGGATCCACGGGCTGATCTGATTGTCGGTATGTTGATGATCTTGACATGACTGGTCGGTGCTGAGGCGTGCAGCCTTTGCCGGTCTGCCCGGCTTTTCCACAATGTCTCCTCGGTCGCGCCGTCAGGGCTGGGTGGCTGGGGGCTAGAGGTGCTGGGGTGGTCCGCATGCGTTGGTGAACAGCTGTTGCCAGGCTGGCTGCCAGGGCCAGTGGCTGGGCAGGTGCAGCACTAGTCGGCGGGCGGAGTGCGCAAGTCGCGCGGGAACGCTGATCAGTTGGCGTCGGATGGCGCCGGTGGTGGCTTTGGCGTGTGGCAATGAGGCGAGCGCGCCGGCGGCTCGGGTTAGGTTGAACGCCATCGCGGCCAGCACCAGCCAGGCACTGTTTGCCGCGAAGCGACCCGACGGCAGGTGCGCCAGCGGGCCAGCTTTCAGGTCGGCAAAGACCTGTTCAATGACCGCGTGCTGCCGATGCTGGGCTTCGGCTTGCAGCATCGGCAGCGGCGAGTCGGTGAATAGGGCGTGATGCCGGTAGCCAGGAAACAGCTCGTCTTGTCCGGCTGGCTGGCTCGGGTTAAGCCGTCGCACCCGGCGCACGATCAAACGGCCGCTCACCTGGTCCTCGGGCCGGTGCCGGTGGGTGCGGAAAGCCGTGAACGGTATTTCGGCGACCTCGGCGTCAGAGATCCAGCGTTGCTCGGCTTGGTCGAAGATCGCCTGCGGGTAGCGGATCGGGATCCAGGCATCCTCAGCGATGGCGGCGATTGCCCTGGTCACCGTGGTGTAGTGAGGGGCGGTGACACTGAATCGGGCTCCGGCCTTGCGGGCCGTGCTGATCACGCCAAGGGTATAGAACGCCGCGTCGGCGCGCAGCACGACCAGGCCGGAGGCGCCACAGCGGCGGATGACCTGCAATGCTTCAGCGGCCAAGGCAGCCGCTCCCCGAGAGGAGCGGGCGTTCCCTCGACGCAGCCGCGCGGCAGCGATCACCGGCGCCGCCAGCGGTGTGGATGCGGTGGCGACCAGCGCGTTCAACCCTTTTACTCCGGTATAGCCACGGGCGGCGGCTTGCTTGGCGTAGCCATAGGTTTGGATAAGGCTGTCGTCGAGGTCTAGCCAGGTGATCTGCTCAGCGCCGGCCAGGATCGGTGTCTGCCCGGCCAGCCGAGGCAAAAACCGGGAAGCCACCGCGTCGAGCTGGCGGACATGGCCGAAGGTGAAAGCGCGCAAAAAGATGCCCAGCGTCGATGGCGCCCGGACACCGCTGAACAACCGGCCCATGCCGCCATGCCGCAGCAGATCCATGTCATCGATCGAATCTGCGCCAGCAACCATCCCTGCAACCAGCGCCGGCACCTTCAATGGTGAATTCGCGCCTTGTTCACCGGGCAGCCGCACATGGCTCGCGGCCAGCTCGGCCAACCCAGCCCGAGCCCCCAGCGCCACCACCGGAGCCAACCCGGCACACGACACCAGATTCGGATCATCAAACACCGCCGACAGCGCCGCAGGCGCATGCAAGACTTGCATTTAACGGATGCCCTCTCCCCGGAAGCAATACGATCTCGCTAAGCCGTATTCTCCCTGGTCAGGAGGGCATTCGTGCCCTACGACGCACCACCACGCAACATGAGGCCCGTGGATCCAGGCTCAGCACGGCGGCGCGCGATTTCCGACGCTCGCAGCCGAATAGGCTCCGTTACGTGAGCGCATTTGCGGAGATGTACCGGCCGAGCGAGGAGCACGAAGCATTCCGCGCCGCGGTCCGGGAGATCTGCGAGGAGAAGGTTGCCCCGAATGCCGCTGAGGCCGATGAGTTGGCGGAGTTTCCCAAGGCATCATTCGAAGCGCTGGTGGCGGCGGACTTTCATGCACCGCACATCCCCGAGGAGTACTCAGGCGTCGGTGCTGACGCGTTAGCGACCGCCATCGTCATCGAGGAGGTCGCTCGTGCCTGCGCTGCCACCTCACTCGTCCCCGCCGTCAACAAGCTCGCCACGCTGCCATGGCTGCTCGCCGCATCAGAAGAGATCAAACAGGCCTACTTGCCACCAATCGCCCGCGGCGAATCGATGGCGTGTTACTGCTTGTCTGAGCCGGAGTCTGGTTCAGACGCCGCGAGCATGCGGACCCGGGCCGTACGCGACGGTGACTACTTCGTCCTGAACGGCGTCAAACGTTGGATCACCAACGCCGGGTTGTCGGACTTCTACACCGTGTTCGTGGTGACTGATCCAGATGCTCGATCCAAGGGCATCAGCGCGTTCGTGGTGGAGAAGTCCGATGCCGGAATGTCCTTCGGCGCCCCGGAGAAGAAGCTGGGAATCAAGGGCTCTCCGACCTGCGAGGTGTACCTGGACGGCGTACGCATCCCCGAGTCCCGGATGATCGGCGCAGCGGGAACCGGCTTCGAGACAGCGATGCGAACCCTCGACCACACCCGAGTCACCATTGCAGCGCAGGCGGTGGGCATTGCACAGGGTGCTCTCGACTATGCGCTCGGGTACGTCAAGGAGCGCAAGCAGTTCGGCAAGGCGCTTGCTGAATTCCAGGGCTTGCAGTTCATGCTCGCCGACATGGGCATGAAACTGGAGGCTGCCCGCCAGCTCACCTACGTCGCTGCTGCCAAGTCCGAGCGCGGAGACGCCGATTTGACCTACTTCGGGGCAGCGGCGAAGTGCTTCGCCTCCGATGTCGCGATGGAGATCACCACCGACGCGGTACAGCTTCTCGGTGGTTACGGCTATACCAAGGACTTTCCCGTTGAGCGCATGATGCGGGATGCCAAGATCACCCAGATCTATGAGGGCACTAATCAGATCCAGCGGATCGTGATGGCTCGTCAATTATTGGCTGGACTGTCGCACTAACGACTGCTTGCATTATGGCGCCACTGGCGCCAAAATGGCGCCATGACGAGCATCCAGATCAAGGGAGTGCCCGAACGCACCCATGCGGTGTTGCGGAGGCGGGCCGCAGCCGCGCATCAGTCGTTGCAGGAGTACCTACTGCAGCACCTCATCGAAGAGGCCGATCGGCCGACGGTTGATGAGGTTCTTGAACGCGCAGGTAGCAGATCTGGCGGATCCGTAAGTTTTGACGAGATCAATGCCATCATCCAGGCGGATCGTGATAGTCACTGACGCAGGCCTTCTTGTCGCTGTCTTCGTCGATGACGGGGTCTGGGGAGACACTGCGCGCGCCCGCCTGCGGGGTGAAGAGCTGGCCGCTCCTGAACTAGTCGATCTTGAGGTCACATCCGCGTTGCGCGGTCTGCTCCGCGTCGGAAAGGTCGATGAACGCCGCGCGCGCGAGGCGCTTGCGGACCTCCGTGATCTTTCACTTCGCCGGGTATCGCATCGCCACCTTCTGACTCGTTGCTGGGACCTGCGCGACAACCTGACCGCCTATGACGCGAGCTATGTCGCACTGGCTGAGTTGCTCGGCGCAACGCTGGTTACCGCTGATGCACGTCTTTCTCGTGCGCCGCAGATCACGTGTGCGGTTGAAGTGTTGTCATGAACCAACCAATCGACGTGATGTCATACCGGAGTCTTGACATCACACTGAGTCGAGTCATGCTGGAGGTATGGCGTCGCGAGCTGTGTTTCCACTGCGTTGGCGTAATGAGAGGCTCCGAACCCTGACCGCTGAGGTTGCCTCCCGGTTAGGCATCAGCCAGAACGAGCTGATCGAGCAGGCAATCGAGCACGAGGTGGTCGCTCGTGGGGCGATGCTGAGTGAGGATCTGCGGGCTGCTGCGGATCGGTTGGCCGAGCTCACCCAGGAGCAATACGAGCGAATGCAAGCCCGCGGTCTGGAGAGTTTCGTCACGGGCGAGGGGCAGCTTGAGCCGCTTCAAGCCCGAGCGGCGTTGTCTCCTGCCGCTGTGGATCGGGTAGCGGTCGACCGTCCGCATCTCGCTCGTGACGTCACGACGATCTATCGATCGGCGCGTGCTGGGCTGGCATGACGGCTCCGTCGTGGCAGGAAGACGACCCGAAGAATCTCTCCCTCATCCGGGGGAATGCCGCGCAACTGATCACTGAGCTGCGTGCCGCTGCAGCTGAACGGCTTCTGCCAACCTGTGAGGAATTGTGCCGCTGGCATGCGCGGTTGTACGCCGGATGTGAAGTGCCCGTCGCCGGCTATGTGGGGCATTTCCGCGGTGACGCAGCCGTTCCGGAACTCATTGACTACGAGGTCGGTCTCGGCGCCCGGCTGAAGGACGGCAATCTGGAGAAGATGGGCGTGTGGGCGCGTAGGGTCAGCGACGAGATGAATGCGGTCCTTGCGGGCCTTCAGGCAGTCTTTGTTGAGCTTGACGCTCGGCTGCCTGTCGGAAAGGCATCTACCACCGCCGATGAGATACTCCAACTGATCAGCTTCGCCGCGCTGGCCCACGGTGAGCTCTTGCGAGTTCATCCCTTTGCCAACGGCAACGGTCGCATCGCCAGGCTGCTCGTCGCGTTTGTCTGTCTGCGCTATCAACTGCCAATGTTCCTGCACATCAAGCCTCGGCCCGAGAGTGATGACTACATCCGTGCCAGCCGCGACTCGATGGGCCGTCCACCAGACTTTGTGGGCAATCACACAACCACTACTGCCGTCTTCGCACACATGCTTGCCGATGAGCTTGCTAGCGAGCGGGTCGCCTAAGCGGGTACACCCACCGATTAAGTCAGCGCCTGTACGAACCCATGGGTACGTGACGTACTCCTGACCACCAGTTCGGGGGGAACGATTGTCTCGAGGCGATCTGCTGGCTGACTGGTGCGCGTGATGGCCTGGTCAACGGCCTTTTCGGCTAGCTGCTGGACATCCTGGCCGATGGTTGTCAGCTCCACCCACGGCAACCGGGCTACTCGACTGTCGTCGTAGCCCACCACGGCCAGATCGTCTGGGACGGTGAAGCCGGCAGCGCGTACCACCTGCAGCAGCCCAAGCGCGCACTGGTCATTGAAGGCGAACACAGCGCTGGGCTTGTCTCGCCGCCTACCGAGCATCGAGACGACTGTATTGCCGGCTCGGGCGCCATCCATCTCGGTCAGGCCGCCGCTGACAAATGGCATGGGATCCAGCCCGGCAGCCACCAAGGCCCGGCGGTACCCTCTGCGGCGCTCTGCCGCTCCGGGTGCACGCCCGCCGTCGACGTGCAGAATCCGGTGGTGCCCTTGCGCAATAAGGTGCTCGGTTGCTTGACGAGCGCCGTCGACGTCATCGGTCCGCACGACATCTACCGCGCCACCGGGAACCCCTCTCGCCAGTACGACAGTCGGAAGCTGTCTGCTGAGCGCGACAAGGTCCCGCGTACGCATCGTCGGGCCGACCACGATGACGGCCTCACACCGGTAGGCAAGCAAATCGTCGATGGCCCGTCCCTCACTGCGCGACGGTGCAAAACCAGTCAGGACGAGCTCGTATCCAGCGTGCTCGGCCGGTGCGTACATCGCTTCCACCAGCTCGCCGTGGAAGCCGTGCTGCAGGCCGAACGCCACCCCCAGTTGCCTGCTGCGCTTGCGCCCGAGCAGCCGCGCCCGCTGGTCGGGTGCATAACCGAGCATGCTCGCTACCTCGCGTACCCGGCGTCTGGTCGCCTCGCTGGCACCGGGTTGGTTACGGAACACGATCGATACCAGAGCCCGGGAAACGCCAGCCCGAGCAGCTACATCTTCCATCGTGGGCGGCCGCCCTGCCGGTGCCGTGCCGTCGTTCATTGTTACCTTCTTGATCAGGTAGGACTCGTCTTGATCATTGAAATCCTAGAGCGCGCTAGTTCATCCATTCAACTTGACTTCGCCTCAAAGTATCGCAACAATACTAGAGCGCTCTAGACTAGAGCGCTCTAGTTAGGAGACCACGATGGCACATTCTTCCCCGATGATCGGCGTTGGACTCATTGGCGCCGGTCGGATCGGCACCTCACATGCCCAGATTCTTGCTGAGCGGGTGCCCGGCGCGCGGCTGGCGATGGTGGCGGATCCTCGTCCCGACGCCGCTGCGTCCCTTGGTGATCGCTTCGGCGCTGACGCTGTAGTCGATCCGCTCCAACTGATCAAGGACAACAGTGTCGAGGCGGTCGTGATCGCCGCATCCACCGAAGCGCATGCAGACCTGATCGTGGCCTGCGCAGCGGCTGGAAAACCGATCTTCTGCGAGAAGCCAGCTTCGCTGACTCTGGAGGATTCGGCTCGCTCGCTTGCCGCCGTCGAGGCAGCAGGAATAACCCTCCAAGTGGGGTTCAATCGCCGCTTTGCCGACGACTTCCGAGCGGCTCACGACGCCATCGTTCTCGGCGCCATCGGTACTCCGCAAATCATGCGCTCCCTTACTCGAGATCCTGGGCTAGCCAGCCCTGGCGCAGTGCCGCCCTGGACTATCTTCCTGCAGACGTTGATCCACGACTTCGATGCATTGTTGTGGCTCAATCCGGAGGCTGACCCGGTCGAGGTGTATGCGACGGCCGATGCACTGGTAGCGCCGGACTTCAAAGCATCCGGGCTGCTCGATACGGCGATTGTGGTGATTACGTTCGACAATGGAGCCCGCGCGGTCGCCGAAGCGAGCTTCTCCGCTGCGTACGGCTACGACGTGCGAGCGGAAGTGTTCGGCTCGGCCGGCATGGTATCTGCTGGTAGCGGCGCTCGCACGGCCATGGTGCTGCGCGATGCGAGCGGACTGCACCAAGACACGGCGCGCGGCGATGTTGAACTGATGGGCGATTCCTATGCCGCGGAGTTCGTTGAGTTCGTCGCTGCGATACAGCAGGGGCGCCAGCCATACGTGACCGGCCGGGATGCGCGTCGAGCGCTGGCTGTGGCACTGGCCTGCATCGAGTCATTTCAGACAAATGCGCCGGCCACCATTGATCCGTCCGCAGTGACGGTGGCGCGATGATGGCCGAATTCACCCTGGCCGCCTGTGCGGAGATGATCTTCACTGAGTTGCCCATTACAGAGCGAGTACGGCGCATCGATGATCTTGGATTCCAGGTGGAGATCTGGGATTGGACCAAACACGACATCGACAGCCTCCGCTCGACTGGCGCAACGTTCTCGTCGATGACTGGTTATGTGAAAGGGGACCTCATTGATCCCGATGGTGCCGACGAGCTGGTTGCGACGGCAGAGCAATCCATTCCGGTGGCAGCAAGACTCGGTATTCCTCGACTGAATTTGCATGGCACTGGCCTGGACAGCCTGGGTCTGCCCGTCAAGCCGGTCGATGTGGTCACCGGTGATATGTGGCTCAAAGCCCAACACACCTTGGCGCGGATCGCGGAACTCGGCGAACGCGAGGGAGTGATCTTCTGCCTGGAGAATCTCAACACTGCTGTTGATCATCCTGGTACGCCGTTCGCGAAGGCCTCAGACACACTCGCCCTGGTGGCTGCCGTCGACAGTCCACATCTGCGGCTGATGCTTGACATCTACCATGCCCAGATCGGCGAGGGAAACCTGGTTGAGCTGATCAAGAAATGCGCGCCGTACATTGGCGAAGTCCAGGTTGCCGATGTTCCAGGGCGTTGCGAGCCCGGGACAGGGGAGATCAACTATCCCCGAATTGCTCATGCGCTACACGACATCGGCTAC
>Ga0081455_10004353_pt1 | contig 15940 bp, 9 predicted proteins | sample TabmetS3T2R1_FD_70207 | JGI IMG/M metagenome (GOLD analysis project Ga0081455, IMG submission 70207) | Tabebuia heterophylla rhizosphere microbial communities from the University of Puerto Rico - S3T2R1 | ecosystem: Host-associated > Plants > Roots > Rhizosphere ... | reverse complement strand
TCACCTATGTCGATCCCTGGAATCAGGCGCTGTCTACGAACGCCGCACAGCTCGGGTTGAATGCGGCGGAGGTGGCGCAAAGATTAGGGGTCGGGATCGAAATAGATTATGAGGAGAACAGCAACCCGAACCTGGCCGGATTGCAGGCGTTCATTGACGCTTATCGTTCGGTCTTGCCGTATGACCCTACGGGGAATAATCACGCCGCTCGGTTGACGATAGATTTGGGCGCGGGCGATCGTTTTTTGATTGGTATTTGTCGCAAGGCGACGGCGGACTGGCTCAATACTTCCACGCCGGTTCTGGATTACGCCAATGCGATGGTGCCGAATCGTCAGCCCAGCAGTTCCGGCGCAATAGCGAATTGGCAGGAACATGTTGACGGCAAACCACAGTTCGGCCCGCCGATTTTACCGCTGGCTCCGGCTAAATTCACCGGGAGTCTCTACATCGTTACTGGTCGAAGGGCCGCTCCGGAATGCGTGAATTTCGCCGGTTCGTTGATAAATTCTACCGGAAACTTTGTTCAGACAGTCGCCCCCAACGGCGCCGGAACGACAAGTGGGATGCTCGGGCTCATGTTTTGGGCGGCCGAATGTCAGGGGACGCGTAGCGTCTGCACGACTCCGCCTAACACATGTGAGGGCGGCGTGGGAGTCGGCGCCCAGACTTATAACATACCGATTCCCATGCAGCCTCTCCGTCAACAATGAAGGAGCTGTCTACGTCTGCAACTGCGCCATCACTTTCGACAGCGCCGTCTTGAACCTCGCCATCTCTTCACGCGTGCCGATGGTGACGCGGGCGCAGGTAGGCATCGCCGGCCAAACACGGCCGATGTAGATTTTCTCTTTCTGCATCGCGCGAATCAGCCGCCTGGCCGGGACTTTGGCGTCGAGCATGAAGAAGTTGCTCACCGAGGGGACGAAAGAGATGTTGTTCTTCCCCAGGAAAGCGAAGACGTCTTCGCGAACATCTTTGACGATCCGGCGGCGTTCGGGTACGAGCGTCTTGACTTTGAGGCTTGCGATCGCCGCCGCGACCCCCGTGATCGGCAGCGCGCCCGCGCCGAACCTATTCAATCTTTCCAGCAGATCGGGCCTCGCCATCGCCACGCCGCAGCGCAATCCGGCCATTCCATAAAGCTTCGAGAAGGTGCGCAGTACGATCACATCTCTATCCATCGCAACAAGATCGGCGCAGGACGGCTCGTCGCTGAAGTGAATATAGGCTTCGTCGAGCAGCACAACCGCGTCTTCCGGCTTGTTGCTGACGAGGTATTCGATATCGGCGCGCGGCGTGATGGTGCCGGTCGGGTTGTTCGGATTGCAGATGTAGATCAATCCGGCCTCGTGCTCCTCAGCGGCTTTGACCATCGCCTTGACGTCGTGCGCCCAGGTTTGGGTTAAAGACACGCGAATTACCTTGGCGCCGCGGAACGAAGCGGCTCGCCCCGCCGCCTCGTAATCGGGGTTCGCGCTGATGAGCGGCTTGCCCGCCGACGTGAAGGCCATCACCGCGCGATGCAGTGGGTCACTTGATCCGGCGAACGCGCTAACGTAGTTCACATCGAGGTCTTCACTTTCGGCCAAAAGCTGCTCCAGTTCTTCGGTCAACTCATACCAATAACGCCCGCCGTTCTTGATGACTCTGGCGGCGGCCTCAGCCGCCGCCAGGCACGGCCCCAGCGGGTTTTCGTTAGCGTTGATCTTGACGCCCTCCGGCGCCAGCGGGCCACTCTTAGAGAGCTGAGCGAAGGCCAGCGACGATTCGTTGTAGAAGGGCAGCGCCGCTACGCCGGCCAATGCGGACGCCATCCGCGTGAACGCGCGACGTGAGACGCGTGGAAACTCCCTCTGGTCCGATTTGAAGGGGTGTTGGTGATTGCGCTTTTTCATATTGTCCTCCTCAGAAAACGCGCCACGTAGATACGACTTTAGTCGTTACGGCGCCGTAACGACTAAAGTCATTACTACGTGGCGCGTTTTCATCGTTTCAGGGTGTCGCTCATTGCGATATAAAAGCTCATCAGATAATCCCTGAGCGCGCATCACTGCCAGCGTGCAGGCTTCAATCACTCTACAGATGGTAGAATCTGGCGCGCTCATAAGCGATGCGCGCCCAGGGGGAAACTTCATTTTTTCAGATTGTCGGGGCCGACGACATGAAGGATCCGACGAAAAGGGGCATGGGTCCTAGCCTTTAAGCCGCTGAACTCTTGCGGCCTAAAAGCTGGGATCCATGCCCCTTTTCATGCTTTCAAGGCGTCGCAACGCGACATGAACAACTCCTTCAGCCTTAATCAACAGGCCCGCCATTGCGGCGTTAGATCATGAGATATAAAAGCCCGGGCCACAATCCGGCTTAAAATTCCAGCCGGAGTCCGAATTGCCACTGGCGCGGCGTCGCCAGCCGGTAGAGGCCGGTAATCTTGCCTGCCGCTCCGGGACAATCCACACAAGCGCCGTTCCCAGTCGGGTTTGCAAGGTTCATGTGGTTCGCGAAGTTGAACGACTCGGCGCGGAATTGCGCCTTGAAACGTTCGGTGATCGCGAAGCTCTTGAAGAACGACATGTCCCACTGCGAGAACGACGGGCCGAGTAACCGGTTGCGCCCGACGTTTCCGAACACGCCTCGCGCCGGGCGACGCCAAGGGCCGTCGACCTGGCCGTTGGCCGTGAGCGGCGCGGATGTGATCTTGAACCATGCGTCGCGGCTCGGGTTGTCGGCATGCCAATCGCCTACCAGGTCGGGACGGCACCAGCCCGTGTCGCGGTCGGCGTTACAATCGCGATAGGTCGGCGTGAACGGCAATCCGCTCTGCCATTGGTAGATCGTGTTCACCTGCCAGCCGCCCACGAAGAAATCACCCAATTTATTCGCGCCGCCGAGATACTTCCGGCCCTTGCCGAATGGCAGTTCGTAAATCCCCGAGAGGAAGAAAACGTGACTGCGCGTGTTGTCGTTCGGGCCGTAAGCCTGCGTCGCGTCAATGTTGTAGTAGGTGTTCGTATAGTTGAACGACCGCGACCATGTGTAATGGCTCATCACCGAGAAGCCTTTCGAGAAACGCTTGTCGGCCTTGAGCTGCAGCCCGTGGTAGTTGTTGCTGGCGTCCGAGCCGTAGTAACGGAAGTTCTGCGACCAGCCGAACTTCTGGAAGAACGGCTTGCGCTGATTGAGGGACAGCGCGCCGAATCCCTGAACCGTCGCCTGGTTGAAATCGTAATCGCCGCCGTTGCCGGCGAAGACGTGCGTGCCCTTCGTGCCGACGTAGGCGGCTTCGACCGCGATGTCGCCGCGCAGTTGGCGCTGCACCGTCACGTTCCACTGGTCGCTCGTCGGCAGGCGCAGCGTCTCCGGCAAGATGAACGCCGTCACTCCGTTCGGCAAGAGCGGGCGGCCATTCGGTCCTTTCGGCTGGTTGTTGAGGATGGTGTCCGGATTTAGCGGCTGCGGCCCTTGCCCGAGCGTGAAGACCGAGAGGTAATTCTGCGCGGGCTGATTCGACTGGATCGCCAGCACTGGCAAATTCTGCGTGACGTTGTGGCCGAAGACTGAACCGAACACGCCGATGTCAAAGCCACGCCCGAAGCCCATGCGCACGACGGTCTTCTCGGTCACGCGGTAGGCTACGCCGAGGCGCGGCGCGAAGGTTGTGAACGTGCCTTTCTGATTCAAGTCCAAACCCACGCCCTGGCCGCCCGCGATCAACACTTCGCCCGTGTCAATGTCCACGAAGCCGCCTTTGCCCGCGCCAGTCACGGTCTGTGGGCGATAGAGTTCCCAGCGACCGCCGAAGTTCACTGTCAGATTCTTCGTAGCGCGCCAAGTGTCCTGGCCGAAGAAGAACCACCGGTTCTGGCGCTCTTCCGCGTCGAGTGTGTTGCTGACGTAACGCTCGAAGCGGCTAACGTCGCCGAGCAGGAACGACGCCAGGCCAGTGCCGCCACCGATGATCGGCTTAGTCCTATCTTCAAGGCCGGTCTTAGGGTCTTTCTCGAAACCGGTCACGCCCTGAGTGCGCGCGGCGTCGAAATTTAACTCGCCCGCGCGGTGGCGATCAGACGGCACGCGCAAGTTGTAGGCGCGGCGAATATCGGCGCCGAACTTGAACGTGTGATTGCCTCGCAGGTTAGTCCAGTTATTGACGAATTGAATCTGCCGCTCGTTCTGTCGCAGCGGGCAGTTGCACGCCGAGACGCCGAGAGCGTAGCCGAAGTTGAAACCGCCCACACCGTTTAAGAAGAAACCCGGCATGCCGCCCGTGAAGTCGTCGTTATTCAGGCCCGGAATGCCCGCGTCCTTTGCTGGTGTGGTCTGCGCCTGCCCCGGATCGACGCTCACGCGGTAACGGTAGAAGCCGAAGCGAAAGTCGGTCGTCCAGTTCGCATTCAGCGTGTAGTCGAACCCGGAGGCTAAGCTCTGGTTGCGCGTCTTCGATTCACCGGAGAAGGTCGAGTTCGGGTCGAAACCGACGCCGCCGCCGGCGCTGCCGAAGACGCCCGGCGAAATCAGAAGGTAATCGGCGAAGCTGTAGCGCCCGAATGCGTGCATCCTCTCGCTCACGTAGTAGTCCCAGCGCGTGTTGGTCAGGTCTTCGTCGAACTTGACCGTGCCCGAACCGACGTAGTTCGGCAGATCGGGAGAGGCCGGAGTGAAGTTCGGCAGGGGGATGAACTTGTTGAGGAGCGCCTGCGCCTGCGTCGAGATGCGATCGAGCGGGATGATATTCTTAATCCCCTTGGCGTCGACGAACTGCGTTCGGTTAGCCGGGGCCGTGTTTCCCGCCGGATCGAAGATCGGCACGCCCGTCGCCGAGAAGTCGCCCGCGCGTTCGGCAGCCGTCGGCACACGCATCAGAACAGAACCGCCGATGTTGCGGCGTGTTCCCTGGTAATCGGCGAACCAGAACAGTTTGTTGGCGATGATCTTTCCGCTCGCGGCGCCGCCGAACTGATTGAGCTGCGTCACGGGGATGAAGCGGTCGGCGCCCTGAATCTTCCGGAATTGTGTGAACGGGTTGCGCGCGTTGAGGTGGTCATTGCGCAGGAACTCGAACCCGACGGCATGGAAATCGTTCGCGCCGGAGCGCGTTTGCGCGCTCACGACGCCGGCGTTCGCGCCGAACTCGGCGTCGTAATTGGCCGTCGTGACCTTGGCCTCGGTCACCGATTCGAGCGTCGGATTGATGACGATCAGGCCGAGCATCGAATCGTGGTTGTCCGTGCCGTCGAGCAGGTGCGACGTGCCCGCGAAGCTCTGGCCGTTGACGACCTTGCGAAATGAACCTTGCGGGTCTTCGCTCGCGGCGGTCTGGCCCGGAAAGGCCGTCACGCCCGGCGTAAAGATTTCAACCGCCGTGAACCTCCGATTGGCGATCGGCAGATTGGTCACCGCCTTCTCGCTGAACATGACCGCCACGTCGCTGCGTTCGGTCTTCAGCAGCGGGGCCTCGGCGCTGATCTCCACGACCTGACTGACTTCGCCGACCTCCAGCTTCACGTCGACACGCGACTCCTGATCCACCGAGACGGAGACGGTCTGCAAGGCGGCTTTGAAACCGGCGGCTTCGACGCGCACCTTGTAAGTACCGGCGATCAGGAAGCGTTGGGTGAAGTTACCGTCGTTATTGGTCGTGGTGTTGAAGCTCACCGACCGCTGGGTGTCGGTGATCACCACCTTCGCATTCGGCACGGCGGCTCCTGACTGATCAAGCGCTGTGCCGACGATGTTGCCGTAGACCGCCTGTCCGAAGGCTTTCGGGCCGAGCAGCGCGAGCGCGACGAAGCAAATTGTAACAATAGCCTTTCTCATAGTTGAGACCTCCCTGAAGGGTTACTGGGAACATTCGTGAAAGAGGGACGCCAAATCCCCCGATTTTTGAGCGATCAAATCGTACGGGTAACAAACAGACTTCATTGAACTCCGGTTGATACCTCTCCACCCCAGCCTGATCTTGCAAAGCGCTCTCTTGTAACTCCATCGCCATAAAAACTTCGTCGGCGACGTCATACTCGGATTTGATGTTGAACCCGCTTGCCGGAACGAATCCTTAGATCACTTTTCAAATGTATGAAGACTGTCAGCCACAGAGGGCGCCGCAGGGCACAGAGGGCAAAATGATTTCTCTGTGCCCTGCGGCGCCCTCTGTGGCTATCAAAATGTGAACTTGAGCCCGAATTGAATCTGCCGCGAAGTCGTCACGGTCGAGGTGATTTTGCCGGCGGTCGGCGCAATCGCCCCCTGCACGTTGGTGAAAGCGATCTGGCCCGAAGGCACGGCGAAGTTCGGATGATTCGGCAGATTGAAGACCTCGGCGCGGAACAGCAGCGAGCGCGATTCGCCCAACGCGAACGATTTGCCGAGCGACGCGTCAACATTCACCACTCCGGGGCCGATCAGCGTGTTGCGACCGAGCGTGCCGCGCGTGTTCACGGTGGGCATCTCAAACGCATTCACGTCGAAGTAACGATTAGGGTCGCCCAGAACCGGGTTGGAGGACGCGCCCGCTTTCAGATTCGGACGCTCGTTCATCGAGAAGCTCGTCGTGTTCAGATTGCCCGAACGATTGAATCCGAGCCGCACGGTGAACGGCGTGCCCGACTGAATCGCCGTGATGTTGTTCAGCTGCCACCCCTTGACCAGGGCGCCGGCGAGGCCTTTCAAGTTGCGTCCGAACGGCAGATCGTAAGTCCAGTTGAAGGTCAGATTGTGTTTGATGTGGAACGCCGACAACCCGCGGTCAATGGTGCGGTCGTACCAGTCCAGCCCGTATTGCACGACGTTGCCGAAATCCTGCGAGTTGATTCCGCTCGAATCGTCAATCGAGCGCGAGAAGGTGTAAGACACCTGCGCGCGCAAGCCCGCCGAGTAACGCTTGATGACGCTCAGTTGCGCCGAATGATAAAACGATTGCGCGTCGGTCACGCGCTGCCAGACGCCGGTGAAATTCGGGTTGCGGCGGCCCGCCGCCGGATTATAGGTCTTCACGCCGTTGACGATTGATTCAGGCGCGAGGTTGGCGTCGCCGAGGCGGAGCAAGTGATTGCCGCGCGAACCGGCGTAGGCCACCGTAACATCGACATTGCCGGGCAGCGAGCGTTGCAGGCCCAGGTTGAATTGCATGACGTAGGGCGTCTGCAGATCGAAGTTGACCGTCTGCAACTGCGCGCGGATCGGCGCGTTCGGATCGAATCCCTGTGTGATGATGGGAAAAGGCACGAGCTTGTTGGGCAAACTGGTGATCGAAGTGCGCGTCGTGAACGGCGGATTCAGACTGCCGGAGAAGAAATAATACTTCGGCAGAATCTCGTCATAGAAGATTCCGAAGCCCGCGCGCACCGCGGTCTTGCCGTCGCCGAAGGGGTCCCACGCGACGCCGATGCGCGGCGCAAAATTTTTCAGCGACGGATTGTTGTGCCAGGGGTCGCCGACGGTGACGCCGCTATCCGACACGTTGCGCAGGTTTGAAATCTTGCCGTTGACTTCAGTAGGCACAGTGGCGAATTCATAGCGCAGGCCCAGGTTGAGGGTGAGGTGGCTGCGGAACTTGTAATCGTCCTGGATAAAGAAACCGAAGAGCGATTGGCGGTAGCCGCGCACGGGATCAACCAGTCCTGGTAACGCCACGTCCGCGCTGATGAGCCTGCCCTGAAGGAATGATTCCAGGTTGGCGAAGTTCAGTACGCCGCCGCGCTGGCTGACCGTATTCTGGTTGAATTGAATCCGCTGGCCTTGCGCGCCGAATTTGAGCGCGTGCGCGCCTTTGGTCAGAAAGTGGGTGTCCGCCAACTGGAAGTTGTTGAGGCGGTCGAGGCGCGGCAGCCGGAAATCGCCGCCCAACTCGACGACTATTCCCGAAATGTTAATGAAGCCGAACGGCTCGCCTGGCACGAACGAAAGGTTGGCCGGGATGTTGGCCGTCCGCTGGTTTTCGGCCTCCTGCACCGAACGGTTGAAGCCGAACTGCGCGGTGTTGAGCGCGCCCGAAGCGAAAGTGCGCTGGTATTCGAGCGACAGATACTGATTGCGCGAGCGCTCTTTGGTGAAGGCGACCGCCGGTTTGTTGAACGGCTGGCGATCCACGTTGCCCCCGTCGAATGTGTATCGCCCCCAGACCTTGTCGCGGCCAGTTATCTGGTGATCAATCCGCCCCTGCGCGAAATGTTCATTAGTCGGCTGTGAGAGCGAGAAGAAATACTCTCCAGTTCCAGTCAACAGACCTTTGGTATCTTTGAGCAATCGTCCATTCACGCGCGGGAAGAGAAGATCGAGATAGGCCGGGACGGCCGGATGAATCGGGATCGGATCACGAAACTTAGGCGTCCCGTCCGGATTGAAAATCGGATTGCCCGACGAATCGGCCGCCTGAAACAAACCTTTGCGCGCATTGTCATCGGGGACTGAGGCGAGGCCGGTGATTCCCAATCGTTCGATCATCGCCTCATAAGCCGCGAAGAAGTGAGTCTTGTCTTTGCGAATCGGCCCGCCCAACACGCCGCCGAATTGATTGCGCTTGAATGCGGGAATCTTTTTATCCCCCGGGTCGAAGAAATTCTTCGCGTCGAAAGCCGAATTGCGATGAAATTCGAAGAGCGACCCGTTGAATCTGTTCTGGCCCGAGCGTGTGACGGCGTTGATCACGCCGCCCGCCGAACGCCCGAATTCGGCCGAGTAGGCGTTGGTCAAGACCCGAAATTCCAGAATCGCCTCGACGCCGAGCAATACGCCCGCCACCGAGCCCGGCGTTTTATTGTAGACGTTGTTGATGTCAGTGCCGTCGAGCAGAAAATTGTTCTGCTCGGGTCGCGCGCCGTTGATCGATATCTTAGGCGTGCGGCCGCCGACCGGATCGTTGCCCGCGGCCAACGCCGGGGTCACGCCGGTTTGCAACAGGGCGAGTTGTTGAAACGAACGTCCGTTGAGCGGCAGATCGCGGATCTCCTGTTTAGTGACCAGCCCGCTCAAGGCCGCGGAGACCGTGTTGACGGTCGTCGCCTCGCCTTCGACAATCACGGTTGTTTCGATCTGACCGATCGTCAACGTCAAGTCCACCACCGCGTCCTGGCCGACGGCCAGCGAAACGCCTCGCCGCAGCAACGGCTGAAAGCCCGGCGCGGCGCCGCGGACTTCGTAATCGCCCGGCGGCAGCAGCGGCGCACGGTAACGGCCTTCGGCGTCGGCGGCGACGTTGTGCGCAACGCCGGTGGCGACGTTGCGAACTTCCACCGTCGCATTGGGCAGGGCGGAGCCGTTAGCGTCGGTGACCGTGCCTTGAATGCTCGCGCCGACGGTCTGCGCCGAAACGACGATTCCTGAAAGCAGGACCGCCATAACGGAGATCGACAATTCTGTGACGAGTCTTCTTGCGTTCATTGGTGAACCCTCCTGGAAGATCAACGCTATGCGTCTGAAAGTTGCGGCGCAAGACGGCGTCTTACGCCGGTTTGTGTAACGCTAAATTATGACCTTCTGGATAATCAGACCTCGTTGAATTCGGGTTGATACTTCACCACGCCGGCGCAACCGCTCAAGGCGCCCTCCTGCAATTCCATCACCATGAACACTTCGTCAGCTACGTCATACTCAGATTTTATACCGAACCTGCTCGCCGGAACGAATCCAAAACGCGGGTAATAACCCGGATGCCCGAGGACAACGACGAACCGATGCCCAGCTTCACGGCATCGCCTCAACCCCTCCTCGACAAGCAGCGAGCCTATTCGTTGATTCTGTCTTTCGGGGATGACAGACATCGGCGCCAATCCGACGCCGACTATTTCCCTTTCACTTGTTTCAATCGTAACCGGGCTAAAGAGAATATGGCCGACGACGCGACCACCGTCTTCGGCCACGAGTGAGATCGTCGCCTTTCCGTTCCGTCGGAGCGCGTCAACAAGGTCCGCCTCCGCCGCGCCGCCGAAGGCCCGCCCGTTGACGATTCGGATCGCGGAGATGTCTTCAGGCTTTTCAGGGCGAATGATCATCACTCATATTTCTTCAACTCAAGCTTGGCGATCGCTTCGCGGTGAACTTCGTCCGGGCCGTCGGCCAACCGCAGCGTGCGCTGATGCGCCCAGGCGTTGGCCAGGTGGAAATCCTGGCTGACGCCGCCGCCGCCGTGAGCCTGCAGCGCGCGGTCGATCACGCGCAAGGCCATGTTCGGCGCGACGACTTTGATCATCGCGATCTCGGCGCGCGCCGCCTTATTGCCCACAGTGTCCATCATATAGGCCGCCTTGAGCGTGAGCAGACGCGCCTGCTCTATCTCGATCCGCGATTCGGCGATGTCGGCGCGGATCGTCCCCATCTCGGCCAGCGCCTTGCCGAAGGCGACGCGATGTTTGACGCGGCGGCACATCGCTTCGAGCGAGCGTTCGGCCATCCCGATAGTGCGCATGCAATGGTGGATTCGCCCCGGCCCGAGGCGGCCCTGCGCGATCTCGAAGCCGCGCCCTTCGCCCAGCAATATGTTCGACGCGGGCACGCGGACGTTTTCAAAAGTGACCTCTGCGTGGCCGTGCGGCGCGTCGTCGTAGCCGAAAACGTTGAGCATCCGTTTGACCGTGACGCCTTTCGCGTCCAGCGGGACCAGGATCATTGACTGCTGCTTATGCGTAAGGGCCGACGGGTCGGTCTTGCCCATGAAGATCGCGATCTTGCATCGCGGGTCGCCCGCGCCAGAAGTCCACCATTTGCGCCCGTTGATCACATAATCATCGCCGTCACGAGCGATTGACGACTGAATGTTGGTCGCGTCGGACGAGGCCACGTCGGGTTCGGTCATCGCAAAACACGACCGAATCTCGCCGCTGAGCAGATGGGTCAGCCACCGCTTCTTCTGCTCTTCGGTCCCGTAGCGGACCAGAACCTCCATATTGCCGGTGTCGGGCGCCGAGCAGTTGAAGACCTCGGCCGACCACGGCACGCGCCCCATAATCTCGCACAGCGGCGCGTATTCCAGGTTGGTCAATCCCCCGCCGTGTTCGCTTTCGGGCAGAAACAGATTCCACAATCCTACGGCCCTGGCCTTCGGCTTCAACTCCTCGATCAGAGGAATGACCTTCCATCGGTCGCCGGTGTTGAGCTGTTCGTAAAACATCCCCTCGTTCGGATAGATGTGCTCGTCCATGAAGGCCGAGAGTTTTTTCTGCAGGTATTTGACCTTGTCTGAAAATTCAAAGTTCATCCGTGATCTCCATTTCCCAAGCGCTGAAAACAAAGCTCGATTTGGCGAATATTTTTCAAAATCAAAATGGATAAAGTCGAGTCTGAACGCCGTTTCACAAAATCGCTTCGATCAATTGAGGCCCGGCTTCAGCCAAGGCGCGTTCAAGCTCCCGCGCCAAATCTTCTGCGGTCTCGACTCGCGCGCCGGGGACGCCCATTCCTTTCGCCAGGCTCACCCAATCGATCGCGGGCTGAGTCAGTCCGATCAGACTCTGCGCCTGTTTGCCGACCTCCTTCGCGCCCGCCCTCATCAATTCAATGCCCAGGATGCGGTAGCTGCGGTTGTTGCAGATGATCGTTTTGACGTTAAGTCGTTCGCGGGCCTGCGTCCACAACGCCTGTAGCGTGTACATAGCGCTGCCGTCGGCTTGCGGATTGATCACCACTCGATCGGGGCAGGCGATGGCGGCGCCAGTCGCGCACGGCGGCCCTAACCCGATTGCGCCGCCGGGCTGCGTCAATAGCGTGTGCCTCGCCGCCGATTGCGACATCGTCAGGAACGGCCCCATGCTCGTGTTGCTCTCATCCATCACGACGGCGTTTTCAGGCAGAAACGAGGCGACGACTGCCGAGAGCGTCTCGGGCGTGATTTTGCCGGTCGGACGCTGCGGAGGCTGGACAATCGAGTTTTGATCAATATTCACAGGCGCGCCGAACGCGTCGGCCAGCGCTTCGAGGGCGTCGGCGACGTCCTCTTCCGGCGACGCCAGTACGCTCGTCCGCTGCTTCGGCGAGATGATAAAGCTGGGCGCGCCCGGATAACCGAAGAACGATACCGGCGGTTTCGCCCCGGCCAGCACAACCGTCCTATAAATCGAGATTGCGGCGGTGGCGGCTTCGGGGAAATATGGCAGGCGCTCAACACCCGGCGTCCCGGCGCCGCGCTCCCACCGCGCCGGAAATGTTTCGCACATCAGCTTGCAACCGGTCGCGGCTGCGACGCGCGCGGCGGCCTTCAGACCGCGTTCGCGCAGCGCATATGCGCCGAGAAATAGAACTTTCGGTTCATCGCGCCGTAGCGCCTCGACCGCCTGATTGATCGCGCCCTCGCCGACTTTCGGCGGCGGCGCAATCTCGCGAACCGCAACCGGCCCATTCGCCGCGTCCATTTGGCAATCGTGGGGAACGATCAGGGTCGCGATCCGCCCCGGCTTTGTCGAGGCCGCCTCAATCGCTTCGGCGACGTCGCCCGCCAACTCTTCCGCCGATCTGTTTCGGCGAACCCACGCGGAGACCGGCCTGGCCAGCGATTCGATGTCGCTCGTGAGCGGCGCGTCGGCGCCCAGGTGCCAGGTGGCATGCTCGCCGACCAGGTTGATTATCGGCGAGCGGGCGCGGCGCGCGTCATGCAGGTACGCGACGCCGTTTGCGAACCCCGGCCCCAGATGTAACAGCGTCAATCCCGGCTTCTCCGCCATTCGCGCGTAGCCGTCAGCCGCGCCCGTGCAGACGCCTTCAAACAAACACAACACGGCGCGCATCCCCGCCGTCTCGTCGATCGCGCGCACCGTAGGCATTTCGGTGGTGCCGGGATTGGCGAAGCAGACGTCGACGCCCGCGTCAATCAGCGTGCGAATTAAACTTTCGGCTCCGTTCATCATAACTTGAAATTATTTTGGCGAACTGTCCAGCGCCTGCCGGTCCATGACTGCGGTAATAGCAGCCGCGATAATGACTGCGAAAATGGCTATGGCGACGAGCGTTCTCACTATTCCGACCTTGCGATGAGTCACCATAAAGCCACCGTCTCTATCCCACGCCGTCACTCCGTTATTTGAGAGGCGATTGTAAGCGAAGAGACTGGTTACCAGCGTCACTAGTGGAATCAGCCCTGTCCCAAGCCCCATCCACCAAACTCCGAAACTGCGCGACAGCGCCTGGCCGAAGCTGAGATTGCTTCCGTTTTTGTCGCTCACCCTGACCCCCAACAAAGCCTTGCCCGGCGTGCAACCGAAAGTGGCGATCAGAGCCGCCTCAATCGGAATCCAAAGCGTCAGCGCTAAAAACTGAATAAACTGAGCAACCAGCAGATTATTCAACCCATCGGGGAGAACGGCGCCGATGGGAATGCCGACAATAATGCAGATCAGCGCGATGTCAATCGAACGCGCCCAATACCGCACCCACGGGCGCGTCTGCGGCCCCTCTTCAACCAGGGCGCCGCCAAGCTCAGGCGCCGGGCGGAGGTAAATTCCCTCGACCTCATTTAGGGGAATCCACCCTTCAGTTCCCTCGACCCAAACAATGTCGTCGAAGGTAATCGCGCCGCCATCCAGCATGTCTTGAAGCTGCTCGAGCGAGTACGGACCGTCCGTGCCGTACCCTCTGCGCACGTGGATTTGCATTGGCGTCTTCTCCGTCACTTGATCGGGGAATAATCGGTCGCCATCAAAATCACCGACTCGACCTTCACCGTCAGCTTGCCGTTCTTCTCACTCTCTTCACGTGCTTTTTGCCATTCGGGGTCAGCGCCGAAATCCTTAAAGGCTTTGTCACGCGCCTCGCGGCTGGGGAAGGCCAACACGTAAACCAACGTGTTCTCAGAACCTTTCTCCTTGTCGGTCGGCCCCCAGAAACCCACGATTTCCATACCGTGCTTCTTGAAAAGCTTCAACGTGTGGTTGCGGAACCGGGCGTGAAGCTCTTCGAGTTTGCCCGGCGCCGCGGTGTAGGTGCGGATCTCAAAACAGCGCGAGTCTTTCGCGAGCGACGGGCTGGGCGCGATGGTCGGCGGCGCGGGCGCGTTTTGCGCCGCCGCGACGATCGAAACAAAAGAGAGAATCGAAACGAGGGAAATCAGTTTGAAGAGTTTGTTCACTTATTCTCCTTTATGCCCAACTGAATCACGTTGAAGCTGATGCGGTTTCTTCCACATTGCGGCCGTCCGAGAGCCGGCGTGATTGAGTGAGACTGAAGCAAATTGAACGTTGTTTGTCTCAGGGATGACTCCGAAGCGGGAGCAATCCCGCCCCGTGAAGGTGTTTCGGCTAGAGTGTGGCGGTAAACGACAGATCTAGCCTGACCAACAACGCGAGCGTAGGACACGCGATGATGGCTAATCCCAGTTTACCAGTCCAGTTTCATTCCAGCCAACATTTACGCGTCTATCCCGCCTTTTTTCCATGAGAAGAAGCGACTGTTAAACGTTCGCCTCCATGGTTGTATTCAAGATCATTTCCAATTCTTTTTCTGACTATGACGTCAGGAGCGCAATTGATATGATTAGACGCTTGCGTTCTATGTGGTATTCATATCTGATGGGTACTGTCGCCGACAATTTAAGTAGGTTCTGCAATTAGCTTGGAGGCCACCTTGTCCAACCATGCCGGTGTTGAAAGCAATCGTCGTGTGTTTCTACGTAACGCCTTAGCGGCGAGTACTTTTCTAGCAACTGCGCGCACGGCGCAGCCGCTCGCTTTTGCCGCAGGACACAAGGTTGAACGTACCTTTGCGCCGGTCAAGGTTTCACGCGACCGGCTTATTCGCGAAGTGGTCGGCCTCAGGCCGTATCGCGCCGAGGGGTTCGTAGTGGACGCCGAGCGACTCGGCGAAAAACTGCTCATCCATAACTACGGCCACGGCGGCGCCGGGATCACACTCTCTTGGGGAACGGCGTCACTGGCCGTGGCTCTCGCGCGGGACTTTGTGGGGACGCGGACGGCTCGTCCGCAGCGCGGTTTGCGGTCGGCGCAGCGGCGCTTTGCCGTGATCGGCTGCGGCGTCAATGGCCTGTCAACCGCGCGCCTGCTCCAACGCCATTTTCAGGATGGCCCGGGCACAGTGACCATCTATGCCCGCGACCTGCCGCCCGACACGACGTCAAACATTGCCGGAGGATTCTGGTTCCCGACCTCGCTCTATGAGCCGGAAGCTGTTTCAGCGAAATTCGTCGAACAGTTTCGCCAAGCGTGTCGCATTTCCAACCGAGCCTTTCAACTGCTCGTCGGCCCCGATTATGGCGTGCGCTGGATAGATACCTTCGATCTGAACGGCGACGAAGCGGAGTTCATGATCGAGATGCCCGGCGGCAATGATCTTTACCCGGAACAGAAGGTTCACCGAGACGCGAAGCATTATTTCGGCGCCCCTTACGCGCGTCAGTACAGCACGATGCTCATCGAACCTTCCATCTACCTCAACGCGCTCTTGCGCGACTTCTATATCGCCGGCGGCAAGTTGGTGGTTAAGGAGTTCCGCAGTCGTGAAGAGATTGCGCGTCTGCCCGAGCCGGTTATCTTCAACTGCGCCGGGCTGGGCGCGCGCGCGCTTTTTGGTGATAAGAAACTGGGGCCTGTGCGTGGTCAACTAGAAGTGCTGCTGCCGCAAGCAGAGATTGACTACTGTTACCTGGGCAGCGGTTATATGTTCCCACGCCGCGACGGGATCATTCTGGGCGGCACCTTTGATCACGACGACTGGTCACTTGAGCCGAAGCCTGAACAGACAACTCAAATCTTCGAAGCGCATCTTGAGATAATGAAGGGGCTGCAGTAGCTATGATACTGCCGGCGAATTGGTACGGTACAGGGAGCGGTAGCGACCTGGCGCTTTGCAGGCAGCGACTTCCGAGGGCGCCAGGTCGCTACCGCTCCCTGTACCGTACCGTTCTCCGAATTCGCCGGCGGTATCAGCTTTGCGACAGAACCAGTCTATGAATCATATGGGGAAAATTGTGGATTCTATAGTCAAACCTTTGTTCCTCCTGGCC
>Ga0081455_10004352_pt1 | contig 15941 bp, 16 predicted proteins | sample TabmetS3T2R1_FD_70207 | JGI IMG/M metagenome (GOLD analysis project Ga0081455, IMG submission 70207) | Tabebuia heterophylla rhizosphere microbial communities from the University of Puerto Rico - S3T2R1 | ecosystem: Host-associated > Plants > Roots > Rhizosphere ... | reverse complement strand
GACTTCGTCGGCCGCGGGACCAAGGTGCCGGTAACCGCTTTCCTTCGTCTCGACGATCCCCGCCGTTCGCTGGCGTCCGGCCGCATCTCCGGAGCGCTTGAAATCTACGATGGCTACACGACTGATTTTGTCGACATCGACGGGCAGCGCGTTCCCTTGGAGGTCGAGCCATCCGCTGCATTTGCCTACACGCTAAGTGAATCCGCGATATGGGACTGGGAGTTGCGTGGTTTTTTGGTCGGCGATCTTGTGAAAGGCCTTGTCGTGGCAACCAAGGTCGGCGAGGCGCGCGCACAACTTCTGTTTATGCAGCCTTACCGGCGAGGCCGTATTCCTGTGGTCTTCGTACATGGGACCGCCTCCGGCCCCGGCCGCTGGGCGGACATGCTAAACTCGCTCGAGAACGACCCCTGGCTGCGCACCCGGTTTCAGTACTGGTTCTTTTACTACGACACGGGCAATCCGATTACGTACTCGGCGGACGTGCTACGAACATCGCTACGCTTTGTTGTCGAACAGCTCGATCCCGATGGGACGGATGCAGCGCTGCGGCAAATGGTGATCATCGGGCACAGCCAGGGCGGATTGCTTGCCAAGATGACGGCGATCGATTCTGGGACTCGGCTCTGGGATACAGTAAGCCAACGGCCGATCGATAACCTTATCCTTCGGGATGAAACGCGGGAGCAGCTCCGCCGCACTCTCTTCCTCCAGCCACTTCCGTTCGTGCGCCGCGTTGTCTTCATCGCTACCCCGCACCGAGGGAGTTATGAGGCGGGAAGTTGGATAGCCCATCAGGTGGCTGGCTTTGCGAGTCTTCCCAAGGGTTTCGTTGATGTCATGAAGGATCTGGTCACCGGCAACCCGGATGTGGTGACGTTATCCCTCAACGGACTGCCGCGGAGTATCAACGATATGACGCCCGGCAACTCGTTTGTCCAGGCTCTGGCATCGACCCCGGTCGCGCCGGGGGTACCGACCCACTCGATTGTCGCAGTGAGCGGCGACAAGCCGCTCGCGGAGGATGACGATGGGATCGTCAAATACGAAAGCGCTCATTTGGATGGCGTGGAGTCAGAGGTGGTTATCCGCTCCTGGCACTCCGTCCAGGGTCACCCGCTCGCCATCGCCGAGGTGCGCCGGATCCTATATTTGCATGGCGAAAATGCTTGCCGCTCAGCGGGCGTCTGTGGTGCATCTGACAGTCGGTAGCGCAGGAGGAAAATATGGAAGAGATTCCAGAATACATCAACATGCTGAGCTACCTGTTTGTTGCAGTCTACATGCTCTCGGTGCCGCTGGAAACGACCAGAGGGGAAATAATTAAGACGCTAGGTCACTTGAATCTGATGGGACGCGCTTTGCTGGCCAATTTCGTCTTCATTCCCATCCTTGGCATCATCATCGCACGATATTTTGATTTACCGCCGGAGATCAAAACCGGATTCCTCCTGCTCGTTATAGCCCCAGGCGGATTGCTCGCTTTACAGTTTGCTCGGATCTCAAATGGCAATCGCGTCTTTGCGGTCGCGCTCTTATTTGTTTTCTGCCTGTTGGCAATCTTGCTTACACCGGCGGTAGTTCTTTTGTTCTTTCACAGCGAGGGAGCGGGAAAGTCGCCGTTCGCTTGGCTGATCCTGATGCTGTTTCTCCTCATTGTAGTGCCAGCGCTTGTTGGGCGGGCCTTGCAAAGCCTTATCCCCCAGCACGCGCCCAAGCTCGGCTTGTGGTTGGGAAGGCTATCCATCGTAATCTTCATCATCGCTGCGGTCATGGCCGGGAGATATAAGACACCGGCGATCAAATTAATGGGTACGAATGGCATCGAAGCCATGGTGCTATTGATAATCGGCTCCTGGGTGGTCGGCTGGTTGATGGGTGGCCCCGAAATCAGAAATCGCAAGGTGCTGGCCATTAGCAGCAGCATGCGTAACGCCGGTGTTTGCTTGCCCATAGCCTCCAACTATTTCGCTGGAACGGATGTGGCCTTACCGATACTGGCCTTCGGCGGCATCATGATTCCGATGAACATGGTATTTGCGTTGGTGACCGGCCGTATGCTGCGCGAGCCAGCGAACAGCGCGAAACCGCTCGAGGCATGAAACACGAGAATCGATCTTTCGTTTCCGAAGGTAACGCTTGTCGAGGAAAAAAGCCATGAATCTGCAGGGACTTTGCAAGTTGACGGTGGACGCTATCTAGCAATATAAGAGTAGTTATTCTCGGCGAAATGAGAGGATGGACTGGTAGATCAATGTAAGAAGCGAGCTGCCGGCTTGCTCGCCCTGCACCGAACTGCCGCGTTTCGATGCGGGTAAACGCTTGCGGCCACGGAGGGAAATATGGCTGTTCCATCTATGCTGGGAAATTTGGCTCGCGCTTGGCACTGGGTTGTGCTGCGCGGAGTCTTTGCCGTGTTGTTCGGGATCTTCGCGTTCCTTTGGCCCGGCATTACGTTGGCGGTGCTGGTCCTCGTATGGGGCGCGTACGCGATTGCGGACGGCGTGATGGCGCTGATAGCGGCGTTTACCATGCATGAGGAAGGCAAACCGATGGCATCACTCGTTATCGTCGGCATCCTCGGTATTGCCGCCGGCATCGTGACGTTCCTCTGGCCGGGCATGACGGCGTTAGTGCTGCTGCTATTCATCGCGTCTTGGGCGGTGCTGATGGGGGTTTTCCAGATCGTTGCGGCAATACGCCTTCGAAAGCACATCGAACACGAGTGGCTGCTTGCGCTCTCTGGAGTGGTCTCGATACTCTTCGGCGTGCGGCTGATGTTTCTACAACCTGTGGTGGGGGCGCTGGCGGTGGTCTGGTTGATCGGCGGCTTCGCCATCGTCTTTGGCAGCCTGTTGATAGCTCTGGGCTTCCGTCTGAAAGGGTTGGCAGCGCGAATTGCGCCGAGCGGAGCGCCCGTGGGAGCGCACCGCTAGTGATATTGAAACGCCAGGCTTCGATACAGTCTGAAAAAAATAAAAACGTAGGCGCGGGTCTTAAACCCGCTCTCACGTGATGATATCTGTGGTTTTGATGCTGCGTCCACGATGAATAGCGCGCAAGCGAATTGTATTGTCCTCTACAAAACTTTCGATCATAAAAATGAAATTGCGATATCTCTTCTTTCTTGGCGTCGCTTTGGCTGAGGCGCCGTGGCAGGAGATTCATCTCACGAACTGTACTCTCTTCGCTCAAGCGACGGCGCCGGCTGCGCCTCAACGTCCGGTCTATGTGCGCGATTTTCTATTTGACGCGCAAAATCTGAAACCGGACGAAGGGCTCCTAGGCAGGAGAGAGGGACCGATAGGCCGCTTGCTCGGGGGCCTGAAGCCTTCGCAGGATCCGGCTACAAAAGCCCGACAATTTGTAGAACTGCTTTCGAACACCATTGTCTCTGAGTTGAACAACTCCGGCATTCGCGCCAGCCGGCTCGAGCCGGGCGCTTTTATGCCCCCGGACGGACTGTTGGTCGGAGGAGAATTTCTGGAAGTGGACGAAGGCAACCGAATGCGACGGGCCATGGTGGGTTTCGGCTCTGGTAGCGAAGAAGTCAAAGTGCAAGTCGAGGTGTATGACCTCGCGAAGGATCCGAATTCGCCTTTTCTGGTTTATGGCGCGGGTGAAGAGGGCCGCAAGGCTCCGGGCGCCGTCGCGTTCAGAAACCCTTACGCTGCAGCAGCCCGCTACGTGCTTTCGCGTAACGCCACCGAAAAAGACGTCGTAAAGCTCGGCAATCAGATCGCCGCCGACCTCGTCAAAATATCCAAAGAATCCAGATCAGGACAGACCCAGTAAGTAAATTATTGTCGCCTACGTTTCTCATTACAAAAATTCAACAAAAACTGTCTTCGCTTACCTAAGGGATTTCGAAGCGCAAAAACAGGGAACGCCTGATGGTCGGTGGTGGTCCGCATCAGTCTAATACGTTAGGAACAATTCAACAGAGCTAGCACTGAAAGGAGCTGAAGGTGGCAAAACAAGAACAAAAGAAACCCAATATGCTGATCATCTGGGGCGACGACATCGGTTGGTCGAACCTCAGTTGTTACAACCTTGGCATGATGGGGTACCGCACGCCCAACATCGACCGGCTGGCGAAGGAGGGCGCGCTGTTCACCGACGCTTACGGTGAACAATCTTGCACCGCAGGTCGTGCGGCCTTTATCCTCGGCCAGCATCCCGTCCGCACTGGGTTGCTCACAATCGGCATGCCGGGCTCGCCTCATGGGATAACAGACTGGATGCCGACTATCGCCGATTTGCTCAAACCACTTGGTTACACCACTGGCCAGTTCGGCAAAAATCACCTTGGAGATCGTGACGAACATCTACCGACGATGCATGGGTTCGATGAATTCTTCGGTAACCTCTACCACCTCAACGCCGAAGAGGAGCCCGAAGGCTACTACTATCCGAAAGATCCCGAGTTTCGAAAGAAATACGGACCGAGAGGAGTCCTTCATTCCTGGGCCACAGCTCCCGGAAAGCAGAAAATTCAGGACACCGGGCCACTCAACCGTAAACGTATGGAGACGATTGACGAAGAAATCTACGATGCTGCGGAGAAATTTATCGAAAAGGCAGCGAAGCAGAAGAAGCCTTTTTTTGTCTGGTTTAATACAACCCGAATGCATGTCTGGACCCATCTCAAAAAAAAGTCCGATGGCAAGACCGGGGTTGGCCTGTATGCTGACGGCATGGTAGAGCACGATGAGATGGTCGGCGAGTTGCTGGATAAACTGGACGATCTAGGAATTGCCGACAACACGATCGTTATGTACAGCACGGACAACGGCGCGGAGATCGTTTCGTGGCCTGACGGTGGCTGTACGCCGTTCCACGGCGAAAAAGGCACAACCTGGGAAGGTGGACACCGTGTGCCGCTTCTCCTTCGGTGGCCGGGTGTCATCAAGCCGGGGACGCAGATCAACGAGATGGTCGCACACAATGACTGGTTGCCGACATTGCTGGCCGCCGCCGGCGAACCTGACGTGAAGGAGAAATTGTTGAAGGGCTACAAAGCGGGCAACAAAACTTTCAAAGTACAACTGGACGGCTATAACTTGCTGCCGTTCTTGCAGGGCGAGGCTAAGAAAACACCGCGCGAGGAGTACCTTTTTTTCGATCAGGGCGGCAACCTCAATGCTGTGCGCTGGAATGAGTGGAAGATTCACTTTGCCGTTCTGCAAGGCAACATCGCTACTGGGATGCGGGTAGCACCCGGATGGCCGACCATTGTGAACCTGCGCGCCGATCCCTATGAGCGCGCACCGAACGAGTCGGGGATGTACATTCGCTGGTATGGTGACCTGCTCTGGCTTTTCGTTCCAGTGCAGCAGAAGCTCAAGGAGTTCTTCGCCGGCTTCATGAAATACCCATACCAAATTGGCAGCAGCCTCACCGTATCCAACATTAACTACCAGACTCTCCGGATGGCCGAGGCCATGAAGCGGTTAAACCAGGTCGAGGAGTTGGCGCCGCCGCGTAACTGACGGCGGCCGTAGCAGAAAGAAAAGAGTGAGCATATGAGTACTCGTCCTGAGGTAACTTCAGGTAATCAGGAGCTCGAGGAACGTGGAAGGTCGGAAGTCCCGGGGAAGCCCCCGTTCGAGAATATGGTCTGGATCCCCGGCGGCACTTTTCTCATGGGATCCGACAAGCACTATCCGGAAGAAGCGCCGGCGCATGAGGTGACCGTCGATGGCTTTTGGATGGATCAGCACACGGTGACCAACGAAGAGTTTCGCAAGTTCGTCGAGGCGACCAAGCACGTGACGTCCGCCGAGCGCGCGCCGAAAGCGGAGGATTATCCTGGCGCAAGACCGGAGTTGCTCGTGCCTGCTTCTGTTGTCTTCAACAAACCGCGCCAGCGGGTGGATCTGCGAGATTGTTACAACTGGTGGATCTACGTGCCCGGAGCGAACTGGCGCCATCCAGAGGGACCGGCCAGCTCATTGAAGGGGAAAGCAAAGCATCCCGTGGTGCACGTCGCCTACGAAGATATCGAAGCCTATGCGAAATGGATTGGCAAAGAATTGCCGACGGAGGCTGAATGGGAGTTCGCCGCACGCGGCGGCTTGAACGGTGCGGAATTCGTCTGGGGCGATGCGTTTACACCCGATGGCAAGCACATGGCCAACACGTGGCAAGGCGAATTTCCCTGGCAGAACCTAAAAGAGGATGGTTTTGAGGGCACGGCGCCGGTGGGAAGTTTCCCGCCCAATGGCTACGGCCTTTACGATATGGCCGGCAACGTGTGGCAGTGGACCACGGATTGGTACCAGGAGCACAAGGAGATACCGCAGTCTTGCTGCGCGAGCTTTAACCCTAAAGGCGGAGAACGAGACAAGAGTTTCGATCCCAACATGCGTGACATCAAGATCCCGCGGAAAGTCATGAAGGGCGGATCGCACCTGTGCGCGCCAAACTACTGCCGGCGCTATCGACCGGCAGCGCGCATGGCCCAGCCCATCGATACTTCCACTTGTCATCTGGGCTTTCGCTGCATCGTTCGGGTGAGCAAGTAGCACGTTTCGGTCTTACCATACTGGGAGCGAGAAAACGGAGAAGAATTTGCCTCGCGCGAAGACGCAAAGCATGTCCTGAGCGCAGTCGAAGGAGGCGCCAAGTGACGGGCAACGGCCGTCACACCGAGCGGACACGAGGGATCTAAGAAGGATTTCTCCCGGTGATTGAAATGCTGCTGTGCTCTTTGGGTGTTCCCAGGGACACGAAGTGGCAAAGTTCGAAATGATTGTGCGCCTATGAACCAGAGGCGATGATGGAAGCTACGCTAACGCCGGCGCGGGAAGCTCCCGTCGAGGGCATGTTGCACTGGGTAGCCTACGCTGCGACGGGGATCGAGCTACTTGCCGTTGTCATCATCGTTTTCGTGATTGTGTTCGGCACGGTATCGTATTCGCTGAAGATCCTGGCACGCCAGGCGGACCAGACGACGTATACTGACTTCCGGCACCGGATCGGCCGCGCTTTGCTGTTGGGCCTTGAGATCTTGGTGGCCGCCGACATTATTCGCACCGTTGTTCTCGAACCAACACTGAATAACGTCCTTGTTTTGGGTTTGCTGGTGCTGATCCGCACGTTCTTGAGCTGGAGTCTCGTGCTCGAGATCGAAGAGCGGTGGCCGTGGCAACCCTCGCGCACCGGCACGAAAGATTAGCAGGCTTAAAAAGTTCAAACCGTTCAAGTCGTTCCAAACGCTCAAATCGTTCAAGAACCCAGGAGCACAACAACAATCTATTCGTCGCCGAGGCTTTAATGGCAGACCACAATCCCACGATAGATACGTCGACAAGGCTCGCTTATGACCGCACTCGGCTCGCTTACGAGCGCACGTTGATGGCGTGGGTGAGGACGGGAGTCTCGCTAATCTCTTTCGGATTTACCATCTACAAGTTCTTCGAGGAGTTCCACAAGCCCGAACAAGTCCCGGTGCGCACCAGCTTGATCAGCGCGCGTGAGTTCGGGCTTATTATGATCACCATTGGCTTGATCGCCGTACTGTTGGCCACAGTCCAGCACGTGAAGATCATGCACAGACTAAGATCGGAGGACCCCGACGTTCCTTACTCCCTAGCGGCCGTCGTAGCTCTTTTAGTGTCTATCCTGGGGATTCTGGCTTTGATGGCGGTATTCTATCGACAATGAAGGCTGCGTGAATGACAGAGGGAGATCGCCCCGGTATCGAAATCTTCGATGGCGGCCCACCGCTCAGGCTGGAAAGGTCCCTTGGTCTTATCAAGCCCGATGAACGGAGGAGCGTCCGACGAGCCGTCCTCGCTGCAGCACTCGTTTGGCTCCCCCTTCTGATCCTTTCTGTGATTGAGAGTCTGGCGTACAAAGAGAATAGAGTCGCCTCGCTGCTTGGCGATTTGAGCGTTGGGTTTCGTTATCTCATCGTTGTGCCGCTACTCATCCTGGCGGAGGATTTCACGATTGTGCGGATGGGACACATCGGCCGCCATTTTGTCGACGCTGGGCTCATTAAGGCTTCGGACCGTCCACGATTCGACGCGATCATCGCCCAGTCCCGCAGGCTCCTGATTTCCGCCCAGGTGGAGTTGCTGGTCGTTATTCTCGCCTATCTTGGGATGATAATCGTGATACAAATCTTTCCGGAGCAAGACATTCCGCCATGGCACAAAGCCTATGGGGTTCGCATGGGCTACTCCTGGGCCGGTTGGTGGCACGCGTTGGTGAGCGCTCCGGTGGCTCTAGTGTTGCTACTGGGTTGGCTGTGGCGGATTTTTGTCTGGGGACTCTTTCTCTTTCGGGTTTCGCGTCTCGATCTAGATCTCGTTGCCGCTCATCCGGACCTTGTCGGTGGCCTTCAATTTGTCGGCCTGTCCCTACGCGCCTTTGTCCTGCTGGCTTTTGCGATTAGCGCGAGCGCCGCCGGTGGCGTTGCCCAGCGGGTTCTTATGGGGACATCTTTTTTTTCGTTTATCTACGTCATTGTTGCAGTTGTCGTTCTAAATCTCCTGTTGTTCGTGGGGCCTGTCTTGGTATTCGGTGGCAAGCTCGTCGAGGCGCGGCGCAGGGGAATCATCGAATACGGTGGGCTAGCGGGAGCAGTGGGACGCGAACTGGAAAGGAAATGGCTCGATTACCGCAAGAGTGTCGATGCCGGAGCCTTGGACGTAGGACATTTTTCCGCTACCACCGATCTCTACCAGGTTGCTTCCAACGTCTATCAAATGAAACCGTTCCCGATTGATACTCAGGACCTCGTCGCCCTGATCGTCGTCACCTTGCTGCCGTTTTTGCCGGCCTTGCTCTTCGAGATCCCGCTTGACGAAATTTTGGCTGATCTAGTGAAGGTGATGTTCTAGCAGCAGCCGCCGGCCTATTCGCCTCCTATTGGACTAAAGTCCAATATACAGTCGTCTAAATCCCCGCTAGATTTCCCTCAGCGCCAACGATCAATCAATTTGGGTCGGGTGCACGTTTCGGGGTTCCGACTCTCATGAGCAAAACCAAGCTGGCAATTGCTATTGTCGATGACGATCCATCCGTATGTCGCGCTATAAGCCGGTTGCTGCGCTCGCTCGGAATGAGCGCCGACACGTTCACATCCGGTCACGAGTTCATTAAGCACATCCAGACGATGCCGTCATTTCGCCCTGACTGTGTCGTGCTTGATGTACAGATGCCGGGAATGAACGGCCTGGAGGTTCAAGAGCTCTTAGCCCGTAGTGAAGACCCTCCCCCAGTCATTTTCATCACCGCCCATGACGAGGTGAATGTACGTGAACGGGCGCTGCAGGCCGGTGCGGTAGCCTTCCTGCGCAAGCCATTCAACGATGAGTTATTCATCAAAACATTGAATGAAGCTGTCCAACGCGGAGCGGGAGATTAGCATGGCGAAGCCCCGATGCTCTCCGTGGAGAAAGAGGGCGAGAGAGAAATGAAAGGTAATTCCATCCTTAAAGCCGCCACGCAATATTTTTATTTGGTCTGGCCGGTGTTGCTTTCTATTATCGTTTTCACACCGCTATCAGGCTGTACGGTCTACCAACCTGTTCCCACCTACGTACCCGCTCCCAGCACGTTCGATCGCGCCTGGAGCGCGGCTGTCGGCGCGGCGCAGGATGAAGGTGTCCGGATCACTTCCGAAGACCGAGTCCGAGGAGTGATCAGTGGGAGCAGAGGCGAACAGGATGTGACTATCACTGTTCAGACACAGGCCGACGGCAACGTTCGCGTAGAATTCGGTGCCAGAGGACCCAAAGGCTCCGACCCTGGGCTGGCCGGTCGGATATCGCGCGCTTATGATCGGCGAATGGGACGGTGAAACCTACTCGGCCGAGATTTTCCCACATCTCTTTTGATGCTGATTGCCTGAGAGCTGGAGAGGAAATGATCTCGAAGGCTGCGAGGTGATCGACTCGCGCAAAGGCGCACCCATCAGGGAGACGAATACCTTGCTTGAGGTTTTGGCTCAGCCGAAGGCTGCGTCGTCTAGCGCCGCGTCTTAGCGCTAGGACCGCGAGATAGTCCGATATAGGTGGTCGCCGTGCAGTTATGCTGCCTAGGGTCGATTCCGATCTTCCACCCTGGGCGGCCAGGGCTTTTCCGGCGGAAGCGGGTCGTTTTTCGGTTGAGGCAGGTTCGAATTGGGCTTTCGGAGTTGACGTAAGAACTCCTCTCTGGATTTAAAGGATCGGCCGGCATAGGGGCCCTCATGGCAATGATAACCTTCTTTCTTCGGGCCTCGATGACAACCGTAACCGTCAACCATGCCGGTGTGCGAATCGACAAAACCCCAAGTCAGAAATAGCAGCCCGAAAAACGACAACATCGCAATAAATGATTGCATTGGAAATGTCTCCCCCAAAGGTAAAATAGCCCCGCATAGAGCGATCGGTCAAGGAACTCAGTTCCGAAGCGCCGGCCATATCAAGAATAGACTCGGCGGTCGGAAAGAAATGCCAATAGAGTAGGCATTCACGCATGTTCGATCTCGATCTCGCACTCCGCTTCAGCGCCGCACTCGGTCTCGGCTTGCTTCTCGGTCTCGAGCGCGAACGAAAACGCGATGCGGAGCTTTTGTTCGGCGGAGTTCGCACCTTTGCTCTCATTGCGTTGCTAGGTGCGCTCGGCGCCTTTGTGGCCCGCGAGTTGAACGAAGGATGGCTGGTGCTGGCGGCTTTCGTGGCAGTCGGCGCTCTGGTGGTGGTGTCGTACGCTATGACCGCAGCCCGGGGCGAGTTGGGGATCACGACTGAAATCTCCGCGCTACTCGCTTTCATCGTCGGCGCTTTATGTGGCTGGGACAGAGTCGGTGTGGCAAGCGTCGCAACCGTTGTTTGCCTGCTGCTGCTTACCCTGAAGGAGTACTTGCATCGGCTGGCGCGACGCGTCGAGCTCGAAGACGTGGAGGCGACCCTTAAGTTCGCTGTAATCAGCGTCATTATTCTGCCGCTTTTGCCCAATGAGACATTTGGCCCGGCGCCTCTCAATGTCATCAATCCTTATAAGATCTGGCTGATGGTTGTTCTGATCGCGGGATTAAATTTCCTAGGCTACGTGCTGGTCAAAGTGCTTGGCAACGAGCACGGGCTATTCGTCACAGGGATTCTTGGCGGTCTCGTATCTAGCACAGCTGTCACCTTGAGCTTCTCACAGCGAAGCCGGCAGGAGCCCGCCATGTCGGCGGCGTTCGTACTGGCGATCACCGTCGCCTGGACGATCATGTTTGTCCGGGTAGTGGTAATGGTTGGATTGGCGAACCCGTCTCTTGCAGCCATCCTCAGTCTGCCGCTCGGTTTGATGGCTGCCACCGGGATACTGGTATCGCTCGTGCTCTGGAGGCACAGCCGTTCAACGGAGACCGGAGTGGTAACCACCGGGGCGAACCCGTTCGAGTTGGGAGAGGCCATCAAGTTTGGACTCCTTTTCGGACTGGTGACGGTCGTGGCGAAGGCCGCGGAAGTTTATCTGGGGGAGACGGGACTCTATCTCGCCGGCGCCGTGGCCGGTCTCACGGACGTTGACGCTATCTCGCTGTCGATGGCAAATCTGGCGACGGCAGACGGGGCGAGTCTAAAAATTGCGGCGCGCACCATCGTTGTCGCGGTGCTTTCGAATACGCTGGCGAAGACTGGCATGGCTGTGTTCCTGGGCACGCCTGCTTTGCGTCGTACCCTTTTGTGGGCCACACTATTTTTCTTGATCGCCGGGGCTGCGGGGGCCATAATTGTAGGCCGTGCCAGCTAGATATTGATGCAGCTCAGGGCTGGTTGTGATGCGCTCAAAAAGAGCGCTCGCGGTCGCTTTTTTTAAGAAGGAGGTTATGGCCATGCCGGTAGAATTAATCGATGCTTCGGGAAAATTGTTGCAGATAAAAATTCGTGGATTGCTGCAAAAGGCTGATCATGAGCGCGTGATCCAGATCGCGAAGGAAGCGATCGCCCGGGAAGGGAAGATCAGGGCGCTGATAATTGCCGAAGGTTTCGAGGGATGGGAGCGGCACGAGGAGTGGGGTGACGTGAGCTTCATGATGGCAGAAGGTCAACATATCGAAAAAATGGCCATTGTCGGCGATGAAAAATGGCGCGACGATGCGCTCGCTTTCACCGCCAAGGGCTTCCGTCCCACAGCCATCGAGTTCTTTCCAACGTCACGCCTGCACGACGCGCGCACGTGGCTGAGTTCTTAGCGAGCGCGTATTGGACAGAGGTCCAATAACAAATCTTCCGGGCCTCCAACTTTCCGCTAATCGAGTGGCGACCACCGTAAATGCATGGTTGTACTGTCAACTTTTGCGATCCCGAATACGTCGGATAAGTAATGGGAATGCTATTGAAGATAGCTCAATCGTGCTGGTTGATTTCCCTTTAAGGGTGCGTAGAATCCTTTAAAGATGGAGCGCCCACGTCCGAGTAAGATCCGACACTTAGGATGTTGGGCTATTTATGCGCTTTGCGCCATTGTTTGCTTCGTCATAACTGGTGGCGCCCACGCTGCGGAAGGGGCCCGGGCTAAGCGCGTATTAATCATTTCCACCGGAAGCCGGCTGTCGCCAGGATTTGCGCTCGTCGACCAGGGTATACTCGAAGCGCTGGGAAAGATCCCGTCGCCACGGATCGAAACCTACGCCGAGAATCTCGATATCCTTCGATTCCCAACAGAACGTTTTCAGCGAATTTTCAGTGAGTATCTAACCGAAAAATACGCCGCACAGCCTCCCGACCTCATCATACTAGTTTTCGTAGGTAACTTGGGAATCGCCAGAGAGTTGCTTCACCAACTGTTTCCAGGAACGCCAGTTATTGTTGCGGGCTTTACCGAAGAGGAAGTTCGAACCGATGAGTTTGGACCGCTTATTAGCGGGTTAGCGCAGAGAGTCGATCCGCGCGCGACAATAGAATTGATCCTCCGTTTGCAGCCCGAAACTCGCCGCATTGTCGTAATCGGTGGCACTGCAGAGGTCGATCGTAGCGTCCTCAATCGCGTGAAAGAAGCCGCGCGCTCGTTCGCGGAAAGTGTTGACTTCGATTTCTCGGACAACCGCAGTATGGCCGAATTGCGTCAAGCGGTAGCCGCGCTGCCACCGCGAACCGCAATTCTATTCTCTAGGATGTTTCGCGACGGGGCTGGTCAGGCGGTTATTTCCACACAGGCGGGCCAGTCGATTGCTGAGTGGGCTAATGTGCCTGTGTACGTCATGACAGATCTGGCTCTAGGGACCGGCGCGGTAGGCGGATCAGTCGGGAGTATCGAGGCGTTTGGCAAGCGGGCCGGTGAGCTAGCGCGTCTTATTCTAACCGGTCCCGCCCCGACATCCTTGCCATTCGAAGTCCGTACCGACAGCGTGCCGATGTTCGATTGGCGCGCCTTGAAACGATGGGGGATCAGTGAAAGCCGACTACCAGCTAACGGTATCGTTCGATTTCGACCGCAGACGTTGTGGCAAGAGTACCGATGGGCCATTCTCGGCGCGCTGTTTATTTTCGCCTTGCAAGCGGCAATGATCGCAGGCTTGCTGCTGCAGCGAATGCGTCGACGCGGGGCGGAGTTGGAGCTTCAGCGGAATCGCGAAGAACTCGCTCATGTAACACGGGTCTCCACCGTAGGCGAACTAACTACGTCTGTCGCCCATGAACTGAACCAACCGCTCGGTGCGATCCTCAGCAACGCCGAGGCGGCCGAGATGTTCCTTGCGGCTGACCCGCCGGCGCTGGACGAAGTGCGGGACATCCTCGCTGACATTCGCAAAGACGATCAGCGCGCCAGCGAAGTCATCCGGCGGATGCGTGGTTTGCTTCGCAAGCACGAACTGTCGCCACAGTCGATTGAAATAAACGAGGCGGTGGATGAGGTTTTAAAGCTCGTGAGCGTTGACGCCTCCGCTCGCGAAGTGTCAATCAAGTTCGAGAGGACGGCTGACCTTCCCCGCGTTTGGTGCGACCCGGTGCATTTCCAACAAGTGGTGTTGAACTTAATCCTGAACGGGATGGAGGCGATGAACGGGTTACCAGCAGAGAAGTGCCAAGTTGTTGTCCGCACGGGACCTGGCGACAATGGGACAGTGAAAGTCGCCGTCGCTGACTCGGGTCACGGCATACCGGTTGACCGGCTGCCGAAGTTGTTCCAACCCTTCTTCACTACCAAGAAAGAAGGCATGGGGATGGGATTGTCGATCGCGCGCACCATCGTAGAAGCGCATCACGGTAAAATCTGGGTCGAGAACAATTCGGAAAGCGGCGCGACGTTTTGCTTCACGGTGCCGGTAGACGCGGGGAGGGGATGAGGGTCGCTGGGTCGAGTGACGAGGGTCGCTGAAACCTGAAACCCGAAACCATTTGGTACTCTGAGATTCAGGTGTCAGGTTTCGGGTTTCAGTTTTCAGATAGGTTTCGGGTGTCAGGTTTCAGGAGGGAAGATGAAAAGTTACATGGACGTTGAGGAGTTGGAAGTTTATCAGAAGCTTTGTCGGCTTCATATTGAGATCTGTGATCTGAGCCACACCTGGCCATCCGAGGAGAGATACGAAATCGGCTCGCAAATTCGCCGTTCTTCCAACAGCTCCCCAGCACAACTCGCCGAGAAGAACGACGATCGTCATGTGCGTAATAAGATTGAGGGAGTGAATCGGAGCCGGGGCGAAGCTGCGGAGACGATACACCATCTGTTTATAGCAAAAGAGAAAGCTTACGTTACCGTGGAAGTCTACACATCTTTTCGCGCTAGATATAAAGAATGCATCCGGATGCTGAATGGCCTGGAGAAAACACTTGAGCGGAAGCTCCCAGAAGGAGAGCGGCGATGGGTCGTCAGAGAACATGCAGAACCGTACAGCGACAGTATCGGACTGGCTGACCCCGGCTGGCCGATCTTACCTGAAACCTGAAACCCGACACCTGAAAACTGAAGCCGGATTTCTGAACCTGATCCCCCATGTCCACCCCCATCATTCATGTCGTAGACGACGACCCTTCCTTCCGCGCGGCCATGACGCGCCTGTTACGCGCCGCAAAGTATGAGGTGCGGAACTATGCATCGGCATCCGAATTTCTTGACTCCGATCCTTGCGCAGTCCCGGGCTGCATCCTTCTCGACCTACAGATGCCCGGATTAAGCGGCCTCGACTTGCAGCAGGTATTGGCGCAGATGGAGGAGCGGCTGCCGATTATCTTTCTTACCGGTCACGGCGACATTCCCGCGAGCGTCCGTGCCATGAAAGCCGGTGCCGTGGATTTCTTGACCAAACCGGTTCAGCGCGAGGCGCTCTTGTCCGCCGTCAGAAACGCCTTTGATGTTGACGCCAAAGGGCGAGCGGAACGCGCGGTGTTGCGCGAACGACGCGACCGTTACGAAAACCTGACCCCGCGCGAGCGAGAGGTGTTGGTTCATGTTGTCAGTGGTAGACTGAACAAGCAAATCGCTTCTGATCTGGGCGCGGCGGAGCGCACGATCAAAGCCCACCGCGCCAGCATCATGGAGAAGCTCCGCGTGCAATCTGTCGCCGAGCTCGCGCGCCTCGCTCAGGAACTGGGCGTCGAGCCGATTCGTTGACACAATGCCTCCAGGTTTCAGTGTTCAGGTTTCAGCCTCAGAGGTTTTTTCCTGAAACCCGACACCTGAAACCTGACACCCACGCTCCGAGACCTGACACCCGAAACCTGACACCTTCCGGCCCACCCCTCGTCACTCGACCCTCGACACCCGACCCTCCTCCCTCTCCGGTCCGTCTCTATTGCACCAAAGTACCATAGCGGTAGCTCTTCAATTCTTATAAATTTCTTCGCGGGTTTGGCAGAGATGTGCGAGATGAACGAAGATCGCGATTAGACACGAAGAAAGTATCAACGTCTCGAAGCAATGCAGCACCTCTGGTTAACTTGTAAAGAGAGGACTAGCTACATAGCTAACGCAAACCAAAGCCTGGTAGTTATGGCCTGACACCCCCTTCCGCT
>Ga0081455_10004351_pt1 | contig 15941 bp, 12 predicted proteins | sample TabmetS3T2R1_FD_70207 | JGI IMG/M metagenome (GOLD analysis project Ga0081455, IMG submission 70207) | Tabebuia heterophylla rhizosphere microbial communities from the University of Puerto Rico - S3T2R1 | ecosystem: Host-associated > Plants > Roots > Rhizosphere ... | reverse complement strand
TTGCCGGTCGCCGCCCCGTCATAGCTGACGCTGTTCACATACAGGTTGCGATCGGTGGCCGCGGTGCCGCCCCATGCATCGTTGAGGAAGTTGACCGCGACGGTGTGCGTGCCGACCGCCCAATCGCCCTTGAAGGTGAAGTTCTGGGTGACGCCGGCGGCATGCGAGGCGGTGGTGGTGAAGGTGCCGCCGAGCTGCTTGCCGTCGACCGAGACGGTGAACTGAGCGTCGCCCGCGTAAGCATCCTCCGACATGCTCAGCACCAGCGTATCGGAGCCGCTGCCAGTGCTGACCGGTGGCGGTAGGATGGCGGTGCTCGGTATCCCGTGGTGTCGGTCACAGTGAAATTGTTCGCAACGAAACCTATGACTGCCCCGCTCTGATTGGTATTCGTTCCATTATAGGTGATGGCGTCCACGTAGAGGTTGCGATCGGTGTTCCGGCGTACCCGCTGGCGCATCAACTGCGCTTTCCGCTTTATGTGCTGAATACGGTATTGGGAGGCGGTATGAGCTCCCGATTGTTCCAGAACATTCGCGAAAAGCAGGGGTTGGCGTACGCGGTCTACTCCGAATTGAATTTATTCCGCGATACCGGATGTTTCCTGGTCTACGCGGGTACGGCGATTGAAACGGCTAAACAGGTTGTGGCTTCGGTCATAGCAGAGTTCCGTCAGCTCAAGCAGGAATTGATCGGCGAAGACGAACTGCGGCGCGCAAAGGATCATCTGAAAGGTTCGCTCATGCTGAGTCTGGAATCGACATCGAGCCGGATGTCGAACCTGGCGCGGCAGGAACTATATTTCAACCGCTTCATGTCGCTCGACGAGATGCTCGCGAGCATTGAAATGGTTACACGCGACGAAGTGCAGCGCATCGCCCGCGAATTTTTCCGCGAAGAAAGCATCGCGCTCGCCATGCTCGGCCGTTTAGGCAACGTGAAGTTAACTCGCGACGATCTAGCCTGCTAAGCCCTTCAGCTTTTCATCCAAAAATACAAGAGACCGCTCGAGCATAGCTCGGTATTTGGGGTTCATGGCGGTCGCCATATCGTGCAGGACCCTGGTTCGTGAAAGCTCCAGGCTTTCGCGTTCACGCTCCAGCCGAATTTGTTCTGCGGTTTGCAGTGGCTCGGCTCTCCGCGCCGTAAGCGCTTCAGCCGTCTCGATTTGCGACTCGACCGATTTGCTTTCCCAGCCGCGCGCCATATTAACAGCTTGGCATAGCGCCGTTGAGGGTTGAAGTAAGCCGGTTTGATAAACATTGATATCCTGGCGATAAGCTCCTCCGATGCCGCATCTGCGTTACACGACTCCCCGCGGGATCACCGTTACCCGCAAGCTTTCAAAAATCCCGTACGCGCGAGGACTGCGTCAGGTACTCAAACAACTCGACACGAAACGCGGCGTTTATTTTTCCTCCGGCTACGAATATCCCGAAAGATATTCACGCTGGGACGTGGCGAGTATCGCGCCACCGCTCGAAATCTCTGGACGCGAACGTAGACTCGAATTCCGGGCGCTGAACGAGCGCGGACGGGTACTGCTCCAGCTTCTGGATCCCTTGTTGACCAATGTGTTGACCAATGTGCTGAGCGACAATCCGCAATGGGACGTCGAGAGCCGCGCTCCGGATCGAGTCGCGCTGCGGCTTCATCCGCTAGCCGAGCGGTTCGCGGAGGAAGAGCGCAGCAAGCAGCCTTCGCCATTTTCGGTATTGCGTGCGCTGGTTCAGGAATTTCGGCACCCTGAGGATTCGCGCCTGATGCTGGCCGGCGTGTTCGGTTACGATCTGCTGCTCGAGTTCGATCCGATTCGTTTGCGGCTGCCGCGCGGCGAGCAGGAACATCTACATCTCTTCCTTTGCGATGACATCTATTTCATGGACCGCAAGCGCGAGATCATTGAGCGGTTCCAATACGATTTTTCAGGCGCCGCGGGAGACACAGCGGGGTTGGCCCGCCGTTCACCACCCGTAAAAAAAATCAAGCCATCCGAGATCCGCGGCGAAATCGTCTCCAATCATGCGCCCGGCGAGTATCAGCAGAAGGTCGAAACGGTTCGCGAGGGAATGCGCCAAGGCAACTACTATGAAGTAGTCCTGCGGCAGACGTTCAGCGCGCCCTATACGCAAAGCCCCTCCGAGCTTTTCGAGCGTATTCAGAAATCGAGCCCGAGTCCTTACGAATTTATCCTCCAACTGGGTGACGAACAACTAATCGGCGCCTCTCCCGAGATGTTCGTGCGCGTGGAAGGAGAACGCGTCGAAACGTGTCCGATCGCAGGCACGGCGCGGCGTTCGGGCGATCCTCTGCGCGACGCCGAAAGTATTCGCGAGCTGCTCAACTCGACCAAAGAAGAATCGGAGCTGACCATGTGTAGCGACGTGGACCGCAACGATAAATCGCGCGTCTGCGAGCCAGGCTCGGTGCGAGTCGTGGGGCGGCGGCTGATCGAATCGTATGCCGGACTGTTTCATACCGTCGATCACGTACGCGGAACGCTGCATGAGGGCTTCGATTCTCTCGACGCATTCCTCACGCACATGTGGGCGGTGACCATCATTGGCGCGCCGAAAAAGGCGGCAGCCCAAGCCATCGAGGATTTGGAAAAAGACGCCCGCGGCTGGTATGGCGGCGCGGTAGGAATGCTGAGCTTGAACGGCGATATCAACACCGGCATCACGATTCGTACAGTGCATCTGAAAGACGGCATAGCGAAGTATGCGGCCGGCGCAACACTGCTTTACGATTCGGATCCCGATGCCGAAGATAAGGAATGCCGGCTGAAGGCGACGGCGTTTTTCCGGGCGCTAAATCCAACCATCGCGGCCGGCGTGGAGCCGCACAAGATGCGGCATGTAGGCGAGGGCGTGCGATTGCTGCTGGTCGACAACGACGACTGCTTCATCCACACACTCGCCAATTACGCGCGTCAAACGGGGGCAAAGGTTTCCACCTTTCGCTCAAACGTGGCGTTGGATGTAATCGACACGGAGAAACCGGACATTGTACTGATCTCACCGGGGCCGGCCCGACCGGAGGATTTCGGAGTACCGAATTTAGTGCGCGAGTTGGCCAAGCGCGCCATCCCCACTTTCGGCGTATGTCTGGGGCTGCAGGGTATGGTGGAAGCCTTCGGCGGTGAGCTGGGCGTGCTTCCCTACCCCATGCACGGAAAAGGCTCTCTGGTCACGCATTCAGGCCGCGGCGTATTTCAGGGCCTGCCTTCACCATTCCGCGTGGGCCGCTACCACTCGTTGTACGCCCAGCGGGAGAGTTTTCCGAAATGTTTCGAGATCACGGCGGAATCGGAAGACGGAATCATCATGGGCTTGCGGCATCGCGACCTGCCGATGGAAGCCGTGCAGTTCCATCCTGAATCGATCCTGACCCTCGAACGCGATTGTGGGCTCCTTCTGATGGAGAACATGATCGAATCCTTCGCACATGCCACGGTGGGTTGAGGCGGTAAGTTGAGCGCCTTGTCATCGAATCCAAGTGTCGCGGTGGTTGGCGGTGGACTGGCCGGATTGGCAACCGCGCTCGCGCTCGGTTCTTCCGGTTATCCGGTCACGGTGTATGAAGCGCGGTCATTCTTAGGCGGACGTGCTACCTCGTATGCCCTGAATACAGCCGAAGAAAGTGTAACGATCGACAATTGCCAGCATGTGCTGCTGCGCTGCTGCGCGAATCTCATCGACTTCTATCAACGGCTCGAAGTGATCGAACGCATCGATTTCTGGCGCGAATTTCATTGGATCGAACCTGGCGGCCGAACATCCGTCATGAAGCGCGGCCGATTCCGCGCGCCGCTGCATTTCGGCGAGTCCTTCGCGAAACTTCGCTTCTTGTCGATGAGGGACAAGCTGAGCGTGGCGCGCGGGCTTCTGTCGGTGAAATACGAGTATGGGAAACGCGGCGACCTGGAGCGCATCACTATGCTCGATTGGCTGCGCGAAAAGAAACAAACTCCGCAGGCGATCTCGCGATTTTGGCGCCAGGTGCTGGTGAGCGCCATCAATGAAGACCTGGACAAGATGGCCGCTGTTCATGGACTACAAGTCTTCTACCTGGGCTTTCTCGCCAAGGAAGACTCGTACGAGATGGGAGTCCCGACCGTCCCGCTAGCCGAGCTCTACTCGGAAAAAGCATGGGCCCGATACACGCAGGTGAAATTCGCCGAACGTACAACGGTCGAGCGGCTCAACCAGATTGCGAAGGCAGACGCCTATGTTCTCGCCGTTCCCTTCGAGCGTGCGGCGGTGCTTGCTCCTGAACTGAATCTGGACTTGTCGGGGTTTTGCCACTCGCCGATTACCGGTATTCATCTGTGGTTCGATCGTCCGGTCACGAAACTTCCACATGCCACGCTGCTCGATCGCACGATTCAGTGGATGTTTAACAAACAGGACGGAAAATATCTGCAGCTCGTGGTTAGCGCCTCGCGCAGCTTAACCGAGATGCCTCGAGCGGATGTGATCGACTTGGCGCTGAAAGAACTCCAAGAGTTTTTCCCCGCAGCGGCCGATGCCAAGCTGGAGCGCGCGCATGTAGTCAAGGAAGTTCGGGCCACGTTTTCCGCCGCGCCGAACCTGGAAGCAAAACGTCCCGCCACGACAACGGATATCCCGAACGTTTTTCTCGCCGGAGACTGGACTCGATCCGGCTGGCCCGCCACTATGGAAGGCGCTGTACGCAGCGGTTATTTAGCGGCCGAGGCCGTGTTGAAGCTGTTCGGTAACCCGCAGCGGTTTTTGATTAGCGCTGGTTCGCCTTAAGAATTTTCTTGCGCAGCCGAATCGATTTCGGCGTTACTTCCACCAACTCATCGCTGCGCACAAATTCGATGGCTTGCTCTAGATTCAGGATTTTCGGCGGCACCAGACGAATGGCTTCGTCGGCAGTCGAAGCGCGCATATTCGTCAGCTTCTTTTCCTTCACGATATTGACATCGAGATCGCTAGGGCGTGAATTTTCGCCGATGATCATTCCTTCGTAAACATCGGCGCTAGGCACGATGAAAATCACTCCGCGCTCCTGCAGATTGAAGATCGCGTAACTGGTGGCAACGCCCGGCCGGTCGGCGACAAGCGAACCGGTGGGCCGCATTTCGATCTCACCCTGCCACTCGATGTAACCGTGAAAGAGCGAGTTCATGATGGCCGTGCCCTTCGTATCGGTTAACATTTCGCCGCGTAGGACAATCAACCCGCGTGAGGGCACATGAAATTCGAGCCGCACGCGTCCGGAGCCGTGATTGATCATCTTGGACATTTTGCCCTTGCGAACACCCATTTTTTCGATGACCACACCGATAAACTCTTCAGGGCAATCGATGACCAGAAGCTCGAGCGGCTCCTGTACCACGCCATCGACCTTACGAGTGAGAATTTCCGGCATGCCGACTTGTAGCTCGTAGCCTTCGCGCCGCATCATTTCGATCAGAATCGCGAGTTGCAATTCGCCTCGGCCCATCACCTTGAACGAATCTGGGCCGCCCGCCTCTTCCACGCGAATCGATACATTCGTGAGCAATTCCTTGTCGAGGCGGTCGCGCAAATTGCGGGACGTCACAAACTGGCCCTCTCTACCGGCGAAGGGCGAGTTGTTGACCGTAAACGTCATGGCAATGGTGGGCTCGTCGATTTGAATCTTCGGTAGAGGTTTCGGCGTTTCGGCGCTTGTGACCGTCTCGCCGATCGTGATCCCTTCAACACCGGCAATGGCAAGAACATCGCCGGTTTTTCCGACTGTTTCATCCACCCGCTTCAAGCCTTCGAAGGAATAGAGTTTCGTGATGCGCGTCTTATGAAGCGTGCCATCGAGCTTGACGATCGCAACGTCATCGCCATGGCGCAGCGTGCCGTTGAAAACGCGACCGATCGCCAGGCGGCCGAGATAATCGCTGTAATCGAGATTCGCGACCAGAAGCTGCAGTGTGGCCGCAGGATCGCCTTTGGGCGCGGGGATTTTATTGACGATAGTTTCAAAAAGCGGTTCTAAATTTGCACTTTCGGCGGCTGGATCGAGCTTGGCGATGCCGGCTTTCGCGTTCGTATAGACCACCGGGAAATCGAGCTGGTCTTCGGTCGCATCGAGATCGATAAAAAGGTCGTAGACTTCGTTAAGAACTTCTTGAATGCGCGCATCCGGCCGGTCGATCTTGTTGATCACGAGCACCGGCGGCAGTTTCGCTTCGAGAGCTTTCATCAAGACATAGCGAGTCTGCGGCAGCGGCCCCTCGCTCGCATCCACCAACAACATCACGCCGTCCACTATCTTCAGCGCGCGCTCGACCTCGCCGCCGAAATCGCTATGGCCCGGCGTATCGACGATATTGATCTTGGTGCCGTGGTAGCGGACGCCGGTGGTCTTGGCGAGAATCGTAATTCCGCGCTCGCGCTCGAGTTCGTTCGAGTCCATGACGCGCTCAGCGACTTCCTCATTCGCGCGAAAAATACCGCTTTGGCGCAGCATGGCGTCGACCAGCGTGGTTTTTCCGTGGTCGACATGCGCGATGATGGCGACGTTGCGCGTAGCTATGGCTTCTACTTCTTGAGACATGGGTAAGTCTCATGGTCGCACGCTGTGCGAAGCTGATAGCGCACAGGCCGCCGAGCGCGACCGTTGTGCGCGAGGTCAATGGAAATCGGAAATGGCAGACGAGACTTTACCGGTAGTTGTGATTGTGGGGCGGCCGAATGTCGGTAAATCGACTCTATTCAACGCCATTCTCGGGAACCGGCGTTCGATTGTGGGGGACGAGCCAGGCATTACTCGAGATCGCATCTATGGCGAGGCAGAATATCGCGGGAAGCGATTTGTGCTGATCGACACCGGCGGAATTCTTCCCCACGACGATGCGTTGATTCCGAGTGAAATCCTGAAGCAGGCCCGCGTGGCACTCGACAGCGCATCGCACATTTTGTACGTGATCGACGGCCGGACTGAGATCACAGCCGCAGATCGCGATTTGGCCAAGCTCCTTCGGCCGCTGAACAAGCCTCTATCGCTTGTTGTGAACAAGATCGATACGCCCAAAAGCGAGAACTTGATCCACGAATTCCATTCGTTGGGGCTAGGCGATCCGGCTGCGGTTTCAGCGGAGCATCGGCTGGGGCTCGACGATCTGCTCGATCACGTCACAAAGCCATTCCCTAAGACCGATGAGCCTGCCGAACCAGATGAACCCGTGCGGCACATCAAGGTAGCGATTATTGGAAGGCCGAACGTCGGAAAATCCACCATGTTGAATGCGCTCGTCGGTGCGGAGCGCGCGATTGTATCGCCCGTGGCCGGCACCACACGCGATGCCGTCGACGAGACCATTCACGAAGGCAACACGACGTATCGATTCGTGGATACGGCAGGTATCCGGCGCAAAGGCAAGACCACCGAAATGACGGAGAAGCTGAGCGTCGTAATGGCGCGGCGCCATATCCGCATGGCAAATGTCGTGCTGCTGCTGATTGACGCGGTGGACGGCGTGGTCGCGTCGGACGCCACCATTGCCGGCTACGCACACGAAGAAGGCCGCGCTGTGATCCTGGTGGACAATAAGTGGGACCTGGCGGACGAGAAAGGTAAGCGCGCGTTTACCGAGTCGGTGCGAGATCAGTTGAAGTTTCTCGACTATGCGCCCGTTATTTTCGCCTCCGCGAAAAATGCGGAAGGGATACGGCGCATCTTTGCGACAGTGCGGCGCTGCTTTGAAGCGGCATCGAAGCGAGTAACCACGGGAGAGCTGAACCGGTTCGTTGAGACGATTAAGTTCGACGGCGATGTGAAGATTTTCTACATGACGCAAGCTTCGGTGCGCCCGCCCACCTTCGTGGTGTCCACGAATCGGGCCGGCGATATGCATTTTTCAACCGAGCGATTTCTTACCAATAGGCTGCGCGAGCGTTTCGGCTTCGAAGGAACGCCAATTGTGATCAAGACGAAAAGGCGCTAGCCTGGAAATATGTCTACAGCGGTTCAGGTCCCGTTGGAGGAGTATCTCAGCAATACTTATGAGCCGGATTGCGACTACGTGGACGGCGTACTAGAGGAACGGAACGTCGGCTTGAGACGGCACAGTAGAACGCACATCCTTCTCGCTGCATGGCTGTTTGCTCGCGAAAAAAGGCCATGGCCATCGAGTTCTAACGGAACAGCGCGTAAGAGTCTCTCCGACGCGTGTGCGCGTACCCGACATCTGTCTTGTAGCGCCCGAGAATAAAGAGAACTCACTCAGAAGCCGCCGGCCCTCTGGATCGAGATTGTCTCTCCGGATGATCGTTGGAGCAGGATTCAGACCAGACTCGCCGACTGCACGAGCTTTGGAGTGCCGATGATTTGGATCGTCGACCCTTATACGAAGCAAGCCTGGACGATCACGCAAGCCGCTGGCACGGTGCCAGTCACGGACGGAATTTTCGCTATCCGGCGCTTAAGCTCGAAGTCTCTCTGAACGAAATCCTGCCCGCAGACTAGGCGATCAGCAGATTTTCCTGGCCGAGTACCGGTTCTGCGGCACGTCTAGGGGCCTCCGGTATCCAGCGCAGATCCTCTAATTTTGAAACGATACGCGCCAGGCAGTCAGCTTCGGACTGCACTCCGGAATTGACATAGACATCCGGACGCAGCGGCTCTTCATACGGATCCGATATTCCCGAGAAATTTGGAATTGCGCCGGCGAGGGCTTGCAAGTAGAGGCCTTTGACATCGCGACGAATCAGCGTCTGTATGGAGCAATCTACATGCACCTCCAGAAAATTTGGCGTCTTTCGGCGAATCTCTTCTCGCGATTCCCGGTAGGGTGAAATGGCAGCCACGATCGAGATGATTTCGTGACAGTTGAGTAGACGTGCCACGTAACCTATGCGGCGAATGTTCTCTTCGCGGTCTGCTTTGCTAAAACCGAGATCACGACACAATTCCCGCCTTATTTCGTCGCCATCAATTAGCTCATAGCCGAGTTGTAGACTCCGCAAGTGGCAGGCGAGTGCATGGCCTAGCGTCGATTTGCCCGAGCCACTGAGGCCGGTAAGCCAGACTGTACATGCTCCTCCGCCGTTTTGAGTGCGGTTCATTGCCTGGTCCTGAAGTCTTACCCAAGAGACGTTTGCTACCTAACTTTGGATTACTGGTAGGACCAGACAATTTAACGATAAATGAACTGATTTTTGGCAGGAATAATCCTAATCTATTCGAATTATGCCTTTTGGGCGAGCCTTTATCGCGCAGGAAGCTGACGAGCGATGACGTTGTCATTCTCGTCGAAAACTCGAATCGAAACGAGTTGCCCCTCACCGGCTTGAATTTCATAATCCAGCGACTGAGAATCGGTCACTTTATTCACCGGTTCTAGAATCGTCCATTCTCCGCCATTAATCGAGTATTCGGCTTTATCGATCCAACTTAGAGCATCTTTGGCAGTGAATTTTAGAACCTGTTTTGCGCCCGCAGCGGAAACGGCAACGTTCAAAATCTCCGGAGGAGTGTTATCGATCGTGAAACTGTCGCTTTCGAGTGAGGAAGACAGGGTGCCGGCTGGCGTATTGCCAGGTACGTCGCTCGCGGTCACCCGAACGATGTAACTACCGTCCTGAAAGGCCGTCGTATCGAGCGGGTAGTAACGGTCCGAGAGCTTTTCTTTTAAAACACGCCAACGCGCGTCGCCTTTGCTTCTGATCTCAACTTTGAAAGTGAGTGGATCTCCATTCGCGTCGATCGCGCTCCAGCGCACAGTAACAAACCCCTTGTTGTATTGGAGAGTCGAAGTGGCGCTAGATTCGAGGCTCGGGGTAGCAGACGCGCGCCTTTGCCCGACTGCCGGAAGAGTCACTGTTGTGGGTGAGCCAGATGGCAGGACCGACCTCTCCAATAGCTGATTGCTAGGCGCCTGCCGATAGTTGAACGGTGCAAATTCAATCTGCTGAATTTTGGGCGCAATATTTTTGGGCAGATAAGCAAGGTCTACTATGCTGACCTCGGGTGATTCGCTCTCGGCCGATTTCGTCAACGTAAGACGATACTGCAGAAAGCGCGCCGCTGGGGATTGAATCGCGCCGCCCAATTCCGATACGGCAACTTTGCTCCACGGGCTCCAATTCTTTTCCGGGTGATTTACATTTCCGCTGCGCGTTTCGAGCGACACATCGCCGGCGTGCAGGATCGAAGTGACGTGAACTTTCCCCCAATACGCGAAATCGTTGGCATCTAAAACTTCGCTCTCGAGGGTTCCACTTTTTTCAATATCCGGGCCGATCGCATAAAGATTTCCGACATTGCCAGTCACCGCATACACAACGCCATTCGTTCGGCCCGGAAGAAATGCCGTCACCTGAGTGGGCGGCGCGTTCAACAGTTCGGTAGAGAGCTGGTCGGAGTCGATCCGGTAGATCAAGCCTCGATTGCCGGTACCGAGAAGCAGTTTTCCGGAAGCATCGAGCGTGGCGGCGTAAACGATATCGGTGGTCGAATTCCAGATGCGCTCAGCGAAACCGTCTTTCTGGATGCGATAAACTTCCGAGCCGCCCGTTACGGACGCGCTGAGCGAGTTTACCGGCGGCGGAAGCGTGGGAGGATTCGCCGGGGCATTGGCGGTGGCGCGAGGCGGGTTCGCGGGCGTATTGGCAGGGGGAGGAGCCGCGGGCAGCGCTGGCGGAACAGCAACGGATGTGTTGAGCGGTTTGTTACCTACCGCGGCGGCGTAAATCACACCAGAACGCTCCGCGAGCGCAGTCACTTCGCGCTTGTTTGCCTGGTACAAAACAAAGCCCTGGCCTTGCGGCGTAATGCGCAAAATCAGACCGCTAGGCTCGGTCCCGGCGATTACGTTGTCGTTCGCGTCCACAAGCATCGAACGAACGTGCGTTTCCTGCGTGTCGAAAAACTGTGCGCCCTTCCCGTCGCTAGTGACTTTGTAAATCACACCGGCGTCTCCGGTGGCGACAAAAAGGTTTCCAGCGCGATCGAACGCGAGCGACCAAATATATTTCGATTTCGCATCGAAGAAAAGCTGCGCCTTGCCGTCCGCGCCGATGCGATAAATCTTGGCATCGGGGAGCACCGCGGCATAGACGCGATCCTCGGAGTCAATCGCTAGGGCGTGCACTTCAAGCCCGGTCAGTTCGGCGAACGTTTTGGGCTTGCCGTTCTTCGGAAGCGCGTAGATCTTGGCAGTGGCGCCAGTCGGCGCGCCGCCCGAATAATAGAGCGTCCCCTTGGAATCTTCGGCCACCGCCCAGAGATACGGCACGTTGGTGCTATCCAGCTCCTTGAATTCGGGAGCGAGGGTGATATGCCCATCGTTCCGCACCGAAAGCTTCTTGAGAGTGCCTCGAGTGAATTCCGCCTGATCGGATTGCTCCCAAACATGCGTGTCCACAGCAAGCGATACAGCCGGCACAGACGCCAGCAAAATGAGCGCAAACTTATTCATGTATGGGAGCTTGTGTCCTTCAGTTGACGTGAATTTTTAGCGAGTAGCTGCCGGTAACGACGGTATCGAAGGGCACGGAGGTCTGCTCGCGCGCACTTTCCGCAGAACTGACAAACTGATGATTCGTGGCGCGGCCGCTCTGCATGACGTTCAATACGGAAGCCGGCAAACTGGGCAGGACTTTTTCATCGGAGTAAACTGTGGGCCGCGGTTCAATCAGCGAAACATACAGACGATTGTTGCTTCGCTCTTCGTTCAGCATGGCGACGGTTTGCGGAATGTCTTCAATGCGATTCAGCGAGCTGGCGATATTTTGAAAACGACTGAGCGTCTCGGCATCGCTAAACAGAATTTGATGGTCGCCGCGCGAGAGACCTGCGGGTATTTTTACTGGAATCGTTCGCTCGATGCGCTCGCCGTGGAACGGCCGCAGAAAAACTTTCACTGGGACCTCCGTTCCTGCCGCCACTTTGTTGTCGCCTATCCACGCGGATTCGATTTGTGCGATACGGCGTTCCGGAAGCAGGTCCACAGTGACATTGACGGCGTCCAGCTTGGGAGGTTTGCTCGAATTGAGATAAAGGCGATTGAATTTGTCGCCCCACCATCCGGCGAGCAGCATCGGCGTCGGGACAGGTGTCTCAGCAGGAGCCTGCATGGTGGTTAGCTTCACGCGATGATGCCCTTCCACCTGCAATTCGCCGTGCAGCCGATACGTAGCCTCTTCGGAAAAATCGTTCAGATTGGAGATGGAATTGAATAAGGTAGCCATCATCAGATACGGCGTCCATTTGTGATCCACAAAGACGCTGAAATGAAGATCGCGAGATTTGTGAATGCTGTTGTCCGGGTTGAAGGAGCGGACTTGCATGGTGACCGGAATCATTTGCGCAGTGGCTCCAAGCTCTCCCTGAATGCCGCTGTGCCTGTCCTGGCGCAGCGCGCCCACTACCTCCGTCGCGTTGCCCATTTTCGTTGGCTGATACGAAGAAGCGAGCGTGGTGATGATTTCATCTTTCGCTATCGGCATTTCAACCGGCCCAAGATTGAACATTGGATGGCCGAACGCCAAGACGCGTTTGCCGTCGTTATAGGTGACGGTACCGCCGCCGGTCATCGTCATGTCGCCCGACACAAGCACTGCCGCGATACTCTCGCCGGGCTGCATCGAAGTGGCCCAATCCTTCGCGGGAGTGGCGGAATTGAGTTTGCCGCCCGCGCCCCCTTGCGCCACCATCAATCCGAGCTGATTGAAAATCGGCGAGAACTGCTTCACGGCGTCATCGCTGAATCCGGACATCGTGATCGGTGTCGCGATGGGCGTCATCATGGGGGTCTCGTTGAAATTTCGAAGCGCGCCAGCCGCCATCACGCGTGCCAGTAACCCGTCCGGCAAAGGCAGGGAATTTTCGGCTTGCTGAATTTTATCGGGCGTGCGGCTATCCGACGGCCGGCTCTTATCGAATTCGTTCACTTCCAACATGAGCTGAATCGGAGTGATGCCGCAGATCGCGTCCGGAGAAAAGACGCTCAGGCGGAGCGAGATCGCGCCGAGCAACTTGCCGTCGATGTAAACTGGGCTTCCGCTCATGCCACCCGCTACATTCGTGCGCGCTGCTTTGCCGGTGAGCTTCGCCACGATGATGTCTTGCTTGGGGCCCCAGGCGTTTTGCCAGATACCGATAATTTCCACAGGCATTGGCTCGGGCTTGCTGCCTTGAAAGACCGTCCAGGCGACCGCCTGCATACCCGGCCGTACTGCGCTCTCCGGGAACGTCTCGACCTTGCCGGCCCGGGGCGCGATCGTCATGTTCGCGATTTTTTCGTCCGGAACCGCGGCAGAGCACAAGAGAGGCAGGCAGAGGAGAGTCGCCAGTTTAAGCATGGGCGGGGATAATTTTCATTATCCCGCAAACTGAGCCCGCGCGTTAATCTCCCTTCATCCTGATGCATTTTGGCGGCAAAGATGTCCAATATAGGAGAGGGTTGCTAGACTGAAGGTTTTGGAGACTCCATGCTTCGCCATAAATTATTGACTGCAGGTTCTTTTTTGCTTTTTGCGTCGCTCACGATAGCGCTCGCCGCCAACCAGAAGGACGGAGGCAAAGGCGATGCCGCGAAGGGTAAAGAAGCCTTCGAGCAATGCGCCATCTGCCACAACGTCGATACGGATGAAAAGAAGATGGGCCCGTCGCTGAAGGGTTTGTTCAAGCGGAAAACGCTCGCGAACGGCAAACCGGTGACCGACGCCAATGTGCTCGAGCAAATCAACAATGGCGGAAACGGCATGCCTCCGTATAACGAAAACCTGTCAGCGGACGACAAGGCCAATATCATGGCCTATCTGCACACACTCTAAGCGCAAAGCGCCCGTTTGTTAGAGTGAGAGTGATCTCGCCGTAGACCGCGTCCCCATCGTCTAGCCCGGCCTAGGACACCGCCCTTTCACGGCGATAACAGGGGTTCGAATCCCCTTGGGGACGCCAAACACATCTGTCTTGAATAGCTGACGCTGTGGAATTTTTGTCCGGCGCAAAGAAAACACAAAAAAGCCGGGCGCGGTAGGATGCGCCCGGCGAATGCCATTCCGAGAGGATGCAACTACACAAAAACAGGAGTTTCCCTTGGAGGAACTCCAGGAGGTAACCCTTGAACCGCGCACAACGGGCGCCAATCGCCCTGTGCGCTTTACCCCAGGAGACCGCCATGCCCAAGGCAGGCGATCTCCCAACCCGAAATGCGATATTTCGCGAACATCGGAGGAAGCACGAGATCGAGCACGTTCGGCTTGGCCGAGCGGAAGCAGCACGGCGCCGAGATGATCGGCACATCGTCCTTATAACCAAGAAGCATCAAATTGCCTGGCTCAACCGGAGCGAGAAAACGCTCGACATGAGCGCCGAGGCGCACCATCGCGCGGCCGATGACATCTTCCGGCCCGGCAGGAGCGGTGGTGGAGGCGATCATAATGCACGCCGGCTTCGTGCGCATCAGATGCTGCAGCGAACGAACGACTTGCTCTTCGTCTTCTACCGCCGATAGCGCGTAGCGAAGTTTGCCGCTATAGCGCTCGACGCGCGTGCGAACAATATTTTCGAACAACGTACGGGCGCGATCGCCGTGGACTGGATCGGTATAAAGGATACCGACGCCTGGATCCTTGATCGGGCGTGCTTGAAGAATCGCGCCGCGCTCGTTGAGGATCGAAAGAACCGTTTCCAGTTGCGACTGCGCCACCGCGAATGGCGCACTCTTAATAGTGGCAATGCGCTCGCCAGCGCGTACGAAGCGGTAATTCTGAACCGTCGCAATGACGATACTACTAGTGCAATTGATCTGGCGCAGGAGTTCGTCATCTACGAGGGCGCAGGAATCGGCCGTGGCGATCAGGTTGGCGCGTCCACCCGCGGCCAATCGAATCTCCACCGAACCACAGCACATGGCCTCCGCAACCGCCATGACTGCCTCATCCTCTCCAATCTCGCCCTCTTCGAGCTCTGTTACCCAAACCTGCTGCATCCCTTCGGTTTCCAGCAGGCGGATATCTTCGTCGCTCAGAATGTGGCCTTTCGCCAGTAACTTCCTCCCGCCGGGTTTAAAGATGGTGCAACAGAGCACGCGCCCCGCAGAACTTTGTACGTCGACTGTGAGTGCTCGCAAGAGTTTTTCCTCCAAAAGGGTCAGCCGTACTAAGCGGCTGTGGTACTGAGTATACTGGTACTCACAAGAAAAAAGCTAGTAAAAAATGCTCAAAAAGGAATTTTTTACAGCATTTTTTAAAGAGGCTAGGGTTTTACCGAGTTAATAATCAGCGGAAGGTGACCTGCGAAACAATAGGCAGCCGAACAATTCTATTGGTTCTAGTACTTTTTTCGGAAAGGGTTCGCTTTTCATCGCGTGGCGCGCGCAGCCGTTTGAGAACGGCGATTTCGTCGCAGTTGTGGAGCTTCGGGCAGCGAAGACAATCTTTCCAGACTTTCAGCGGCAATTCGCCGCGATCCACTTCTATAAAGCGCAGCTTCTGAAAGAAGCCGGGCGCGTAGGTAAACGCAAAAATCGATTCGAGATCCTGTACTCGCGCCTCGCGTTCGAGCGCTTCAACCACCGCCCGGCCCACGCCATGTTGTTTGAGATCGGGTTGGACGGCAAGCGAGCGGACTTCGGCCGAAACCGGCGTATAGAAGTGTAGGGCCCCGCATCCAGCCAAGCGGTCGCCGTCATACGCCACCGAGAAATCTCGAATATGCTCCGACATTTCAAATTCCGTGCGCGGCAGCATGATTCCTTGGGCGGCATACGAATTGATGAGCGCAAGAATCGGCCCGATGTCGCGCATGGAGGCTTTGCGAATATCGAGGGCGGCTGGAGCGGGAACTGTCATGCGGGTTGAAGCGCGAGGCGCGTTCCTAGATTTTCGCCATCCAACAACCGCCGGCCGACGTCCGAGAGATTGCCGGGCGCAATTACTACTTCACCAAGGCCCGAATCGAGCGACGCGAGAGCGGCTTCGAGC
>Ga0081455_10004350_pt1 | contig 15942 bp, 9 predicted proteins | sample TabmetS3T2R1_FD_70207 | JGI IMG/M metagenome (GOLD analysis project Ga0081455, IMG submission 70207) | Tabebuia heterophylla rhizosphere microbial communities from the University of Puerto Rico - S3T2R1 | ecosystem: Host-associated > Plants > Roots > Rhizosphere ... | reverse complement strand
GCTTCGTGACGGTCAACTCGACTTCTTCTTTGTCCCAGCCCTCTACCTTGACCGAGCCGAAAGAATCCACGATCTGAATCGTCCCCCTGGCGCCGAATTCAATGCTTTGCGTCGTCTTGATCTCTGCCTCATGCTTGTCGGCGGTCTGGGCCTGGGCGGAAATACCGAGCGCCAGGCAACAAACAAAAAGGAGAGGCCCAAGGGCCATTTGGCGTTTGTTTCTCATAACTGATCGTTCCTCGGAAAATCAGTTCGTAGTCCCGCCTTTAGGCGGAAGCGTTTGGCTTCACTGAATTGATCTGCGTCTGGCTCTTCCGCCTGAAGGCGGTACTACGAACTGCGACTTTCATTCTTTCAGGCGTCGCAATGCGACAAAGAGAACTCCTCCCGACTAATTACGCGGCGGCGCAATCGGAGGAGTGCAAAATATTGTTCTGGTGGATTCTTTGATGAATGCCACTATTCACACCTCAGCGCGACCATCGGGTCCACCTTCGTCGCCCGCCGCGCGGGAACCCAACAGGCAATCAATGCGAAACCGGGTTTCTTCAATAACATTCGCGCGCCGTAGCGCAGGTCTAGCCATAGGTTTCTCATCACCCCTCCGTTGAATCAATAACGTTTCAAGCGAATGACGCCTCGATCCCCTTCTATCGTCAGTCGCGGCCCTCCGCCGTTGATCACGCCTTCAATATTGTTTCGATCATTGAGGCTGTTTACCGTGAGTCCGAAATCGTTATAGAAGCTTTCCCTGCGGCCGAGGCGCGAGTTGAGAGTCAGGCCCTGCGAGTCGGGGATTTTCAACTCGCATTCGCCGCGTCCGACATTCAACCGCGAATCGCCCTCGACGCGGACTGCCTGGAGCTGGCTGTCAGTCCTGTCGGTTTGGAGATCGAGCCTCCCCTGAAATCTGGTGACCGTCGCCCTCCCTCTGTCCATCCTGATCTGAATCTCGCCCGACAGGTCGTTCGCCGCGACAGGAGTCCTGTCGGTATCAATCCTGATCCGGCCCGCGAATCCCTGTACTTCGACTTTGCACCGGTCGGCGCCCAGATCGAGGTTCAGGCTGCGCGGCGCGCGGATTTCGTAGTGGATGTTCGGCAAGCTCCGCGAGCGCCCCTCGCCATCTTTGTACGGCACATCGTCGAAGTTGGAGCGGATGGTGAGCGAACGCGCGTCGCCGGACACTTCAATGCGGGCCCCCTCGACGGCGCGCCGGCCGTAATCGGCGTTTACGTCCTCCGGCGGTTCGATCCGGGCGTAGATTTCTACCCGGTCCTGATCCCATGAGGTCATCCGCACGCTGCCTTTGTCGGTGTCGAATCTCAAATCGGAGCCTGTGGCGAACTCGACGGTCTTTCTGAATTCCCTGCTCTGAACGCCGGCCGCGAACTTCAGCGGCGCAATCACGAAGATCGCCATTGAGACGATCAGAAATACCCACGTTGTTTTCCTCATTTTGAAACCTCCACAAAAATGTTCCGTAGTCTCCGGGCGCCTTTCTTCAGTCCCGGAGAAAATCATTCACATCGAAGCGCGACCATCGGATCAACCTTGCTGGCTCTCCTGGCCGGGAGATAGCATGCCGCGAGCGCCGCCCCGAGGAGCGTGAGCGCGGCCGCGCCGAAGGAGCCAATATCCATCGCGCTGACCCCGTACAAGTTTGTATGCATCGCGCGGCCCACCAAATAAGCTCCCCCGAGACCGAAGACCAGCCCGATGAAGGCGAGCGTTCCGCCTTCTCTCAAAACCAGACTCAATATGTTCGCTCCTCTGGCGCCCAGAGCCATCCGCAGGCCAAATTCTTGTGTCCGCTGCGCCACGGCGAAGTTCATCACCCCATAAATCCCGACTGCCGCGAGCAGCAACGCGAGCGCCGCGAAGCTCCCGTATAAGACCATTCCGAAGCGGTCAAACGCCAGAACTTCTCCAATGCGTTCATCCATCGTCTTGACGCCGGCCAGCGGCAAATCAGGATCAATCGAGTTCACGGCCGCGGCGATGCCGCCAGTCACTCGGGCCGGGTCATCTGACGTGCGCACCGCCACCGCGGCCTGCGGCCAGGCGCTCTGCCAAAACGGGACGTAGATTTCCGGATTGTCGCGGCGCAGAGCGGGGCCATTGCGAACGTTATGGAAGACGCCCACAATCTGCCACTCTACCGGCGGGCCGGCTAACATACTGCCCGGAATGATCTCGTCAGTCAGGATCCGCTGCGCTAGCGGGTCCACGCCGGACAAGTAGCGGTTGACGAAGTTTTCGTTGACCATCGCAACCCGCATGCTTTTCGCCCTGTCTTGTTCTGTAAACCCTCGCCCCTTGACGACGCGGATTCCGAATGTTTCGAAATATCCGGGCGTAACCATCTGAAATCCCGCCCCTGGGCGCGCGGCGGGGTCTACCGGCGGCTGCCCGGCAATACTGAAGCGCCGCCCGAATCCTGTGCCCTGCGTCGGAATACCGGTCGTCACCGCCGCCTTCTGGACTCCGGGAACAGATTCGATCTTTTCAAGCATCTGTTGATAGTACGGGCTGATGCGCTCTACATCGGAAAAGCGGCCCCGAGGCGTCGGGAGGAAAAATGTGAGGACATGGTCGGTTCGGACGCCAAGGTCCACCTGGGTCAGATTCCAGAAGCTGCGGAGCGCCAATCCCCCTCCCGCCAGGAGCGTCAGCGCCAATGCAAACTCTACGACCACCAAAATTCGCCGCAGATTGCGTCGCCCGCCTCCAGAACCCGAACGCCCTCCCTGTTTGAGAACCTCGTTCAGATCCAGCCGACTCGCCTGCCAGGCCGGAGCGCTGCCGAAGAGCAACCCCGCGAGCGTTGTCGCCGCCAGTGTGAACAGCAAAACCGGGACGCTGATTCTGACATCGGCCTCGGAGGGAAGCATATTTATCGGGACGATGGACACGATCAGGTCAATTAGTAACCATCCGAGATAGACACCCAATACTCCGCCGGCCGCGGCAAGTAGAAAGCTCTCGGTGAGAAACTGTCCGAACAGCTTCGCTCTCGAAGCGCCAAGCGCGGCTCTGATGGCAACCTCTCTCTGCCGCGTCGTCCCGCGCGTCAGCAGTAGGTTGGCCACGTTGACGCAGGCGATCAAGAGCAGGAGGCCGACGGCGCCGAGTAGAAGCCACAGATTCTTGATTGTAGTGTCAGGTATAAAGTTATTTTGCAGAGGCTCTACGCTCGCGCTTTTTTTCGCGTTTGACGCCGGATGCTCGATGGCGAGGCTCCGGGCGATCCCCTGCATTTCCGCATGCGCCTGCGCCTGAGTGACACCGTCTTTCAAGCGTCCCATCACCAGAAGCCTATTGGCGTTGTGGTTGATCTCTTCCGGCCTGAACGCCAGCGGAACCCACAATTGGGCCTGAAACCGATCATTCAGGCCGGGCGCCGCAACGCCTATCACCGTATATGGCTCGCCATTCATCCGAATCTGTTGGCCGATGATCCCGCGGTTGGCGTTGAAGTATCGATTCCAAAAGCGGTGGCTCAGTATTACGACGCGCTCTTTGCCAACCTCGCCCTCTTCCGGCAGGAAACTGCGGCCTATAAACATTGGGTACCCGGTCATACGAAAAAAGCCGGGCGTATAGATAACGCCGGTGACCTGTTCTGGTCGTTCCGCAGTGGAGACGTTATAGGATCCCCCTGTCCATGCTTCGAGGTACTGGAAAGACTCGCTGCGTCGCTTCCATTCCAGATAATCGGCCACCGACGTGGCGCCGCGACCATTAGGAGTCATTGTCCAGACCATCATCAGTTGGTCAGGTTTCGGATAGGGCATGGCTTCGAACAGCGTGGCGTAAACTACGCTGAAGATAGATGTGGTAGAGCCGATCCCAAGCGCGAGCGTCAATATCGCCACTAAACTGAAGCCGCGGTTCTTCGCCAGCATTCGCACGCCATAACGCAAATTTTGAATTATCTCTCTCAGCATTTTTCTTCTCTCCTTTCGAAAAAAAGGATCATTCGCATTTGAGCGCCGTCATCGGATCAACTTTGCTGGCTCGTCGCGCAGGGACATAGCAGGCGAGCAATGCCGCCACGAGCAATACAAACGCGGCCGCGCCGAAAGAGCCAATGTCCATCGCGCTAACTCCGTACAAGGTGGATTGCATGGCGCGGCCGACCAGATAAGCGCCTCCGAGTCCGAAGACCAGCCCGATGAAGGCGAGCGATCCGCCTTCCCTCAAAACCATACTCAAGATGTTCGCGCCTCTGGCGCCCAACGCCATCCTCACGCCGAACTCGTGCGTCCGCTGCGTCACGGCGAAAGCCATCACGCCGTAGATGCCAACCGCCGCAAGCAGCAATGCGAGAGCCGCGAAGCTCCCGTACAAGACCATTCCGAAGCGGTCTACCGCCAGAACCTCGCCGACGTGTTGATCCATTGTCTTGACGCCGGCGAGCGGTAGGTCCGGATCAATCGAGTTCACGGCGGCGGCAATGCTATTGGTCAATCTGGTCGGGTCGCCCGTCGTGCGCACCACCACTGAGGCCTGAGGCCAGGGCGATTGCCAGAACGGCACGTAAATCTGCCACAAGTCACTGCGCAGCCCTTGTCCACTGCGGACGTTATTGACGACACCAACAATCTGCCATTCCACTGGCGGCCCGACTTGCAGCCTGCCCGGGAGCAGCTCATCAATCAGGATCCTCTGCTTTAAGGGGTCTATGCCGGAGAAGTAGCGATTGGCGAAGGTTTCGTTGACAATTGCAACACGCGTGTTTTGCGCCGAGTCTTGGTCGTTAAAACTACGCCCTTTGACTACACGTATTCCAAAGGTTTCGAAATAGCCGGGGGTAACCATTTCGAACCCTGCCCCGGGGCGCGCGCCACGATCTACCGGCGGCGCGCCGGCAATACTGAATGCCATCCCAAACCCCGTGCCTCGCGTCGGCATACCGGTTGACACTGCCGCTTTCTCGACTTCAGGAACCGACTCGATCCTTTCAAGCAGCTGGTGGTAGTACTGGTTGATGCGCTCGGCATCAGAAAAGCGGTTCCGCGGCACGGGCAGAAAAAATGTGAGGACATGGTCGGCTCGGATGCCAAGGTCTATCCGGGTCAGATTCCAGAAGCTGCGGAGCGCCAATCCACCTCCCGCCAGGAGTGTGAGCGCTAATGCGAACTCTACAACCACCAAAATTCGCCGCAGATTGCGCCGACCGCCTTCCGTTCCCGAACGTCCCCCTTGTTTGAGGACCTCGTTCAGATCCAACCGGCTCGCCTGCCAAGCCGGAGCGCAGCCGAAGAGCAGCCCTGCCAGCATTGTGGCCGCAATAGTGAACAACAGAACCGGAACGCTGATGCGGACATCGGCTTCGTATGGCAGCATATTCACAGGGACGAACCTCATGATCGCGTCAATCATCAACCACGCGAGATAGACGCCCAACGCCCCGCCGGCGGCGGCCAGGATAAGGCTCTCGGTAAGGAACTGCCTGAACAATTGTCCTCTCGAAGCGCCGAGCGCCGCCCGGACGGCGACCTCTCTTTGTCGCGTCGTCCCGCGCGAGAGCAGCAGGTTGGCGACGTTGACGCAGGCGATCAACAGCAGGAACCCGACCGCGCCGAGCAGCATCCACAGGTTTTTGATAGTGGTTTTCGGGAGAAAGTTATTGTGCAGCGGCTCAACGCTCACGCTCAGGTTGGCGTTGGATTTCGGATGCTCTTGGGCGAGCTGGCGGGCGATCTCCTGCATCTCGGCCTGCGCCCGCGCTTGCGAAACCCCGTCTTTCAAGCGCCCCATCACCATGAGCCAGTGGGCGTCGTGATTGATCTGGTCCGGCCTGAATGCCAGCGGAACCGACACGTGGGGCGAAATCCGATCCCCCATGCCGGGCGGTCCCACGCCTATCACCGTGTATGGTTCGCCGTTCATTCGAATCTGTTTTCCGATGATGTCACGGTCAGCGCCGAAGCTCTGATTCCACAAACGGTGGCTTAGTATCACGACATGATCTTTACCTACTTCGCCTTCTTCCGGCAGGATGTTGCGGCCCATAAACATTGGGTCCCCGATCATGCGATCGAAGTCGGGTGTCAAGATCGTGCCTTCGACTTGTTCCGGTCGTTCCGCAGTGGCCACGTTAAAGCTGCCGCCGCCCCACGCTTCCAGGTATTGGAAAGACGTGTTCCGCCGCTTCCACTCCAGGTAATCGCCTACCGAGGTAGAGCCGCGTCCATCGCCATATTTTGTCCACACCATCGTCAGTTGGTCTGGCTTCGTATATGGCATCGGCTCGAACAACGTGGCGTAGACCACGCTGAAGATGGCCGTGGTCGCGCCGATGCCCAGCGCCAGCGTTAACACAGCCATCGCGGTGAAGCCCGGGTTCTTCAACAACGCCCGGGCGCCGTAGCGCAGGTTCCGCCACCACAAGTCTCCAAGCATGGTTCTTCTCCTTTTTTCGATAACGCCAAACGCAGGGCAAACTGCCAGTTTGCCCAGGCCACCACATTCGGTCACTCGGGAGGGCCTGGATAAACTGACGGTTTGCCCTACATTGAACCAAGTGGCGTGCCAATCCTCTCTAACCGTTTAATTGTTGTTATAGCCTGATTTGAAGAAATGTCGCGGGCTGAGATCAGTAGCAGTTTGTTCGTTTATGGGAATGACCATTCCCATTATCGGAGAACAAGATGTGCGCGCCCGTATGCTCCACGCCGAAGTTTTAACGCGTTAGTTGACTCGGAGTCGCGCCAAAACTGGCGTGGAAGCGAAACGGCCGATTTTGCTCTTATGCGATGCCGGGAAGAACCCGACTGAAATCGCCGATTTCCTCTTCTGCTCGCGCTCAAGCGTCTGTAGCTCCGTCAAGGCCTATCGCTCGGGCGAATTGGATTGGCAACGAGATGACCAATCATCGCCACGCCTGAGTCGCTGGCAGAAGACTCTTCGCTCTCTGATCAAACTTTCGCTGTAGTTTTTCAGATCAAATGACGAAGTTTTTCAGATCTTTTGATGAAGTCGATCAACTCGGCGTCTAAGTTGCGGCAATGGAAAGTCTGGCGCACAGAAATTTGTGCGGCAAAAATACGGAAATTCGGCAGAATATCTGAGAAATCGGCGGCTTCGGCAAAATATCTGAAAAATCCTCGGCGCCGAATTGTGTTGGTAAATGACTTACTGCAAATCGGTTTCTCCCCTGCCCTGCCGAGTTCATCGATCAGCGCTTCGTCATTTGATCTGAAAAACTACACTGGAAGTGGGTCAAGCGGATCGGCTCCATCACCCTGGAGGATCACCACGTCAACATCTGTGACGGCGTCTGTGATTCGGCTGATTTGTGCAAGCGCGCCGACTGTGAGTTCTACGACATCTCGGAAGACGCCACGCGCCGCTTCCTCAAGACCCAGGCTAAGGAGCACACGCTAGAAGGCAACTTCCCGACCATTCACTAGCCGGCAATCCGATGGCGCGCTCCGCACGCGAAGAGGGTCTCAGACACGTCACCCCCTCCAGGTCGTATATGTTGTTTACGTTCGTAAACAATGTTTACAGCCGTAAACGAAGCGGCGAGGATTCGACCGACGCGTTCCGCGCGTGAATTTTCACACGACACGTTCATCTCGAATCATGGAGGGCCTTTTTAGCATCTTGATGGCCTTGTTTGCTAGCCTTTCGATACCAATTAGTTGAAGCTCTGGAGTTTTTGCGGACGCCTAGACCAAATTCATAACAATAGCCAAGCGCATATTGAGCTTCTGCATCGCCTTTTGCAGCAGCCTTTCGATACCAAAAAAAAGCAGCTTCGTGGTCTTGTGCTACACCTGTACCGTGAAAATAACTAGCAGCAAGGGCTTCTTGAGCCTCTACACACCCTAGCCTGGCAGCAATTTCGTACCACTCTATCGCCTTATTTATATTCTTCTTGACTCCGTGCCCCACATCAAGACAAACAGCTACCTCATAGCAGGCCAAAGCGTAACCTTGCTCAGCGGCGGTTAAGAAATAGTTATATGCCTTTCTGTAGTTCTTTCTTGTTCCTATACCATGAATTAGCCAATTGCCTAGCGCATATTGAGCTTTTTTGTCTCCTTTGCCTGCAGCCGACTTAAGCAGAGTTAGACAAGTCGCCCTGTGTTTCTCGGCATCAGGTTGAGAAGCTAGCTGTAAAGCTATCCTATATTGTGATTGAGAGTTACCTTCAGATGCAATGTCTTTGAGTTGATCAATGGACATGGTCATTATGGTTCAAGGCTTCTTCTTTTTATCATCAGGCTCAATAAAGGGATACTCCTTTCTACAGCCTGGACACGGGTTTTTTCTATAAGGATAGGGCTTATCCGTATTGGGATCAATAGCATTGGGATCAACCGGTTGGGGAGGCCAAACACCTCTGTGATTTTTATGTCTTTTTCTAGGTGGTCTTCTTCTCGCATCACCTTTTTCACCACCCCGGTCTCTATCCTTTCTAGCCTCCCCCTTATCATGTTTTTCTTCTGTGCTAGGTCTTGCGTCCTTTGTGTGTTCTTTCGCTTGGGATGCTTGAGGAGGCGCTTGGGGCTGCGCTTGAGCCTGAGAAGCAGCCTCCTTTTTAAATTGTATAATATTCCCACATTCCATGAAATCGCCGCAAATATAGGTGCTATCTCCATCGGCGTGCTTTAATGCTTCATATCCTGCTCCTAAAATGATAGCAGCAATGATGATAGCCTTAGCCTGAGGAGGCGCGGGAGCATAAACAGTCTGCCAAATAGCATCCGCGGTCGTTGCCTGATGTCCGTCTGGATCAACAAACTTGAGCGGATTATTAAGACAATAACTATACTTGTTCAGACTCTGAGGTTCAGCAATATCAGCATAGAAAGTAGGATTATGCGCCACGACTTCAGCGAACAATTCAGTCGGTCCACCTGTAAACTCATCTGGGCTAGTGAATCTGCCTTGAGCACTTGAAAAATATCTTGCCCCAAAGTAATCGAGGCTGGTTTCGATATCGCGTTCTTTGCCGGTAAATTTGTAATGATTGGAATCGTTGTTGACGAACTGGATCTCGCCGCCCCAGGGATAATAATCCGATTCGGCCTTAATGTTGCCCGCCGAATCGGTGATGACGGATGCGGTTTTCAGATGGTCGGAGAAGTAGTAGAAGACGCCGCCCGCTCCGTTCGTCCCGTCGCGGCGGGCCACGCGTTCACCGTCAAAGAAAACGTATTCCGATTGGATTGCGCCGGTTAGGTCGGATTCGGCCACGATGCCGGGCGCCATGTACCAGTAGAGCATTCCCGTCGAGCCGTTTGACTTCTTCACCCGGTTGCCGTCGCCGTCATAGGTGTAGGTGTATCCGGCAGCCCCTGTAATGCGGTTCTCCTGGTCGTAGGTGTAGTTGGCGCCGCTGGTGGCGTCGTGCATCACATTGCCGGCGGCGTCGTAGGTGTAGCCGCCTTGCAGACGATTGTCGCTGCCCGCGGTTACGCTCAGGCTTTCCCCGCCGCACTTGGTTACGGTCTTCGAGAGCAGATTGCCCCAAGCGTCGTACCCGTAAGCGTTGCCCCAGAACTTGGTCTTGCCACCAACTGTGACGCTGCAATCCGTCCCGGTGTTCTGCGCCGAGGCCAGCCTATTGAGCGCGTCGTAGGTAAAGGTCTGGTTGCGCGTCGAATCGCGGTTGTTGGCGATGGCAAAGACATTGCCGTTATCGCCGTTGCCCAGGTGGAAGTCATAGCCTATGGAGAAAACCGTCTGGCTAGGCGAAGACGCCGACATGGACACCGGCTGCAGGCGATTGTTGTAACTAAACGCGTTGGTGATCCCGGCAAAGGCGCCCGTGGCGCCGCTGACGAAGCCGGTGAGAGCGCCATCCGGCCCATAGGTCGCCGAGGTGACGTAGTTGATGCTGTTGCCCACATCCACAGCCGAGAGCGTGCGCCCGGCCGAATCCGGCGTGTAGGTGACGGCCGCCCCGCTGGGATAATGCAGGACCTTGAGCGAGCCGTCGAGGTTGTACTCATAGCTCACGGCCTTCGATACGCCGGCGATCGTGCGCTGCTCGGTGGCCATGCGGCCCATGATGTCGTAGGTGTAGGAAGCCGCGCCAGCCTGGTCGGTGAGGGACGTCAGTTTGCCCTTGGCGTTCGCGCCTGCGTCGTAGACATACGACACGACCGCCGTGCCCGAAGGCAACCGCCCGTTGGCGCAAGTTTGCGCCGAGTACGCCCTCCCGGTCGGGCGATTTAGTTCGTCATAGCAGTAGCTGATGGTCTGCGTGGCCGAGCCGGTCTGATTCGGCGCGGGTGAAGTTTTCTGCAGCAGGTTGCCCACCGCGTCGTAGCTGTAAGTGAGCGTCCCCGACTCAGGGTTATTGGCCGTCACCAGCCGCGACAGAGAATCGTAGGTGAATGTGCGAGTGCGCCACTGGGCGCTGTCTGTGGGCGCAGAGCCTTTCTGGTCGACGCGCAGCAGGTTGCCCAGAGTGTCGTAGGCGTAGAGCGTCACATAGGGGGTGTCATCCGCGCCGCCTGTCAAAGCGGAGCCAGAGGGGCTGGCCGCAAACGATGGACTGGTGAAGTTCGAGGAATCGTAGGAGCAGGAGGAACTGAGCGAGTAGTTGCTGGCTTCCCCGCCGGTTTTGGCCGTCAGAGAGATGGTGGCCCCATTGGCGGTTGCAGCAACGAAATTGCCCGCCGTAATCACGCCCGCCAGCCCGGAAGCAATGCTGCTTGGGTCATCGCCCTGACCAAAATTCCTGGAATATGGCGTACCGTTGACGGTTACCGTGCATGTGCCGTGGTCATAAACCTGGGGGCCGGCGTCCAGCCCGCCGGCAAGGGAGCCTGCGGCGGGCGACGCACTAAATGAGGCCGCCCTGAAGTTCTCGGGGTCCATGGTCGACGACGTAGTAGTAAACGGGTAGTTGCTCGCTGCGCCGGTCGCCTTGCTCGTGAGTATGAGTGTGGCGCCACTGGCGGAAGCAATTACCGGCGATGCAGGATAGGTATTGAAAACGTAGGCCAGCCCTGAGGCAATGATTGACGCCGTGGTGTCCTGGCCATAGACATCCGACGATGTAAACCCGTTGACTTTGACGGACACGGTTCCGGTGTCCCAAACCACGCATGGATCAGGTAGGCAACGGAGCTGTCTGGAGCGTTCAGTGCCACTGATCTTGATGGTTACACTTCCCGGCGTGGCCGGCGCGCCAGGCTTGCTCTTCTCGCTGCCGCTGATGGTGACTGAACCCTGGCCTGGCGAGGCGCTTCCTTCACCAAGCTCGTCCACTTCGATCAGCCGTCCCAGAGCGTCACTGGCGCTGCGCCGCTGTCTGCCTGCCTGGTCAGTTACGGTGGTCGTACTGCCGGAATACTGGGTGCAGATGTTGTTAGCCTGACAAGCGTTTCCATCCGCTGGCACAGTTCCGTCCGGTGGAGCAACCTGGGTGACCCGGCCTAACGCGTCGTACTGATAAGTGGTGATGCCGTAGGTCGGATCGCTGGTGGCTCGATAGGGATTGCTGACACTCTTTTTCCGACCCAGCTTATCATAAACAATGTCCACGTAGGCTACGCCCTGCGGATCGGAGTCGACGCTGGTTTGGATGGTGCGGCCGAGGCCGTCCGCCACTGTTGACGAAACCAAGTTCATGTCCGGTCGAATTGCCGTTGTCTTAGTCACCCTGAGCGGAAGCGTATCGTTGTGGTAATCGAGACTGGTCTGGCCACCGTCAGGGAAGCTGGTTGTCAGCGGGCGATCCATCAGGTCATACGTGAACGTAACTCCGTTCCGACCGGCATCGATATCATTCTGGTTTTGACTGGCCTGGACTAATCCCGTGCAGGGGTAGTAGGCCGTCCTGCTGTTTTGGCCCAGGGCATTGCTGACCTCGGTCACATAGGCCTGGGTGTTCGCCCCGGCGGGAACGCAACCAGTGTTGGCCCATCTGTCACTGTAGTTGTACCGTGTGCTGTGCCCCAGGGCGTCAGTCGTCGACACCAGGTTGCCCAGATCGTCATAGCCGTTGTAAGTCGTCAGCCAACTGTTGCTAGTACTTAGCCAACTCTGGACGCGAGTGGCGTTGCCGCGCAACAGATACCCAGTTCCAAAGCCTGGATCGTGGGCGGGAGCGTTACCCAAATCCGCCTGCATGTAAGGCAGTCCCCAGGGATTGCTCCCTGAGTCGTCATAAAACGTCTGCGTCTGCGCCACGATATTGCCGCTGCCGTCGTAAACGGTCACGCTGGTCGGCAAGTCGGCGAGGTTCTGGTCCTCATAGGCTGGATTGGTGAGATGCAGATAGTTGTAATGTGTGCGCCGGATCAGACTTCCTGGGGCGCCGTTGCCCCAATCGTACTCCCGGCGCTCCGTGGGATTGCGCCAGGTAAAACTGGCGATGGGCTGCCCCACCACTAATGTGTGCCAGTCGGTTTCCACTTTGGAGACTTGATTCGTATCATGCAACGTGACAGTTTCGCGGATGGGCGTGGAGCTAGCGCCGTAATCGGTCTGAACGGTTTTCAGGAGAGTTCCCGCGGTCGCCAGCCCGCTGTAGTACTGCGCTTTTATAATGGTGCAGGAGGGAGTTCCTTCTGACTGACGATTCTTACAGGTGTAAACAGTCTCGTTCCCGGCGGGATCGACCATGCTGTTTTGCCAGGGAACGGCAGAACTCGCCGTTCCCCAAGAGTAACTCCAGGTAGCGCTTTGGCCGTTGCTGGTCACGGTCCGTGAAGTAACTTTGCGCCCGCCTTGATCGAGCCCGCCCCAGGTCCAGGTGATGGTGGCTCCCGTCGGCAAAGTGACAGAGTTCGGCTCCCCATACTGATTCTGCTCGTAACTAAACTGATAGGCGAGTCCGTTAGGGAGCTGAATCGTTTGCGGTTGCTTCCAGGCGCTTTGATATTCGTTGGTGCAACCGAATTCTGGCGAGAACGGGCAAAGTTGGGTTTGCACTGGAACTGAGACGTACGACACCGTGATGTTCCGCGCCGAGCCTTGAGAATCGGTGTAAGCGAAAGTCGAGTTGCGGGTGATGGGATCGGTGGTGAACCGGGGGACGGCTCTGCCGGCCGAGTCGGTAGAATCCGTGATTTCGTTTCCGTTGCGGTCGACGATCTTGACCGGTTTTCCAATCTGGACCAGGATCGATTCCTGGAAGATAAGCTGTGTGCCCGTTTTGCTGATCGCCCTTATTACCAGACCATCATTTATGTCCATGACCCAGCCGGAACCGTCGGTGGAGTAAAACCGTCCCGATATACGACCGCCGCATTGTGGTCCAAAGGGTCCCAGCTCGCCTGTATTAAAGCCGTGCTTCGTGCCGTCGGGCTCGAAGAGAACATAATTGGTAAGGACTGCTCCGTGGTACTGTACGCCTTGAGATTCATTGCAAACCACGTCACCGATGTTGCGCCGCACAAAATAATTCGTTGCATTGAGAGGCAAGCGCCATTGCATGGAATTGCCGACCTCTGGCCTGGGGTTGACTATCGTGCCACCATTCGGCAACGTTGTGCCCTTGTAATACCAGCCTCGGTTGTCATAGCTGTACACATAACAATGATTTTGTCCCCGTCCTGGAACACACTTGAACGGTATTTGAAGATGAAGGTTGCCGTTATTCATCTGCACGGAATCGAAGGACGATCCCTCAAACACTCCGTTCTCCGGGAATCCTGTAGCCGTGACACCCCTGGCTCCGGGACTGCCGTCTTGAGCGAAACTTGGCTCCGCTTCGAGATGAAGAAAGAAGATGCTCAGCAGAATCAGACCACCCAATTTCGATCTGAAGATGCCGGCGCGAGCATCCGGCATCGTTCGATCGACGCCCAGATGCCATCCGCCGCAACGAGATAGGAAAGACCTTGAAGAAACCACGAGCTTGGAAATTCGAGTAATCAGGCGCTGTAAACGGGCAGATTCCATATTTTCTTCCTCCAAGAGATAAGGAACAGGTCAAAGACTTCTACGCGTGCAAGATACGGCTGCAACCACGACTTGGAATGTTATTTCGAATCTAAAGGACTTACAGGATTTTGCGAGAAAAATCCCCGTTGATAGCTAAGGGTTTACAGCTAACATTCCAAGTCGTGCTCTGAAACAGAGCGTCATTTTTGCTTCCACCTATTAGTCCGAAAAAATGCCGAAATCTGTCGCAGTTTTTTTTGGTAGGGATATTTTTTTTATGGCGCTCGGAAGAAGTATCGGTCGATCTCTTCGCTTCCACCGTCTGCGGCCTGACCGAAAAGGATGAGGATGTAATCGCCAAGGTTGAGTTTTCCGGCATTGACCGGCAGCGTGGCGAACGCCCGATCTTTGCTAAGGCGGACTTTGCCGGCCCGGCGCCGGAGGATTTCCCGACCCTCAACGGTTTGGAGGCTTACCTGATAGTTCGCGTAATCGTCGCCGTCCAGTTCCATCAACAACTGCGCTTTTCCGGTTAAGCGAGGGATCATCGTCTGTGGAGGGGCTTTCTCGCCACGTACCGGCGCGGGAGTCAACAGAAAAGAAAGGACCGTTGGCGCCGGGGATTGCCGCCGCCGGCGCGACTGTTCAAGTTCTGTTTTCAACGATTCGCCGCTTTGGCGCAAGTCAGCGATCTCTTTTTCCAGTTCTCGATTTCGTGACGCCAGTTCACGCTCGCGTTGTCTCAAAAACGCGAGTTCGGTCTGCGCCTCCTTTTGTACATCGGCGATCGGCGCCGTTAACCGGGCTCCTCCAATGTATGACCAGACCGCGCCAAACGCGAGCAAGAGAGCCATGACCAACATCACGCCTAAGACCCGGTGTGGCGAACGTAGGAAGTTCAGAAACCTGCGGCGCCAGGGAACGCCAGGTTCCTTTTCTCTTACTTCAACCGTCTCTCCGGGCGCCTCATCGATGATTGTGAGAAACGCCTCGGCTATCGCCACACGCTCACGATGCAACGGGGAGGCAAGGTAATGAGCTTCAAACCGTTTACGGTCGGCGCGAGACATCTCGCCCCTTACGTAACTGTCAACCATCTCGTTCTCGACGTCCCACACCCGATCGAATTTGCCACGGTCTCTCAGAAGTTCTTGTTCAAAGGCGGTCTGGTCCGCCCCGGTCAACTCGCCGAGCAGGTATCTCCGGATCAAATTTTCGCGCTGATCCATTTTCATAAATTATGGTCTTTAAGACGCCGCGTGGCGCATAGCTCCAGTTTTTTCCTGATTCGTTGGGCGCGACTATGCAACGCGCTCGGCGGGATTCCCAGTCTTTCGGCCATCGCTACCCGGTGGTCGCTCTTCTGCCGCCCCTCTTTCCGGTAATACTCGATGATCAACTCCCGATTGTCGGCCGGGAGTTGTCGCAGGCAATGATTGAGACATTCCCGCCGCACATCGGCCGCGTCCGGCTCCGGGATCGCGACCATCAGTAGTTCTTCAAGCCCGACTCGCTTATTTCCCATACGCTCCAGCCATTGAAGGAAGACAAGGCGCGCCACGCTGTGGCAATAGTTTGGCACATCACGGATCGTCTCCCCTTCTTCCAGCTTCCGCGCCACGCGATTGAAGGCCTCGTCCACCAACTCATCAGGGAAGGGAGCGCCCCGCCAGTCTAGGAATTTCACCAGCGCCTCGCGCAGAGCCTCATATTTCTCCCCCGCGCGCGCCGGGTCTGAATCCAGGCAGGCCAGGAATTTCGCAAACGCCTCTTCAGTCAGTTCCCAATCTACATGTGATTGTCGAGCGCTACCGAGCACGGCTACTCCTCACACGTTTGGACCGCCGCTCATTTCCACCTGTCCTTAGCCACCCCCGCGGTCAATTATTTCCACTCCCCATGCAATACGAATCCGGCCCAGAAGTAAGGGGACGCCCAGCGTTTCTGTCCGGACAATTCAAGCTGAGCCGCTCGAAGCGCCGCCCCCGCCGGCAGACCGTCTTTGAGCATGCGCTGATAAAAAAGCTTCATCAGTTCCGCCGTCGCCAAATCGTCGACATTCCACAAACTCGCGACCAC
>Ga0081455_10004349_pt1 | contig 15946 bp, 15 predicted proteins | sample TabmetS3T2R1_FD_70207 | JGI IMG/M metagenome (GOLD analysis project Ga0081455, IMG submission 70207) | Tabebuia heterophylla rhizosphere microbial communities from the University of Puerto Rico - S3T2R1 | ecosystem: Host-associated > Plants > Roots > Rhizosphere ... | reverse complement strand
GGCGGGGGGCACGCTAACCACACCCTGTTCTGGGAGATCATGGGCCCGGACGGCGGAGGCGAGCCCTCGGGCGAGCTGGGCTCGGCGATCTCCGACACGTTCGGGTCGTTCTCCGACCTCCAGGCACAGGTCAACGACGCAGGCGTCAAGCGGTTCGGGTCCGGCTGGAGCTGGCTCGTCTGGGACGGAACCGGCCTCGCCGTGCTCTCGACGCCGAACCAGGACTCTCCGGTGATGGAGGGCAAGACGCCGCTCCTCGGCGTCGACGTCTGGGAGCACGCCTACTACCTCAACTACCAGAACCGGCGTCCGGACTACCTGGCGGCCTGGTGGAACGTCGTGAACTGGGACGCGGTCGCCGCGAAGTTCGACGCCGCGCGCTAGGGGAAGCGGCACGACCCCAATCCGCCGGCCGGATCCGCGCGTATTCCGTGTCATGGACGCGGCGATCGCTCTGCGGCTCGACTTGCCGCGCGCTCCCACAGGAGCCAGCATCCCTGTGGTGAGCGCGGACTCTCGCACCGATGCCGAGCTGATCGGCCTGGTCGCGGACGGCGACCACCGGGCGTTCGAGGAGCTGCACCGTCGCTATGCGCGGCCGGTGCTCGGCATCGCGCTGCGGAGGATCGGCGACCGCGGGCGCGCCGAGGATGCCACGCAGGACACCTTCGCGAGCCTCTGGCGCTCGGCCGGCCGCTTCGACCCGACACGCGGGAAAGCCACGTCGTGGCTGTTCACGGTGGCGCGGAACGCGATCGTCGACGGCCTCCGGCGGCGCCCGGAGGCGACGGTCGACTCACCGCCGGACGTGCCGGAGCCGGGGCCTGGGCCGGACGACGCCGCGGAGAGCGAATGGGTGTCGTGGCGCGTGCACCGCGCGATCGAGACGCTGCCGGATCACGAGCGCACGCTGATCGAGCTGGCGTACTGGAGCGGTCTTTCCCAGTCGGAGATCGCAGACCATGTCGGCATTCCCCTCGGCACCGTCAAGACGCGGACGCGGTCGGCGTTGCGTCGGCTCGCCGACGAGCTGGGAGACGAGCTGCGATGAGCGACCTGCGCGACTTGATCGGCGACGACGTCGATCCCGACGAGCTCGAGCGCCTGCAGCGCGTCCACACCCTCCTGGAGCAGGCGGGCCCGCCCCCGTCCCTCTCTCCGGGTCTGGCGCGGCCCCCTGCTCCGGGCGGTGACGTGATCGCGTTCCCGCGCCGCTACCGGCCGCTCGCCGCGGTCGCGGCCGTCGCAGCGGCGGCCGCCTGCCGGGCCCGCGCCTGCAACGCCCGCATCTCCTCGCCGTACCAGGTGAGGACGGAGGCGGCGGACTCGGCCAGCCGCCCGGCCGTACGGACCGCGTCCCGCAGTTGCCCGTGCCGTCCCTCGGCGGCCCGCTGCGCCCGACCCCGCCACCCTGACGGTGAACTCGACAGTGACCCCTCGACACGGCCGAGTTCTCCGGCCAGCCGGCGCAACGAGGCGGCCCGCTCCAGGTACCGCTCCGGCTGGCAGGCCAGCAGCGCCTCCATCGTCAACGCCGGCATCGCCCTACTCCCCGGCCTGCCGGCGTACCGCGTCCGCCGTGTTGTCCTCGGTCCCGGCGTAGGTGTCGGCCGCGCCGCCCAACCCCGCTCCGTAACCGTCGAGGAACGACGACAGCGCCCCCAGGCCCTGCTGGAACTCGGCGAGCAGTTCGACCAGCGCGCGGTCGGCCTGCAAAGACCCGCTCGGCGTCAACTCGGCGCGTACGGCCACGAGCAGGTCGCGTACGTGCTGGGCGAGCCCGCTGGTGCGCGCGCCGGCCTCGGCCAACGCCTCTGGGCGCACCTCGAAGTCGGACACTCGTCCCAGCTCCCCGTCCCAATTTGTCCAGCTTGTCGAATTCTTCCGGAATCGTACGTGACCTGGTGGCAGCCTGTCACCACCCCCGTGGTGCCCAAACGAGCGTCGGTAACGTAGGGACATGCCGACCCCGTTGACTGAGGACACGATCCGGCAGGCCCCCAAGGTCCTGCTGCACGATCACCTGGACGGCGGGCTGCGGCCGGCCACCGTGCTGGAGCTCGCCGGGGCCGCCGGGTATACGGCCCTGCCGGAGACCGACCCGGACCGGTTGGGCGCCTGGTTCCGCGCCGCGGCCGACTCCGGCTCGCTCGAGCGCTACCTGGAGACCTTCGCGCACACCGTCGGCGTCATGCAGTCCGAGCAGGCGCTGCACCGGGTGGCCCGCGAGTGCGCCGAGGATCTGGCCGCCGACGGCGTGGTGTACGCCGAGGTCCGGTTCGCGCCCGAGCTGCACGTGGAGGCCGGCCTCAGCCTGGAGGAGGTCATCGAGTCGGTGCTGGCCGGGTTCGCGGCGGGCCCGGCGAACATCCGGGTCGGCGTCCTGCTCACCGCCATGCGGCACGCCGCGCGCTCCATGGAGATCGCGGAGCTGGCCGTGCGCTACCGGGACGTGGGCGTGGTGGGCTTCGACATCGCCGGCCCCGAGGCGGGGTTCCGCCCGACCCGGCACCTGGACGCCTTCGAGTACCTGCAGCGGGAGAACGCGCACTTCACCATCCACGCCGGCGAGGCGTTCGGGCTGCCCAGCATCTGGGAGGCCATCCAGTGGTGCGGCGCCGACCGGCTCGGCCACGGCGTACGCATCATCGACGACATCGAGGTACGCGAGGACGGCGGGGTGCACCTGGGCCGGCTGGCCAACTACGTCCGCGACAAGCGGATCCCGCTGGAGATGTGCCCGAGCTCCAACGTGCAGACCGGCGCGGCCAAGTCGATCGCCGAGCACCCGATCGGCCTGCTGGCCCGGCTCCGCTTCCGGGTCACCGTCAACACCGACAACCGGCTGATGAGCGGCTGCAGCATGACCTCCGAGATGGTCGCCCTCACCGAGGCGTTCGGGTACGGCTGGGCCGACCTGCAGTGGCTGACGGTCAACGCGATGAAGTCCTCGTTCCTCCCGTTCGCCGAACGGCTGGCCATCATCAACGACATCATCAAACCCGGGTACGCCGCGCTGATCGGCTGACATGGCAGCACCTTGGGGGATGCATGTCGCAGTGGGACCTTGAGTTACTGGCGGCGAGCCTGCGCCGGCAGTCCGACGACCTGTCGATGTACGCCGGCTTCCTGATCAACAGCCTGTCGCAGGCGCTGCCACCGCACCTGGTCGGCGTCGAGCGGAAGGCCGGCCTGTTCGGCCGGGTCAAGGACGGCGCGCCCGTACTCGCGGTGTCCATCGCCCTCGGCGGCCGGCGTTTCATCCTGCGCCGCCAGGGCGTCGGCCACCGCGCCGCCGCCAGCATCGCGCACGAGTCCGGCGGCATCGTCCTGCGTACCGACGAGGTCACCATGGACGCCTGGTCCCGCGAACTGGCCGCGGCCCTGGCCCGGTACGCCGAGCAGGACGCCGCCGCCGCGCAGGCGCTGGCCCGGCTCACGCTGCCCGGCAGCACCACGTAACCGCCGTACCCACTGCCGATCATGCGGCTCGCGCCGCGCCGTCGTTGAGCGGGAAAGGACACACCGATGGACCCGACGCAGGCTGGACTGCCCGCCGACGCCATGGCGCGGCTGGCCGAGATGCGGCCCGGCAGCCCCCGGCAGCTGTTCACCTCCGACCTGACCGTGAACGAGTTCCTGCTGGTCCGGCAGGCCGGCTTCCGGCCGCTGGGGCTGGTGCTCGGCACCTCGATCTACCACGTGGGCATGCAGAACGCCCGCTGGGGCAAGAACCAGGAGCTGGGCACGCTGTCCCAGGCGCTGTACCACGCCCGCGAGCTGGCCATGACCCGGATGGAGGCCGAGGCCGACCAGCTCGGCGCCGACGGGATCGTGGCCGTCCGGCTGCGGATGGAGCTGAAGGAGTGGGGCGCGGACATCGCCGAGTTCATCGCGGTGGGCACCGCGGTCAAGGCCGAGACCGGCGGCAACTGGCGCAACAACCGCAACCAGCCGTTCACCAGCGACCTGTCCGGGCAGGACTTCTGGACGCTGCTCCAGACCGGGTACATGCCGGTCGGGATGGTGATGGGCACCTGCGTCTACCACGTCGCGCACCGCACGTTCGGCAACGTCATGGCCAACATCGGGCAGAACACCGAGCTGCCGCAGTTCACCCAGGCCGTGTACGACGCGCGCGAGCTGGCCATGGGCCGGATGCAGCGGGAGGCGGAGATGCTGCAGGCCGAGGGCATCGTCGGCGTCCAGCTCAGCCAGCACAACCACACCTGGGGCGGGCACACGACCGAGTTCTTCGCGATCGGCACCGCGGTACGCCCGCTGCGGCCGGACCACCAGATCCAGCAGCCGCAACTCGTGCTCGGTCTGGACGGTTGAACCCGATGATTTAGCGCACCGAGCCTGGTCAGTACCGGTTGCAGACCCTGCGACCGGGAGAGACCGTGACCCAACAGATGGCTCCGAGCGCCCAGCGGTGGGTGCTCATCCTCACCTCGGCGGCCTCGCTGATGTGCGCCCTGGACCAGCTCGTGGTGGCGACCGCGCTGACCGCGATCCAGCGCGACCTGCACGCCTCGATCGAGACCCTCGAGTGGACCGTCAACGCCTACACGCTGAGCCTGGCCGTGCTGCTGGTGGCCGGTGCCGTGCTCGGCGAGCGGTACGGCCGGCGGCGGCTGTTCGTGGCCGGGCTGGCCGGCTTCGTGGTGTCCTCGGCCGGCGCCGCGCTCGCCCCGAACACCGGCCTGCTGATCGCCGCCCGCGCGGTGCAGGGCGCGGCCTCGGCGCTGGTGATGCCGCTGGCCATGGCCCTGCTCACCGCGGCGTACCCGGCGCACAAGCGGGGCGCGGCCCTGGGCATCTTCACCGCGCTGACCGGCCTGGCCGTGGTCGGCGGCCCGCTGGTCGGCGGCGCGGTCACCGAGGGCCTGGACTGGACGTGGATCTTCTGGCTCAACGTCCCGATCGGGCTGCTGGTGATCCCGCTGGTGCTCACCCGCATCGCCGACAGCCGCGGCGTACCGCGGCGCCCGGACGTGCCCGGCGTGCTGCTGGCCGGCTGCGGCATGCTGGGTCTGGTGTGGGGTCTTGTCCGCGGCAACGCGGCCGGCTGGGCCAGCGTCGAGGTGGTCGGCACGCTGCTGGCCGGCGCGCTGGTGACCGCCGCCTTCGCCGCGTACGAGCTGCGGGCGCGCGAGCCGATGCTGCCGATGCGGTTCTTCCGGAACCGGAGCTTCGGCGCCGGCAACACCGCGGCGTTCCTGCTGTACGCCTCGCTGCTGAGCACCGTGTTCTTCTTCGCCCAGTACCTCCAGGAATCGCTGGGGTACGGCCCGCTGGCCGCCGGGCTGCGCTTCCTGCCGTGGACCGCGACGCTGTTTGTGGTGGCGCCGCTGGCCGGGGTGCTGGCCGACCGGATCGGCCCCCGCCCGCTGGTCGTGCTCGGGCTGGCAATGCAGGGCGCCGGTTACCTGTGGGTGGCCGCGAACGCCGGCAGCGACCGGCCGTACACCGCCTCGGTGCTGGCGCTGGTGCTGACCGGCTGCGGCACCTCGATGGCGATGCCGGCCGTACAGCAGGCGGTGCTGGGCGCGATCCCGGAGGCTGTCGGCATGTCCTCGGGCACGTTCAACACGCTGCGCCAGCTCGGCTCGGTCTTCGGCGTGGCCGCGCTGGCCGCCGTCTTCGCCGCCTGCGGCGGGTACGGGTCGCCGGCCGAGTTCGCCGCCGGGGTGGCCCCGGCGCTGGCGGTGTCCGGATCGCTGGCCATCCTCGGCGCGGTCGCCGGCCTGGCCCTGCCGCCGGCCCGCGCCGCCACCGCGCCCCCGGCCGACCGCGTGCTGGAGGCCAGCCATGCCGGCTGAGGACTTCGCGGCCAGCACCGACCCGTACCGGCGGGAGCTGCTGGCGCACTGCTACCGGATGCTCGGCTCGTTGCACGACGCGGAGGACATGGTCCAGGAGACCTACCTGCGGGCCTGGCGTGGCTACCCGAGCTTCGAGGGCCGCTCGTCGGTACGGACGTGGCTGTACACGATCGCGACCAGGGCGTGCCTGACCGCGCTGGCCAGCCGGGAGCGGCGGGTGCTGCCGGCCGGCCTGGGCCCGCCGAGCACCGACCCGGAGATCCCGCTCGCGGGCCGGCTGGAGAGTACGCCCTGGGTGGAGCCGCTGCCCGGCGCGATCCTCGACGACCCGGCCGACCCCGCGGCGATCGTGGGGCTGCGGGAGCGGACCAGGGTGGCGTTCGTGGCCGCCGCGCAGCACCTGCCGGCCCGGCAGCGGGCGGCGCTGCTGCTCCAGGACGTACTGGGGTGGCCGGCCAGCGAGGTCGCCGAACTGCTCGGCATGTCGGTGGCGGCCACCAACAGCGCGCTCCAGCGGGCCCGGGCGGGGCTGGCCCGCGCGGGCCTGCGGGAGGACGACGTCGACTACCGGGGCGCGGTCGAGGCGCGGCTGCTGGACCGGTTCGTGGCTGCCTTCGAGCGGGCCGACGTGGGCGCACTGGCCCGGCTGCTGCGCGTGGAGGTGGAGCTGGAGATGCCGCCGATCCCGACCTGGTTCGCCGGCCGCGGGACCGTACTCGGCTTCTACGCCCACCGCGCGCTGGCCCCCGGCGTCCACCGCCGGGTGCTGCCCACGGCGGCGAACGGCTACCCGGCCGCGGCCACCTACATCAGGTCGGGAGGCGGCGCGTACGAGGCGCACAACATCCAGGTGCTGGAGCTGGCCGGCGGCCAGGTGGCGCGGATCTACGCGTTCCGGGACGCCGCGCTGTTCGGCCGGTTCGGGCTGCCGCGGGTGTTGCCGGAGCTTGCGGTCTACCAGTAGCGGGTGACGCCGTCCTCGTCCCGGGCCGACAGCCGCCGCTGGTCGACCAGCAGGTCCAGGTGGGCCATGGTCTCGTTCACCGCGAGCATGCGGTTGAACAGGTCCAGGTCGGCCAGCGCCTTCTCGCGCCGGGTCCACGGCACCGCGGCCGCCACCTCGTACGCCGTGGACGCGCCGGCCAGCACCACCTTGGCCATCTGGTTCAGCCGGGTGTCGTGGTGCTCCAGCAGCGCGTCCACCCGGTCGTGCACGCCGGCGGTGACGCGGCCGTGCGCCGGCAGCATCCGCGCGTCCGGCAGCGCGCGTACGCGGTGCAGTGAGGTGAGGTAGTCGCCCAGCGGCAGCGCGCTCTCCACCGCCTCGAACCCGATCGACGGGGTGATGTGCGGCAGGATGTGGTCGCCGGTGAACATCAGCGCGTTGCCCTGGTCCCAGTAGACCAGGTGGCCGGCGGTGTGCCCGGGGGTGTGCAGCGGCAGCAGCGTACGGTCCGCGATCGCGATCGGGTCCTGGTCGCGCAGCCATTCGTCCGGCCCCTCCCACGCCTCCCGCAGGTGCCGGCCCCGGCCGCGGGTGAGCCGGACCAGCTCTGCGGAGATCGGCTGGGCGCCGGCCCGGTCGAGCCGGGAGATCTGCGGGGACAGCGGCCTGTTGTGCGGGCTGAGGATGCGCTCCATGGACGGCCGCTCGTGCTCGCCCAGCCCGATCGGCGTGCCGTGCTCGCGGCGTACCCGCACCGCGTGGGTGTAGTGGTCGACGTGGATGTGGGTGATGAGGAACCGGGTGACCTCGGTCGGGCCGTGGCCCAGCGCGTCCAGCGCCTGCGGCAGCAGCTCGGCCGACTCGGGGATCGCCTCGCCGGAGTCGATGAGGACCAGGCCGCCCTCGGCGCGGATCGCGTAGACGTTGACCGCGCGCAGCCCGTCGGCGTGCAGCGGGAGCGGTATCCGGTGGATGCCCGGCGCCACGCTGAACACGCCGGGGTCGGTCCAGTTACGCTCCGGGTCGTCCTCGCTCAGCCGCATGGGGACGATTGTGCTCCGAACCGGCCGGCGCCGCCCTGGCCGGCGGGAGCGATGTATTTCACTCGCGTCCGGGCGGCTTTAGTGCATACTGGAAAGTCCGGCTATGCCGATTCACTTCGACATTGCCGGACGTAATAGTCAGTATAGCGAAGGTGGGGCGCAGGTGTCAATTGTCGAGCACAATCGCGAATTGGCTGCCGAGCGGGCGTACATCGACATGCTTTACCAGCGGCTGGACACCGAGCGGGGGTCCGCCGCCGACCTGCTGGCCGGTGCGCTGCTGGACCACGGGACCGGCAACCAGCAGGCGCGCTGGCAGCGCGAGGTGACCGTGGACGCCGCTCACCAGCGGGTCAACCGGCTGCGGGTGGCCGACAACGGCCTGTGTTTCGGGCGGATCGACGACGGTGCGGGCGGGTTGCGGTACATCGGCCGCATCGGCCTGTTCGACGACACCGACGCGTACGAGCCGGTGCTGACCGACTGGCGGGCCCCGGCGGCGCGCCCGTTCTACTGCGCCACCGGCGCGAATCCGGAAGGCGTCGCGGTACGCCGGCATTTCCACACCGCCGGCCGCGCGGTACGCGATTTCCATGACGAGGTTCTCGATCTGGGCCGTGCCGGAAATGGCGGTGACGACCCGGACGCGGCACTGCTGGCCGCCCTGAACGCGCCCCGTGAGAGCGCGATGCGCGACATTGTGGCCACCATCCAGGCCGAGCAGGACGCGGTGATCCGGCTCGACCCGGCCGGCGTCGTGGTCATCGACGGCGGGCCGGGCACCGGCAAGACCGCGGTGGCGATGCACCGGGTGGCCTACCTGCTGTACACCGAGCGTGAGCGGCTGTCCCGGCGCGGGGTGCTGGTCGTCGGCCCGAACACCGGCTTCCTGCGCTGGATCGGCGAGGTGCTGCCCTCCCTCGGCGAGACCGACGTCGTCTTCGCCACCCCGGGCGACCTGTTCCCGGGGCTGCGTTCCGCGGTCGCCGACCGGCCGGACGTACGCCGGGTCAAGGGCGCGGTCGCGATGGTGGACGTGCTCGCCGCGGCGATCGCCGACCGGCAGGAGTTGCCGGCGCGGCCGGTCCGCATCGACCTGCCGGACGGCCCGCTGCGGCTGGACGGCGACCTGGTCGCGGCCGCCCGCGAGCGGGCCCGTACCTGCGGCCTGCAGCACAACCCGGCCCGTACGGTCTTCCGCGACGCTCTGCTGGACGGGCTGGCCGGCCGGGTCGTCGCCGCCATCGACGCCGACTGGCTGCCGGTCGAGATGGCCGCGGGCGGGCGCGGCGCGCTGGCCAGGCTCGCGGCCGAGCTGGAGGCGCACCCGCTCGACCCGGAGGCGCTCAGCACCGAGCTCGCCGCGGACGTACGGGCCGAGCTGGACCGCAGCCAGCAGGTCGCCGACGTGCTCGACCAGCTCTGGCCGCTGCTCAGCCCGCAACGGCTGCTCACCGACCTGTACGCCTCCCGCACCCGCCTGGCCACCGCCGCGGCCGGCCTGCCCGACGCCGACCGGGAGCTGCTGTTCCGCGAGCCGGGCGCGCCGTGGACGGTCTCCGACGTGCCGCTGCTGGACGAGGCCGCCGAACTCCTCGGCCCGCTGCCGGACCCGCCCGCGGAACCCGAGGAGGAGGTGGCGGAGGACGCCGCGTACGCCGGCAAGGTGCTGGAGATGCTGGCCCTGGACGAGGACGAGGAGGACGAGGACGTCCCGCTGCGGCCGGTCGACGTGGTGGACGCCGCGCAGCTCTCGCACCGGTATGCCGAGCTGGACCAGCGCGACCTGGCCGAGCGGGCGGCGGCCGACCGCACCTGGACGTACGGGCATGTGGTGGTCGACGAGGCGCAGGAGCTGTCCGCGCTGGACTGGCGGGTGCTGATGCGGCGCTGCCCGGGCCGGTCGTTCACCGTGGTCGGCGACCTGGCACAGCGCAGCTCGGTGGCCGGCGCCCGGTCCTGGGGCGAGGTGTTCGAGCCGTACGTGCCGGGCCGCTGGCGGTACCGGGAGTTGACCGTCAACTACCGCACCACCGCGCAGATCATGGACTTCGCCAGCCGGGTGCTGCCCGACGCCAGCCGCCAGCCGACCTCGGTACGTACCGGCGACCAGCCGTGGGCGCGCCAGGTCACGGCCGGCGAGCTGGCCGCCGCGGTGGCCGGGGCGGTCGAGCGGGAGGCGGCGCTGGTCGGGGCCGGGTCGGTGGCGGTGATCGCCCCGGAGGGGATGGCGGTGCCCGGCGCGCTCACGCCGGGCGCCGCGAAGGGGCTGGAGTTCGACGCGGTGGTCGTGGTCGAGCCGGCCGCGATCCTGGCCGCGGGCGTGGCCGACCTGTACGTCGCGCTCACCCGGGCCACCCAGCGGCTCGGCATCGTGCACGCCGAACCGCTGCCCGCGGCGCTGGAGCTGGGCCTACCGGAGCTGGGCGTACCGGAGCTAGGCGTACCGGAGCTAGGCGTACCGGTCGAGTAGTGACTTCTGGACTAGTTTGCGCCCGTCGTGGATGCGCGACTTGATCGTGCCCAGCGGCACCTTCAGGTGCTCGGCGATCTCGTTGTAGTCCATCTGGCACACATCGCGCAGCACGACGGGCGCGACCAGGTCCGGCTTGTCCCGCTCCAGCTTCTCCAGCGCGTCGAGCAGGTCGATGCGGGACCCGGCGATCACGCTGGTGGTCCGCGGGTCCGGCTTCTCCATCGGCAACTCGGCGGAGGTCTGCTCGGCGAACCGGCGCTTCAGCGACCGGTACGTCTGCCGCGAGCAGTTCGCGATGATCACGTGCAGCCAGGTGCTGAACTTCGACCGGCCCTCGAACCGCTCGATGTTGCGGGCCACCTGGAGCAGTACGTCCTGGGCCGCCTCCTCGGCGTCCTGCCGGTGCGGGAGGAACCGCGCGCAGCGCCGCAGCACCTCCGGTTGGATCTGGCGGAGCAGGCTGTCCAGGGCCCGCGCGTCGCCAGCCGCCGCCCGTCCGGCAAGCGCCTCATTGTCTTCCATGCTGTTCCTCGCCCTCGCATGCCGTACGTCATCATATTGACGTGTCGAAACTGGACCGGATCGGTCGTTACAGCGTTCGGGACCGGCTTGGCGCCGGTGCCTTCGCGCTGGTCTGGTTGGGGCACGACGACGTACTCGACGCACCGGTGGCGATCAAGGTTCTGGCCGAGAACTGGGCGCACCAGCTCGACCTGCGGGCCCGCTTCGTCGAGGAGGCGCGGGTGCTGCGCCGCGCCGACTCCGACCGGGTCGTGCGGGTCTTCGACATCGGTGACCTGCCCGACGGCCGGCCGTACTTCGTGATGACGTACGCCGACCGCGGCACGCTGGAGGAACGCCTGAGCGACGGCGCCTCGCTGCCGGTGGGCGAGGCGCTGCGGCTGGCCGAGCAGGTCGCCCGCGGGGTCGCCGTGGTGCACGGGCTCGGCGTGATCCACCGCGACCTCAAGCCGTCCAACGTGCTGTTCCGGTCCACTGTGGACGGTCGCGAGCGGTTGCTGATCGCCGATCTCGGGCTGTCCAAGGCGCTGGCGCACGCCTCCGGGTTCACCGTGGCCGCCGGGTCGCCCGGGTACATGGCGCCGGAACAGCAGATCATCGGCGGCGGCATCGACATCCGGGTCGACGTGTACGGGATCGGCGCGATGGCGTACCGGATGCTGACCGGGGTGGTGCCGCAGATCGGGCCGGACGGGCTGACCCCGCCGAGCGCGCTGCGGGCCGGGCTGCCGGCCGGCACCGACACCGTACTGGCCCGCGCCCTGGACACCGAGCGGGAGCGGCGCTGGCCCTCGGCCCGGGCGCTGGCCGACGCGCTGGCAGAACTGGCCAGCCGGGTACCGCCCGAGCCGGTCGAGGAGCCGGACGCCGACGAGCCCACCATCATCGAGGCCAGGCAGCTCGACGAGGACGCCGGTACGCCCGCGGCCGTACCGGATCCGGAGCCGCAACCCACCCCGGAACCGGAACCCGCCCCCGAACCCGCCGCCGCTGCCCCCGCGCCACCGCCGCCGACCCTGGCGGCCGCGTCGCTGGTGCCTGCCACGCCGCCGCGGACGCCCGCCCGGCAGCAGCAACCGGTACGGCGGGTTGTCCAGGCGCCGCGGCGGGCCCGGCGCTGGCCCTGGGTGCTGGTCACGATCGTGCTCGTCCTGTGCGCCGCCGCCTCCGGTGTCGCCACCGTGCTGGTCGTACGCCACCAGCAGAACGGCAACATCACCGTCCACGACAGGTCCGGCCAGATCGCCATCACCGTGCCGGTGCGCTGGGCCAAGCAGATCCGGGACCAGGGCTGGTCGCCCAAGGACAGCGGCCTGACCGGCGAGACGCAGGGCGCCGGTCTCGCGGTGTCCTCGGACCTGGACAGCTGGCGGCGCGGCGACGGCACGCCCGGGGTCTTCGTCGGGCTGAGCCGCAACGCGGCACTGGCCACCAACATCCAGGGGATCCGGCACGGCGGGTGCACCACGCCGTCCACCTCCCAGGCATTCAATGGCAACGGTTTCAGCGGCAAGACGTACCGCTACGAGTGTGTCGGCGGCATCACCTACACAGAGGTGGCGCTGGTCCAGGCTGGTACGAAGGTGCAGGTCTACCTCCAGCTCACCCAGCCGGCGGCCGACGAGCGGACCGACGACATCCTGGCGAGCCTGCGCGTCTCGGCGCGGTAGGCCGGTCCTACAGGTCGAAATTGAGGCTGTACGCGGCCCGGTCGTACACGGCCCTGGTTCTGTCGAAGTACGCGGCCGGCGCGGAGAAGTAGAGGTAGTCCACCGAGCGCACCGGGCTGTCCGGCAGCCCCCGGCCGCCGATCACCCTGATGATGACCATCCGGGTGATCCCGTCCTTGACGAACCGGAAGGTCCACTCGGCGTACACGCGCATGCGGTCGGCGTCGCTGTCCTGGCCGCTGTGCAGCGAGATCAGCTGGTAGCCCGGGTAGTTGCCGGAGGTGCGGGCGACCAGGTCGCGCAGCGCCACGCTCGGCTGCCGCGGGTCCTCCAGGAAGCCGAACCGGAGCAGCAGCTGGCCGGTCGGGTCGCGGTAGTCCACCCGGTCGGCGCTGTGGTCGGCCGCGGTCGGCGGCGCGCCCACCTCGGTCCGGGTCCAGCCGACCGGGTGGTCTGCGGCGGTCGTACCTAAGATCAACTCGTTCTTGTACGCGGTCGGCAGGGTGGGCGCCGGACCGCCGGGTTTGTCCGCCGGCGCGCTGGTCGAACTGACCGGGCGCACCGGGGTGGACGCGATCGGGCTGAGGGTGAGGTTCGGCTGCGCCGGGCCCAGCTGCCGGTCGGGCCGCTGGCTGCCGGCGCAGCCGGCGATGGCGAGACCGACCAGGACGGCGGCGGGAACGATACGGGCGGCGGGTGCCATGGTGGTGTGCCCTCCTCAGGGAATCCGACACCCATCCGATGCCCCGCCCGCCGCCGCGGTTGGTGCCCTTAAGTGCTGCGCTCAGTCGTGCCAGCGGACGCAGCTGTCCACTTCGTCCACCACGGTGCGCCACTGGGCCGCCGCACCCTCGCCGGACCAGTACGACGGGAGCATCGAGCTGCCGACGCTGGTGGCGAACAGTTCGCTGAGGGTCGTCCCGAGCGGGGCGTCGGCGGCGAACGCGGCCTGCACCCCGGCCAGCTCGCAGTACTCGGCCAGGTCGCGCAGCACGTCGACGGCACCGCGGACGAGCCGGACGTCGGCCACGGTCGGGCCGCCGACCAGTTGCGCGCCCACCTCGGTCAGGTCGTACCGCTCCGCGGCCGGCGGGCTCACGTCCAGTTCCTCGGCCTCCTGCACCTCGGCCCAGGTCTCCAGGTCGGCCAGGTCGTGCTGGTCCTCGTTCTGGCAGAAGGCGGCCAGGCCGTCCTTGCTGCGGAACAGGTCCACGTTCAGGTCGGTGCCGAGGAAGCGCGGCTTGTCGTCCACGTAGCAGCGCAGCGTGTAGCCGGTCCCGGAGGGCATGGTCAGCTCGACCGGCATGATGCCGACCTCGTCCCAGAACTCCAGGTCGGCTTCCTCGTCGTCGTCCTGCTCCGCCGTGCCGGTCGCCGCGGCGGCCTCGTCGTCGTCCTCCTCGACCGGCTCGGGCAGGTCTTCGGCGGTACGCCAGGCAACGCACTCGTCCAGCTTGGTCAGCACGCCGGGCCAGGCCGTACGGATGGAGGAACCGATCTCGGACCAGGCGTCCTCGTCGCCGTCGTCCTCGTCCTCCTCGTCGTCCTCATCCTCGTCGTCGAGGTCGTCCTCGTCCTCGTCGTCGTCCTCGTCGTCCTCGTCCTCATCGCCGAAGCCGAGCAGGTCGGCGAACCCGGGCTGCTCCAGCAGCTTCAGCAGCGTGCCGTTGTCGCAGCATTCGGCGATGCGCTCCACCATGTCCAGCACGTCGGTGACCTGCTCGACCACCTCGGCGTCCGCCTCGGCCTCGGTCAGGTCGGGCACCGCGTCCAGGTCGTACCGGTAGTCCAGGTCGGGGTTGAGCTGCTCGGCCGGCAGGGTTTGCAGCATCGGCCAGCCCGGGTGGTCGGACAGGTCGGTCTCCACCCGGCTGTGCAGCGTGGCCTCCAGGTCGGCCAGCTCCTCGAACAGCCAGACCTTGCCGTCGGCACCGAGGAACGCCTGCCACTCATCGCCGTCCTCGACCCACGGCGGTGCCCAGACGGTGTACCCGGTCTTGCCGCTCAGCGTCAGGGCGATCGGTACGACGCTCGCCTCGCCGGACTCGGTCACGCCGTCTCCTCAGGTGCGTACGTGGTCGCGGGGAAGCGTATCGGGCGCGCCGGAACGGGTGAGCGGTGGGCGTCAGAGCTTGCGCAGGCCGGCCAGGACGCGCTGCATGAGCGCCATGTCGGTGGCCGCGCCGGTCTGGCCGCGGGTCTGGTGCACGGTGAGCAGGCCCTGCGCGGCGAGGTCGCCGACCAGTACCCGGGCCACGCCGACGGGCACCGCGGTCAGCGCGGCCACCTCGGCAATGGATCGGGGTACGTCGCACAGGTCGACCACGCGCCGGTACTCCCGGTTCGGCGGGCGGGCGCTGCGCGGGCGCTGGCGGCTGACGCTGACCAGGGTCTCCAGGGCCAACTCGCGGTTGGACCGGGTACGCCCGCCGGTGCGGACGTACGGGCGGATGGCGTTGGCGCGCCGGCCGCGGACCCGGGGCAGGTCCTCTTCCTCGTCGTAGTGCTCACCGTCGAACTGCGCCGGCCGGTACGACTCGTCCTCGGGCTGCCGGGGCGCTGGCGGCTCGGCACCGTACTGCTCGGGCTCGTACTGCGGGTACCCCGGGCGCGGGAAGCTGCCGGTCTGGTCGTAGCCGCGCTGCTCGTACTCGCCGTACGACTCGTACCGCTGCTGGCCGGCCTCGTACTGCGACGGCTCGTACTGGTCGTAGTGGGGCTGGTCGTAGTCGGCCGGCTCAGGGAAGCTGTCCTCCGGCGGGCGCAGCGGAGAGACGCCTGGGCGCGGCCAACCACCGCTGGGCGGGTCTACGCCGACCTCGTCCCCTGGGCGTGCGTGTAGCTTGCGGCGCTGTTGCGCCTTTGCTCCGGTCTGGGGCAGACCCGAAGCACCCTCCGTATCACCGGGCCCAGTCACTTCTCCGACTTGCCCCCAAGGTCGCCAGACAAATCTCCCGCATCGACATTGTGCCGACATCCGACTCGCCGCGGTACGGAGTAGGCCTCATGTCACACCTTCGCGCTGCTCATTTAACCCCGCCGCAACGGGTCCGCGCATCCCCTCATTTGCTGCCATCCGGAAGTGGACGGATGACCGCTTGTCGCACATGCACGAACGTTCGTCGCGCCGAACCGCCAGCTAGCCGAATCCCGCTTGCTCAGTCGGCCGCAACCGCGGGCTCGGCGGCCAGCCCGAAGACCTCCTCGCGGGCCGCGTCGACCGCGGTGAGCAGTGCTCCGTGCAGTACCGGGTCGGCCGGCACCGCCGAGCACACCACCTGCGGGGACACCGGCGCGATGGCGGCGACCTCGCTGCTCACCCGGTCGGCCAGGCCCGCGCCGCCGGCCTGGCCGATGTCCCCGGCCAGGACGACCAGCGCCGGGTCCAGCACCACGCACACGCCCGCGACGCCCAGCGCCAGCCGGCGGGCCAGCTCGGTGGCGGTGGCCGTGTGGCCCTC